>Ga0255028_100120_pt1 | contig 20412 bp, 15 predicted proteins | sample DRGLUT_MetaT_FD_178168 | JGI IMG/M metagenome (GOLD analysis project Ga0255028, IMG submission 178168) | Metatranscriptome of freshwater microbial communities from Pennsylvania, United States - DR:GLUT (Metagenome Metatranscriptome) | ecosystem: Environmental > Aquatic > Freshwater > Creek...
ATCGTGCACGAATACCTGATGTGGGCGATGTGCGGGTCGCGCAAGCCACCCGGCCGGTTCGATCTCTACGCGGTCGAGGGCGGAACGGCGGCGATGTGCTACCTGTTCAAGTCCCTCAAGGCCAACCGGCTCCTGATGCCGGGCGATACGATCGCCCTCGGCACGCCGATCTTCACGCCGTATCTCGAGATGACGCATCTCGAGGACTATGCCCTCGACGTGGTTCACATCAAGGCGCCGCAGGAGAACAAATTCCAGTACACGGATGCCGAGATCGACAAACTGCTCGATCCGAAGGTCAAGGCGTTCTTCGTCGTCAATCCCGGCAACCCGACCGGGATGGCGCTGAGCCCGGAGACGATCGCCAAGATCACCCGGTTGGTCAGGGACAAGCGGCCCGATCTGATGATCCTGACCGACGACGTCTACGGCACGTTCGTGCACGACTTCCGGTCGCTGATGGCGGAGCTCCCGCACAACACCATCGGTGTCTACTCGTTCTCGAAATATTTCGGCTGCACCGGCTGGCGGCTCGGCGCGATTGCGATCCATGAGGACAATATCTTCGACAAGGCCATCGCGAAGCTGCCGCCCGACGTGACCGCCGATCTCGACAGGCGCTACGGGCCGCTGACCCTGGAGCCGCGCAAGCTCAACTTCATCGACCGCATCGTGGCCGACAGTCGCGACATAGCGCTCAACCACACCGCCGGCCTCTCCCTGCCGCAGCAGGTGATGATGAGCCTGTTCTCGCTCGCCGAACTGATGGACGACAACAAGGCCTATCAGGATGCCTGCATGGAGATCGTCAACCGGCGCGCCTGGTCGATGATCGAGGGGCTCGGCCTCCAAATCACGCCCAACCCGAATTACGATGCCTATTACGGGCTGATCGATTTCGAGTTCTGGGCGCGCAAGAACATCGGCGAGGAGGCCGTGGCCTACCTGAAGCGCAACGTCCATCCGCTCGACCTCGCCTTCCGGCTGGCGGAGGTCCACGGTATCGTGCTGCTCAACGGCGGCGGGTTCGAAGCGCCCGACTGGTCCCTGCGGGTCTCCCTCGCCAACCTGCCCGACGAGGCCTACGCCGATATCGGACGCGGCGTGCGTGCCGTCGCGCGCGGGTATCGGGATGCCTACGAGGCTGCCACGCGCGCCGCCAAGGCGAACGTGCAGGCGGCCGAGCAGGTCCCGGCCGAGTGATTGTCCGACGCCGCTACCGGGTCCGCGCGCCGGACCCGGGCCGGTCGATCGCTTCTCCGGGCCGCCCCGAGCGTCGGGGCGCCGACGATGGCTTTCGGTGAAGGCGGACGCCGCCATGAGACATCCGCCGGCCCGGCGCGACGTGCTCCAGGGCGGCCGCCGCGTGCGGCGCCTGCTCGCGGCAGGGCTGCTTTGCCTGGGGCCTCAGGCCGCCCTGGCGCGGACGATCTACGTCACGCCCGCAGGGTCGGGACCGGGATACGACGCGGACGGCCGGATGGTCAGCCCGCAGACGCAGGCCTTCTCGACCGAGGCGATGCGGGACCTGCGCCCGGGAGACGTCGTCCAGCTTCTCGCCGATAGTCCCGATCCAGCCGTCGCGGCGCTCTACGCCAGGCGGATCGTGCTGTCCGGATTGGGACAGCGGGACGCGCCGCCGATCCTGATCAAGGGCCTCGGTGGGCGCACGCGACTGGTCGGACGCACGGTCGACGAGGTCCGCGGCTGCCCGATGCCCGAGGACGATGTCGAGCAGGCCTGCGGCGGCCTCGCCACGGCCCTTGCGGCCCCCCAGGCTTCGGACCTGCTCGGTGCCCTGACCACGCCGGCGTCGACCGGCGAGCGGGCGCGCAGCCGCCGCTCGCGGCTCGCCATACCGATCGGCCGTGCCGGACGGCTTGCGGAGGCAGCCTGCCTCGACATCGACCGGGGGGACGGCGTCACGATCGAGGATCTGACGTTCGACGGGTGCTGGCTCGCGGCCGTCCGGGCGATTGGCAGTCGCCGCGTCACGCTGCGTCGCTCCCTCGTGATCGGGAGCAGCTACGGTCTCGCGGCACGCGGCAGCCGGGAGCGCCCGGCCGACTCGCTCGTGGTCGAGGACGTGACATGGGTGCAGGACGCGAGCGGCTACGACGCCGCTTCCCTGAGGCGTGATGGTCCGTTCCGCTGCGCCGACGGCCGCGCCCGCGCGCTGGGCTGCCCGGGCCTGCTCTGGCGGAGCATCCCGTGGGGCGCGGGCCACCACGGGGCCTACGATCACTTCAACGGCGCGCTGCTCGGCGGAACCGACGTGCGCGGGCCGATCATCTTCCGCCGCAACACGGTCGCTTCGGCCTATAACGGCGTTCGGCTGAAGGCTGCCGCCTGCGAGGACCGCAAGGCCTCGGACCTCTCGCCGGAAACCTGCCCCTACAATCAGGATGTCTGGATCTACGACAACCTGTTCGCCTACGTGCGCGACAACCCCGTCGAGCTGGAGACCTGGGCGACGGACGTCCGGATCTACCGCAACCGGATCGTCAATGCCCATGCGTGGTTCTCGTTCGACGACATGGCGGGCGGCCCGATCTACATCTACGGCAATCGCGGCTGGTTCGACGACGTCCCCGCGACCGCCTTGCCGGATCGTTCACCGTTCCCGCCGCCCTGCACACGCCACCCCGTCTTGAAACCGGCCGCCGATGGTGCGTTCGACCCGAAGCTCGACCGGCGCTACGACTTCGCACGCGCCCGCTGGCTGCCCGTCGGGGTCGAGAGCGTCGACCCGGCCGGTGAGGTCTCCTGGATGGATCCGCTCGATCAGATCTGCGAGGCAAGCCTCCAGGGCCGCGTCGTCAAGCTCGCGCTTCCGCCTCGGGACAGCCCGCCCGGGACCTATCGCTACGCGGCGCGCGGGGCGCTCTACCTGTTCAACAACAGCTGGTACCTGCGTTCGCCCGTGACCGGGATCGGCCCGGCCGCCAATCTCAGGCACTGGAACAACGCCCTGCTGTTCTGCGAGGACGGCGTGCCCGGCTACAAGAGGGAGCTGTGCCGGCCGAGGCCCGAGACATTCGATGCGAGCACCTGCGGACGCGGCGTCGTCGGTGGAGAGGGTCTCGCCCGCTATCTCGGCGAGACCGGAACGCTGCCGTTCTTCGATTGCTTCCGGTGGCTGCCCGTCGACGCGTCCGGACGCGATCTCCCGGCGCTCGCGAGCGCCTTCGATTACGACGTCAGCAGCAACGGTTTTCCGATCGCGCTCAAGCGCGAACACGGGATCGAGTCCCACGGACGCGCCGGCAATCCGGGCTTCGCGGCACCGGAGCGCGGCGACTTCCGGCTCATCCCAGGGGCGTTGGCCGCAAGTTCGGAGTGCGCGGTGACGGAGGCTTCCGAGCATGAGCTCGTCTGCGCGGAAACGACCGGGAGTCAGGCCTTCGCCGGTGCGTTCGGTCCTGACGGCCGCCTCTACGCGGGACCCGCCTCGGCGCGATTTCGACCGCCGGAATAGTGTGAGCTTATGTTGGTTCGGCGCGCTCACGTCTGCCTAAGCGCCGTGGACCGGTGCGGAGCTGAATGCCCGCCGCACTCGGGTGGATCGCCGATGCTGGGGGCGTTGTCTTCGGCTTGGCGCACCGAGGCAAAACCGGCAGGTTCTCTATCGGTCGAGACTGCGCGACCACGGGGCTCTTGCCGCCGACCGGACACGCGCGTCGGCGTCACTGATCGCTGCGGCGCTGCTCGGACCCGGACGGCCTGAATTGCCGGATCGACGCCCCTGATCTCGCGCGCCTCACCGCGAGCAGCGCCGGTAGCCGACCCCTGTCGTATCCCGAACGTCGTAGTAGCGCGTGATAACCCCGCCCGCAGGCGCCATCAGGACCGTGACCGCGTTACCGGCAACGGCGTTCGTACAGTCGAGGAGAAGACGCTGGCGGTCCCCGGCCGGCCGGACCGATTTGATCTGGCATGTCGCCATCGGAGTCCTCAGCCGCTTGCCGGAGACGATGAAAGCAGGTGCAAAGATGTCGACCGGCTTCTTAAACGCTGGCGTCTTTCCATCCGAGGCATAGACATCCTCGCAGCCGCGCCCGTCCAACACCCAGGCGCCCTGATAATCCGTTAGGCCGCCCTGAGCCGCCGATGCGTTCGGCATTCCAGCCAATATGGCGAGGCCTGGATAGAGCAAGGCGGCTCCCAAGATGCTCGCAGTCTCCATCGCGCCCTTTCTCATGGAAGATCTGCATCGTGCAATGACGCGTGTGGGTGCCAAGCAAATCATCGCGCAAATTCTTGTTCGCTTCGGCTGTTTCTGTTTTGTTCACAGGCTCCCAGCGTATCGAAGAGCTTGAACTCTGGACCATTCCTGCTCCGACAGTGCTTCCCGTGACCACGCGGCAAGGCGATGTTTTTGCACGCGTAATGCGCGGACAGCCGGGACGCGAGCAGCGCGCTCACCCGACCGCACTTGTTTTGATCGTATTGTTTGTCGATCTTGTAATAAAAATTACCTATTGTCCCCGTATTATTCGCCGTAGATTCCGGTGATTGGTATGCCGATGCAGCAACACACAACAGTACAAATCCAGAATTGATGGTGAAAACCTTGGCCATCGGTCGACGTATGTCCTAGTTCCGAACGGCGGCCACCGGTTCTGGGGAGCGCCTTGCTAAGGCGTCAGCAGGAGGCGGCCGGCGGCCGGACGGCGGCACTTCAAGAAGGCTTATGCTGGATGAAATCTGTGGCTTTCCTGGCGGGGTCTGAGTGTCGACGGGCTGAACGACGTCCGCCGGCTCGTTCGCGCGCCGCCACGCGCTCGGCGTCGTGCCCGACCAGCGCCGAAAAGCATGTGTCAACGCGGCGAGTTCGGAAAAACCCAGGACCTCCGAAATCTGCGTCACGCTCATGGTGGTGTCGGCGAGCAGCTGCTTGGCCACCCGGAACTTCGCCTCGTTGGCCAGCTGCCTGAAGGTTGTGCCCTCAGCCCTCAGGTGACGACTCAGGGTGCGGCGGTCCACGAGCCGCAGGCGCGCCACGCGCTCCGCCTTGCAGCGCTGCCGGGTCACCTGGATCCCAAGGTATTGACGAAGTTCATCCGTCAAATTGGACGCTTGGTCGGCCTCAAGACGGCGAATGCGGTCCTCCGCCATCCGGCAGACAACCGGTTTTGCCCCGGCAACACGCTGCTCCAGTAGTTTGGCCGAGAAAACCAGGGCGGCGACTTCCTGATCAAACCGAACGGGCGCTTGGAAGAAGCGGTCGTAGGGAATGGCGTCGCGGGGCTTGGAGCGCGGCAGCAGGACCTCCTGCAGAGCCCAATCGGCTCCGTGCAGCGCCCGAAGAACGTTGGCCATCGTGGCGAGCGCGCGCTCCGAATGGACGGCCGCCCAATCGGCGTCCGGACCATACGGCGCATAACTGAGGACGGCGACCTCGCGGTCGACGCAAAGCACGACCACCGCCCCCCAGTGCTGCGTGCCGACGTGCGAGACGAGCGCGCGCAGGGCGTCGCCAACGGTCTCCGAGTGCCGCATCAGCACGCCGAGGTGTCGCAGCGACCCCAGGGACGCGCGCTGGCCGATGAGCAGCCCGAGATGCGGACACTTCGTCCGGTCGGCCCCAAGCGTGATGAGGCGGTTGAGGTCTGCATAGGGGACGCGCTTGCCGCCGTCGAACAGACCGGGGTCGAGCTTCAGCTCGGCCAGGATTTCGCCCGGATCGGCACCGAGCTCGACAAGGGTGGCGTGGATCGCCTGCTTCACCCCCGGACGACCCAAGGCAACAGGAAGCGGCTGCCCGTTCGCACCGGAACTGCCGCCTCCCAAGGGCCGCGTGGCGGTTCCCGGCGCTCCTCCTATCCCAGAAGAGGACATGGCCACCCCTGTTGCAAGCCTGAGTCGGTGCAAGCAGCGTAGTTGACATCAGATAAGCCAGCCCGGCTTGATCGAATGGGACATCGCCCCGGAGCCGCCGGGCGAGAATACCCCAAACCGCTCACGCGGCGAATATTCGCGGCCAGCTGAGAAACTGCCCGTTGCGCCTCTTCGGTGCGCGCCCGTTGCCCTCTAGGCCTGGCTCGACACGCGCCGAAGGTGCCCGCGGGGGTGGCCCGCAACCATCCGGGTTGCGCATTGCGCGGCGGAGGGTGCGTCCGCAGCCCGCCTCGGTCGTCTGCTGCCCCGACGGGCTTCGTTCGCGTGGCTTTCCAGAGCCATCGCCCGGCGTCCTTGGCGGCACGCCTCGCCTAAGAGCTGGGCTCCGGCATGCCGGCGCTCGCGGGTGCGGGCCCGTCGCGCCCCGGGTCAGGCAGGTTGCAAGCGCCCGGCCGAGCGCTCGCGCCTGCGCGTCCGGCGTCCCGGCTCGCTGGTCGCATCGAGCCAGACGACCAGGGCGAGGGCAATCAGCGCGGGTGCGCCGAGCGCCAGGAACGAGCCGGTCCAGCCGAGCACGGATTGCGCCAAGCCGCCGTACCAGGCGGAGAGCGCACCGCCGATGCCCTGCACGGCGTTGACGGTGCCGAGCGCGGTCTGGGTGCGGCCCGAGCCCCAGGTGAGATCCGCCACCACCACGGGCACGGCCACCCCGACGATGCCCGAGGCCACGCCGTCGAAGATCTCGGCCGCGATGAGCCAGACCGGGTCATCGATGAAGGCGGACAGGGCTGCACGCACCGGCAGCGCAGCCAGGGCGACCAGCAGGATCTTGCGGCGCCCGCGCTTGTCGGCGAGCGAGCCTGCGAAGAGGGCCACCGGGATCATGACCAGCTGCGCGACCATGACGTATCGGGCCGTCCAGGCCGTGGCGTCCGCGCCGGCCGCCACGAGCTTCTGCCCGAGCAAGCTCAGCATGCCGCCGTTGCCGAGGTTGAACAGCGCGAGCGCCACCGCCAGCACCATCAGCTTGCGGTTCGAGAGCACGCTGCGGGTGGCCGCCCGTTCCGGCTTGTCGTCCGGATCGTCCTCCTTCCAGCCGACCGCGCGGCGTCCGTTGTAGCAGTGGCCGGGGGTCGTCACGCTGGCCGCGATGGCGAGCACGGCCATGGCCCCGAGCACCCAGAAGGCCACGGCGGGTCCGAACTGGACGGTGCCGAAGCTGATCAGCCCCGCCGCGACGAGGATGCCGAGGTGGTTGTAGGCTTGGTTGCGCCCCTGCTGCTTCGGGAAGCGGTCCTTGCCGACGATGCCGAGCGTCAATTCGGTGACGGCAGGCAGAAGGAGCACGCCGCCGGCCGCCGCCAGGAGCTGGGCGGCGAACACGGCCGGGAAGGACTTGGCCGGCAAGACCAGCAGCGTGCCGGCCAGGATGGCGGCGCAGGCGGCGGCGATGAGGAGACGGGGCCGCCCGATCCGGTCGACAAGGGCGCCGGCGGGCCCGCTGAGGCACAGGGCACCGACGCCCACCAGCGTCGTGACGAACCCGACCCGCGCCGGCGACCATCCCCCCGTCTCGGCGAGCCACGTTCCCAGAAAGGGACCGAGGCCGCCCTGGATGTCGCCGGTGAAGACGTTGATGAGCGCAAGATGTGTGGTGGCGAGCATGCTCTCAGACCGGTGTGCCGCGACCCCGCAGAACACGGGCATCGCGGCCCGCGCTTGTCGCGCGAAGACAGGTCACCAGAGACGTTCGAACAAGCTGAACCGTTCCCCGTCCCGCGCGATGCGCGCGATCGCAGTTAGACAGCCGGCGGCGCCGGGCCGGAGCAAGGTTAGCGGCCGCACCAAAGCAGGGGCCGTACTTCGCGGGAACGGTTTTCACGACGACGACGTTCTTGGAGCCATCATCGAAACGGAGACACAGCTTGAAGACAATCGCTTTGACCCTCGCCGCCGGTGCCGCCCTTGTGGGCGCCGCTTCGACCGCCCAGGCGCATGAGTGGGGCGGCGGCTATGGCTATGGACCGGGCTACGGTCACTCCCGCGTCATCGTGCGGGAAGGCCGTCGCGACGGCTACCGCGGCGTCGACTTCCGGCATCGCGACTGGGATCGCCCGGGCGTGCGCGTGATCGAGCGTCGCGACGGCGGCTTCCATCGCCATCACGACTGGGACGACTGAGCGGCTGCCCCGTTCAGAGATTCTCGGGGGCGCCCTGTCGGGCGCCCCTTCTGCGTTCTTGGGGTCAAGTGACGGACGCATCGCGGCTTTGGAGCCGTTCCCGGTCACGGTGAGATAGCCGACCACAGAGCGCGGGTCGTTGCGTCACGGTGGATCGCTGCGGCGCGCCAACACGCCCCGGCTCTCGGCCGCGCGGATGAACGGCTTCGTCGACGGCCGCCAGTGCGCGCAGGACGGCGGCAAGTCTCGGCCGGGTGGCCTTCTACCGACCGCGTCGGAGTTTTACTGTACGGCGCTGGATCGGTTTGGCGGCCGGGGACGTTAGAGGGCCCATGCACCGGTCCGATGGGGCTGCCTGCTTTGGCTGGGGGAGCACCCTGCGATGCATCACAACCGGTTCCGGGTGACGCTGGAAACCCGCGACGGCCGACGCGTCCTCACCGCCGCAACGGAGCGCGAGGCCGCCCTGATGGCCGAGTCTGTCCTGCGCCGCTACGCGGGCGAGCCTCTCACAATCGGCTTCAGCGTCGAGTGCGCGGATCGTGAGGCGAGCCGCCGCATCGCCTTCTACCTGACGGATCTGGTCCTCGAACTCGATCTCGCCTGAGGCATGACCCGAGCATCCGGGCGCGGATCGCCCCGGAATCCCGGCTGCGACCTGCGTCGAAAGCCCTACGCGAGCTCGGCCACGAGCATGGCTCGGGCGCGGCTCACCCGGCTCTTCACGGTTCCGGTTTGACAGCCCATCACCTCGGCAGCCGCTTCATATGTCAGGCCTTGTGCGCCCACGAGCAGCAGGGCCTCGCGCTGAAGTTCGGGCAGCTTGCCGATATGGGACCAGACGGTCTGCAGGTCGGAGCCGTGCTCCTGCGCGGCGGGAGCCGTGAGTTGCGCCGCGGCGGCGCCGTCGACATCCTCGATCTCGCGCTTCCGCTTGCGGCACTCGGTATAGAACTGATTGCGCAGGATGGTGCACAGCCACGCCTTCAGGTTCGAGCCTGCTGCGAACAGGTCCTGGCTAGCCCAGGCCCGCAGGACGGTCTCCTGCACCAGGTCGTCGGCGCGCGAGGCGTCGGCCACGAGCGACAAGGCGAACGCGCGCAGCCCTGGAAGCGCCTTGGTCAGCTCCGCGCGAAAGACCAAGGCTCTATCGCGGCTTTGCCCCTCCAGAGCAGTCTCGAGCTGCGCGACGAGATCAAGCAGGCGCCGCGGTGTTTGCGCCCCCGTCAGCGCTTCGTAGGCGCCGCGCAGGTGGGCGCCGAGATGATCCCGCACACCGGCAGGGAGTGAGGCCGTATCCAGGAGGGCAAGGGGTTTCGGCCGGCCAGATGCCGTCCTTTCGCTCATCAACCTGTCCGTCACGACATGTCCTCTCAAAGCCTCAGCCGTCTTGCCGAGCCCCGGTCCACCGTGCGCGTCGCCCGCCGCGACGGCGAGGCGCAATCGGCCATCCCGCGATGGCGTCCCGGAAATGCGCGTCTTCAAGCGTCCAACCTCTGCCATAGGCCCAGCCACCTGACTGTACAGTGAACACCTAACCCTGCAACCAGAGGATCGTTCTCGGAGCCTTGTGCGTTTGTGGTGGCTCCGTTCGGTGAGCGGCGAAGGTCGGTGAGGCGCGCAGGAGCCGCGAGGATCGTCGCGTTCCGGGATACCCGGACCTCGGCGCTGACTGAACCCGAGCGCCCGAACCCAGGCCGTGCCCGACGAGGCGGCCGGTCGGGAATCGCGCTCGATCGGAGCGAGGCCGTGGGCCGGGTTCGGATCGCTCCCGTTGTCGTTCGAAGAGGAGCTGCTGGGCAGCGACGATGCCACAGAATGTAGTCTATCGGATCGAAGACAGGGCGGACGGCCGCTTCGACGTTTTGGTGACGCTCGAGTCCGGCAAGGTCTTCAAGCGTTCCGGCTGCGTCACGCGTGCCGAGGTCGATGCCTGGATCGACGGCTTACGGGTTCTGATGGCGGCGGTCGGTGCGCCCGTATCGTCGGCCGACGCGGCGTCGCAGGATGCGCGGCGCTTCGGATCGCAGTCGGCGCACGATGCCGATCAAACCACGTCTTGAGCGTGGGCCCGGCCGCTGTCCGCCTCGGAGCCGGCTCTTCCACGGATCCGCGACCCGAAGGACGGCCGATGGCCTAGGCTTCGTCGTCCTCGGCCCGGGTGGTGAGATCGCCGAACAGGATCTCGTACGTCATCGGATCGTAGAAGCGCATCACGTTCCGGACGAACTCTCGAGGCTCGATTTTCAGCGCGTCCGCCCAGGCACGGTAGCGATCCGGAGGGATCCGGCCGCGCCCGGTCTCGAGCTGCGAGATGAACGTATAGTATTCCGCGCCCACGAGAGCGGCGAGCTGCCGTTGTGACAGGCCTTGCGCGTCCCTCAATTCCTTCAGATACCGCCCACCTTCCCGACGCAGCTCCAGCACCTCTTCCGAATCCAGGCGTTGGTAATGCGCATACACGAGGGTGTGCCTTCCTGCGTGCGGTCGCTGCTGCACGCGGTGCTTATACAGTAAAAGCCATATAGCTACGACGGCCCTACGATGTCCAGACGCTGGCCGGTGGACTCGGTCGCTCCCGCGACGTGATGCTTGGCAGGATTCCGAATGGCTCTATCATGTCGACCTCAGGGACCAACATGAACGGGGGTGCCGATGGCCAGCCTGTCGTAGGGTGTTCCTGATCGGCCGCGCGGAACTGTCTACGATCAGACCCTTGGTTCAAGGGGGCGGATGCCGGCTTCGGGTGGTGTTCGACGCGATGAAGTCGCGAAGTATGTTTTTGAAGGCCGCTGATGGCGCCGGTCGATTGCAGGAAGAAGGCGGTATGGGCGATCATTCACTGCAGTCGACATTGACCACCGGACTGCGCGCGCTCCGGCCGGTCCTGGCAACGGCTGTGATTTTTGGATTGTTCATCAATCTGCTGCTCTTCGTCAGCCCGCTGTATATGCTTCAGATCTATGATCGGGTCATTCCGAGCCGCAGTGAAACGACCCTCGTCGGGATCACGCTGATCGCAGCGTTCGGCCTTGCCGTTTACGCGACCTTGGACATGTTGCGCGCGCGCCTTCTGGTGCGTGGGGGGGTGATCTTCGATCGGGAGATCGCCAATCCGATCTTCGATGCCGCCCACCAAGGCATGCTGATCCGGCCCGGCGCGCGCCACGAGACGGCGCTGCGCGACGTCGATGTCCTGCGCGAGTTCCTGACCGGCAGCGGGATGCTGGCCTTCTGCGACCTGCCCTGGATCCCGATCTTTCTGCTCGCCTGCTTCGTGCTCCATCCCTGGTTCGGCTGGATGGCGCTCGTGGGTGGCGGCACGATCCTCGGACTGACGCTGCTCACCGAGATCGCGACGCGCTGGACGCTCGACGCCGCCAGTCACGCCTCGCGCGAGGCGGGGCAGCAGGCCGCCGCGGTTTTCCGGAACGGGGAAGTGTTGCAGGCCATGGGCATGCTGGCTGCCCTGCGTGGCCTCTGGCGTCGGCGCCACGACGACGTCCTGGTCCTTCAGGCGCGGGCGAGCGATCGTGCCGGCCTGATCGTCGCCGCGACGAAGTTCGTCCGCATGCTCCTGCAGACCCTGGTCCTGGGGGCGGGCGCGTACCTGGCCATCCACCGCGAGATCTCCGCCGGGTCGATGATCGCCGCCTCGATCATCATCGGCCGTACGCTCGCGCCGATCGAGGCCGTCGTCGGAAACTGGAAGGGCTTCACGGCCGCCCGCGCAAGCTACCGGCGGCTGACGGATCTCATCGACATCGCCAAGCCGGAGAGCCGCCGCCTGATGCTGCCGCGCCCGCAGGGTTTGATCCAGGCCGAGAACATCTCCGTCGCGGCGCCCGGCTCGACGCGGCCGATCCTCAGCGCGGTGAGCTTCCGGCTCGAGCCCGGCAGCCTCGTGGGCATCATCGGCCCGAGTGCGGCCGGAAAGTCGACCCTCGTGCGCGCCCTGACCGGGGTCTGGCCTCTGCTCGACGGCACCGTGCGCATCGACGGGTCCGACCTGCGTCACTGGGACAAGCAGGCGCTCGGCCAGCACGTCGGCTACCTGCCCCAGGACGTGGAGCTGTTCGCCGGCACGGTGGCGCAGAACATCGCACGGTTCGCCGCCGCGGACGACGCGCGTGTCATCGCGGTGGCCCGGAGGGCGGGCTGTCACGAGCTGATCCAGTCCCTTCCGGACGGGTACAACACGGTGATCGGGCGGGATGGCCACGGATTGTCGGGCGGTCAGCGTCAGCGCATCGCGCTGGCCCGCGCCCTCTACGGCGAGCCGAGCTTGGTTGTGCTGGACGAGCCGAATGCGAGCCTCGATCAGCTCGGCGAGGCTGCGCTGATGCGGGCCGTGGCGGAGCTGAGGCAGTCGGGCACGACGGTGGTGATCGTGACCCACAAGGTGAGCCTGCTGGCCGAGGCCGACCGCGTCCTGCTGATGAGCGGTGGCACCTTGCAGAGCGACGGCACCGCGGAGCAGGTTCTGTCACAGATCACCGGTCCGCGTCCGGTCCCGACCCTGGTGCCGCCCGTCGCTCCCCCGGCGTCCCAGAGCCGCCGGGATTCCGACGCACAGCGGAGCGCGGGATAGGCGATGACCCTCTCGCGAGCCGCGATGCCGAGCCTGTCGCCCCCGCGGCGAACGCCTGACGAGGAGCGGGCGGGCGGCGGTCCGACCAACTGGCGTGTGTACGCCGTCGCCGGCTATGCCGTCATCGTCGTGACGTTCGGCGTCGTCGGGACCTGGGCCGCCCATGCGCGCCTGGACCGGGCGGTCATCAGTCCCGGGATCATCGTCGCGGAAGGCAGCCGCAAGGTGGTGCAGCATCTCGAAGGCGGCATCGTGCAGGAGGTGCTGGTGCGGGACGGGCAGACCGTCCACGACGGCGACGTCCTGCTCCGCATCGATCCCGTGCAATCGCGCGCCAGCAACGATCTGCTCCGCGGCCAGCTCGACGCGGCGTTGATCCTCGAGGCGCGATTGCGCGCCGAGCAGGAGCAGGCGCCGGATCTGGTCCTGCCGCCGGAGATCGCGGCGCGACGGGATGACCGTGCCGTGGCCCGCATGATCGACGACCAAGCCAGTCAGCTGTCGGAACGGCGCGCGTCCTTTCAGGCACAGCTTGCGCTCATCCAGGCGCGGGTCACGCAGCTGAACACCGAGATTGCCGGCCTCGCGGTCGAGAAGGCCTCGGTCGAGCAGCAGGTCGCCCTGATCCAGCAGGAACTGGATGGCCTGCGCGGCCTGCGCGAGAAGAACCTGATCCCGCTCTCCCGTGTCCTGATGATGGAACGCGAGCACGCCCGCCTCGCGGGTGTGATCGGGCGGTCCGTGGCCGAGACCGCCAAGGCGCAGAACGGCATCAACGAGGCGGGGATGCAGGCGGCGCAACTCAAGCAGAAGCTTCAGGAAACGCTGACGGCACAGCTGCTGGATACCCGTCAGAAGAGTTCCGAGCTGCGCGAGAAGCTCATCGTTGCCCAGGATGTTCTCCGGCGGCACGAGGTCCGGGCCTCGCATCAGGGTGTCGTCCAGGGCTTGAAGGTCTACACGATCGGGCAGGTGATCCGCTCCGGCGAGCCGCTGATGGAGATCGTCCCGACCAACGACCGGCTCGTGATCAGCGTCCAGTTCGCGCCGAACGACCTGGAGGCTGTCCATGCCGGCATGCGCGCCGAGGTCAAGTTCCCGGCCTTCCAGACGCGCCGCACGCCCGCCATCTTCGGGACGCTGACGATGGTCTCGCGCGATCGCCTGATCGACGAGGGGACGAAGCAGCCTTATTTCGCCGGCATGGTCGAGATCGACGACCATCAACTGCCGGAGGAGGTACGGCCCCGTCTCCTGGCGGGCCTGCCCGCCGAGATCGTCGTGTCGGCCGGCGAGCGTACGGCGCTCGACTATCTGGTTGCGCCGTTCTTCGAGGCTCTCGGACACGGCTTCCATGAACGCTAGAGCCTGTTCGTCAGTCCACTTTCGGACGTGAGGTCCTGATGGGTGCGGTCATCTCCTTCTTCCGGCCCGCAGCGACCAGCCAGGGCGGCTGGTCGCAGCAGGAGCTCGCGGAGTTCTACCGCGTCGAGGCCGCGCTGATCCGGGCCGGACTGCAGATCGGCAGCGAACAGGGTCTGAGCGACGAGGCGGAGCCCTGGTTCGTCTTCTGCCGGCCGGACGGCGACGCGATCATGCATTTCGCCCGGATCGACGGCAGCTACGTCATCGCCTCGGAGGTCCTGGACAGACCGATGCGGGGCAGCGATTTCCGCACCCTGATCAACCAAGTCGCCCAGCGCTACCCGGAGCTCCTTCCGATCCCGCAAGGCGCCGACGGAACGAAGCTCTCGGTCCATCCGGCCGCCCTGCTTGCCGCTCTCGTCGCGGCTGCGGCTTTGAGCCTGTCACCCCAAGACGCGTTCGCGGCTGACCAAGAGCACGCGGGCGACGGCCCGGTTCCGGCCGGTCCATTGGGCCAGACGCTCCAGCACCGGGCGGCGGGCGCCCGAGATTCCGGCGATGCCGATGAGCGCGACAGCCATCGCAAGCAGTTCGGCGTCATCGTGTTCTCCGCGATGGTCTTCGCGGCCGATGCCTTCGCGGCCGACCATGGCGAGCCGGCGACGGAGCCGGGCCTGTCCTTCGGCTCAGCGGGCGGCCACGCTGTCGGCTCGTGGGAGCAGGGCAGCGTCCCGGTGCCCGCAGGCGAGGCGCTCCGCACCGCGAGCGCGGGTGTGCCGCTCACGTCCGGCGCGAGCGGCCAGGCAGCGAGCGGGACTGCCGGTTCCACGACGGCCGAGCCGATTTCGGCCGCGCCCTCCCAACCGGGCAGCACCGATGTCAGAGCCATCGGTCCCGGACATCCGACGCTCGTGCACGGTCCTGCCTGGGCAGGCCTGGAGCCCGCCTATCAGGCTTCAGCCCAAGCGGCGGAGGCGGGCACACCCCGAACCGCTGGGTCGTCGACGTCGCCGGAGGCCCGGTCGGACGCCGGTGCGGCTGCGTCGGGCAGCGCCGACGGTGCGGGGCAGGCGGGCCCGTCGCCCGCCACAAATGGTGAGACCGCGTCTCAGCATGAGAGTGCAGCGCAGACAATCGGGCATTCCGCGACCGAGACACCGTCATCGCCGATCGACGGGGTCACTGCGACGACGCAGGCCGACCTGACTCGTTTGGCGCCTGCGCTGCGGGAGGAGGGGACCGGGGGACAGGAGCACGCCGCGCGGGGCGGCCCCGTTTCAGAGGGAGAGGCCTTGCGTGCCGCGAACGCGGTTGGAGATCGGGCTCATTCCGGCAGAAGCGAGCCGGATCAAAGCCGGACCGGCGCCGAGGGTCATGGCGGTGCCAACGGCACGAATGCGGGCCATCAGTCCGGCGCGTCGCAGGCCGAGGCGAACGGCGCGGATCCAGGCGCGGCTCAGGCCGACGGGGCGCCCGGCAAGAGCGGCGAGGCACCGGGTCAGCTCAAGGAGGCCGGATCGGCCACGCACGGCGCCGACGGCCACGGTGCGGCCAATGGCGCGAGTGCGGGCCATCAATCCGGCGCGTCGCAGGCCGAGGCGAACGGCGCGGATCCAGGCTCGGCTCAGGCCGGCGAGGCACCCGGCAAGAGCGCCGAAGCGCCCGGTCAGCTCAAGGAGGCCGGATCGGCCACGCACGGCATCGAGGGTCACGGTGCGGCCAACGGAGCGAATGCGGGCCATCAATCCGGCGCGTCGCAGGCCGAGGCGAGCGGCGCGGATCCAGGCTCTGCTCAGGCTGAAGGGGCGCCCGGCAAGAGCGGCGAAGCGCCCGGTCAGCTCAAGGAGGCCGGATCGGCCACGCACGGCATCGAGGGTCACGGTGCGGCCAACGGCGCGAGTGCGGGCCATCAGTCCGGCGCGTCGCAGGCCGAGGCGAGCGGCGCGGATCCAGGCTCTGCTCAGGCTGAAGGGGCGCCCGGCAAGAGCGGCGAAGCGCCCGGTCACCTCAACGAGGCCGGATCGGCCACACAGGGCACCGAGGGTCACGGTGCGGCCAACGGCGCGAATGCGGGCCATCAGTCCGGCGCGTCGCAGGCTGAGGCGAACGGCGCGGATCCAGGGCACGTCCAACCCGGCACCGAGGCTCAGGGCGCGCCTCACGCCAACACTCCTGCGGCGGCAGATCCTGGGCCGCACATAAGCTCCGGGCAGCCGGTTGATCCGCCAGGTTCGGGCGCATCGCCCGCCGTGAGCGGTGGTCAGCCGTCCTCCGTCAGCCAGACGTCCCATGCAGGTGGGCAGAGTCAGGCGCAGCCGCCGGCAGCGCAGGTCGACCCGGCCGGAAACCTCGTGTTCTCATCCGATGGCCAGCGCGGGCATGCCGCCGCGCCAAGCCATACGCCGGCTGAGGCTGGGTCGCACGGCAACGTCGAGCTGGTCGGGCTTTCGGATCAGGGCACGAACGCGCATCACATCGATCTGCACTCCTGATGAACCTGTCGAGCACGCGACCGCTCGGGAGCTTCAGGGTCGGCTGGACGTGAACCCTCAATCAACGGAACCGGCCGGTCGCCCTGCGGCGGCCATGCCCAGATCGGGGCGTTCGCGGTCCGTGTCGCGCCTGTGGAATGAGACGCCGTTCCGCATCATCGCGAAGATCCAGGCCCTCAGGTCGCCGCCCGGCCGATATCGATCTTGGCTCTGCCAAGCCCTGAGAAGCGTCTCTTGGACGAGGTCTTCGGCCTGCTCTGCCGCCTGCGTGACCGATCTCGCAAAGTGCCTCAGTTCGGGCAGCAGCCGCAGAAGGTCATCGCGAAACAGGTCCGGGTCAGGCGCCTGCGACGGCTCCGCATCCGCCCGAGTGATCTGCGCGGGCAGGCTGTGCAGGCGAAGGTCCGCGGTGCGGGCTTGGGCGCGCGGCAGGTCCGGCCGGCCTTCGACCTTCGGGCGCGGCGCCGTTCCGCTTTCATCGGCGTAGGGCTGTGAGCGGGCATCCGGATGGAGCGGCATGGGGTGACGGATCCTGATCTCACCATGCAAAATCGTACAGTGAGTATACGATAGAGGTTTGCTGTATGGCTAGCTGCGCAGTCGCTCTCGGCTCTCTGCGGCCACCCGTTGGAGGTGGCGGTGCGCCTGTCAGCTTCCAGCCGAGTGCCGGATGGAGCCGACGCCGCTGTGGCGACCGTGCCCGACCCTCCCCGGACGTTGAAGCATGCGGATCGACAAGGCCGGGAGGGGGAGCGAAAGGCACGGCGCGTTTCAGCCGCCTCTCGCGCCCTTGCCGCCGCGCAGCAGCTCATGGCCAAGGCGGGGCCGCGCTCAGCATCAGCAGGGCGGCAGTGGTCACGAACAGGCTTTTCACGGGACGCCTCCTCGCGGCTCAGCGGTCGGGCCGGCAACGCCGCACCTTGCCATCGTGGCAAGGTCAACCCGTTTCGTAGGCCGCGCGCTCGGCGTTCACCCGCCGCGTCATCCGGACGTGATCGACGCTCCGGTCTGTTGACGGGGCACGAGCGGGGCTACATCCGGCCGCTGTTCAAGCGGTCAGGATCGCCCAGCCGTGGGGGGCGAGATTCACCCGCACGCCACCCGCGTCGCCGACGAGATGACCGTCTCCCACCTCGATGCGCTGAGCCTCCGGTACGGGCAGCGATACCGGCTCATCGGCGAGGTTCAGCGCGACGAACAGCGTCCGAGGCGCCTCCGTCACCGCGAGCACGAGCTGCGCGTTCGCCAAATGGACCTGCCGCGTCCGGGCCCGATGCAGCCAGGGATGGCGTCGGCGCAGGGCGATGAGGCTCTGATGCAACCGGTAGATCGGCCAGCCGTAGGGAGCGAGCCCGTCCGGCGCCGGCGGAAATTGTGGGCGGATCGCATCGTCCCCACCCACCCGTTCCTCCTTCACGCCGCGGAAGGCTTGCTCGTCGCCGGCGTAGATCGAGGGCGTGCCGCCGCAGGTGAACAGGAGTGCGAGCGCATGGGGCAGGTGCCGCTCATCCGTGAGACGGCTGGCGATGCGCGTGACATCGTGATTGCCCACGAAGGTCAGCGGCACGAAGGCATCCAGGTAGCCGTTGTGGCGTTCCAGCGCGTGGGCGAGTTCGAACAGATTGCGGTCGTTGAGACCGCTCCAGATCGCCTTCCAGAGCTCATATTGGGTCACGGCATCCATGCCGGTATCGCGCACGATGCCGGTATAGTCGCCGTGGATCACCTCGCCGACGATGTAGGCGTCCGGATGCGCGGAGCGGACCTCAGACAGAACCTGGGCCCAGAACCGCCGCGGGACGGCGTAGGCCGCGTCCAGGCGCCAGCCATCGGCGCCGCGGTCGAGCCAGTGGTCCATGATCGCGGCGACGTAGTCCGCAACCTGCGGCGCGTCGTGATTGAGTGTGACAAGCTGCCGATGCCCCTCGAAGCAGGCATAGTCCGGCTCGGACCCGGGCGCGGTGCCCCGCGGCCAGGACAGCTTGAACCAGTTCGCCCGGTCTGCCTGCGGGCCCCGATGCAGGACCTCTTGGAAGGCCGGGTGGCTGCGGCCGACATGGTTGAAGACCCCGTCGAGGAGGATGCGCAGGCCGCGCGCGTGCGCGGCCTCGATCAGGGCATCGAAATCGGCATCGTCCCCGAGACGCGGATCGATCCGGAAGGGGTCGACCGTATCGTAGCCGTGGGTCGCGGCCGCGAAGATCGGCCCCAGCGCCAGCCCAGACGCGCCGAGTTCGACGATATAGTCGAGCCAATTGTGCAGCTGGGGCAAGCGATGCACGACCGGCGCGGCGGGAGCAGCCTCGGGCTCGGCTCCGACGAAGCCGAGTGGGAAGACCTGCCACCAGACAGTGTGTTGGATCCAGGCCGGCACCAGACCTCCTTGCACCGCGAGTCGCGGATGAACGTCACGCCGCGGATAACGTTGCCGTGCCGATCCCGTTCGTTCTCACCGTCGCCGGTCGGGGGCGGGGCGTCCGATCAGGTTGTGTACTCATAGGCGCGCTCGCCATGGCTCGCCAGGTCCAGTCCGTCATGCTCGGCTTCCTGGTCCACGCGCAGCGGGGTCACGACGCCGAGAAGCCGCGCCAAGCCGAAGGTGAGGAGCCCCGACCACAGGGCGGTCACCCCGACGGCGAGAGCCTGAACCGCAAGCTGTCCCAGAACCGTGCGGCCTTCGCCCAGGCCGATGCCGCCGAGGTCCGGCAGCAGGAAGAGCGCGAGCAGGAGCGATCCGAGAATGCCGCCCACGCCATGCACGGCGAAGACGTCGAGGGAATCGTCGATGACGAGGCGGTGCTTCACGTACAAGGTCACGAAGAAGCAGACGAGCCCGCCGGCGGCACCGATCAGGAGGGCCGCGGCCGGCGAGACGTAGCCCGCGCCCGGTGTGATCGTGGCCAGACCCGCCACGCAGCCGGTGACGATCCCGATCGAGGTCGGCTTGCGGATCTTCACCCATTCCGCCGCCGTCCACGCCATGGCGCCCGCAGCGGCCGACAGATGCGTGACGAGGATCGCGTTCGCGGCGCTCGCGTCGGCGGCGAGGGCAGAGCCGCCGTTGAAGCCGAACCAGCCGACCCAGAGCATGCCGGCGCCCATCATGGTCATTCCTGGGCTGTGTGGCGGCGTCAGCGTCGTCGGGAAGCCACGACGGCGGCCCACGAGAATGGCGAGGAGCAGGGCTGAGATTCCCGCCGTGGTGTGGACCACGATGCCGCCGGCAAAGTCGAGGGTTCCGAGCGCGGCGAGCCAGCCGCCGCCCCAGATCCAGTGCGCCACCGGGATATAGACGAGCAGCAGCCACAGGGCCGAGAACAGGGCGACGAAGGGAAAGGCCACGCGCTCCGGGATGGCGCCGATGATGAGGGCCGGCGTGATCACCGCGAAGGTCATCTGATAGAGCGCGAACACGGGCTCAGGGAGGAGCGTCCCGGCCCGCAGCGGCTCCAGATGGGCCAGGAACGCCTTGTGAAGCGTCCCGATGATCGCGCCGTCACCGTCGAACACCAGACTGTAGCCGCAGATCGCCCAGAGCACGGAGGCGATGCAGCAGATCGCGAAGCACTGCATCAGGACGGACAGGACGTTCCGTGCGTGAACCAGCCCGCCGTAGAAGAGGGCGAGGCCCGGCAGCGTCATGAACAGGACGAGTGCGGAGGCTGTCAGGATCCAGGCCGTGCTGCCGCTGTCGGGCGCGGGGGCTGCCGCCAGACTGGGCGTGGCGGCCAGGACCAGGAGCGCGAGGCCGGACAGGCCCCGCTTGGACAGCGACAACATGGGGAGCACCCTTCGGAACAGCCGCGCTTCCAAGCAGACTGCCTAGCAATCAGGCAAGCGCGCGCGTCCGCGGTGGCTAACAAGATCGCGTGTGTCGCTGCCGCGATACACCGATGACGGCCACAAAGGATGGGCCCCGACGCGCCCCATCACGGCGGCGGGG
>Ga0255028_100121_pt1 | contig 20404 bp, 23 predicted proteins | sample DRGLUT_MetaT_FD_178168 | JGI IMG/M metagenome (GOLD analysis project Ga0255028, IMG submission 178168) | Metatranscriptome of freshwater microbial communities from Pennsylvania, United States - DR:GLUT (Metagenome Metatranscriptome) | ecosystem: Environmental > Aquatic > Freshwater > Creek...
ATCGGCCCCAGCCAGGAGCTGGTCCAGGATCGCGTCAGGGATACGGGGTGCTTTGCGTCGTGCCATCGGGAACCTCCATCGGATCCACTATGGCCGCCCGAACACGAAATTCCTGACAGTCCCTGTGCGCGCTCCGCCGCGGCACAGGCTTTCCTCTCGACGCGCTGACTTTCGTCGTCAGCCACTTCTTGCCGCACCTGAACCGGGATGCGGTCTACCGCATCCTCAAAGCCGAGGGCCTCAATCGGCTGCCGCCGGTCGAGAAGGCCCGCAAACCGCACGGCAGCTTCAAGGACTACGAGGTCGGCTTCATCCACGTCGACGTGAAGCAACTGCCCAAGCTGCAGGATCGCGACCACGTCTCGCGCAAACGCTACCTGTACGTCGCCATCGACCGCGCCTCCCGCTACGTGCACCTGGCCGTCAAGGACGACGAGACCACCGCCTCGGCGGTGGCCTTACTCACGGACGCCCTCGGGGCCTTTCCGTTCAAGGTCACGCACGTGCTCACCGACCGCGGCTCCTGCTTCACGGCCGATGCGTTCGAGGCCGCCTGCGAGTGGCACGGTGTGCAGCATCGCAAGACGCGTCCCTACACACCCAAAACAAACGGCATGGTCGAGCGCTTCAACGGCCGCGTCCAGCGGGAGGTGCTGGGGATCACGCTCTACAGCCACGCCGACCTGGAGATCGTGCTGTGCGGCTTCAACGCGGCTTACAACGGCCGCCGGCAGCGCGTACTCAGTGGGCTCTCGCCCGAGATGGCGCTGCGTCAGCGCCTCGAAGCCGATCCCGCGCTGGCCAACCCAACCTACAAGCCACCCAGTCCTAGTCTTATCAAACGCACCCTCCGCATCGTTGAAGACGCCAAGGAGGTCTCACATCCAGACAAAGGCGCAGTTCGCCGTCATCTTCGGCGAGCGCTTCACCCGGGCCATGGCGGCCTGATGTTCAACCCGCCGCCCTCACACCAAATTCCTGACACTCCCGCTTGCGATGAACTGACGTATGCGATTTCTTGGTAGCGGCTTACTATAAAGGAAGCCTTGCGCTTCCGTACAGCCCTCCTGTCGGACGCGTTTGAGTTGGTCTTCCGTCTCTACGCCCTCAGCGGTGATCGCCGTGCCGAAGCGCGCTCCCAGACCCACGACGGCCCGAACGATCGCCGCGGTGTCGGGGTCATCGATCTCACGGATAAACGAGCGGTCGATCTTGATCTTGTCGAACGGAAACCGACGCAGGTAGCTCAGACTGGAATAGCCCGTGCCAAAATCATCAAGCGCAATCCGTACTCCGAGCGCTCTGAGCCGTTCCAGACAAGCCGTTATCGCCTCCGCGTTGTCCAGCAAGACGCTCTCAGTGATCTCCAACTCGAGCCGGTGCGCGGCGATCCCCGATGCTGCGAGCGCCTGCAGAACGCTCTGCTCCAATCCTGGTCTTTGGAACTGCACGGCCGAGACGTTGACGGCGATCCTGAGTTTACCCGGCCACTTGGCCGCCTCGCGGCACGCCTCGTGCAACGCCCAATCACCGAGGGCGACGATCAGCCCGGTTTCCTCAGCTAATGAAATGAAATCGGCTGGCGGGATCGCGCCGCGCGTCGGATGCTGCCAGCGCATCAACGCCTCGAAGCCACTCGTTTCACCGGTCGCGAGGTTCATCACAGGCTGGTAGTGCAGCACGAAGCCGCCTCGCCGCGCCGCCTCGCGCAGATCGAGTTCGAGGCTGTTGCGCGTGGCAGTCAGCGTGTCCAGCCCCGCATCGTAGAAACGATGCGTGTTTCGCCCCGCCGCCTTGGCCCCGTAGAGCGCAGTGTCGGCATTCTTGAACAGCGTCTCTGCGTCTGCGCCGCATCGAGCGCGGCTTGCGATCCCGATGCTGAGGCCGATCGAAATGGGGTGGCCATCGATGTCGATGGGCTGTCCCACGACCTCGATCAAACGCTCGGCTATGTCGCCGGCTTCATCCGGGTAATTAAGGCAGCAGAGAATGACCGCGAACTCGTCGCCACCTAGGCGCGCGACCGTGTCGCCGTCGCGGATCTCGCGCTTCATGCGTGCGGCGGTGGTCTGCAGCAGCATATCGCCCGCGGGATGTCCCAGCGTGTCGTTGACGACCTTAAAGCGATCGAGGTCGCAGGCGAGAACGGCGAAGCTGTGTCCGTGCCGCTCGGCGCTGCGGATCTCCTGGGTCAGGCGATCCCAGAACAGGCTGCGATTTGGCAGATCGGTGAGAGCATCATGCATAGCCATGTGCGCGATCTGCTCCTCGGCCTGCTTGCGCTGCGTGATGTCGATATGGGTCCCGACCATGCGGACAGCCTTCCCTTCTTGGTCGCGACACACGACTTTTCCGCGGGCCAAGGTCCAGATGTAGTCACCCGCTTTGGTTCGCAGGCGATATTCACATTCATATTTCGGGCGTCGGCCGTGCACGTGTTCGATCAAGAGGTTTTCAGAGCGCACCCGATCGTCGGGGTGGACGAGCTGATGCCAGGAACGAATGTGTGGCTCGAACTCGCCCTCGGCGTAACCGAGCATCGTGTACCACTGAGACGAGAGCTCGATATCACCCGTGGCGATATTCCAATCCCAGAACCCATCGCTGCCGCTGTCGAGCGCAAGAGCCAAACGTGCCTCGCTGAGACGCAGCGCATCTTCGGCCTTCTTGCGATCGGTGATGTCGCGCAGCGAGACGACGTAGCCAGTCGCGTTCCCGCCGCCACGATCGTGGGTGAGACAGAAAGAAGCCTCGACCCAGACCCACGAGCCGTCCTTGTGGCGATAGCGTTGCTGCGCGACGGCATGATCGATGCGGCAGTTCTGGAGATGATCCAAGACCTGGCGGTAATCCTCGACATCATCCGCATGTACGAAATCGAGAGGCTGCGTCCCAATCAGCTCGGCCGCGTCGTATCCGAACACGGTCTTCGCTGCTGGTGAGACGTAGCGGCGGGTGGAATCAAGAGTAGACCAGATGATGACGTCCCGGGTGTTCTCGGCCAGCAATCGATAGCGCCGCTCGCTCTCTTGAACGGCGTCCTCGATGTATCGACGCGCCTTCGACTCCGCCACGTTTCGCTGCTGAGCCTCATGCAAGCGCAAGTGAGCTTCGACGATATGAGCCAGGTCATTGAGTTCTCGGATTTGTCGTGGGCCAAAATCTGGGCGCGCTACGGTGTCCATGACGCATAAGGTGCCAATGTGCAGGCCGGATTGGAGCAGAAGCGGAACCCCCGCATAGAAGCGCGCATGTGGCTCATCGACTACCAGGGTGTTGGTGGCGAAGCGTTCGTCGGCCAGGAGGTCCGGGAAAATGAGGGCCTCACCCTTCGGCTTCTGAAGCGTGTAGTGGCAGAACGCCACATCGCGGGAAACTTGCTGCGCCTCGACCCCGCATCGCGCCTTGATCCAGACGGTTGCACCATCGATCAAGGTAACAAGCGCGATGGGAACATGGAAGAGACTGCAGGCGGTGCGGCACACGGCGTCGAAATGAAGCTCGGGAGGGCCTCCAACGATCTTCAGCTTGCGAACGGCCTGCGAGCGGTGAGCCTCCATTGATGTCTCGGCGAGCATTCTCGGATCCGTGCTCATTTCACTTGTTTCTTCACGATGCATGGCGCACCGAGCGCGCCTGCGGCAACGAAGGCCTATATGCCAGCACAACTTTAAATTTCTACTCTGGGTTGTATTTTGAAGTGATCAATTGACGAAGGAGGCGTCAGTGCTACAAACTTGGTTAGCCGATCCTTTCAGGGGCTGCCTGCGAACTTTATGCGATCCAGACGAGGGGTTTGGGTTGCTGTTGCTCTGGGCGATGCTGCGTTTGATGGCTGCCTGAACTTTGACGAGAGAGCTAAACACACCCCGTCGCAGCCGGCGCCTCGCAAGTTTGGCGAAGAAGCCCTCGACGGCGTTGAGCCAGGGGGCGGAGGTAGGTGTGAAGTGGAAGGTCCAGCGCGGGTGGCGGTCGAGCCAGGCGCGGACCTTCGGGTGCTTGTGGACGGCATAGTTGTCCAAGATCGCGTGGACGACCTTTCCGGCCGGGACCGCCGCCTCGACCGCGTTGAGAAAGCGGATGAACTCCCGGTGCCGGTGCCGGTGCCGGTGGCGCGGCATGCAGTGGCCGATCGCCTTGCCCTCCAGAACGTCCAGAGCGGCAAACAAGGTCGTGGTGCCGTGGCGCTTGTAGTCGTGGGTGCGCGTCGTCGGCTGACCCGGCTTCATCGGCAACGGGTCCTGCGTTCGGGTGAGCGCCTGGATCTGCGACTTCTCATCGACGGAGAGCACCACGGCATGAGCCGGTGGATCAACGTAGACCCGAGGTTAGGATTTTGGGCACGCACGGTGGCACGCCCGTGCCCTCGCAGGCCAGCACCTATTCGCCGTTGAGGTAGCCCGGTCAGCCAGCACCGTGAGCGTCGCGCATCCCGTCGCTGCCTGCGACGGGAGGCCCATCGGCGCGAGCTGCGTCCGGTCGCTGCCGACGTTGGTCACCACCACATGCGCCACTATCAGGTGGTGCTGTATCGGGTTCCGGCGTGCCGCCCCTGTCCACCGATACTCAAATTCATTCGCTGTGACGTCCCGTAGCTCTGCATCGACCGCATGAGACGTTAATGTCGGCAAACCGATCGTTTTCCCGACGAGCCGGTGGGGCGGATCGCGAACCACTCGAAACGGCCCCGTTTCTGTCGGAAAAACGTGTCGGCTTTTCTATTGCCGGATAAACGGCATTTTGGCACGATCCCGACATGCTCATCGGATACGCCCGCGTCTCGACCCTCGACCAGAACCTCGACTTGCAACGCGACGCGCTGACTAAGGCCGGGTGCGAGCGGCTGTTCGAGGAGAAGAAATCCGGCAAGGCCGGGACTAAGCGTCCGGAGTTCGAGGCAGCGCTGGCCTACCTACGCTCTGAGGACGTGCTTGTCGTGTGGAAGCTCGACCGGTTGGGCCGGTCCCTCGTCGAGATGATGCGCACCATCGACGGGCTGCGGGTGAAGGACGTGCACTTCCGCTCGCTGACTGAACAATTCGACAGCGCCACCGCTCACGGCCGCTTCGCCCTGCAGATGCACGGGGCGATGGCCGAGTACTTCCTCGACCTCAACCGCGAGCGGACGATGGAGGGGTTGAAGGCGGCGCTCGCCCGTGGCCGCAAGGGTGGACGGCCGAAGAAGCTAAGCGAGGACGACATCGCCGTCGGTCGCGCGCTCCTGGCGGCGGGTACCATCAGCGTCGCCGACATCGCCAAGCGGCTCGGGGTCAACCGGGACACCTTCTACAGCTACTTCCCACGGGCGCGGGCCAACAGCACCGTCGTCGAAAGCTGAGGGCGGTCATCGGTGCCGGAGTCCATATCTCCCAGACGCTTTCCCTCTTTTTTATAGACGGGAAATATCCTCACCCAGCGCTCCGTCCGGCCCGGGCCCCTCGCTCGACGCCTTGCGTCCACAGCATCCCGTAGAACTTCCCCGGGTCGAACATGGCCCGGACCTACTGCAGCCAGCTCGACCTACCACTGGCGTCTGGCACTCCCATCGTGCCGGGCGCCTCCGTCGTCACCTGAGGTGATCGGGGCAAAGGCGCATGTCAGGCAATCTCGTCGGCCAAATCGCGCATCGCCCTGATCAAGCCGTTTAGCTCGCGTCGGCGTTCTATGGCCTCTTCAGTGAACTGGCCGTGGCAGTAGCTGCCGTTGGCCTCACCCCTCGGCGCGCCGGGCGACTTTCCGCCGTGCATTCGACAGCGGCCGTTTGGCATCGCCGGTGAACAGCATGGGGTCCCGCTCCGCGTCTTCGCCCCGCAGCGGGGCGACAGGTGCATGGGATAGGGCCTTTGCATGGGGTTGCCTTTGATTTCCTCCTGCCGCCCCACCCCCACCTGGGAGCGCCTCGACGGCGCCGACCACCGCCTGACCGCCCGCGTGGACATGGACGTGCTCGACTGTGACCTTTTGCTGAGTGCCCTTGCCGCGGTGGCGGTTCAGCGCCTCCAAAAGCTGGACGTAGGTGCGGGAGAGCTTGCCCGCGTGGCTGAGGTTCGATTGCCGGCCCTCGTGGCTCTGCTCACTGATCATGGCGCGGCGGTAGCACTCCATGGAGGCGGCGTGCGCGGCAACCATCTGGGCGGCCAGCATGCCCTCGATCTCGTCCTTGGGGGCAATCGACACGAGCGTAGCCAGAGCGGCTGACTGGAGCTGATCCCTGCCTTCCTTGTCAGCGTGCGCCAGCCAAAGGGATTGCACCACTTGGTTTGCGACCGTGCGGTTGAAGTCGTCCGAGCCTGATCCACCGATAGGCCGGAGCTTGCCTGCGCCGGCCGCTGGGTCGCTAACCCGAAGAACGGGTGCCTCTTTACTCGATGCCGCCATGATCAGGCACTCCTCTCGTTCACCAGCCTCAGGCGGGATCGCTCAACTAACTCGTCGAGTAGGAGGGTTGGCGTCGCCGTTCGGGCGCTGAGTAGATCGTCACAAGCAGGTCGGGATCGCTATATGGACCGCCAGCATCTGCGCCCTGAGGATCTACTGAGCCCTTGGTTCAGCAACCGGATCGCGGCTCTAGGATATAAGCAGCAATCCCTGATGTGTTGGTGGGTTGGGTGGGAGCATAGCTTCGCCTGCTGGAGACGAAGCTTGCGACCTGACGTGCCGAAGCCTGCCGTACTGGTCACATAGATCGATGGACGAAACCCTGTCGGGGAGGCCGGGGTCAGGCGGTCGGCCTTTACTCGCCGCTTCACCTCTGCCGAGATCTGACGCGGAGCGAACCAGACGCGCATCGATCCGCGATCTGGTCGTCTGCGGGTATGGGGCTGCCCCGTTCCCGCTCCTGCAACAGTCACCTGTTGCTTGCTTCCGGTGCCCTCCGGACGCTGACATGGCCGCCCGGATCTGACCTGACTAGTCACCCGGACCATGGCTCCGCAAGGGAGCTGGCTATGTTAGGATAATAGGACGAGTTCCAGTTTTGTTCAAGAAAAATTTCGCATTGGATCCCACATTTCGGTCGGTGCCCCAAGCTCTGTTCGCCAGCGCCAGTTGTGCGTCAGGCACGATGTAGCTCGGCTTGAAATTTCGGCTGTATGATTTCAGATCGACGAACGTATGCAACGCTCGTGAGCAGGGTCAGCAGCCCGAGAGCGGGAAGCGGCATCAGGATCGGATCGCCAGCGCTGAGGTGGCTGCCGACCGCGCCGACCATGAGCACGGCGAGTAGGCCCGCGCCGAGGACTACGCATCCGCGGGTCCAGAGCAGCGCTGCGCCGAGCAGCTGCAGCACGCCGACCCCGTACATGAACCACAGCGGGTAGCCGAAGCGGGCGAAGCCCTCCAGCTCGAACGGCACAGCGGCGAACTTCATGCCGGCTGCAACCAGGAACACCACCGTCAGCAGGCCGCGCAGCACTGTGCCGGCGACGCGTCGCCGATCCCAACCCTGACTCATTGCCACCTCCTCATTCCTGCCCGTGCGGATCGCTTCCCAGCGGCTCACACGAGGTGGGCCGGCAGCGCCGCGGTCAGGGCGACCTGCAGGAGGGCTAGGGCCAAACCCGACATCATCGACCACGCCACGATGTGGTCGGTCACGGTCATGCCCTTGGTCATCATCTTGGTGGCCATCGGTCGTCCCCTCGTTCGTGCAGCCATGGATCAGCTGTCCTGGGGCGACCGTATGGCCAAGCCGGATTACGTCATTATTGCTTCGATTGCTGCGTCAGGCCGGACCAAACAGTCGATCCGGCTTTCAGCACAGGTGGGCGTCCTGCTAATTGGCGCTTCTGCACTGTTTGCCAGCCTTATCTACAGCACGGCAGCAGCCCTGCGGACTGTGTTGGCGTCTGCTCGCCGAGCCTTTGGCATGCTTGCCGCCAGTCGCTGCCAGCTACATCGGCGGCGTGACGCCATCCTTGCCCACGTTGGCCCGGATAGCCGTAAGCTTGTCGCCGTCCCGCGTGGCAGTGATGAAGACCTTCGCACCTGGGCGGATGGCCGACTGATCGGCGGGCTCGTAGGCCACGATCGGCGTCTGAGGCGATACCGCCACCATCTTCGACTGGCCGTCGCCATAGGTCAGTGTGAGCATCTGCTCGCCCCCGACCGTGCTGCTCTTGGAGACCGTCCCATTGGTCATCGCGCTCTTGAACCTCGGCGCTTGTGCTGCGCCAGCCTTCACGGTGCCGTTCGTCATAGCGCTCTTCACCCGCCCGCCACCGGCCACGGTGATCGTGTCCCAGTCGCGGTGCCCTTCGCCGGTCCCACGCATGGCTTCAGGGAAGATGTGAATTTCCAGAGCCGTCGGCGGGTTGTCGCCCTTGGTGGCGGTTCCCACGAAGGAGCCGTCCGTGATAGCGCTAAGGCTGGATTTCACCAGGGAAACGACTTTCGTATCCTCAGTCAGAGCGATGGTCGCTGTGCCACCATCGATCGTGTGAACGGTCACCAACCCAAGGTCGACCGCCTCGACCGTGCCCCGGACGCGCTCGGGCGCCGGTGCGGCCAGAACTGCGCTCGACACCGTCAGCAGGCCGGCGATGACTGGCATCAAATACAGCTTCACGTGATCCTCCCGAACTCGGTCAGCGGGCATGTAGCGCAGGATCTCGTCCACGCCGGTCCAACGCCTTGGAGTCGGAGGTCATCTGTCCCGCGCTCAACCCGCCGCCCTCACCCGATCTGCAGCCTGAGAGGAGCCAACATGTCGAATGTGATCAACCCTCGCCTGCCTTCCTGCCGCAGGAGGCGCACAGAACACATCCGAGCCGCCCTGAAAGCCTGCCCCAGGCGCCACGTCCCCCGGTGAGGAAGCGGCCGCAGCCGTTGACCCCGCGGTGCTCGATCGCTGCCGGCAGCGGGCAGACAGTCAGAAGCTCAAGGAAGGGCCGGAGCGGAAGGCCTTTATGGGGACCTGCGTCACACCGGAGGACTGACAGGAGACGCCATACGGCGTCTGTTGCTGCTTGTTCGACCCCCTTCCGAAGAACCTCTCAACAATCCACCAAGCTAGTAGCTACCAGCTATCGCTTGTCGTCGCCTCTTTGCTCCAGCAGATCGACAGCGCGTTCGAACGCCTCGCCGAGCCCCCAACCATGTGCATCTGCGACGCGGGTGAACGCCTCGATCGTCTCTGGCTTCAGTTTAAGGTTCAGCTGGGCCGTGCGACCCGTCCGGCGGCGGCGCTGCTGCCGAGGCGTCACCGGTGCCGGCTCAATCCTGCTGGGTTCCCGACTCCGGAAGCCGGTCGCCTCGGCGGCCTGCCTCGTCACCTCGGGTGCCGGCTTGTCATCCCGAGGCTTCGGTTTAGCCCAGGCCGACGGATCTATGTCGTCGAGTTCCTCGCCGAAGCCGAGAGAAGCGCGTTCCTTGCCGGCCATCACGCTGCATTCCTCGCGCTCGCCGCCTTCAGCTTCGAGACCACCTCCCCTGCGAACTCTCGAGCGTTCTGGATGGCCTTTTCGAGGTTGCTGGTCTGCCCCGCAGCGAGCCCCGACAATGTGCCTCCAAAATCGAACAGGTCCTTGAACGCTGCCCGCTCCACCACTGCCGTTTCGAACATCTCGATGCCGCCGGCCTGCAGCTGCTCTTGCACGTTGCGCAGGGCGCGGGAGGTGACGGCCGCGCCGGTACGAGTGAGCAGCACCGCATGGGCGATCCGCCGCCTCGACAGCTTCTCCGAGTTGCGGATGAGGCGGATCGTCTTCGCCGCACCCTTGGCATCCATGCTCGATCCCTGAGTGGGGATCACCACCAGGTCGGCCATGCCGATGGTATTGGCTACCAACAAGCTAGCCGTGCCCTCTAAGTCTACGATCACGAAGGCCGCTTCTCGCTCGGCGCTATCGATCGCGTCTACGATGCTCTCTTCCGTCACGTCGCTGATGATAGTGACGTTCTCCGGCTTCCCAGGGAGCTTTGCCCATTGGCTGATCCAACGCTCTGGGTCGGCGTCGATGATGGTGACGGAAGCACCCTTTACGGCCAGCTCGGTCGCCAGCAGTAGGGCGCTAGTCGACTTGCCGGAGCCGCCCTTCGGGTTGGCGAAGGCTATGACGGGCATGGTTCCTCCGATATCGGATGCCGCACTCACCACGTCACGCGCAGCTTAACAGCTAGCTAACCGATACCGGTGGATAGCCGCTAGCCACCAAATAGCTGGCCAGTAGCTGAAACCTAACAAGTAGCCCTCTGATATCTATAAGGTAGCAGGTAGCTATCGGATAGCTGAGAAATAGACGTGTGACTCTGAGACGATCACGCCGGGCCCAGCACCCGCTGGATCTGCGCGGCCGACCATGCTCCGCCGCGAGCTGCCGGGATGCCTCGCGCATTCAGCGCTGCCGCGATCTGGCCAAAGAGACAGCACCTTCGGCCCTAGCGGCCGCGATCATCGGCGCGAGATCCCGGGCCCGCTCCTCCGCTCGACATGCCTGCTGCGTCCGTCCACGTGCTTGGCCGGCTTCACGATTGGAAAGGTTTTCCGGCTTGCCCAGGCGTACACCGCGAGCCTTGGCCGCGGCGAGCGCTGCCTTCGTTCGGGCGAAGATCATTTTGCGCTCGGCTTGAGCCACGACTGCCATGATGCCGACCACAAGCTCATTGGCCTCGGGCATATCAGCAGCAACGAACCGGACGCCGGCCTTCTGCAGGTTCAAGAGAAAGGCGGCGTCACGCGATAGCCGATCAAGCTTTGCGATGACCAACGTTGCCCCATGCAGCCGGCAGAGCGCTAGGGCCTCGGATAGGCGAGGGCGGGCATCCCGTGATCCGCTCTCGACCTCGACCAGTTCGGCGACGTGACGCCAGGAGCCGCCCGCGAGGAAGTCAGCGACGGCTTGTCGCTGCGCTTCCAGTCCGAGGCCGGACCGACCTTGCCGTTCCGTCGAGACACGCAGGTAAGAGACGAATGCGGTGTGAGCCATGCCGATTTTGCGGGGTGTCTCGTCCGATTGAATGGTCGTTTAACTGGATGAAACATCGCAGCGTGAGGGCGCCGAAGACACACGGTGGCATCCCCGGGACCGGCCCAGGACCCATCTCAGGATTATCCGCCGCGCCTACGGTCGAGATGTGCGCCAAGCTGAGATGCCGCCGACCAGTTCACCCAAGCCATCCAGACAAAATGTGCAATGGATCCTCAGCATTAGCTCATTGCAACTTTTGAGCGATAAATCATCGCTCGTTAACAATCGTATGTTGTTAATTTGGACGGGACGTTGGCTGTCGCAGCGCTGGATGTCGTTTGCCGTCTCAACCCTTGCAGCGCCGCGGTACAACCCGGCCACGCTGGAGCGCCTTGATGTTCGCCCTGCAGAAGACCCACGATAGCGCCGCCCGGCTCGCTGCGCTCGATCGGGCACAGGCAGTCATCGAGTTTGATCTCGCCGGCACAATCCTGACTGCCAACGCCAACTTCCTGGCTGCAGTCGGCTACACCCTGCCCGAGATCATCGGCCAGCATCACAGCATGTTTGTCGAGCCCGAGCAGGCCGCATCGGCGGACTATAGCGCCTTCTGGGACCGGCTGCGCGCTGGCGAGTGCCAGGCCGCGCAATATAGGCGCATCGGCAAGGGCGGTCGTGAGATCTGGATCGAAGCGTCCTACAACCCGATGCCGGGCCGTAACGGCAAGCCTCAGAAGGTGATCAAGTTTGCTACCGACATCACCCGGCAGAAAATCGAGGATGCGGTACAGGCTGGCCGTCTAGCAGCAATTAACAAATCTCTGGCCGTCATCGCGTTCGATCTCGACGGCACGGTCGTTGAGGCCAACGAAAATTTCCTGAACGCGATGGGTTATACTCTGCCGGAGATCGTCGGCCACCATCACCGACAGTTCGTCGAGGCTAGCACGGCGGCGAGCGCTGAATATGCGGCGTTCTGGGAGGCCCTCCGAACAGGCAGGTATCAGGCTGGACAGTTCAAGCGGTTGGCTAAAGGAGGGCGGGAGGTGTGGATCGAGGCATCCTACAACCCGATCTTCGACGCAGGCGGACGCCCCTATCAGGTCGTGAAGTACGCGACCGACATCACCGCGCAGGTAACCCTGCTGTCTGACCTACGGCAGATGATTGATCGCAACTTCGGCCAAATTGATGCCGCCGTGCTTCGCACTGACTTCGAGGCGCAGGCTGGAGCACGTTCCGCCGCGGAAGGGATTGGCAGTGCAGAGGCAATGGCGGCAGCCTCCGATCAGCTCTCGGCCTCGATCGCCGAGATAGCGGCGAGCATGGCGAAATCGAAGGCCGCCGCTGATCAGGCTCAGGAGCAGGTCGAGGCAGCAGGTCTGGAGACGAAGCGCCTTTCAGATGCAGCCGCGTCCATGACAGGGATCGTTGGATTGATCCAATCGATCGCCGGACAGATCAACCTGCTGGCTCTGAACGCGACCATCGAAGCCGCCCGGGCCGGTGTTGCGGGGCGCGGGTTCGCGGTCGTGGCGAGCGAGGTGAAGGCGCTCGCCGCCCAGGCTGCGAAGGCGACGGATCAGATCAACGCTGAGATCGGCAGCGTGCAAGGGGCCTCGCAACAGGTAGTAGCTGCGCTGTCCGCGATCACAGGTTCGATGGCAACGATGCGTGACACAGTCGTGGGAACGGCGGCTGCGGTCGAGGAGCAGAGTGCAGTGACGCGGGACATGTCGGCGAACATGCAGGAGATGATGCGATCCGTGACGGCGATCGCCGGCAACATCTCGACGATGACGGCGGCTGTAGGGGACGTTTCGGGCGCAGTGGCAACGACTAAGGAAGCGGCCCACGTGTTGGCGCGCTAACGTCGCTCGTTATCGTATCATCTTCATGATGTGCAAGGTCGAGCGAGCGGTGATGATATGGCTGCCCGGCTTAGACCTCGTTGGATCGCCAACGCCGCGTGACTGCCTCATGCTCAGCCGAGCAGCCTAACGGTTTTTTATTCCAGCTGGTCCAGACTCAAGTATGCGCGATTGCGGTACGAGTTCTACAGTATGACGTACCCCGTTCCCTCCAACGAACTTGAACGCCTCGCCGTCCTGAGAGACTTGAACCTGCTCGATACCCCGCAAGACCCTGCTTTCGACGATCTTTGCCGAGAAGCAGCACGAACCTTCGATGCTCTGGTCGCACTTATCACTTTGCTTGATGCACGACGGCAGTGGTTCAAGGCTCGGGTCGGCTTGAAGATCTGTGAGACGGCACGAGACGCATCGTTCTGCAACTATGTCGTCGCGCAGGACATAGTCCTGATCGTTCCCGATGCTCAGCAAGACTCACGGTTCGCCACGAACCCGCTTGTGATCGGGCCACCGCACGTGCGCTTCTATGCGGGGGCCCCGCTCTATTACGGAGAAGGCGTCCGTCTTGGGGCATTGTGCATCATCGATCAGCGCCCGCGCGCCGCGGATGAGATCGACGCCACGACGTTGCGCCACTTAGCTGATCGGGTCGCAGGCGAGATCTGGGTCCGACAAGCCACGCTTTCTGCCGGACATCGAGGCGCCTAAAATTGCCATGCCGCTTCAGGAGGCTTGAGCGATGCTGCGCTCGGATGCTCGTGTTCTCATCGTCGATGGCCAAGTTGCGGTCGCCCGTCTCGTGGCCAAAATTTTTAATACTGCCGGCCTAATGAATTCGGAGGTCGCCTTCGACACCCTCACTGCACGAGGGCAGATCGAGGCGACGATCCCCGACATCGCGGTGATCGATGCGCGTGCCGGTCCGATGCGTGTAACCGCCTTCATCACGCTGGTACGCAGGCTCACGGATGGTCGGGCTATGACCTTCGTGATGACCACATCGAGAACTGCCGAGGTGGTGGAAGCGGCGGGTGAGGCCGGTGTCGATGGGGTCTTGCTGAAGCCGTTTACGCCAGACGACCTGCGAGAGCAGATAGCTGCTGCGTCAGAGAAAAAGCGTGCCTTTCCCCGCGGCAAATGGGACCAAACACGACAGAACGTTGTGGCGCTCGACTAGCCGAGCAGCGAGACGGTACGCTACATGAGGTCGAGCTCCGCGGAGTGTGTGGACCGGCAGTGACGGGCCGGAATGGCAGTCCGTCCAAGCTCAAATCGGACGGAGATCTCTGGTGAATGCCCTTGGCCCGCTGCAGTATCTCTCCAGCATAGCCAAAGAGATCCCTTCAGTCGGCGACCTGCGCCGCAAGTCCGAAGTGACGGACGACGAGATCGAGGTGGCTACGGCCGCCTACCTGAAGGACAAGAACGCCAAGCCGTTCGCCTTCAAGTCCGGCCATATCGTCGATAATGCCCACCTGAACCGACGCGGAACCGGAGACGTGCTCCGGCGGCGCACGCGCAGGAGGTCATCGACTTCGAGGCCCTCCTCAAGGACCGGCGCGCTAAAAGGCGAGCGGTGCGGTGAGCAATGCGATCAGGATGCCGGGCTCATGAGCCACTGAGGGCTTTAATCGATCGGTTCGGCTTGTCCCTCGATCAGCCGGGCATATTCCGTCTCTGCCACGCCGTAGCTGTCGCCAGCGATGTCGAGCAGTCCGTCGCGATCGAGGATCTCGACGCTGCCGCGGCGCTTCCGCACCAAGCTGTCCCTCTCCAATGCCCGTAGTGCCGCGGTGACGCCGGGCCGCTCGACGCCGAGCATGAACGACATGAACTCCTGGGTGACGGTGACGAACTCGTCGTCAATTCGGTCTTGGCACATCAACAGCCAACGAGCGAGGCGGGTAGCCGTGTTGCCCTTCGCGTTGGCGAAGGCTGTCTGAGCCGTCTGCACGTGCTGGGCTTGGATGTAGCGATTGAGAAGGCGCCTCAGGGCAGGGCGCCCCTCGACCTCGGTGCGCAGGGTGTCCGCATCGAGGCTCAGCATGCGACCAGCCATCTGCACGAAGTGCGTGTGAGGGCTGCGGTCGTCTCCGAGCAGGATCGGGGCTGCTCCGACCACGCCTTCACGCCCGACCAGCCCGACCTCGACGCGCCCGCCCGCTCCATCGGCGGTGATGGATATGAAGCCCTCTTCCGGGAAGTAGGCGGCCGTGATCGCGGTATGAGATGGGATCAGGACCTGCCGCAGACGCGTGGTCTGAACTCGCAGGGCAGGTTGCAGGCGAACGAACTCTTCCGGCGGTAGGATGCCGAGGAGCCGATTGCGAACGTCAGATTGTTGAAGGAGGGCCACGGTTGCTCGCCTGCTGGGGGCGAGAGCGCGCGGTCCCTCAATTGCCAGCGCCCTAAATACGGCCGGTAACATCCACCATGTGGGCCGTTATCAGTCAAACTACAAGTGTTCAAATAAAATAGTAAGAATTTTACCTAATCATTTGCATCACAAGATTTCGTTGCATTTATTTGCGAATGCCATTCAGCGCAAGACCGCGTGGCTTTTTGCTCACGGGACTAAGATGATTGCTGCTTTAGAACCTCTCGAACACAGGAAAATACGGCCTGTCGGCTTTCGGGGCTTCGGATCGCGAGCCACATCTGAAGGAGTTGGGCGGTATCGGCTGTAGTCGGCAGTCCCGGCGCGTCGAAAAACAAGTCGGTCGGGCAGCCTAGCGCCTGCGCCAGTGCGTCGAGCTTGGCCCGTGAGCGGTGGTCCGCGATCGGACCCAAAGCCTGCTGAGTTGGCATGTCCATAGTGTTTTATTTCGCCATGAAGCCATTCATAATGGTCAGAGACAGACCCTACCATTGTTTAGGCGCTTGCAAAACAGTAAAAATAATACATCATAGCAAGGAATAGGGCTGCCGAATGTAAGACTTTTACATTTGAATTTGGCGTTGAATGCTTGCCTGATCGGGAACATCATGAACCGCGCCCTCGATTTAGATGCTGTGGCAGAGGCTTGTATCGCTGCCCATGCTGCCATAGAGGAACATGGCACTCCGGAGATGAAGGCGCTCATCCGGACGCTGCTGCTCATCGTCGGTAAGGAAATCGCGCGCGGCATTTCGACATCGGACAAGCGCGAAGGTCATGCCTACGACGGCATCAAGCAATTCCAGCGGCTGTTGGACGACCCGACGTAATCTCACCCCTCGCGACCTTAAGGCTACCAGGATCGTCACGCAGCGCGGCAGTCAGATGCGCCGCGTCTAAATCGCTGACATCAAGGTCTAAATTGGAACTCAGGGGAACAATTTTCTACGAATGCAATTGTTCGGGTCATCATGGCAAAATCCGCTGAGCCCGATCGGGCCGCCCTGCAACGGATCGCTGATGCGCTCGGCGTGCCCGTCGAACGGTTCTCCACCGGCAGCTTGCCGGTCAATGTGGATGAGTGCCTGTACCTCTGGTCGAGGATCAGGACGGTGGAGGGGCGCCGCCGAGCCGTGGAAGCTCTGCGGACGATCGCTGATGAAGAGCCGTCATAGCAAGCGGCGGGAGGGTCGGCGGGACGCTAATCCATATCGTTGGCTCGCCCATCCCGACGAGCGCCACGGGCGACGACAACCAAGACATCATCGGCCAAGGGGCGTTGGAGATCCTTCGCTTCCGGTCGGGGTGCTGACAGCCACGTCTCCCACTCCATCGGCGTCCCGCACAGTTGCAGAAATCTGCCGCCAATCCCGAGCCGGGTGGCGTGATTGGGACATCTCTGGAAGCGCGCGCATAGCCTCATCCTCGGCGCTCGCCAGATCCCGATACTCTGCGCCATCCTCGTCAATGACCGACAGCTTCCCATCGTCGCTATCGATATAGAAGTGGGGCATATGAGCCTCTCGGTGTTGTCGGTTGTCTCTTTTGGATCCGCGCAACTTTTGATTGTTTATGGTTAATTGTTCCTTGCTACTAGTGGTGCGAGTCTAACACTTGGTGCCCGCGCTTTGCGGCCTGGATGATGCGATCCGGGTCGGCGGTCCAGACGAAGGGCTTCGGGTCGCCGTTGCTCTCGGCGATGAAGCGTTTGATGGCGGCCCGCACCTCGATCAGCGATCCGAACACGCCGCGTCGGAGCCGGCGTTTTGCGAGCTTGGCGAAGAAGCCCTCGACGGCATTGAGCCACGAAGCTGAGGTCGGGGTGAAGTGGAAGGTCCAGCGCGGGTGGCGGCCGAGCCAAGCACGGACCTTCGGGTGCTTGTGGACGGCATAGTTGTCCAGGATCGCGCGGACGATCTTGCCCTCCGGAACCGCCGCCTCGACCGCGTTGAGGAAGCGGATGAACTCCTGATGCCGGTGGCGCTGCATGCAGCGGCCGATCACCTTGCCCTCCAGCACGTCCAGAGCGGCAAACAGGGTCGTCGTCCCGTGGCGCTTGTAGTCGTGGGTGCGCGTCGTCGGGTAGCCCGGCTTCATCGGCAACGGGGTCTGCGTGCGGGCGAGCGCCTGGATCTGGCTCTTCTCGTCGACCGAGAGGACGACGGCATGAGCGGGCGGATCGACGTAGAGCCCGACGACGTCGTGCAATTTGGCGGCGAAGGCCGGGTCGGTGGAGAGCTTGAACTGCCGGACCCGATGCGGCTGTAGGCCGTGCCCCCGCCAGATCCGCTGCACCGACGAGACGCTGATGGCCGCGGCCTTGCTCATGGCGGCGGCCGTCCAATGCGTGGTCTCGCCGGGCGGATCTCCTTGCGTCAGAGCCACTACGCGCGCCGCCACCTCCGGCCCCAGCGGCGGGATGCGCGCCGGCCGCGTCTTGTCTCGAAGGAGCCCGTCGACGCCCTCCTGCGCGAAGCGGTCCTGCCAGCGCCAGACCACCGTCTTGGACACGCCTGCCTCACGCATGATCGCGTGCGTCCCGAGCCCATTGGCACTCAGCAGCGCGATGCGGGCGCGCCAGACGTGCTTCTGCGACGTGTTTCGATCCGCAACGAGTGCTTCGAGCCGAAGGCGATCCGAGGTTGAGAGCGTGAAAGATATACCACTGCGCATCCCGCTAGACTCGCAGGATGGGCCTCAAACCGAAACCCCACACGGACTCAGCCGTCAGGGCTCAACCACTAGTCCCGACGAGGAACGGTACGGGTGGAGATAGGAGGTTCGAGAAAGGCGACATGACCAATCGGGGCCGGTCTCGTTCTGTCGTCGATCAGGACCGCTTGGCCGCCTCTTGGACGAGGGTCAGGATGCGCCTCCGTTCCTCAGGATCGCTGATGCTCGCATAGGCGCGCAGCAGCGCCAAGCGCTCCTGATCCAGGTCGGCAGACCATTGATCGCTGTCAGTTCCGTGGTTTGATGAAACCGCGTTCAACGGGCTGTACAACGTGGATGGTGGCACTTGGAGAGCCGCCGCGACGCGCCGCAGGGTTCTGCCAGCCGCTGAGCCGTCCGGCGGCACAAAGCGATCGGAGGCATCGTCCTCAGAGGGGGCGTTCTGTGTGGGCTTGGTCGAGGGTGGCGTCTTCGATCCCATCAGGCTTCACCTAGTGAACGCACGAACCGAATTTTTGTATGCGCTTACATACCGCCAAGCACGAATTGGTTGCGTCCGACACGTCACAGTTGCGTCAACTTGCCGCCTATATCTTTAGGTTGTGGTGCCGAAGTTGATACAGATCAGTTCAAGGATCAGGCACACCACCATGCCGAGGACCAAGCCACCGTTGACACACACCTGTCCTGAGGCATTTCAGGTGGCTCTCGACGCCCTTGATGTGATCGGCCGGTGGGAGTGGGACGCGGCTACGGATGGCATACGATCAGACACGTTCGTAGCGCTGCTGTTCGGCCTTGATCCGGAGAAGGCCGAGGAAGGCGCTCCTCTCGCGGCATACATCGACGGCATACACGCTGACGATCGGGAGGGTGTCCTCGCCTTGATCCGCCGTAGCGCTCAGGAGGGTAGCGCCTACCTCACCGAGTATCGGGTTGTGTCGGCGGACGGCCAGACACGCTGGGTGCTGGCACGAGGGCGGTTCACCAGCGACCATGCCGGAAGGCCGGTGAGCGGCAGCGGCATCCTTGTCGACATCACCCGAATGCGGCTCAGCGAAAGTACGTTCAACGAGGATGAGATCTCCTCGGATGGCACCCTTCTGGACCGGGCAGCCGATCATGCCATTGCCGCGCAGCAGGCGATCGTGGAATTGCAGGACCCGGAGCTGAAGCTGCACGCCGACGCGCTGCTGATGGCGCTCGGGCGCAGGCTCGCCCAGCAGGAGGTTCAGGACCGCCGCAGGCGCATGAACTGAGCGCTGGCGTTCTGTCGCGCCACGCAACCTGATCACAGGCTGGCGCCCGCCACTCCAGTACGGCACCTCGCAGGCATGATGACGTCCGATACTCAGATCTGCGATACGAAGATCGAGGGCGTCTGGCGCTCAATCGGTGTCGCTGAGGCGAAGGGCGCTTATGTGATGGCGCCGAAGCGCTGCTCGTCCTGCCACGGTGCGGTGGTGCTCTCCGGGTCATACGCTGAGCATGGTCGCCGGAGATTTACCCATCGCCGGGTTCACACCGGCTGTCCACTAGATCCGAAGCGGTACGCGGGTAAGCCTACGCCGCATCCACAGGCGCTGAGCTAGCTCCGATCCAATTCTGCCGTGCTATCTGAGCGCGGGTCGGTGAGGCCGGGCCCACGCTCGCCGAAGGTGTGGCATAGTACCTAGCGCTCAAGGTCTACTGGCCCTCGTCACAGAGGGAACGGTCAAGCTATGTCTTGCTTGCACGCCCTAGTTGTGTTCAATCGCACAACTCAATTGCGCGTTATGTGATTGGTGGTGGCCAACGGGCTGGCCAGCCATGGCCGCGGTACCAGGAAGCAACCGACAGATGACCGCCCCTAAGAAGCCCAAACTGGCAACAGACGCCGATCGCGTGATCGGGGGCCGGATCGCAGCGCTTCGGGCAGCACAAGGCTTGAGCCAGACGGCGTTGGGGCAGGCTCTCGGCGTATCCTTCCAGCAGGTGCAGAAATACGAGAAGGGCCGCAACCGCGTCGGTGCCGGCCGGCTTCAGGTGATTGCCGATGTTCTAAAGGTGCCAGTCGAAACCTTCTTTGCTGACCAAGCGGAGTCGGGTGAGGATGGGGCGGGAAGCTCGACATTCCTCAGCGATCCGGAGGTGATGGAACTCGTCATGGCCTTCACGAGCATCTCCGATGCGACGACGCGTGAGAGCGTCCTGTCGATCGTGAAGGCAGCGGCGAGCTTTCGACTAAGTCCAAGTAAGACCTGAGCCTCAACTTGACCGGATGATCGACCGGCCACGAGATCGGCTACAGCAGAACGGTCGCGATTTCGGGTTCGTCCGAGGATTTCTTGCGGTCTTCGGGCCAGAGGCCTCCAGGCGTCTGCCGTAGAGCTGCAGGCATGAAGGGCTTGGTGAGACAGGCGTTCACACCGGCCTTCCGCACCGCCGTGAAGGCGCGAGCGTGCTCCTTCGTGGTCATCATCACGAACAGCGTCTCACGCAGGCGGCGGTCCTCTCGCACCCGGTGCAGTAGCTCGAAGCCCGACATCGGGGACATGTGCAGGTCCGAAATGACGAGGCCGTAGGAGCGCTCATCA
>Ga0255028_100122_pt1 | contig 20391 bp, 24 predicted proteins | sample DRGLUT_MetaT_FD_178168 | JGI IMG/M metagenome (GOLD analysis project Ga0255028, IMG submission 178168) | Metatranscriptome of freshwater microbial communities from Pennsylvania, United States - DR:GLUT (Metagenome Metatranscriptome) | ecosystem: Environmental > Aquatic > Freshwater > Creek...
CCGGCATCGGCGACGCCGTGAACTTATCGTGGAAGCTCGCGAACGTCATCCAAGGCAGGGCAGACAAGGCGATCCTGGATACTTACGAGACGGAGCGCATCGCCTTTGCCCGCAAACTTGTAGAAACGACGGACCGAGCCTTCCAAGGAATGGTAAGTGAGGGTTGGACGAGCCAGTTCGTTCGAAGCTGGTTGCTGCCGTATATCGCTCCGGCGCTGACTGGACTATCGGCGGTTCGCAAGGCCATGTTCGCCACGGTTTCGCAAACGCGCATCAACTACCGCGATAGCTCGCTCAGCAAAGGCCAAGCTGGCACGGTACACGGTGGCGACCGCCTCCCCTGGCTTGATGGCAACTATTCAAGCCTGAACGCCCTAGACTGGCGCCTCCACGTCTATGGCACCGTCAGCACGGAAATGTTTCAGGCTGCCGCGGCTATCGGAGTGGCGACCGACGTGTTTCCATGGAACAGCGATGCCCAGAAAGCGGGATTTCAGGCCGACGCAGCCTACCTCGTTCGCCCCGACGGGCATGTTGCGCTGGCAATGGCCAGGCAGAACCCGGACGAACTTCACTCCTTTGCTTCCGACATCGGACTGACCGCGCCGCCGCTCGCGTCAGTGGCCGGCAGCGATGCTCCAGGGGCGATAGGCCGAGCCCCATCCCGCTGAAGCGCGCCCCCTACGGAAGCGGCGAAGGAGACACGTTATGACGACATCAGTTTTTGATCGGCCTCAAGAAACCAGTCGTACATCGCATATGATAAAGGCCTGCCGTGTCCACGGGTTCGGGCCGCCAAGCGTCATCACCCTGGAAGACGTTCCGTGTCCTGAACCGGGCGAGGGCGAGGTCCTTGTGAAGGTCCATGCAGCGGGGGTCGGGCCATGGGATGCCTGGATCCGTGCAGGGCGGAGTTTATTGCCACAGCCCTTGCCGCTGACGCTCGGCTCCGATGTGTCGGGTACCGTTGCGGCGCTGGGCCCGGGCGTTTCCAAGTTCAGTCCGGGCGACGCAGTTTTTGGCGTACCCAACAAGCGCTTCACGGACGGGTATGCCGAGTATGCCGTCGCATCGGCCGCCATGCTGGCGATAAAGCCAGACCGCCTCGCGCATGTGGATGCCGCCTCCCTGCCGGTTGTCGCTGTCACGGCGTGGCAAGCACTCTTCGATCAAGCTCATATCAGCAACGGCCGGACAGTCCTGATCCTTGGTGCTGCGGGCAATGTCGGCACCTACGCCGTGCAATTCGCCCGTGCGGCAGGCGCCCGGGTAATCGCTGCGGCGAGCACGGCCGATCACGCCTTCCTGCGCAGCATGGGTGCCAATGACGTAGTCGACGCCCGCTCGGAGAGCTTCGAGGACAAAATGAACGCCGTCGATGCAGTCATCGATCTTGTCGGAGGAGAGATCCAGGCACGCTCTTTCTCAATTATCAAGCCAGGCGGGACGCTGGTCTCCGCCGTATCGAGACCTGATCCTGCCTTGGCCGCCGTACACGGTGTCACGGCTAAGTTCTTCTTCGTGGACGTGACCACGGACCTCTTGGCTCAGATCGCAGCTGAAGTCGTTGCCGGTCGTGTCGTAACGCAGATTGGCGCGATCCTCCCGCTGGCCGGCGCGCGCACGGCGCATGAGATTCTGGAAGGATCTCGCCCGCGTCTTCGTGGAAAGATTGTTCTGCGGGTTGTACCCTAATCCGTCTGCATCTCGCCAAGCTGGCCCGTGGTCGCGAAATCTTTGATCTTTGCGACAACCTGGAGAGGACGATGGTTCTCAAGTGCTCAGTCGGCGTGGCGGCGGAGTACCCATGCAGCATGATGCGGGGAACCGACGACGCGCCTTCCCTGGGTCTTTTGGAGAATGCGAGGCGCTCGGACGAGACGACAAGCTCTACGCCTCAATCCGCAGCCAGCATCCCCTCGCGCCCGAGCCGCCCGAGCGCCTCGATGAAGTTGCGCAGTTCGGCCTGCCTGAGGCGCTCATCCGTGACCTGCTCGTTCAGGCCGAGGCGCCAGGCGAGGTCACACCTTGTCGGTTCCCGATGAAGGTCGTCGACTTGGCTCGCATAGGCCTCGACGTCCTCCTTTCCTCGGGCAAGCCCCGCCTCGACCAAGCCGTCCGCCTGGCGGCGCATGGCCCCGGCTACCTCATCGAGGCCGATCTCGGGGTGATACTGCACGCCCCAGAACACGCCGCCGTCGAAGCGGATCTCGGCGGCCTGGACGGCGGTGACACTGTTCCCCGCCAACAGCATGGCGCCGGGCGGAAGCACCTCAACCTCGTCCGTGTGGATGGCTGGCGCGTCGTGCGCGGCAGGCCGGCCGGCCAGGAGCGGGTGGGCGCGGCCGGCCTCGGTCGCGGTGATGCGCCGCGCGAAGGCGGCCTCGAAGCCGCGCCTGTTGGCCCGCACAGCGCCCCCTGCCGCCACCGTGGCGACCTGCAGGCCGCACGGCAGGCACCTCAACCGACCTCTAGCCGGCCTATCGCTTTCGGGCTTCCAGGAGGGATGCATGTCGCGCTTACCGGGCCGCTTGCTCTCAGGCGGCGGCAAGCGGGTCTCGTTTCCCGAAGCGGTTCCGGTTCCGAAGCGCCGCCAGGGCCTCGTCGGCGGCCCTCAGCCCGCTATCATGGGCACCATGCGCGGTGGTGAAGTCGAAGGGATGAGTCGCCTCGCCCCCGAAGAAGAGCCGGTCCTCGAACGGCTGGGCCAGCCGGGCGCGCGCCTGAGATCGGCCCGGCAGGGCGCAGCTATACGCGCCGCCAATGGACGCCATCCGGCCCCACGACGTCGCGGCGAGCGGACGAATGGCCGAGGCCACCTCGCTCCCGAACAGCCCGACCAACTGAGCGGACACGTACGCGAAGCCGGCGGCTGGGCCTTCCTCCTCCAGGATGCGAGCGCCGTCGCCGCCGAGGAATGCCTCGATGATGGGTGAGCCGTTGGGCCGGATTGAGTAGGAGGCAGACCTCGGGTCGTGCAGTTTGCCGTAGGCATGGGTGTTCGGCTCGAACGCGCTGTCGCGCCCGATCTCCAGGAAGACCTTCTCGTTGTGCCCGAGCGGCAAGACGGTGGCTGCCTCGCGCCAGGGTTCGGTCCCGGAAGGTAGGCGAATGGCGTCGCCGGCCAGGACGGCGGTCGAGACCGTGAGGATGACGGCCTTGGTGCGGAGGGTGCCGGCCCGCGTCGCGACGGCGACGCCGTCCACCGTGAGGTCGATCCGCTCGGCGGGCGTAGCCAACCGCAGCGTCGTCAAGGACGGCAGGCTGGCGGCGACCAACGTGCCGTAGCCGAGCGGCAGGTTCCAATTCTTGCCCGTCGAGGCATCGTCGTAGGCCAGATAGTCGGTTGCGGAGATGCGCTCGGGCGCGGCCCCGCTTATGAAGCCTGCGATAGCCCTCACGTAGGCGTTCCAGGCGCCGTCGGGCTCAAGGGCGTCGCTCGCCCGGTCGCTTCCGGCCGCGACGGTGCGGAGCCTCTCCTCCCAGTCGCCGTATGCCTGTCGAGCCGCATCCTGAGCTTCCTCATCCCAGACAATGCCGGGGTGTGCCTTGACCCATGGCGGATCGCCGCGGTCGACCGGGAAGCCCGATGCTTCGGCGATGTCAACCCACGCGTTGCGGTCGCCCGAATGAAGCCACTCGCAGCCGAGGTCGAGCGGGTAGCCTCCAAGATCCTGTGTGAATGCGCGGCCTCCGAGGCGGGACGACGCCTCAAGCAGCAACGCCGATGTGCCGTGAGCCGCAAGCCGCCGCGCGGCGCCGATGCCAGCGGCGCCTCGCCCTACGATGATGACGTCGAACTCGCTGACCATGAGGGTGTAGGTGAGGCCGACGGTTGGGCGGGACAAGCGGCACGGAAGCTTGCGGGGAGCGGCATCGCTCAAGGCAGCTGGACGATCCTTGGACTTATACGCTGAGCTGCTGAAGCGTCCGCTTCGGACAAGGCGCTGGACCTAGCTGAACGGCCGAGAGGGGCGCCAAACCGAACGTCGGCTTTTTGGCATTGAGCCAAATTTCGCGCTTAAAAAATACGCTCATCGTTTAAATGCCACAACTATTGTGAATGCAGCCGCTTCATCATCGTCACTTTGGAATGTAATATCTAAGATTTTTTGTGCCAAATCTTGAGATCGGCTTTGGACGAGTTGATTTAGCTGATCTGCAATTGCGCGTTGTGCCGTGCAATCTGGCGTTTCGCAAAACGGCGAAGAAGCGGGCCGACACTAATGCCTTGACATTAGGACTATTATCCGATATTGTTGCCGTTGTCGCTCGCTTTGGGCGACCGAAAGCACCTGCGATGACGCCGCTTCAGTTCCCGTCGAGGCCACCAGCTTGGTGTGCCCCACCACCGCGATCAGCGCGGCCTCAGCGCAAAGCATCTTCCCCTCGCAAGGCGGCCTCCGGGCCGCCTTCGTCGTTTCTGGAGCCCAAACATGTCCAACCAGCAGCCTAAGCCGACCAACACCAACGGTGCTCGGGGTCAACTGCCCAAAACCGTCAGACTTCTCGGCGAACCCGCGGGCGGCTCACAGCCCCTCGCTAGCGCAACCTCAGTTGCGTCACCCGCGTCCAAGCCTGCGGCTCCGGTGACACCGACGTGCAGCGCAGCCACCGCTTCACCCGCCCAGGCCCCCCCAGGACCATCCAAGCCGCCGGCCGGCGATGCCCGCGTGCCCGGCAGCTGGGACACGATCAAGTCAGGTTCGCTTGTGCTCGCCACCGAAGGGCATGCCGAGGGCTGGTTTGAATCCCTCGTCGTCGCCACCCGCGCCGACGACCGCTTCCTCCTGCGCTGGCGTGACTGGCCTGAGTTGCCCGAGTTCACCCGCCGCCGTGACGAACTCGCACTGCTGCACCCCGCCACTGACCCGCAGGGCTGAGCACCCGCGTCCCGCATCGCTGCATTGAAGGAGAACGAAATGACCGACCGTGCCGATCAGATCCCGCCCGCCGCGAGCCTGCCGGCCTTGCTGCCTGCCGCTAAGGCGCCGCAGCGAGTTCGCCCCCGTGCGGCTGCCGACGCCGTCTTAACAGCAGCCCTCGAAGCGGTCGCCAGCCTGGAGGGCAACGACCTGGAGGTGGTGCTGCGCGCCGCCGAGGCGCAACGCCCCGGCGTGCGGAAGGCACTGGGTGCTGCGTTCGAGGCTGAGGCGCATCGTTTCGCCGAGCTGTCACGGCGCGCCTTTGCAGCGGCCGACCGTTTGGCCGCCCATCGCGCATCGGCGGAGTGAAGCAGACGATGACGAACGCTCAGGCAGCGTCAGGACAAAACATGAACAAGAATGCGCATCCTCATCCCGCGCACCGCACGCGGCCCAGGGAGACCGCCAGTACCGCGCCCATCGCGCAGCTCAATGATGCGTTTCGTCGGACCTTCGTCGGCGGCCAGGTAGTCAAGACAGCTGGCGTGCTCACGCTGCCAGAGGCCGAGCGCATCGCCGTGCTGCTGGCCGTGCGCCGCTTCGACAGCGTCGACGGCGACAACGATCCCCACGGCGAGCACGACTTTGGTTCGGTCGCGGTCGGTGCGCTTCGCTGCCTTTGGAAGATTGACGCCTACGACCGCGACCTGTGCGGCAACTCGCCCGACCCGGCCGATCCGGCGGCGACCACGCGGGTCCTGACGATCATGCTGGCCGAGGAGTACTGACGTGGTCAATCATCGTCGTAAAAGTCTCGCGTTTCCGGCGCTGGTGTTAGGCTCGCTCGCTCCCGCAACGATGCTTGGCGGCTGCTCACGCGACATCCGATGCAGCGACAAGGTTGTGATCAATGCGCTCCATCGGTCGCTCGACCAACTTTATGCTGAGTTCCGGCAGGTTGCAGACGTTGCATGGGAAATTCGCGACCTGATCGCAGTCGAACAAACGCCGCGGAGGTCAGTCTGCAAAGCGGTGACCCGCATCAGCGTCACCTTCGCCGGCTCCAAGCAGCAGGAAGACACCGCGATCACTTTCTATGCCGAAGCGACGGAGAAGGGCGACGTGATCGTAACTGTGCAAACACCGAATCGACCATAACAATGAGGCAGATGCACGAATCGCTGACTTCCTGCCACGCTGATGAAGGCGCATGCGCTGGCGCGAGGCGGCGCATGAACCCCGAAGACCAACTCGTCCTGTTCGTCGCCTGCGTCTGGCTGATCGTGCTGGCGAGCTTCGCTTTGCCGTCGGTCATCGCCTTTCGACGTCGCGATCCGAACAGGTGGCTGATCCTAGCGATCAACGCGAGCGTCGTCGGTTGGGCGATCTCCCTGATCATGGCGCTGTCGCCGATGTTCCGGTCGGGCGTGGCAGGGCACCAAGCTGGCGATCACATTTCGGGCGGCGAGCCGCCCGAAATGCCGCACGCGGCGCTAGCAGGGCCGTCAGCTTCGTTCCTGGCGGTAGCCGGGGCTGGGCAGTTGTCGTCGGCTACGGCGGTCGCGGAAATCGAGCGTTTGGGCCGTTTGCACGCGGGCGGTCATCTCAACGAAGCCGAGTTCGCCGCGCTGAAAAGGAGAGTACTGGAACGGCTCTGAGCAATGCCTCGCCGTTCGAGGTCGTAAGCCGAAAGCCCCTCAGGATGGCAACTGACTCTTGGCTCTCCATTCGGAATCGGGCATTCCGTTGCCGACCCGACCCGGTCGCGCAGGCTCGTGCGATAGCCGCCAGAAAGCGGACCTCGTGATCTATTGCCACGGATGGCAGCTTTTGTGGCCAAACGATAGAAACTGTCTTTGCGGGCGGCTTGCATCTCGTTCATCTGGGCGGACGGGAGCCTTATCGGGGGAAGCGTGCTGGGGCCGCCCTGGCTTCCGCGCTTACTTGCCGTGCCGCGCCAGCCACGCCTCCATGTTGGAGATTTCTGTAGCCTGATCGGCGATGATCTTCTGGGCCATCGCCTTAGTGGCGGGATCCTTGGCATGCTTCAGCGCGATCCTCGCCATGGCGACTGCGCCTTTGTGATGCGGGATCATGTGGGCGTGGAAGTCGACGTCGGGGTCGCCGGTGTAGGGAATATCCATATCCTTCATCATCGCCGTGTCGGCGACCTTGAACTCTCTGGTGGAGGCGTCGTCCCTCGCGTCGGACTTCATCGAGCCCATTTCCATGCCGGCCATGGAGCCGTGACCGTCCATACCCTGCGCGAGGACTGCGCTGGCCAGGCCGGTCGACAGCAGGGCGATAGCAAGAAGTTTGCTGTTGCGGGTCATGAGCTTTCCTCTCCGAGGTGGGGGGCACTTGAACTTGCCACTGTCGGCCATGCCTTCCGGGCTAGCGAGCTGCTCCGCGTCCCTCGGGCTGCCTCGTAAGCGCCGCGGCCTCGCCGGTCATATGGCTGCCGTCGGCCGGGTTCAGGGGCATTTAAAGGGACCTGCCGCCTATCTCGATGATGGGCGTACTGAAGTCGGTCGCCGCAACAGGTTTCATGTCCCCGCCCGACAAAAACGATGACCTCGAATTTTATGGTTTCGCTGAGGCTATTGGAACTCGCCGCAACATGCTAAAAAATTGCCGCACCAATGCCAGATCTTAAGGCGTGTAACGCGTAAAGACGAAATCATTGGTCGACGATACAGCGGCATGGCATGGCGCGCAGGTATTCATCAGGACTTCGCTCCGATTAGGCTTGCCACCTTCAAATTGCCCGTATCCCCAGCCGCCCGTATCGGCGAATTTCTTGGAGTCCTTGACGCTGAATTGGACGTTCGTCGGGGAGCCGGGAACGAACGATTGCGCCTGGCCGAAAACTGCATCGTTTTCCGCGGATGACACATACTCCCAAGCCAACCGCGCGATGATCGCACCATCCGGGAATGGGCGTGTTCCTTCCCGATATGCCTTGACCGCGATGTCGTTTCCAAGAATGGCGCGAAGGTCGTTGAGCTTGCCCGCTTCGTGCGCCACGCTGATCAATTGCCACTCGCGGTACCCGGCAGGGAGTCTGATGCCGAAGATCGGAGAAGCATCGTCATCAGCGCTTCCAGCCGCGAATGGAGTGAAGACCCCGACGCAGGCGCCTATGATGCAAGCACCTAAGCGAAGCTTCGCAGTTCTCATGGTGTCCTCCCCTGGACCCTGTACTCAACCATTTTTCGGTTGACGCAGCGCCGGCGGTTGGCGTCCGATCCATGTAGCGGGGCCGGTAGAAGCCGGCACAATCGACCTAAGACGCCCCAACCGGTTTCGCTGGATCTGTTCCGGCAGCCTGTAGCACGCAAGCCTCGACCAGCTGCGAGAGAGTCTCTGCGGCGTGCCTCGGATTGCCCTCCGTCAAGCCGTGACGCGCCGCCAGCCACAAGGGGTCGTCGTAACCGATCCAAGTCCGATCCGTCGGATCAGACCACACGAGGGCGCGTAGGGGCAGGTCAACGCCGATGGTCTGGTTTGCCTGCATTAGGGGCGTTCCGCCTTCGGCCCGGCCAAACATGAGCAGTTGGGTCGGCCGCAGGCTCAGTCCGGCCTGGACCGCCGCGGCCGCATGATCTAGTCGGAGGAACACTGTCAGGCCGCGCTCCTCCACTGCGCCGACCAAGTTGTCCATGGTCTCGCCGGGCTGAAAGCGGCTCTCATGCTTGATGAACCCGGTCGTCATAAGCGAGGCTCCGCTTCCCAACGGGCGGCCACTTCGTCCATCTTGGCCGCCAGTTCGCTTGGGGACAGGATGCGCTTCGCGAACAGAATGTTGGCGAACGCGGCGATCCACCGCTCGTAGTAGCTGAGCGCGCCGACCATCTCGGCTCCGAGAGCCTCGACCCCCCTGCGTTTCTCCTCGGTGTTGAGGATCTTGTGGAAGTCGAGCACGTCGGCGAGGGCGTGGCAGCGTTTTTCCCAAGGCTCCAGGTCGTGTTCGACCCGCTGGATGGGCCCTCCGTCCAGGCCGCCGATGTCGTTCGGCAGCCGCTTCAGCAGCATCTCGGTCTGGGTCATCGCTCAGCTCCGGCGATTGTAAGCTCGACGGGCGCGACGCCGATCATCGTGTCGCGCGTGACGAGCGCAGCCAGTTCCTCCTCGCCCCAGCCTTCCGTCCCTGCCGGTCGCCGCGGCAGGACGAGATAGCGGACCATCGCGGTCGAGTCGCTCACCCGGATCTCGACGTCGTCGGGGATGACGGTGCCGAACTCGGCGAGAACCGCGCGTGGCTCGCTCACGGCGCGGGACCGGTAAGGTTTCAGCTTGTACCAGTCGGGTGGCAGCCCGAGCACGGGTCGCGGATAGCAGGAGCACAGCGTACAGACGATCAGGTTGTGCACCCGGTCGGTGTTCTCCAGCACGATCAGCCCGGTGTCGTCGTAGAAGCTGATGCCGAGTTCCTCGCAGGCGGTCCGGCCGTCCGCGAGAAGGCGTTCCTTGAAGTCGGGATCAACCCAAGCCCGTGCGACAACCCTGGCGCCGAGCGCGGGCGTACGCGAGTCCAGGACCTCGATCTGCCTCCGGATCTCGTCCGCGCCGATGAGGCGACGCTCGACCAGGAGTTCGCGGACCGCCGTCTCCATGATCTCGTAATAGCCGGGTCGTCCCGAGTGGACGATCTCCGCGTGGGGGTGATCGTGCCCGTGATGATCGTCGTGCGGGTCCGCGTGTGCGCTCATTCCCCCATCCTCTCAAGCCAGGTCTCGAACACCTCGATATGCAGGCTGTCGCGCGATGCGGCCGCATAACCGGGCCAGAGCTGCGCCATCGCGAAGGCGACGCGGTAGTAGTGTAGCTTCGAACCGGCGTTGCGTCCGTACGCCTCCTCCTCGTTGTCGATCCCGGCCGGCTGGATAATCCTCTCGATCACGCCGTCACGGCCGCGCAGGTAGAGCGGGACGCGATAGTGACCGACCGGGTGGCGCTGAGAGATCCTGACCCGCGCCCCGACTTCGAAGCTGGGCATCTCACCCATCGCGCTTACGACCCTCTCGTCGCGCTCAATGATGGTCATTCGACAGTGTCCGCTCGGTCGTGCCCCTGAAGGTAATGGTACCCGGAGCCGTCTCGCTCGGCGTAGCCCACGCCCGGATAGGGCCAGTGATAGCCGAGCAACTTCGTGCGCTCGCTTGCCGCGCGGTCCAGCAGGCGTACACGGCTGGCAATGGCCTGCCCGTCGTCGGCGTCGAAGCCGAACGTCCACCTCGGGTTTGGAAAGTAGACGGACGGCGTCGTGACGACGTCGCCGACGATCATCAGCCCGTCGCCCCCCGACACCTCGAAGGAAAGGTGGCCCGGCGTGTGGCCCGGGGTCGCGATGGCTCGGATCCCGGAGCTCACCTCGTCTCCCGGCTTTATCATCGTCACCCGGTCGCGCACGGCCGCGTATTGGCGCCGAGCTCCGGTTACGAATGGATGCTGAGCTTCAGGCAGCTTCGTCCAGACGCCGTCGTTGTTCCAGAAGTCCCACTCGGTCGCACCGGCATAGTAGGTGGCGTTCGGGAAGCGAAGGGCACCGTCTGCGAGAACGGTACCCCAGATGTGATCCGGGTGCCCGTGCGTGAAGACCACCTTCGTGATGCTGACGGCGTCTATGCCCGAGGTCGCGAGCTGCCGAGAGAGCTGGCCGAGCCCCGGCTGGAAGTCCTTTCCGCCGGTATCGAACAGGATCAAGTCCTCGCCACTGCGGATCAGGGGGATGTTGGCCGCGGGCTCGTAGTTCTGCGATACAAAACCAGCGACCTCAAGCGCCGCTCTTCGGTCGGCTGCTCGCACCTGTGGCGCCAGAAGCGTCGTGGGCAGCACCAGTTGCCCGTCGCTGAGGACGATGACTTCGTGGGGGCCATGCCTGAACCGATGAGGTACCCGCGTCCCCACTCCCGGGTGAGCAGGCGGCATGAGCGCCGCGGCGGCGCGTACGGACCTGCCGTCCGTCGGGTCATTTTGCCCGCTCATGCCGTTGTCTCCGGGCCTGAGCCGTGGGCCTGGGTCTTGCCGTCTTGGGGCGATCCCGGCCGTCCTGTTCGCTCCTGCGCCTCGGCACAGATCCAGTCGCGAAGCGCCGGCTCCTCGGCGATCTCCGCGCTGGTGAAACGAGGCGTGATGTGTTGCGGACAGTTCCAATCGAACGCCTCGACCCTGATCAGAAATGCGCGTTCGATCACGGCCCGGTAGCCGGGCGGAGCGAGACGGCTAACCTGTTCCGGATCGGCGCTGCGCTCGACGCCGCGCATGCGGCCGAACAGCTTCAGGCGGCGCCGCGTCGGATAGTCCATCAGGAACAGCGAGACACGGTCGTCGACCGAGACGTTTCCGGCCGTCACGTACTGCCGATTGCCACGGAAATCGGCAAAGCCCAGATCTGCCTCGCCGAGGACCCTAAGGAAGCCTGGAGGACCGCCTCGGAACTGCACGTAAGGCCAGCCGGTCTGCGAGACCGTCGCGATATAGAAACCATCGCGTGCTGCGATGAAATCCCGCTCGCCGGGACCGAGCCGAGCCTCAGGCTCATCGAGCGCGTCGTACCGGGCGTAGAGATGCCGGCTTCCCTGCGCCTCTTGGAGCGCCCTCACCGCCGGCGTGAAAGCGACGTCCGAGTACCTGCGGCCCATATTGCCACTCCTCCCGTCAAATCGCGCTCGCTCAGATCGTTCAGCACTGTCGTCAACTCGGTTTTTGAGTTGGATGTCCTCGCTCAGACGCCTTCATGAACCAGTCGCGTGAAGAGCGCCGGCGTAATGACGAACTGACCCCAGACTTCGTCGAAGGCTGCCGTAGGTCTCGCCGCCACGATCTCTTCCAGTGAGCGCCCCTCTGCCTTCAGCCCGGCGACTCGGTCGCGCACCGTGACGAGCATGTCGCGGAACCGCTGCAACCCCGCACGGTCGCTGACGGGAAAGCCGTGGCCGGGGATGACGATGGTGTTCTCGGTCGCCCGGGCGAGGTTGGCGTCCGCAGCGCGGATGCTCCCGTCGATGCTGCCGCCGGTCGAGTAGTCGATGAACGGGTAGACGCCATTCCAGTACGTGTCGGCGACATGCAGGACGTCGGGCTCCTCGAAGTGAACCGAGATGTCGCTGTCCGTGTGGGCGGGCCCATAGTAGCGCAACGCCAGGTTCGCGCCGTCGAGGCTCAGGCGGTGATCTGTTGCGAACACCTCGGTCGGCAGCGCCGCTTCCGGAAGCGGCACGAAGTCGAAGTCCCAGTCCTCGACGCGCTGCGTCGTCGAGAGATGCCGGCGCGTGTTCTCGTGGGCGATGATTGTCGGAGACAGCTCGTGCAGCCAAGCGTTCCCGTCGGCATGATCGAAGTGCCAATGCGTGTTGATGAGATGCGTGACCGGTTTGGGGCCGAGCGTCGCGAGCGCTGAGGCGACCTGCGGGCGCGACACGGCGATACCGGCATCGACCAGGACCTTGCCGTCGCGGCCGGTGAGGACCGCGATGTTGCCGCCAGATCCCTCCAGGACCGCGATGTCGCCGCGGAGATGGTGGATCTTGATGGCAGCCTTCGCCGCCTCGGACTTGATCGTCTCGACGATCCCGCGCGCTTTAGCGAAGGATTGCTTCGGGGAGAGCCACGTGCCGTTCGCCCCGAATGTCGTATCCGGCGTGCCACAGAGACAGAGGCCGCTATGGGAGAGCTGAAATTGAGATGACGGCATCACGTGGCACTCCTTCTGACGAGCGCCGCTATGAGGCCGACAGGAAGTCGCGAAGATCTGCGTTCACGCGGTCCTTCAGGGTGGTGCACAATCCATGAGGGGCACCTTCGTAGACCAAGAGCTTCGCATCCTTTATCAACTTCGAGGACCGTCTCGCCGAGGCGTTGATCGGCACGATCTGATCGTCGCTGCCGTGGATGACCAGCGTCGGAACATCGAAGCGTGCAAGGTCTCGCGTCAGGTCCGTCTCAGAGAATGCCTTGATGCAGAAGTAGGACGCAGGAAAGCCCGCCATCATGCCTTGGAGCCAGAACGCCTCGCGTACGCCCTCCGAGATGGCTGCACCGGGACGGTTGTAGCCGTAGAATGGCAGACTCAGATCCTTCCAGAATTGCGACCGGTCGGCCTGCACGGCTGAACGGAGAGCGTCGAACGCCTCGATGGGTGTCCCATCTGGATTGTCGACGCTCCTGAGCATCAGCGGCGGGATAGCGCCGATCAGAACGGCCTTCGCGACCCGCTCCGTGCCATGCCTGCCGATGTAGCGGGCGACTTCGCCCCCTCCCGTCGAGTGGCCGACATGCACGACCTGTCGAAGGTCGAGAGCCTGGATCAGCGCGGCTAGGTCGTCCGCGTAGGTATCGAGGTCATTGCCGGTCCAGGGCTGGCTGGAGCGGCCGTGCCCCCGCCTGTCATGCGCGATGCAGCGGTACCCCTGGCCGGCGAGGAAGAACATCTGATCCTCGAAGGCGTCGGCGCTGAGAGGCCAGCCGTGGCTGAAGACTACGGGTTGACCCTCGCCCCAGTCCTTGAAGTAAATCTCGGTGCCGTCCTCGACCTTGATCGTGCCCATACGCGGTCCCCTCGCGTGCCATCCGCATCTCAGTGGCCGCCTACCTCACGGTCGAGGAACTTTCTGATCATGGGCGCCATGACGTCGAGCTTGTCTTCGAGGGCGAAGTGCCCGGTATCGAGCAGATGCAGCTCAGCTTCGGGCAGGTCCCGCAGGTACGGATGCGCCCCGTCGGCCGGGAAGATGGTATCGTTCCGGCCCCAGACGATCAGCGTCGGCGGCTTGCGCGCGCGGAAGAAGGCTTGGAATTCCGGGTAGAGCGGTACGTTGGTGCCGTAGTCGCGGAAGAGGTCGAGCTGAATATCCTTGTTGCCCGGCCTGTCGAGCAACACTTGGTCGTGCAGCCAGTTGTCCGGATCGATCCGGGTCACGTCGGCCACGCCGTCGACGTACTGGAACTTCGTCGTTTCCGGCGCGACGAGGAAGGCGAGCGCATTGCGCCGCTCGGGGGTATCCTCGCGCCAGTAGGCCTTGATGGGATCCCAGAACTCCTTCAGCCCCTCCTCGTAGGCGTTGCCGTTCTGGACGACCAGCGCGCTGACACGTTCGGGATGCTTGAGGGCGAGCCGATATCCGACCGGGGCACCGTAATCCATCACGTACATCGCATAACGGCCCACCCCCAGTTGGGAGAGAAGCCCATCGACGAGGTCGGCGTAGTGCGCGAACGTGTATGCGAACGTCCGGTGATCAGGAGCATCGCTGCCGCCGAAGCCCGGATAGTCTGGTGCGATGACGCGGTAGCGGTCCGCGAGGAGCGGGATCAGGTTGCGGAACATGTGCGACGAGGTCGGGAAGCCGTGCAACAGCAACACGACCGGTGCGCCCGCCGGGCCGGCTTCTCGGTAGAAGACGTTCACGTCCTCGACCTTGGCGGTGCGGTAATGGGTGACCGGAATGCTGGCGGGATCAGTCACGTAGCCCCCTTCGCATCGAACCAGTCAATTGAAGTTAGCGTATTGTGATCGACCGCAGAATGCCTAAGCTGCGGAATCCTTGATTTCGCGGGGCGGAACAATGATTGACCGTCTCGATGCGATGCGGGTGTTCGTCACCGCCCTGGACGAGGGTAGCCTCGCATCCGCTGGTCGACGCCTTAATCGCTCGCCCGCTGCGGTGACGCGGGCCATCGCCGCCCTTGAGAGCCATGTCGGAGTTCAGCTCCTGCACCGGACGACACGACGGCTGCAATTGACCGAGGCCGGCGAGCAGTACGCTGCCGTTTGCCGCAGGGTGCTGACGGACCTGGATGATGCTGACCTCGCTGTCGCTGGAAACCAGGCTGCCCCGCATGGCGTCCTGACAGTCACCGCCCCCGTGATGTTCGGGACGCGGGTTCTGCGCCCGGTCGTGGGTGAGTTCCTGAAGGCATATCCTGCGATGCAGGTCCGCTACCTGCTGCTCAATCGGATGACGAGCCTTCTCGATGAGGGCATCGACGTCGCGCTCCGGATCGCCCCGCTGCAGGATTCAAACTTGATAGCGGTACGCATCGGTGAAGTGCGCCGCGTTCTGTGTGCATCGCCCAACTACCTGGCTGGCCGGCCACTAATCAGGTCCCTGTCCGACCTGGCGCAGCACGACGCCATCGGCATCGAGCCCACGAGCCCGGACGATATCTGGAGCTTTCCGCCCGTAGCTGGAGGCAGGGTCCCGCGCACGGTCCGGGTCAAGCCGCGCCTGATGGTCAACTCCGACGAGGCCGCCGTCAGCGCGGCAGTCGACGGTGAGGGCATCGCCCGGATCTTCTCCTATAAGATCCAGCAGGAGGTCTCCGGCGGCAGCTTGGTCGTCCTGCTTCCCGAGGCCGAGCCGCCTCCCGTGCCCGTACATCTGGTCACGCTACCTGATCGGCTGTCCCTCGCCAAAGTGCGGACCTTTATCGACTTCGCTGCCGTTCGCCTCAAGGCCGACCTCGACCGGATGCCGCCGCACCCCGAGGTCGAACGTTCCTCCCGGGAAAGGCTCGATGCCTAGGTCTCGCGCCAGCGATTGACGCCGAACCGGAATGGGACCGCCCAGCCGTCGGGAAGACCGTGACCGGTCGTTGCGTGGATCTGGCTGCGTGCCGCCCATTCACCGCCTCAATCGCGGATCGTCCTGGGTGACGCGGCTGCGCAGCGTGAAGACGCCGCTTCCGGACAGGATGGCACTTCGAGCGAGGAGGCGGCCGCTCTGCCAGTTCGACAGCCCAAGCTCGGGCTGGTTCAGGGCATATTGCCCGTCGACCCATCGGGTGAACCCGTCGCCGACAAAGGGCGCGTTCACCGTGTTGTAGAAGCGGCGATGCGCCTCCGGGTCCCGACTGATCAACGATGCGGCGAAACGCGGGCTGTGGCGATTGAACAGCGCTACCGCGTGATCGAGATCATCCACGATCTTCAGGCTGACCTCGGGCGTGTCTTCCCATTCCCACTCGCGACCGAGATCGTCCTCGGATTGGATCTCCGTCAGCGGTTCGGTGCGTTCGCCTTCGGCGCGCCGGACCCGGACGGCGGCGCTGCGCCAAGCGTCCGGCAGGACGGTGTCGTCGCCTGCCACCACATGAAGCTTGCACCCGAAGCCGCGTGCCTGGCCGGCGGATTCAAGTGCCGCCAAGAAGCGCGGTACGAGATCCGCCACCCGGGCGCGATGGATGCAGCACACGTTCAGCGTGTTGCACACCTTTCGGTCCAACGAAGCTTCGACGGCCGCGGAGAAGCGCTCCGCATCCGCATCGCGGTCGGCAACCATCCACGCACCGCCGGTTCCGTGCAGGCTGACCGCCGTGCCGGCCTGTCGTGCGACGCTCCCGAGCTGGGCGACGGCCCGACCCGACCCGCGCGCCACCGCCAGCGAGAGCCGACGGTCAGCGAAGAGGGCCCAGCCTGTCGACCGTTCCGCGCTCTCGACGAGAGAGATGGCACCGGGCGGCAGGCCGGCCTCATCGAGCGCGGGCACGAGGGCGTGCCGCATGATGGCCTGTGCGGTGCCCAGCGCATCGCTGCCGATGCGGAAGACGGCCGTGTTGCCGCTGCGGAGGACGCCCGCTGCATCGGCGAGCACGTTCGGGCGTCCCTCGAAGACGAAGCCGACCACCCCGAGCGGTGCCGCCACCTGCTCGATGGTCCAGCCCGCATGGACGATGCGTTCGACGACCCGACCGCGCAGCGTCTCGCTGTCACGCCACACCCGCAGGCCCGCGATCATGTCCTGCCGCATCCGGTCGGTGGCGACGAGCCGGGTCGTCGAACGGCCACTGCCCTGGGCGCGCTCGACATCCTGCCGGTTCGCCTCCGCGATGGCACTCCAAGCCGAAGGGTCATCGAGGAGCGCGGCGAAACGGTCGAAGAACCGCTCAATCGCCTGATCGGGTACGGCCGACATCGCCATGAAGGCGGCATGTGCACGGTCCACCGCGGCGGCGGCCACTGCGATCTGAGCCGCGGGGATATGCAGGAGGTCTCCCGTCGCCTGCAGGACCAGCAGATGATCACCGGGCTGGAACGTCTCCGCGAGCTCCGGCGTGACCGTGGTCACGCGGTCACCGCCGAATGGCACAGGAGTTCCCGATACGAGGCGCGCGATGGTGGTCGTCATGGGAGCAGGCATAGGGCGATCTCGGTGTGGAAACCAAGCCGTTCAGTCGTGGAAAGCGGCCGCCCAATCGAGCGGTGTGCCGACGGTAGGAGCGCCGGGGGTTTCTCTGCCGCTCCGAAGGGATCCGGCCGGCGAGATGAGCACCGCGCCGGCATCGCTATACCCAGAAGGCGGTGAGCCAACTGCGGCACACCTTTTGTCGAGACCGACGCGTTCACGGTTTTAATCGGCGAGATTCCTGACGGGGCGCGCCCTTCGCGGGGGCCGCAATCGAGCGTCCCGCGTCGTCGCGAGCGGACTTTTCGAGCCCCGTGACCAGGATATCGACGAGGCGCATGGCCGATTGCCTCTGGTCCGGGCCGGAGCTGATGTTGGCCACGCTGGCCACCGCCCGCAGCAGGTCGAGGGGCTCCATGCCCAGTTGGATCTCCCCGGCGGCGACCGCGCGGTCGCACAACATGGCCATGGACTGCTTTATCTGGGCGCCGGACGCGGCATACAGGCCGGCCGGTCCGTCTGTCATCGCATTGAGGGCCTCCGACATGCCTTGCTTGGTCGCCATGTAGTCGACGAACACCAGCATCCATTCCCGCAGGGCTTCGGTTGGGGAACGGGTGGCTGTGAGCCGCTCCGCGGCCTCGGCGAGATGTGCGGTTTCATTCCTGTAGACCGCCTCGATCAGGGCGTCGCGGGTCGGGAAATGGCGGTAGAGCGTGCCGACACCCACGCCTGCCGCGCGCGCGATCTCCTCCAGGCCGGCGGCCGCGCCCTTCTCGGCGAAGGTCGACTTGGCCGTGTCGAGCAACCGGACGCGATTGCGCTGGGCGTCGGCACGCGGCCTGCGGGCTGTCAGACGAGGCTCCTCATCGGCCACGGGCGAAACACCTCTTGCTAAACGGAGTAACCCTCCGTATTTAAGCGGAGGCAACCTCCTCTTATCGGCTCAGAGGCCGGCGAACAATGGCTTCGCGGGTGACGGGCGAGGTGTGTCCACTGACAAGGAGAGCGACATGACTACAACCTTCGGGGCAACCTCGACCACCGATGAGGTGCTCGCCGGCGTCGATCTCAGCGGAAAGCGCGTGCTCGTCACCGGCGTCTCGGCAGGGCTTGGCGTGGAGACGGCCCGCGCCCTCGCCGCGCACGGGGCGCAGGTCGTCGGCACGGCCCGGGATCTCGCCAAGGCCGAGGCGGCGACCGCCGCGGTTCGCGATCAGGCGGCGTATGGCGGAAGTCTCGAACTGGTCGCGCTCGACCTCGCCTCGCTGGCCAGCGTCCGTGCCTGCGCTGACGCGCTGCTGGCGGATGGCAGGCCATTCGACGTGGTCATCGCCAACGCCGGCGTCATGGCCACACCGCTGGGTCGCACGACCGACGGCTTCGAGACGCAGTTCGGCACGAACCACCTCGGCCACTTCGTCCTCGTGAACCGGATCGCGTCCTTGATCCAGGACGGTGGCCGGCTGGTCATGGTCGCCTCGTCCGGTCATCGCTACGCGGAACCGGATCTCGACGACCCGGGCTTCGAGCGTACGCCCTACGAACCGATGGTAGCGTACGGGCGCTCGAAGACGGCCAACATCCAGTTCGCGGTGGAGTTCGACCGGCGGCACAGGACGCGAGGCGTGCGGGCAACGGCTCTTCACCCCGGCGGCATCGAGACGGAACTCAGCCGGCATTTGGGCCAGGGCGCTATCGCGCAGTCGGTCGAGCGGATCAACGCCGACCTCGCTGCGGCCGGCAAGCCGGCTTTTGCGTGGAAGACCATCCCCCAAGGGGCTGCCACATCGGTTTGGGCGGCCTTCGTGGCGTCGGCTGAGGTAGTGGGCGGCCACTATTGCGAGAACTGCCACGTGTCACAGATCACCGACGGATTGATTACTCCCGTCAGCGAGGGCGTGCGCTCCTACGCCTTGGATCCCGAACGCGCGCGTGCGCTCTGGTCGAAAAGCGAGGACTTGGTCGGCGAGCGTTTCTGACATTGCAACCAGGCGGCTCCGGGTCAAACGCTAAAGGCGAACATAGCATGTCTGTCTTTGGCATCTGGCGCCTCGAAGCGGACAGGCTGAAATTCACCCTTCTCCGCCCTAGTAACGTCGGCTTCTCAACTCGCCCGGAGTACCCGATAAACCTGCATGCGCGAGCAGCCGAGCGCCTTGGCGATCACCGTCGCCCCATGCTCCTCGGCCGCCATGCGCCGAATACCAGCATGATCGAGCCGCGCCTTGCCGCCAAGGTAAGCGCCCGCCGCCTGCGCCCGCTTAATGCCTTCGCGCTGCCGCTCCTTGTTGAAGCGCCGTTCCATTTGAGCGACCATGCCGAGCACGGTTAGTACGACATGGCCCATCTCACCCCGCGTCGAGACGTGGGGGTCGAGCACCGTGACGCTCGCGCCCCGTTGTTCGGCCTCGTGGATCAGGTTGAGCACGTCACGGGTATCGCGCCCGAGGCGGTCGAGGCGCGTGACAACGATCTCGTCGCCGGGGCGCAGGAAAGCGAGGATGGTCGCGAGTTCACCCCGGCCCTCGCGCGAAGCGCCTGAAGCTTTCTCAGCACGAATGACGCCGCAGCCTTCGGCTGTGAGCCGGGCGACTTGGCCGTCGAGATCTTGGTCGAGGGTGCTGACGCGGGCGTAACCGATGCGGGCCATGTGTCTCCTCAGTCTGTAGGCCCGAAGCTACCGCGTCACGAATAGCCACCGTCAACCCAGATGTTACAATGTGTCGTGGCGCCTATGTCACGTCACGTCGGGGTATACCCCACCGCTGCGCCCGATTGGCAGCTTAGCAGCGATCCTGCGCAGACCCGACACTCTTCATCAATCGGGAGATAAGGCATTTGATTACCCGGATCTCAAGCCGCTGGTGAGTGCGACTTCAGCTAAGGTCCGGTTCAAATTTGGGACACAAGTCGGACTTGCAGCGAGCACACAGCTTCCTCGGGGCACGATATGGCAGGAGACAGCCTTATAGAGCGCGACTAGCCCCGCTGATTCATCGAAGTAACCCTCAGCCCTCTTCGGCTAGGATAGCCCGCACTTCCTCAGCCAAAAGGGGCGATAGGCCGAGAGAGTCAAACGTTCGTGCGGCTAGCCACCTTCGGGCCCCGGTGGGCGATAGATTTTTATCTGGCGCTATCTCATTAAGTTTTGTGGCTACAACCCTAGACAAGCCAAGCGAAAGAAAACTAATCATCGTTTGATCGGACGCTCCGACTTCTAGAAATAGGGGAATACCGGGCACTGCACTTGCCAAATCGACATAGCCATGTTTATCAAGGCAGTACACCAGAATGCTATTATAGCATGTAAACATCTGAGCCGACTGGAATCGAATGCTACTTTCAATTACATTCAGTGTGTCTCGAATGACATTGCGGATTGGCTTTTCTGGATTAAG
>Ga0255028_100123_pt1 | contig 20288 bp, 20 predicted proteins | sample DRGLUT_MetaT_FD_178168 | JGI IMG/M metagenome (GOLD analysis project Ga0255028, IMG submission 178168) | Metatranscriptome of freshwater microbial communities from Pennsylvania, United States - DR:GLUT (Metagenome Metatranscriptome) | ecosystem: Environmental > Aquatic > Freshwater > Creek...
CGCCGCGACGATCTCGCGGGCCGCATCGTCGTAGTGGACGATGTCGTAGAAGGTCCCCGCCTCCCGATCGCGAAAAATCCCGCTGAGGTCCAGCGCCGTGAACGTGCGCCGGTACGGGCGCCGAGCCACGAGCTGCGCCGTGAAGGCCTCCAGCTTGGCGTATTGGCGGTCCAGATAGGCCAGGAACGCCCCCGAGGCGACGCCGCGCTCCACCTCGGTGAGGTGGCGCTTGCGCAGGACCGTGGGCTGCAGGACGCTCACGATCGGCACCGCGTGATCGTGGGACAGCTTGGTGAGGCGGTGCGCGGCGCGTTCGTAGTGGTGGACGATGGCGTCCTCCCAGCCCGGGCTCTGCCAGCCTACCTCGGCGCGCAGCCGTTTCAGCTCCTCGTAGATCAACGTGATCAGCGCATCGTAGGACAGCCCGTCCTCGCGGGCCCTCGGGTCGTGCGTGTCGAAGAAGTGGTCGTAGAGCCGCTGGGTGATGAAGGCGTTGTACGGGTGGCCGGGCCGGGGATCGTAGGTCCAGGGCTGGAACAGGTCCGTGCTGCCGCTGAGCACGAGGATCGCGTCGGGGCTGTAGGTGACGAGACGCGACCAGATCAGGTGGGTCATCTGGGTGAGGCAGCTCGACATCACCCCGAAATTGTAGACCTTCGCGCTGGCCGGCCCGTCCGCCCGCAGAATCCGCTCGATCCGGCCCGGCAGGGTGTTGGCGATGTCGCCGCCGTCGATGGTGGTCGAGTCGCCGACGATCAGGATCCGGGTTTCGCCGGCCGGCTTGCGCTCCACGATCGGCGCCGCGTTCAGGAAGCCGTCGGCGTCGAACGGGACGCCGTAATGGCTCGCCCCCGGCTTGCCGGCGAACTGGATGAACGGGCTTGGATACCGCGTGTTCGAGTCGAGATAGCCGAAGTGATGCAGGAACTTGCGCCGTCGTGCAGCATCCTCGCTCTCGGGCGGAGCCCAGATCTGCTCCACGCCCGGGGCGGTCAGGGCGGCCATCATCGTGTCTCGGAGCGCCGCTTCGCCGGCCGCATTGAGCCGGACTCCGTCGTCGCTGAACGCGGGCCTGAGCGCGCCCGTCTCGGTGGCCAGGACGGGATCGTAGTCGATGAACTGCGCCCCGTAGGCCGGGACGTGATCGCGCAGCCACGCATTGACCTGCCCGATGAGCGCGACCGGCAGCCCGGCCGCGGCCCGGGAGGCCGGATCGACCGGCGGGATCGAGCCGACCCAGGTCCGCACGTAGAGGTCGCGCGCGTCCTGCAGCATGGCGGCGATGTCGGCCGTGATCTGCTCCACCGACGGCGCGCCGTCGCCGCTGAGGATGTCGTCGCGGCCGCCGATCAGGTGCAGGCCCCGGGCGCCGTAAAGGGCGATGTCGGAGCGAAGCCGCCGCGCCATGTCCCGGGTCGATTGTCCGGCAATTCCCCGCGCGACCGTCTGAGGCCCGGAAAAGAGCTGCGGCGTCCCGGCCGTCAGCCCCGCCGTCACCGAATCGCCGAAGAACAGGATCGGCCCGAACGGGAAGAGCGGCGTGTCTGACATCTGTGCGCTCATGCCGTCGCGCGCTGCCGCGCCCTCAGCGCGCCGCGAAGATCTCGATGCCGTCGAGGTGCAGGTACTGCTCCTCGTCGAGATCGATCTTGAGGTAGCGGAATCGCGCGTTGTCGAAGCGGAGATGGAGCGGCAGGCCGGGATGGCAGTGGGCGTCCACGGCGTCGAAGACGAGGCGGTCGGCGTCCTCGGTCTCGCCCAGCCAGACCCGCATCAGCTGCGCCCGCTCGCTGAGCTGCCCCCAGCGATTGTAGATCCGGATCTCCGAGACCCGCTCCACCGCGCCGAGGTCGAGAACGAACCAGGGGTTCCGCTCCAGCGCCGTGTGGAAGAAGAACGACGGGTCGCCGGTCGTGCGCGCGCCGTAGACGCCCGTCGTCCCCGACCAGGGCGAGGCGGAGCTCGCCGTCCAGGTCTTGCCGAGGGCGATGTTCTCGGACGGCCGCGTCGCGACCAGCGTGTCCGTCTCGAGCTCCTCGATCAGGGTCCGGATCTGCTTCGAGGGCTGCCGCAGCGGCGGGATCTCCAGGTCGAGCTTGTAGATCAGGTTCGACAGGATGCTCTGATCGAAGCGGTGATCGATGAAGCCGTCGAGATCGGGCAACCCCATCGCGTTCGGCATGTCGGTGACGACCCGCGGATCGCCCGCGTAGCGCAGCCACTCGGCGACGAGATGGCGGGTGGCGGGGCTGACCATGAAGGCGATCCAGGAGGCCTGGATCTGGTCGGCCTCCCAGTAGCGTTCCGTGTCGCATTCCATCAGCACGAAGCAGTCGCGCTTGGTCCAGACCCGCTGCGGCCGGCCGTGCAGCACGCCGACCGCGACCCGGCGCTCGGACCCGCCAAGCCAGGTCAGGAGCGGCGCCACCGGCGGCAGCGGATCGTCGCCGACCGCCTGCATCCCGGTGTCGCTGAAGATGATGAAGTCGCCGTCGCAGCGCTTCTCCAACGCCTCGGCGATGATGTAGGGCTTCCAGGCCCAGTTCCCGGCGCCACGGGACCGGTCGAGGATCTCCCGGTGCTCCCGGTAGAACGGTGTCTCGCGCAGCCGGTCGGGTGACCAGCTCTCGATCGTGCCGAAGTCGCCCGAGGCGGCCGCCGCCGCAGCCAGCCGGCGCTGGCTCTCCACGTAGTGGTACTTGGCGGCAAAGCTGACCAGGGTGGTGTGGCGCGGTCGCAGCCGGCGCCGCTGCATCATCAGCACCTCGGCCCGGTGCGTCGCGAAGGCGTTGACGCGCAGGGCTTCCGATGACGGGTCGGCGCTGGCCAAGTCTGTCCTCCGGCGGAACGGCTGGGCGCTTGTCACCGCTTTTCCCGTCTTCGGCAAGGTGGGCCGGTCCGGGCCGATCAGGCGTCGTCGAAGGCGAGGTTCTGGGCCGGGTAATCGAGCATGAGGGCGCGCCGCTCGGGCGAGTTGTCCCACTCGCCGACCTTCGTGTAGGCGCCGGCCACGTCCACGACCTCGGTGATCTTTTCGATCGTCGGAATGCCTCTGAAGTGCTGAGGCCATCCCGAGGCGAAGTAGAACACCTGCTCGACATGGTCGGACAGGTGGCACACGCCCGGCCCGAACGTCCCGAGACCGAAGACCAGATACCGGGCGTTGACGAGGGCCGCGACATCGTCGGCGAGCGTCCCGCTCTGCGTCGTCAGCGGCACGCCGATCTCGGCGATGTAAGCCTCCAGGGCGGGGATCACCGGGTTCAGCCGGTTCTCGAACACCATCTTGATCGACGTGATGCGCTTCTCCGCGAGCAGGCGCTGGATGACGAGCTTGTAGAAGGCCAGGGGCGGTTGCGGGTAGTGCGGCGCGACCCAGGTGCTGAAGATGTCGCCGGATCGGATGTGGATGTGGAGCTGATCCGCCGGCTTCTCCTCGAAGCGCGTCGGGATGCGGTTGAAAAGGGGACGGATGTACTCCTTGATGATGCGGCGGCTCTCGTTCTGGTCGAGATCGCCCGCAAGCTTCTGGACCCGGACGTCGAAGAACATCCCCGACAGGAAGTAACCCTCCGGCGGCAGGGGATCGTTGGCCGGTATGAAGGTGATGCCGCCGATCTCGCGGGCCTGCACGAAGTCGAGGACCTCGCTCCGATCCATGATCGACAGCTTGAGGTACTTGAGCTTGAGCGCGCGGCAGATCCCGATGGCGAGCAGGCACTGGATGATGAAGTTCCCGAAGGCTCCGTTCTCGTAGAGATCGACGCCGATGAGGGAGAGGCCCGTCTGCTGGGGATTGCTCCGGAGCCGGTAGGCTCGGTACACGTCGCTGCCCGGGTGCTCGGACACGATGTCGAAATCGGCGTCGAGAAGCTTGCGCAGCACGATCAGGTCGAACGCGGCACGCTCGCACCAGATCTGCACGGCGCGGCCGCCCTGGGCCGCGGGGCTTCGGGTCGAGACGCGGATGTGGCGGGCCCAAGCGGCCTCGCCCGGAGCGATCCGGATCTCGGCCGCGGGGGTCGCGTCATCGGCTGGAGGCACAAGCTCGGGCGGCGACCACGTGGTGCCGTCGTCGGAGAAAGCGACACGGATGTCGGCCGCGCCCGCCTGACCCGGCTCCCCGGGGGAGCCGAACTGAAGGCTGTGAATGGGAAAGCGCTGGCCGAGATCGATCGCGATCGCCGTGGCGTCCCCGTCGGCTCCGGCCAGTGACGAGCCGTCCGGGTCGATGACCACCCAGGCGCTGCCCTGCGCAAGATCGACGAAATCCCGATAATAATCGACGTCCGCACCCATCAAATCGCGCCCGCGCCTTCCCGTCAGGATTCCGTGCCGAGCCCTCCGAAACGCGGGCATGGTCGTCGGCGTCGCGAGGTGTAGCTGGCCGCAGCCGACTTCTCCACCCGCATGGGTTGACCGGCTCCGACAGGATTGCAGCACCCGATCCGCGCGCGACTGGACAGCGTCGGGTGTCGACGTCAGCGGCAGCGCGGCGTCCGCGGAAACAGGATCCGGTCCGCCGCGCGTCGCCCACTGGGCTTCAACGCGCGGCCGGAGCTTCAGGCATCGAGTCCGAGCATCAGGCCGAGATTCTGCACCGCTGCCCCCGAGGCGCCCTTGCCGAGATTGTCGAGCCGCGCCACCAGCACCGCCTGCCCGTGCTCGGACGAGCCGAACACAAGCAGCTCCAGCCGGTCGGTGTCGTTGAGACCCTCCGGCTCGATCTTCTCGCGGGACGCGCCAGTGGCGGCGCCCGGCACCACCTGAACCAGCGTCTGGCCGGCATACCAATCGCGCAGGGCGGCCTCCAGATCGCCAGCCGTGGGCCGGCCCGGCAGCGTCTCGAGGTGGAGCGGTACGCTCACCAGCATGCCCTGCCGGAAATTGCCCACGGACGGCACGAAGATCGGCCGCCGGGACAATCCGCTGTAAAGCTGCAGCTCTGGCAGGTGCTTGTGGGCAAAGCCCAGGCCGTAGAGCAGGAACGGGGGCGCCGTGCCCTGCTCGTAGGCCTCGATCATGCTCTTGCCGCCACCGCTGTAGCCGCTGACCGCGTTGACGCTGATCGGGTGATCGGCCGGAATCAGGCCGCCCTCCACCAGCGGGCGCAGGAGCGCGACGCCGCCGGTCGGGTAGCAGCCGGGATTGGCGACCCGCCGGGCGCGGGCGATCGCCGCGCCCTGCTCCCGGGTCAGCTCCGGGAAGCCATAGGTCCAGCCTTCAGCGACCCGGTGGGCGGTGCTGGCGTCGAGGACGCGCGGCCCGCCGCCGGGCAGGCTGTCGGCGAGCGCCACCGTCGCCTTGGCGGCCTCATCCGGCAGGCAGAGCACGACGAGGTCGACCTCGGCCAGCAGCGCGCGCTTCGCCTCCGGGTCCTTGCGGTGCTCCGGAGCGATGCTGCGCAGGGCGACCCGCCCGTCGCGCTCCAGGCGCTCGCGGATGCCGAGGCCGGTGGTGCCGGCCTCGCCGTCGATGAACACGGTGGGCTTCGTCGCGCCTTGGCCAGCCATCGTCCGTCTTGCCTTCTCCGAAATGCATGCCGCCCGAGTCGGGCCTTGCGGCCGGGAATCAGGTGCGCGCCGTGCAATAGCCTGTCAACGGCCGAGCCATCAGCCTAGCCATGGGCCCGACCCCTGAAACGCGAAAGGGCGGCCCCCGCAGGAACCGCCCTCTCCGTGACACCGGTGTGACCGGGCGTCTTAACGCTTGGAGAACTGGAAGCTGCGGCGGGCCTTCTTGCGGCCGTACTTCTTACGCTCGACCACGCGGGCGTCGCGGGTGAGGAAGCCCTCACGCTTCAGCGGAGCGCGCAGTTCCGGCTCGTAGTAGGTCAGGGCCTTCGACAGGCCGTGGCGCACCGCGCCGGCCTGGCCCGAGAGGCCTCCACCCGCCACCGTGACGGTGATGTCGTACTGGTCGACGCGGCCGGCGATCTCCAGCGGCTGGCGCAGGATCATGCGCAGCACCGGACGGGCGAAATAGGTCTCGACCGGACGCTTGTTGACCGTGACCGTGCCGTTGCCGGGCTTGATCCAGACGCGGGCAACCGCATCCTTGCGCTTGCCGGTCGCGTAGGCACGGCCCTGCGCATCCAGCTTCTGGACGTGGATGGGGGCCTCGTTGGCGGGGTCGACCGCGCCGGTGTTCGACCGGTTGAGGTCGGCGAGGGACTGCAGGGTCGCCATGATCAAGCGCTCACGTTCTTGCGGTTGAGGGCGCCGACGTCGAGCGCCTGCGGCTGCTGGGCCTCGTGCGGATGCTCGATGCCCTTGTAGACGCGGAGGTTGCCGAGGATCTGACGGAAGAGCGGGCCACGGGGCAGCATGCGCTCGACAGCCTTCTCGACCACGCGCTCGGGGAACCGGCCCTCGAGGATGAACTTGGCCGTGCGCTCCTTGATGCCGCCCGGATAGCCCGTGTGGTAGTAGTAGCGCTTCTGGACGTACTTGCGGCCGGTGAACTTCACCTTGTCCGCGTTGACGACGATGACGTTGTCGCCGCAATCGACGTGGGGCGTATAGGCGGCCTTGTGCTTGCCGCGCAGGCGCATCGCCACAATCGAGGCGAGACGGCCCACGACCAAGCCCTCCGCGTCGATCACGATCCACTTCTTGTCGACCTCGGCGGGCTTCAGCGAGGTGGTCTTCATAGCCAAATCCCAGGGGTTCCGACGGACCGGATCCCGACGTGTCAGGATCCGAAGGCATCGGGGTGCCGAAAAACGAGCCGCCGCGTGGGGTGCACGCGGCGGCGGTGGCGGCTGCATAGCCGGGCCCGGCGGCCGGGTCAACCGGAAAATCAATGATCGCGAAAAGACAAGCAGGCAGAGTGATTTGATAGGTCGGGTATCATAATACCACACGACCCGTGACGCGCGACCCTGCGGATTCGGATCGACCGTCCAACCGCCTCATCCTGAGGGGCCGGAGCCCAGCACAGGCCTCGAAGGAGACTTCCAGGGATCGCGCTTCTGGCTGGAACCCGCCTTCGAGGCCGGCTGACGCGGGCACCTCGGGATGAGGGCAGCGGGTGGGATCGCCTGATCAGCCCACCACGGGACGCTGTCGTGGACCGTCAGGAGAACACGTTCAGTCGCGGCGCCGGCCCCGATCCGCGATGGTGAGCTTCTGGACGCCTCGGGCGGCGAGAACCGGCTTCCTGGCGCTGAGGATCCGGGAATTTACCCCCGCCCAGCCGATCTCCCCGGAGAGGCGGCCGTACTCGATCTTGGGGCAGCGGTTCATGATCACCGTGAGCCCGCGCGCCTCGGCGCGGGCGGCGGCCGCGTCGTCGCGCACGCCGAGCTGCATCCAGATCACCCTCGGCAACGGATCGAGGGCGAGCGCCTCGTCCACCAGCGGGCCGGCGGCGGCGGCGTTGCGGAAGATCTCGACCATGTCGATCGGCTGCCCGCCCAAGCACGCCTGGACCTCGGCGAGCGAGCCCGCGACCCGGCGCCCGAGCAGGTCCTGGCCGGCGAGGCCGGGATTGACCGGCGTCACCGCGTAGCCCCGATCGAGCAGGTACTTGAGCACGATCCAGCTCGGGCGCGCCGGGTTCGCCGAGGCGCCCACCAGCGCGACCGTGCGCGTGCTGTTCAGGATCGCGCGGATCTGCGCGTCGGGGTAGCGCGCGTGCCGGTCCGCAATCGAAGCGGCGTCGTTGCCCGTCTCGTTCATGGCGTGCGCCCCGGTGTCCGATTTCGTCACAGCCGCCAGACCTCGTAGCCCAGCCGCTCGAAGGCCGCCCGGTCGTGCAGCGCCTTCACGTCCACGATCACGCCCCCCGGCTTCGCCAGCGCGGCGATCGCCTCCGGCGCGAGCCGGGCGTATTCGCGGTGCGGGACGGCGATCACGACCGCGTCCGCATCCGCGGGCAGGTCGGCCCAGTCGATGAGGTCGAGGCCGTACGTGTTCCGGGCCTCCGTCCGGCCTGCACGGGGATCGTGGACCGACACGGCGCAGCCGAACGCCTCCAGCTCCGCGATGAGGTCGGCGACCTTCGAGTTGCGCAGGTCCGCGCAGTTTTCCTTGAAGGTGAGACCCAGCACGATGACCCGCGCGCGACCGGCGCTGCCGCCCCGCCGGACGATCCGCTTCACCGTGCTGCGGGCCACGTGGGCGGCCATGCTGTCGTTGATCCGCCGCCCGGCCAGGATCACCTGCGGGTGGTAGCCGATCATCGCGGCCTTGTGGGTGAGGTAATACGGGTCGACCCCGATGCAGTGGCCGCCGACGAGGCCCGGCCGGAACGGCAGGAAGTTCCACTTGGTCCCGGCCGCCTGGAGGACCTCCTGCGTGTCGAGGTCGAGCTTGTCGAAGATCAGCGACAGCTCGTTCATGAGCGCGATGTTGAGGTCGCGCTGGGTGTTCTCGATGACCTTGGCGGCCTCCGCGACGCGGATCGACGAGGTGGCGTGGAGGCCCGCCGGGACGATCGTCCCGTAGAGGGCCTTGAGCCGGTCCAGCGTCTCGGGCGTGTCACCCGAGACGATCTTCACCACCTCGGCGAGGCCGTGCTCCGTGTCGCCGGGATTGATCCGCTCCGGCGAGTAGCCGACGAAGAAATCCGCCTGCCAGCGCAGCCCGGAATGCCGCTCCAGGACGGGGATGCAGATCTCCTCGGTGGCGCCGGGATAGACCGTGGATTCGAACACCACAATCGTGCCGCGCGTCATGTGCTGCCCGACCAGCGCGGCGGCCTTGGTCAGCAGGTCGAAATCCGGGCACTGTGCCGCGTCGACCGGGGTCGGGACCGTGACGATGATCACGTCGGCGGCCGACAGGGCCGTCGGGTCGTCGGTGACCGCGAGGTGCGCGGCGGCCCGGAACGCCCCGGCGTCGATCTCGCCCGCCGGGTCGTGCCCGGCCCGGTAGGCGGCCACCTTGGCGGCGGATTGTTCGTAGCCGATCGTGGGCTGCACCCGGCCGAAGGCCAGGGCGAGCGGGAGCCCGACATAGCCCAGACCGACGATTGCCACGCTCTCCGCCACGTCGGATCCCCCGCGGGTTCGAAGGCGCCGGTCACCGCCGCGCCCGCCATGCGCGTATAGGGGCGGCCCGGTCCCGCGTCGATCCGCATCCGCCGAGTGCTATGACGCGGTCAACCCGAATCGCGCATAGGGGGCGTGAGGATGCCTGATCTCCGCTGGGCAGACGGCCCGGTTCACTGCACCGATCTCGTGGACGGGACCGGCAAGGTGTTCGGCTATGTCGGGCCCGTCGCCGGCGGCACGCGGGGATATGTCGTGCAATCCGGCTCGGAATGGCCGCCGCGCGCGCCCGCCTACGCCGATCATCCCTCGATGGATGCGGCGCGCGCCTGGGTCGAGGCCGAAGTTGCGGTGCGCGCCTTCCGGCCCGTGCGCGTCATTCGCGGTGCGGGCGATCCGCGTTAGCGCGCCTTGCGCGCGCCGGATCCGCGCCGTCTCAGGGGTCGTCCCACGTGATGCGTCGGGGCCGGACGGAGGGGGCGGTCACCGCGATGCCGATCCGGATCGCCGTCCCGACGATCGCCACGACGGCGCAGACGAGCAGCAGGGCATCCAGCATGGCTGCGCGCTCAGAGCAGCGGTCGGCCGCCGCGCAGGTGCCGTGCGGCGCGCTCGCGGGCACGGGTGTTGTGCTGGCGGCGCATCTGCTGCTGACGCAGTTCGTCCTCGTGCGGCGGGTGATGGGCCGTCGCGGACGGGATCGCTGCGCTTGGGCGCTCTTCCTCGAGGGGAAAGACTGATTTCATAGCCGCCCTCCTCAGTATTCAATGCTGAGGAGCTTAGCTGTTTACGGCCGTATTGCAACCCGGCCGCCGCGACTGTCGGATAGACAGGCTGATCGGCAGACAGACGTCCTGCCGGCCAGGAGGGCTGGCGCGCGTCGCGATACCGGCGTTCTCGCGGCGGCCCGACGCGCCGCAAGATGGGCCGGTGGATTTGCGGCCTCTCCGGCCCTTGCCCGATGAACACGACGACCGCACGGGTTTGCCTCGATCTTCACGCGATAGCCCTCTCCCCGGGCCGATCACCTGGGCGCAACGGATCGCGCGCGGTGCTTCTTTTCATGGTCGTCAAAGTTGACCTGACCGGCTGGCTTTGGACCGGGCTGATTGCGAGGATCAGCCAGGACCAGAGGCGCAGGACATGCGGCGAGGTCAGAAGACGAGCGTGGAGCAGGTCGTGCTCAAGCTGCGTCAGATCGAGGTGCGGACGGCCCAGGGCAAGAGTTTGGCTCTTGCATGCAGGGAGGCGGAGATCTCCGAGCAGAGGTACTACCGCTGGCGCAAGGAGTACGGCGGCCTTCAGGTCGATCAAGCCAGGAAGATGAAGGATCTGGAGCGCGAGAACGCTCGTCTGCGCCGGCTCTTCGCCGACCTTTCTTTAGAGAAGCAAGTGCTGGCGGACGTCGCCTCGGGAAACTTGTAGCTCCCGAGCGACGCAGGCAGGCAGTCGACGGGATCCGGGAGAAATACGGCCTCTCGGAACGTCAGGCCTGCCGGATCGTCGGTCAGCACCGCGGCACGCAACGCTCCGTGCCAACCGTGCTGGCGGACGAGGATGAGCTGACCCGCGCCATCATCACCTGGCGTCCGAGGACGGGCGCTATGGCTATCGCCGCGTCACCGCGCTGCTGCAGGCAGCAGGGTGGCGGGTGGGCAAGGACCGGGTGCAGCGCATCTTGCGTCGCGAGGGGCTGAAGGTCCCGCAGAAGCACCGGCCGCGCAGCCGGCTTTGGCTGAACGACGGCTCTAGGATGTCGGCGGCCTCAGACGGCGCGACGTAGGGCATACGCCCTTCCTTGCGGTACCGGAACACAGTCGGGCCATGGAACCCGGGCAACCGTAGCCGCCCGGTCCGTCATCTCACCACCGGTAGGAGAAGCTGCCCTTGACCGCGTGGTCCTGCGCCCGCTCGCCGACCTGACCGGTGTAGTTCAGGCCGAGCGTCACGTTGCGTGCCACCTGCACGTCGAGGCCGGCAGACGCCACCAGCGCATCCCGAGCGATCGGTACGCCCGCCGTCAGGAACGCCTGCCCTCCGCCGCCGAAGGCCAGCAGCGCCTGCGGGACCACGTCGCCGAACGCCCGCCGATAGCCGATCAGGCCGCGGGCGATGATCGGGGTGCTCGTGCCGAACAGGTCCGAGAGCACCGCCTGCCCCTGTAGGCCGGCCGTGGCCGTCTGCACGTCGTAGGAGCGCCCGTAGACGGTCAGCGCCGAGGCGCCCCCGACCTCGGCGAAGCCGTCGCGGCGGATGTGGATCGCGGCACCGCCCACGAACGGCTCGACGTAGCCCTGCGCGAACCCGACCCGGTAGCCGATCTCGCCGAAGCCGTTGATCGTCTCGCCGCCGGTCTTGCCGGAGACCGCCTGGGAGAAGCCCGGGAACAGCAACGTGCGGCGGGTGTCGAGCGCGTTGCCGGCGTAGGCTGCACCGAGGCGGACCTGCACCGCCCCGAGCGCGCCGCGGCCGTAGACCGCCCCAAAGCCGCTCTCGACCTGCCCCGTGGACTGGCGGGCGGTGACGTCGAAGCCGGTGAAGGTGTAGCCCGCCGCCACGCCGACGCGCAGGTCCGAGACGAGGGCGTTCGACAGCGCCCCGAACCCGGTCTCGATGCCGAGCACGAAGCCGCCGGTCTGGCGGGTGAGGCGGGCGGCGTTGCCGTTGCCACCGGTATCGCCGAACGTGCCGAACCCTTGGCCCCAGAGCGCGTAGTGAGGGGTCGCCGGCCGCACCGGCACCAGCGAGACCGGAGGGCCGCCGGGCAGGTCGGCCGAGTACATCGCGGGCAGAGTCGTGCCGGGGGCGAAGCGCTGACCGATGGCGCCGGCCAGGCCCGGACCGCCGAGGCCGGGGCCGGCGAACCCGTTGCCCGCGCCGAAGCGCAGGTGGTCGAGGATCGCCTCCTGCACGAGGAAGGCAGTCTGGACCTGCGCCGAGATGGCGCTGGCCTGTACCTCACCCGAGAGGGAGTTCAGCGCCTGCACTGCGCCAGACGCGGTCTGCGTGAGGACAGCAGAGGCGACCTGCGTAGCTGCCGTTGTCGTCGGCTGCGTGGTGGTCGCCGGCTGCGCGACTGTCGTGGTTGTCGTGGTGTTCGCCGGCTGTGTGGTCGTCGTGGCTGCGGGCGTCGTGGTCGTCGCCGGCTGCGTGGTCGTCGTGACTGCGGGCGTCGTGGTTGTCGGGGTGTTCGCCGGCTGTGTGGTCGTCGTGGCTGCGGGCGTCGTAGGGGACGTCGTCGGTACGGCAGCCTGGACCGCAGTGCCGGTACCGGTCTGGTTGGGCGTGGTGGCTACGCTGGTGACCGGCGCAGTTTGGGCCAGGGTGAGCACGACGGTGTTGTTCGGGTAGCTCAGGCTCGGCGTCAGGAACGCCATGTTCGAGGTGACAGCGCCAAAGGTGCCGGACACGGTCGGGGCGGAGAGGATCGTGTAGTTGGTCGAGGCCGCGTAAGTGCCGGAGCCCGCCAGCACTGCGACGCTGGCGCCGGCGAGGGTGGCGGTGCCGCCAGTGACGGTGATGCGATCGGCGGCCGCGGGCGTGGCAGTGACGCGGTAGGTCGCGCCGGCGGAGAAGGTCAGGCCGTTGGCCACCGTGAGCGTGGTCGGCGCGCCGGCCACCGCACCGGGATGGACGATGCCGGTGCCGGTCAGGGACAGGCTGCCGACCGTGCCGGAGCCAGCCAGCGTTCCGCCCGAGGCGATGGCGAAGGGTGCCGCGGCGACGCTGCCGGTGACGTTGAGGATGCCGCCGGTGACGCTCCAGGGCGCGGCGAGCGCGTTGCTGCCGGCCAGCTTCCAGGTCGAGCTACCGGTTTTCTCGTAGGCGGTAAAGCCTTGGTACTGCGCGGCTGGACCGAGGGTCGTGGCGTCGAAAGTCGCGGCGATTGCGCCGCCGAGCGCCAGCGTACCGGTGCCTGCCTGCACGACGACATTGCCGGTGACGGTGGTGCCAGCCCGTAGCTCAAGACGGTTGGTGCCACTGGTGAAGCTGATCGCGTTGGCTAGAACGCCGGTTCCGGAAGCGCCGCCTGCGATCGTGCCGCTGTTAACGATCGTCAGGCTTGCCCCAACGATGCCGACACCGCCGGTTCCCGTAGCACTCGAACCTGCGCCGGTACCACCCGCGCCTCCCCGTATGGTTCCGCTATTGATCAGGTTCAGGTTAGAACCCACAATACCGATCCCGCCCGCGCCACCAGCTCCACCGTAAACAGCCTGTATTCCTGCCGTTCCGTTCCCACCGCTTCCGGCAGTAATCGACGCGGTATTGGTAAAGCTTGCGCCGGCCGACGTGAAGTAAAGGCCGACGCCGCCGCTTCCGCCGCCGCCGCCTGCGAAGTTGGTCCCGGTTGGATTTCCTCCTCCGGTTCCCCCGTTTCCGCCACTCACTGATGTCGAAAGAAGCCCGAGAGAGCCTGTTCCGGTGACGACCGCTCCATAGCCGCCCCCGCCCCCGCCGCCGCCGTCGCCATTCGTACTGAAACCGTTCCCGCCTGCCCCTCCTGACCCACCAGTAGCAGCCACACTCGGCAACGTGCCGCCAACAGATCCGTGAGCACCGCCACCGCCACCTCCGCCACCGCCAGTTGTACCGGCATTGCCTCCGTTGTTCGACGTGCCCGGACCGCCGTTTGATCCAGATTGGCCGGGGGCCTGGCCGCCAGCGCCACCGGCGCCGGCGCCGATAGTCGAGTTGGCCGAGGATGCACCCGAGCCTCCAGCGCCTCCGGTCAGACCAGCGCCGCCGCCGCCGCCGCCGCCTGTCGCTACGGCTCCCGCGGAAGCCCCGTCGCCCCCCGGTACTGTCGTTGCATCGGCTCCCCCTCGACCACTGGCACCATTCAGCGCGGCTGATCCAGCACCGCCATTCGCCAAAGGACTCGATATCGGCGTGACGACGGGCACCGCCAACGACATCGAGGCCATCACTGCCTGCGCCAGACCTCGCCCTGTCGACGTCCGTCGTGCCATCCGTCCGCTCACGCTTGCCCCACTCGGGAGCAGCCGCAGGGGCACCACCGATCTCGTTGAACGATGCCGGCCTATTCGGAATTAAGGGAAGTGTAGCGAAGCAAGGTGGCCTGTTTTTGTATCGTGAGTGATATTTATACGACAACACGTATTGATATATATGAAGTATTGCATTCGTTATAATCGTATGCATGTCGGTATAATTGGATACATATCGGCATAGAATTGCTTTCGCAGTCACGCACGCATCGTAATCGGAGTTTCTCTCAATTCTGTTTATCTGAGCGAGACGCTTCTGCGGGACACTTACGGCATCTTACGCTGGGCATATTGGAAATTCCGACACCGTATCCGTCGATTGAATGGACTCTATTGAGACACGGCGAGGCCGGGCGAGCCGTGATGATATGGCGCCTGGCCGTTGATGCGCTTGGTCCTCATCGCCATGGCCCGTAGGATCGCGCAGCTCGTGTGATCGAGGTAGCCTCGCGTCATGATCAAGGACGATGATCCGAACCGCGAAGCCGTCGAAGCCCTCATGGCGGCCGGCTACATGGTCGAGCGCTTCGAAGAGGATCCTGGTCTGTGGCGGGTGAACGGTGAGGTGATGACCGGCGCTGAGCTTCTCGGCGAAGCGCAGCGGATGGGCCTCATGGACGGTTGAGACCGCCTGCGATAGCTCTTTGCCATGGTCGAAGAACCCCGATCGTCTCCGATCTGCGTAAGGCCTCTGAGGTCACGGACCAGGAGATCGACGCTGCGGTTGATGCCTCTGTGGCGACCCCCAGGACTGCCCCGTTCCGCTTCGCGTCTGGCCATGAGGCCGACGTAGCTGCCGCGGTTGACACGTATCCACCTGCCGTCACGGCCGTGGCCGATCCCGACCGGACGCCGAAGTTCAAATCGACGATGATCCGGACGGCGATCCTGCTGGCGCATCCGGTGAAAGGATGAGCGAGTCGCCAGAAGGCATGCATGAGCGCGCCGCGATCCAGCACATGATGCGGCGGCTGGACGGGTTCGCGCGCGGGCTTGGCCTTTTCGCGCGCGGGCTTGGCCTTGTTGATGCAGCCCGGGGGCGGTGGCCGGAGCGGCCTAGATTTGGCGGCCGATCCGGCGGAAGATGCGGCCTCGGCCGGCAGGATGTTGCTGATCTCGATAACGGGCCGGGTGCGTACTTGGTAGGGAGAGCTTTAAGCGTCCCGGGTCAATAGTGAGCTCTAGAATGCTCCTCCTGGGAAATTTTCGTGCTCGAACGTCGTGCAAAGCGTCGTGCCAAAACAGCGCTGCCCGGAAGCGCTACCTTCGCGAGGGTCGCCGCTGAGACGCGATGCGTAATCCTGAATTTATCAGGCCGTGGCGCTTGCATTGCCTTCGCACCCGACGTGGCAGTGCCGCGGGTGTTCGAACTGCAGATTGGCCGTGATCCAGAGCGGCAGATAGTTCGCGTCGTGTGGCGGCGGGCAAATATGGTCGGCGTAGGCTTCATGGCGCCCAGGGCCGTGCCCGATGTGATCGCTGGATAGCCGGGCGTTCAAGGCCAAGCTCGAACCGAGCACCTCCGGCGGCGTTCGTCGTAATTGTCGGAGCGCCTATGGCCGAACCTGATGAGGACAGTCTGCGCAGGCAGATACAAACACTACTGGCGGCCTCTCCTTCACGTGCCGAGCTTGAAACGAGCTACGCCGGTCGCATCCTCACCTGGCTCGCCTCCCCGGACATGCTGCTGGACACCAGCTACAGGGAGAGACCCAAGCGAGGGAAGAAGCGCTCCAAGGCGTCAACGTCGCGGTGTTGAACCTCGGGACGAGAATATGGGTGCGGGCTTGTTGCGATTGCGCCGGCGAGGCAGCGCCGAAGCCAGGGGGAATAGGCCCCGGTGCTGCTCTTCCGGCGCTCGCTGCGGCCATCCTGTCACAGCATGGTTAACCGCCCGTTGCCGAAACACTTTTCGTTCGCAGTTACCGGCAACGCGCACTGACACATGTCGGTGTTCTCGGTCATCCACCCGACTATGTTCACGACTCGTTCCAAATCCTCGGTCAAGCTCGGAGGACAGGCCGTGGCGCGGCGCGGAGCTTACGTTCGGGCGGGAGCGGTTCACTTGGCCGGCCGGGCTACAGCAGGTTGGTCAGACGCTCTCGACTGAAGTCTGCGGCGTAGGCTGAGCCCTTGCTCTCCGAAGTAAGACGGTCCCGATTGACTGTAAGTACTCTCTTTCACACAAAGATAAAAATTGCTCTATTCTGTTTGCGCTACTGCAAACAATGTGTGCTCATTTTGAAAAGCGAACTGATAATCATAACCAGTAGCCACGATCGGTCTAGTGCACACACAATCTGGCCGCCGAGTTGCAAATTTTTAACGAATGGTTAAGCTTGGTACTTAAGTACTAATGAGGGGGTGCATCATGAAGCTGGACGACTCGCGCCACGAGGGTGTCCCGGCCGCTTTCCAGTCTCCTGTGATAGCTGCTCAGCCGCGGCAGCAGGATGAAACTCATCAAGAGCAGATGCGGCGCCTACACAACGCCCGCGCGCGCCAGCGAGCCGCCCGGCAGCATCGCATCAGCCGCACCTAACCGATCCGCAGGGAGGCTCTATGGTCCGCATTCGCCCTACCGACGACGGCACCTACACCGTCTATCGCGATGCCGCTGTCGTGGTCAGCGGCCTCACGCGTGATCAAGCGTATGCCGTCGCGCAATCGATCGGCGCCAGCGTGGTCGAGTAGACACCACCTATCCGCGGTCTGCCCCGCCGCCCGATGTGATCACGGGCTGGCGGGGCACGGTGCCGTTCTTCACGGCTGGGGCCAGCACGCAACGCGGCCCAAGAGACAGGATGGGGAGGGCGGTTAGCCGAGGCTCAACGGTCACCTCTGCCCAGATCCCGGATCGGAATGACAGTCGGTAATGGCAGTCGGTCCAGCCCCAGATTGGACGGACTGGCACTCCCCATCGTTCTACATCCTGGCGGTTCGACCGGGAGCGGCAGCATGGCGCTTGAGCCGCTGAGGGCCGGGGCGCTCAGCCTGGAGAAAGCGGCACAGACCGCCCTCGACGCGGCGGACCGCATTATTGCCGTGCTGGATCGTATGGGTGGCGATACCGAGCACGAGGATGGCGGGGACGCTGAACCGTCCCTCGCTGCGCCCGAGAACGCCGCTGGCAGTCAGGTCACCTGGCTGCGTGGCAACGACCAAGACCGCGAGATCGAGGCTCCCGAGATCGTGCTGCCGGAAGTAGCGGTGCAGCCGCCAGCCGAAGCGACTGTGATCGAGATCGAGCCACTGCGCTGGGGCGGAGGAGGCAACGTCATCGCCGCTGCCGGTACAGCGCTCATCAACCTGCTGGAGCGGGCGTAGGAGCGCCAGTGCTGGCGCTCCAGACGTGGGCGCTCAGTCGTTCGGAATGCAGCGGCCCCAAGAGTTGCTGTAGTGGAAGCCGTAGTCACAGCCGCTGCCCACGTAGACAACCGTGCGGGATCCCCAACCGTAGCCGCCGTAGCCTCCGCCGAAATGACGGCCGCCGAACCCGCCACCTCCGAAGCCTCCGCCACCATGGTGGCCACCACCAAAGCTGCCACCTCCAAAGCTCCCGCCGCCACCGGGATGTCCCCCGCCAAGGCCGCCGCCTGGATGACCGCCCCCGAAGCCTCCGCCGCCGAAATGGCCGCCCCCTCCGCCGAAGTGGCCGCCGAAGGCCGATGCCTCGGTGGCCGCAAGTATGCCGACCGGAACCGCGATGGCAGCGGCAGCGAGCACGGACTTGAATGTCTTGCTAATCATGACGCTCTCCAATGTATCGCCTAGCGGCCTGTCCGCTTTGGTGATTGAAGACTGCATGATCGATATGAATACTGATGTGCTGGGACGCACGCGTAAATAGAACGCTAAGCTTAGCCGTTCGTCGGCCTTCGCGGACTGAATTATCGCGGTTCTTGATCGCCTCGACGGGGATCCCGACCTTGAGGACAGCGCAGACGCTGAGCCCTGGCTGGCTGCCCTCGAGAACCAGACCGGCAGTCATGTGGTGTGGATGCATGGGAACGATCAGGACCGAGAGGCCGAAGCGCCCGAGAATGCTTTGCCGGAAGTGGCGGCCGAGGCGTCCATGATCCAAGTGTCGCCTTTTCTGTGGGGCGGCCGCGGGAACATCGTGACGGCTGTCGGCATAGCGCTTCTCGACCTCGCCAAGGTGCGCCGATGCCGACCACGCTCCCTAGCCGCTCCAAAACTGCCGCAATCCCTCAGCGCCGATCCTGGCCCGACACAGCTCGGTTCCTGATCCTGCTGTTGAGGGTGCGGTGGCTCAACCGCCAGCTAGCTGGTGCACGCCGACGCGTTGCGCGTCAGGGACTCGATGTTGCTGGTGTTGATCTGGTTGTCATTGCCCGCCGCTGGCTAGAAACCCACGAGGCCATCCATGCCTTGCTTGGAACGCCGGAGCCGCCGGAGGTCGCGAAGGTACGGGCGACGCTGCGTCCGTTGGATGAGATCGAGAGGCGCGCCGCACTCGCTCCATCTCCGCTGGTTCAACCTTCGCGCCGTTAAACCGGATCCCCCTATGTGCTGGAGCCGACGATCTGGATCGCGCGAGAGCCTTAGCGCCTCGCCCGGCCATGACTCGCGATCCACGCCGCGATCGGCGCCAGCATCCTCGTAGTCGCCGCCCCAATCGGTCAGGCGCTGCCCAGGCTGCCCGTAGGCCTTGTCCTTCTGGAGCGGCGGCCGACCAAGCCGCTCGCGCAACACATCCCGCAAGCGATCCAGTAGCTCCATAGCGGACCTCAACGTTGACTTAACCGTGTCCCCCGGCCGACATGCTCCGGGACAATGCGGTCGCGTTCAGGCGTAAGCGTAGCCTTGGCTGGCATCCAGCAGAACCGTCGAAGAGCTGCCGAGAGCTCAGCGGTTGACCTCGACCGGTCAGACCGTTCGAGAATTCGCGCGGGCCGTAGGACAGGCGGAGCTATGCGGTGACGTTCTGCAACCGGACGGTAGAGCGAACGCTGCGACGAGCAGATCACATAGCTTCGCCGTTGCTCGGTGGCCGCGTCTAAAACTTCACCTATGTGGACCGCTGCCGCACTGGGCATTCCCTTTCACGGCGCAGAGGATGCAGCTTGAAAAGTCGGCTCGTTCAACGCTTCGCCGGATCTCGCGAGACTGTCGCGACTGTCGTCGGTTTCGTTCTGCTCGTTCTCGCCGGTTTGGCTGCGGCAGCCGTAGCTTTGGCCAGCGCAAACGCTGAAGCATGGTCTGCTCATTCTGCTGTAGTGCGGCAAGTGGAGGCGCGGCTATTCCGGCTCATTCAAGAGGCGGAGACCGGCCAGCGCGGCTTCCTGCTCACCGGCGACCTGACTTACCTCGATCCATTCACGACCGCTCGCCGCGAGTTGCCGGCCGCCGAGGCTGAACTGCGGTATCTCACGGGCGACAACGCAGAGCAGCAAGCCCGGCTGGATCAGCTCCGACCCATTATCGCTGAGAAAGTCGCCGAACTCGCACGGACGACCGAGCGCATGCAGGCAGGGGACCAAGCGGGAGCGCTCGCCATCGTGCGTACCAACACCGGACGCGACCTGATGAGGCGTATTCGGGCGACCGTCACCGAGTTCGATCGAGCAGAGGTGGAACTCCAGGCCACACGCGGCGAACGAGCCGCGTTCCGTCGGTCGATCCTAGCTGCAGTTATCATCATCGCCCTGTTTCTGGCTGCTGCCCTCGCTTGGCTGGTCGTTAGGACCGACCAACATCGCACCCGCGAACTCCGATCCGCGAACGATGCGCTTCGCCATGAGAGCACGCGGCGCGAGCGAGCAGAGGGACAGCTGCGGGCTGACGTTCCTGCCGACAAGGCGTAGGATGTCGCCTTCAATCAGCAAGGGAGCGGAACCATGGGCTTGCTCGCTTTCATCCTGATCGGTGGGCCATGGGTGGCAGCAACGGCATGGCTGTGGCACCACGCAGGTGGGGTTGAGGCATGGCGGCGGGCTGTTCACGGCGAGACACGCAGCAGCCGCTAACCGAGCGAGCAGATGTCTGCGTCGATCATCCCGGTGCGCCCGAGAGGTGGTCGCTCCGCGCTCACTAATCTCGACGAGTTCGCCGCCGAGCTGCTCGCCGACGGTCGAGCGGCAAACCTGTCCTTAGCGCGGATCAATCTGCGCCTGACGAAGGTCCAGGCACAGTGTGCTGAGCTGGCGGCGGTGATTATGAAACGCCTTGCATTGGCCTCGACCGCGCTCCCTGCCGCGCTTGCCTTCGTGCCGACCGGCGCTGATGCGCGCGGCTTCGGCGGCGGTGGCTTTCATGGA
>Ga0255028_100124_pt1 | contig 20264 bp, 20 predicted proteins | sample DRGLUT_MetaT_FD_178168 | JGI IMG/M metagenome (GOLD analysis project Ga0255028, IMG submission 178168) | Metatranscriptome of freshwater microbial communities from Pennsylvania, United States - DR:GLUT (Metagenome Metatranscriptome) | ecosystem: Environmental > Aquatic > Freshwater > Creek...
CCGCCTGTTCGTGGCCAACACCCACACGCCGGTGCTGTTCTTCTCCAGCCAGGGCCAGGCCTACAAGGAGAAGGTCTGGCGCCTGCCGATGGCCGCCCCGAACGCCCGCGGCAAGGCGCTGGTCAACATCCTGCAATTGCAGGACACCTCCGAGCGCATCACCACGATCATGCCGCTGCCGGAGGACGAGGCGTCCTGGGAGACGCTGGACGTGATGTTCGCGACCGCCAGCGGCAACGTCCGGCGCAACAAGCTCTCGGACTTCACCACGGTGAACCGCAACGGCAAGATCGCCATGAAGCTCGATCCGGGCGACCACATCGTCCATGTCGAGATCTGCCGGCCGGACCAGAACGTGCTGCTGACCACGGCGCTCGGCCAGTGCATCCGCTTCCCCGTCGAGGACGTGCGCGTGTTCAAGGGCCGCGATTCCACCGGCGTACGGGGCATCCAGCTCGCCAAGGACGACCGGGTCATCTCGATGACGATCCTGAACGCCTTCGACGCCACCGCCGAGGAGCGTGCCGGCTACCTGAAGATGCGCCGCGCCGTGACCGGCGAGGCTGAGGAGAACGGCGACGCGGAGGCTGAGGACGGCACCGAGGCGGCGGCGATCTCACCGGAGCGCTACGCCGAGATGGGCGCGGCCGAGCAGTACGTGCTGACCCTCTCGGAGCGGGGCTTCGGCAAGCGCTCCTCGTCGTTCGAGTATCGGACCTCGGGACGCGGCGGCAAGGGCATCACGGCGATGCGGGTCAACGCCCGGAACGGCAGCCTCATCGGCTCCTTCCCGGTGGAGGCCTCGGACCAGATCATGCTGGTCACGGATGGCGGCCAGCTGATCCGCGTGCCGGTGGACGACATCCGCATCGTCGGCCGCGCCTCGCAGGGCGTGACGGTGTTCAACACCGCCAAGGACGAGAAGGTCGTCTCGGTGGAGCACATCGAGGGTGAGGACGAGGGCGCCGAAGCCGGCCCGGAGGGCGGCGAGGAGGCGTGAGGCGCGTGCTGGACGGGGTGGTCACCGCCTGAGGTTCCGTCCGGCGCGAAAATGCTCTAGGTCGGGCCGCAATGACCCGCACCGCCCTCTATGCCGGCTCGTTCGATCCGGTCACGAACGGCCATCTCGACGTGATCCGCCAAGCCTGCCGGCTGGTGGATCGCCTCGTGATCGCCATCGGCGTGCATCCGGGCAAGGCGCCGCTGTTTTCCGCTGAGGAGCGCGCCGCCCTGCTCACCGAGACCTGCGGGCCGGTGGCGGAGGCGGAAGGGGCGGCGCTGGAGATCGTCACGTTCAACGATCTCGCCGTCTCGGCCGCCCGGCGCTGCGGCGCCGCACTCTTCATCCGCGGCCTGCGCGACGGCACGGATCTCGACTACGAGATGCAGCTTGCCGGCATGAACGGCGCCATGGCGCCGGAGGTGCAGACCGTGTTTCTGCCGGCCTCGACGCAGGCCCGCCCGATCACCGCGACGCTGGTGCGCCAGATCGCCGGCATGGGGGGGGACGTCTCGCCCTTCGTGCCCGCGGCCGTCGCCGCGCGCCTCCGCCAGCGCTTCGCCGCCCATTCCTGACTTGGAAGGACTCCGATGAATCGACGCCACGCCCTCCTCGCGCTCGCCCTCACGCTCGGCACGGCCCAATCGGCCCGGGCCGCCGATGCCAACACGGTCTATCTCCAGACCAAGGACGGGCGGATCACCATCGAGCTGCGGCCGGACCTGGCGCCCAAGCACGTCAAGCAGATCAAGACGCTGGTCTCCCAGGGCTTCTACAACGGCCTGAAGTTCCACCGCGTCATCGACGGCTTCATGGCACAGACCGGCGACCCGAAGGGCAACGGCACCGGCGGCTCCAGCCTGCCGAACATCCCGGCGGAGTTCTCGCAGTCGGCGCAGTTCCGCCGCGGCACCTTGGGCATGGCCCGCTCGCAGGATCCGAACTCGGCGAATTCCCAGTTCTTCATCTGCCTGGGCGATGCGCCGTTCCTGAACGGCCAGTACACGATCGTCGGCAACGTCACCGACGGGCTCGACGTGCTCGACAAGATCAAGAAGGCCGCGCCCGGTGCGCCCGGCGGCGCGGTTCAGGACCCCGACAAGATCGTCAGCATGACGCTTGCCGAGAAGGCCAAGTAGCGGCCGCATGCCGGGCCGGCGCGCCGCCTCGATCCTGCTGCTGAGCCTGATCCCGGCGGCAGCGGCGGCCTATGACGGCAGCCCCTTCTACGGCTACGCTGTCGAGCCCGGGGGCGCTTATCCCTTGAGCCTGCCGCAGACGCTGCGGGCGACGATCGCTGTGCCGGTTCCCCGGATGGCGACCAGGCCCGCCGACACCCTGGCCGAACTCTATCCGGCGCTCGCCGCATGCTGGCAGGCGCCGGCGGGTCTCGGGGCCCCGAGCGCGGGGTCGGACGATGTCGAGATCACCCTCAGGCTGTCGCTGCGCCGCGACGGCAGTCTGATCGGGCCGCCGCGCGTCACCTACGCGGCCGGCGTCTCCGGGCCGCAGCGGACCACCCTGGTACGCGGGACCCTCGACGCCCTGGCACGCTGCACCCCGGCCCACATCACGCCGGGCCTGGGCCGGGCGATCGCGGGCCGGCCGGTCGCGCTCCGCTTCGTCTACCGCCCGCCGGCCTGAACGCCGGCGACCCCGTCACGGGCGCTGGCCGGATCCGGCGCGCGCCGATACAATTCCATCAACCGGAAGGACAGACCTATGGCTGACAACGAAACCATCGTGCTGGAGACCACCAAGGGCCGCGTCGTGATCGCGCTGCGCGCCGACCTGGCGCCGGGCCATGTCGAGCGGATCAAGACGCTTGCCGCCCAGGGCTTCTATGACGGCGTGCCGTTCCACCGGGTGATCGACGGCTTCATGGCCCAGACCGGCGACCCGACCGGCACCGGCTCGGGCGGCTCGGACCTGCCGGATCTGAAGGCCGAGTTCAACGCCGAGCCGCACGTGCGCGGCACCTGCTCGATGGCGCGGACCAACTTCCCGCACTCGGCGAACTCGCAGTTCTTCATCTGCTTCGACGACGCCCGCTTCCTCGACAAGCAGTACACGGTGTGGGGCAAGGTCGTGGAAGGCATGGACGTGGTCGACACGATCAACAAGGGCGAGCCGCCGCGCTCGCCGGACAAGATCGTGAAGGCGACCGTCGCGGAAGCCTAAGACCGAAGCGATTGTTCGCAGGCCCGAGACCGTCTCCGCGAGACGGTCTCGGGCCTGCGTCTGTGCGAGCAGAGCGAAGCGATCCAGGGGCGTCACGTCGTCAGGTGTGTCGCTGCCCCCGTGATGACGGCGGAACTGCATCACCCACGGCATAGGGCTTCCGCCGCCGCCAGATCCTCCGGCGTGTTGACGTTCAGGAATGGGTCCACCGGCTCGACCGGCCAGGACGCCACTGCGGCCCCGTGGCGCGTGACGAAGGCGCCGACGCGCCGCTCGCCCCGCTCCAGAGACGCGCGCAGGTCGTCGCGCAGGGCTGTCGGCCAAAGGGCGATCGTGTAGTGCTGCCGCGCGCCGGAGGCCGCAAGCGCGATGCCGGTCCGCGATCCGGCCGCGTCGAGGCGCGCCACCAGATCCTCGGGCAGGAACGGCGCGTCGCCCGACACGCTCACCACCCGGGTGACACCCTGCGCGGCGGCGTGCTCCAGCCCGGCGAGGATGCCGGCCAGAGGACCCGGCTGGTCCGGCAGCGGATCCGGCAGGACCGGTCCGGGGAACCCGGAAAACCGCGCCGGGTCGCCGTTGGCGCTGAGCGCCAGTCCCGCACCGCATTGCGGCCCCAGCCGCTCGACCACCCGCTCCAGAAGGGTCCGCCCCCCGAGGCGCAGCAGCGGTTTGTCGCCGCCGCCCATCCGCCGCGCCTGCCCGCCGGCCAGGATCAGGCCCAGGATCGGCTGAGGAACATCCGGCGGCGCCACGGCCTCACTCGAAGACGATCTTCGGCGCCGTCCGCCCGGCCGGCGCGCCGGACAGGTTCGCCCAGAGCTGGGCGGCGATGTCCCGGTACACCTTGGCGTGCGGACCCTCGGGATCGGTCGCCACCACCGGCCGGCCCGCATCCGAGGTCTCGCGGATCGTCATGTCGAGCGGCACCTCGCCGAGGAACGGCACGCCGAGGCGCTGCGCCTCGATCCGCGCACCGCCATGCCCGAAGATGTGCGAGGCGTGGCCGCAATTCGGGCAGACGAAGGTCGCCATGTTCTCGATCACGCCGAGGATCGGAACCGCGACCTTCTTGAACATGGTCACGCCGCGCCGCGCGTCGATCAGCGCGAGATCCTGGGGCGTCGAGACGATCACGGCACCTGAGAGCGGCGTCGCCTGCGCCATGGTGAGCTGCGCGTCGCCGGTGCCCGGCGGCATGTCGACGAGCAGCAGGTCGAGCTCGCCCCAGAGCACGTCGCGCAGCATCTGGGTGATCGCCGACTGGACCATCGGGCCGCGCCAGATCATCGCCGTCTCGGGCTCGATCAGGAAGCCGATCGACATGACCTTGAGCCCGTAGCCGACCATCGGCTCCATGGCCTTGTTGTCGACGACATTCGGCTTACCCGAGAGGCCGAACAGCTTCGGCACGGACGGGCCGTAGATGTCGGCGTCGAGGAGGCCGACCTTCAGACCCTGCGCCTGGAGCGCCAAAGCGAGGTTGCAGGCGGTGGTCGACTTGCCGACGCCGCCCTTGCCGGAGGCGACCGCCACGATGTGGCGCACGCCCGCGATCTGCGGGCCCTGGTTCGGCGGCGCGCCGGGCCGCGGCGGGGCCACCGGCGGCGGCGACACGGGACGCGGGGCGGCGCTGCTCTGGGCCGGGTGGCTCTGGCTGCGCTCGGAGGTGAGGCTCGCGAATACGCCGGAGACGCCCGGCATCTGCAGGACCCGGCCCTCGGCCTGCCGCCGCACCGGCTCGAACCGCTCGGCCTCGCTGGGATCGACCAGGATCGAGAACATCACCCGGTTGCTCGGATCGACCACGACCTGGGAAAGCCGGCCGGAGCCCGGCAGGGTGGTGCCGGCGGCATCGACGGTGACGTCGGCGAGCGCCTTCAGCACGTCGTCGCGGGTGATCGCCAAGATGTCCTCCAGCGGGGCAAGCAGGTATGCCAGTGCATGTAACCAAGCGGGCCCAGAACACCAGACCCCAGGTCCGCATTCGACAGCGGCGCCGATGGCCTGCGTCCCTGTGGACGACTCGGCCGAGCGGCTCGCGTCAGTGGGGGCGGGCGATGAGGTTGCATGCCTCCATGGGGCCGCGCACCACGGTCCCGTCGCCGCGCCGGTAGACCCCATGGCGCAGGCGGCGGCAGCCGAGCGGGCCGCGCAGGCGCTTCGCCCGCGCGATGTGGACGCTGCCGAAGCGCCGGTTCGAGAAGTCGTGGCCGCCGATGCGCACGCTTGGGCCGAACTGCACCTCGGCGGCCGCCGGCAGCAGGCCGACGCCGAACGCGACCAGCGCCGCCGCTGCGCGGCTCATCACCCGAGCACGATTCATCCGAACCTCCGTCCTCGCGCGGGCAAGCTGAACCAACGGGAGATTGATCCGTTGTCGGGGCAGCCTTCGGCCGGGCCCTCTCCGGAGACCCCGCCGGGACCGAAACAACGCGTAGGAGACCATTTTCATGCATCAGGGCAACCACCGCGACCACGAGGGCGCGAAGAAGCTGTTCGAGCTGATCAAGGACGTGAAGATCGCCATGATGACCACCGTCGATTCCGACGGTACGCTCAACAGCCGCCCGATGTGGAACAACGACGCCGACGAGAACGGCGACCTGTGGTTCTTCACCAAGCTGCACTCGCCCAAGACCGCCGAGATCAGCAAGGACAATCAGATCAACCTCGCCTTTTCCGACCCGTCGAGCCAGAACTACGTTTCGGTGGCCGGCAAGGCCGAGATCGTCCGCGACCAGGCGATCATCGATGCGAAATGGAATGAGAGCCTGAAGACCTGGTTCCCCAACGGCAAGAATGACCCCGAGGTCGCGCTGATCCGGGTGCACCCGGAGAAGGGCGAATACTGGGACAGCCCCAACAGCACGATGCTGCACCTCTACGGCTACGTGAAGGCCTCGCTGACCGGCGAGAGCCCGAAGACCGAAACCAAGAAGGTCGATCTCGCCTGAGCGTCCGAGGCTGACGCAAAGCGATCCCGGAAAAGGTTTTTCGGTCTCTCGGGGCGGGTCACTGAGCACAGGCTCGTGGCCCGATGCCCGTCCATGTCAGCCTCGTCATTCCGGGACTGCGGAGCCGGGCCCGGAATCCAGAACCGCCGGCGGTGCCTGCCCTGACACATCTCAGCGGCTCTGGATTCCGGGCTCGCCTGCGGCGCCCCGGAATGACGGCCGGGAGGCGGCGCGGCCAGCCAGGGCGGGAAAAGCCGGGGCCCCGCGAAGCCGAGTTCCACGTTTCGGCAGGTCTGCCTTCTCCTTGACGGGGCCGCGCTCGGCATGCGCTCTGCGTGCGAGAATCGTGCGGTCGAGTCCCGAGAGCATGCTGGATCTGGCGAAGCGCGTCTACGACCACAGCTTCCGCATCGACCCGATCGTGCGGTCGCTGCTCGATACCGATTTCTACAAGCTTCTGATGGCGCAGACGATCCTGCGCCGGCATCCCGACATCCAGACCACCTTCGGCATCACCAACCGCACGCGGCGCATCCGGATCGCCGACGAGGTCGAGGCCGGGCTGCTGCGGGAGCAGCTCGACCACGCCCGGGCTCTGCGCCTCAGCAAGGGCGAGGTCACGTGGCTGCGCGGCAACGTGTTCCGCGGCCAGGGGCGCATTCTCGGCCCCGAATTCGTCACGTGGTTCGAGAACTTCCGGCTGCCCGAATACGAACTTGCCGTCCATGACGGGCAGTACGAGCTGACCTTCCACGGACCGTGGATCGAGACCACCATGTGGGAGGTCCCGGCGCTCGCGATCCTCAATGAGTTGCGGGCGCGTGCCGTGCTGCGGGGTCTGGGCAAGCTCGACCTGCAGGTGCTCGACGCCCGCGCGATGATCCGGGTCTGAGAGAAGATCCAGCGACTGCAGAAGCTGCCGGACCTGTCGGTGGCCGATTTCGGCACGCGCCGGCGCCACGGTTTCCTGTGGCAGGATTGGTGCGTGCAGGCCATGGCGGAGGGCTTGGGCGGCGCATTCCTCGGCACCTCGAACTGCCTGATCGCGGCCCGGCAGGAAGTCGAGCCGGTCGGCACCAACGCCCACGAGCTGCCGATGGTCTACGCGGCGCTCGCCGAGGACGACGCGGCGCTCGCCGCCGCCCCCTACGCGGTGCTGGCCGACTGGCAGGAGGATTACGGCGGCAACCTGCTGGTGATCCTGCCCGACACCTACGGCACCACCGGGTTCCTGGCGAACGCCCCCGACTGGGTGAGCGACTGGACCGGGATCCGCATCGACTCGAAGGACCCGATCGAGGGCGGCGAGGAGGTGATCCGCTTCTGGCAGGAACGCGGGCACGACCCGCGGGACAAGCTCGCGATCTTCTCGGACGGACTCGACATCGACGAGATCGAGCGCATCCACGCCCGGTTTCACGGGCGCATGCGCATCGGCTACGGCTGGGGCACGCTGCTGACCAACGATTTCCGCGGCCTGCTGCCCGACGGCAAGCTCGATCCGGTCTCCATCGTCTGCAAGGTCACCGAGGCGGAGGGGCGGCCGACCGTGAAGCTCTCCGACAACCCTACAAAGGCGCAGGGACCGGCCGACGAGGTGATGCGCTACCGCCGGGTTTTCTCGGTGGGCGCGCAGGAGGCGCTGCCCGTGGTGGTGTGACGCGCCGCACGAAGGCATCCGGCGCGACTGGCAGGGTATGGGTTTCAGTCATACGCGAGTGAAAGCGACCCGCTCACGGAGCGCGGCGTGAGGTGGTATGGCGTCGACCATCAGGGAGAACGCCATGTCGATGAACCGCCGCTCGCTCATCGGGGCCGCCGGGCTTGCCCTCACAACGCCGGCTCTGCGCGGCGCCGAGGCTGCCGACACGCCGAAATCCACCGCCAAGGCCCCCGCACCGCCGGTCACGAAGATCCTCGCCCAGTGGATCCTCAGCTCGTCCTACGACACCCTGCCGGATCCCGTCCGCCGCGAGGGTGTGCGCAGCTTCCTCAACTGGGTGGGCGTGGCAATCGGCGGCTCGCACCACGAGACCGTCGACGTCGCGGTCTCGGCGCTGCAGCCGTTCTCCGGGCCGCCCCAGGCCGGGCTGTTCGGCCGGACCGAGCGGTTCGACATCATGAACGCCGCCTTCCTCAACGGCGTGGCGAGCCACATCTTCGACTTCGACGACACCCATCTGAAGACGATCATCCACCCGGCCGGCCCGGTCGCCTCGGCGATCCTGGCCTATGCCGAGATAAAGCCGGTTTCGGGCAAGGACTTCCTCGACGCGCTGGTGGTTGGGATCGAGACCGAGTGCCGGATCGGCAATGCGGTCTATCCGAACCATTACGACGCGGGCTGGCACATCACCGGCACCTGCGGGCCGTTCGGCGCCGCGGCGGCGGCCGGCAAGCTGATGGGGCTGACCGAGCAGCAGATGGTCTACGCGCTCGGGCTCGCCGCCTCGCAGCCGGTCGGCCTGCGCGAATCCTTCGGCTCGATGAACAAGAGCTTCAACCCGGGCCGAGCTGCGTCCAACGGGCTGTTCGCCGCGATCCTGGCATCCAAGGGCTACACCTCGTCCGACGGGATGATCGAGGCCAAGCGCGGCTGGGCCAACACGATCTCCACCAAGCAGGACTGGTCCGAGATCACCGACGGCCTCGGCACCCGGTACGAATCCGCGCTCAACACCTACAAGCCGTTCGCCTGCGGCATCGTCATGCATCCGACGATCGACGCCGCGATCCAGATCCGCGACGCGGACCACGTCGCGCCGGAAGACATCAAGCGCGTCGACCTCAAGGTCCATCCGCTGGTGCTGGAGCTGACCGGCAAGACCGCGCCGAAGACCGGCCTTGAGGGCAAGTTCAGCATCTACCACGCCGCGGCGGTCGCGTTCGTCGAGGGCGCGGGCGGCGAGAAGCAGTTCAGCGACCGGGCGGTGAACGACCCGCGCGTGGTGGCGCTCCGCCAGAAGGTGGTGCCGGTGATCACCCCCGGCATCGACGCCGCGCAGGTCGACATGATGGTCACCCTGAACGACGGACGGACCGTCCATCGGCGGATCGAGCACGCCATCGGCAGCGTCGAGAAGCCGATGTCCGATCAACAGCTGGAGGCCAAGTTCGCCGACCTCGCGGCGGGCGTGCTGCCGGAGGCGCAGGCCAAGCGCGTGATGCAACTGTGCTGGTCGCTCCCTGAACTCAAGGATGCGGGTGACGTGACCCGGGCCGGGGTCCAGGGCGCCTAGCCGCCCGCGGCGGCGGGATCGTTTTCGGGCTCCGTGCCGTTCCCCGTCCGCAAGGCGCCCTGAGACCCCGGCGGGCGCCGGCGCGTGGCGTTCGGGGCGCGGATCACGGTATGGGCACGAGAACCCCGGTCGGGGTCGAGGTGGCGGCGCGACCCGGAACCCCGCCGCGACCGACCCGCGTCGCTGCGGCCGAGACGCCGCGGGCGGCGATGGCCTCGCCGGTCGTGGTCGGGGCCACCATCATCGCGGCCCTGTATTTCGGCCGCGAGATCTTCATCCCCATCGCGATCGCGCTGCTCCTGTCCTTCGTGCTGACGCCGCTGGTGAACCGCCTGCGGCGCCTGCGCCTGCCGCGGCTGGTGGCCGTGGGCCTGAGCGTGTTCCTGACCCTGGGCATCGTGGCGGCCCTGGCGACCCTGATCGGCATCCAGGCCGCCGACCTCGCCGGCGACGTCCCGCGCTATCGGTCCACCATCGAGCGCAAGGTCGAGGGGCTGCGCGACTCACCCGTCGGCCATCTCACCGCCTATGTGGCCAATATCGGCCGGGCCCTGCATGTCGGCGGCAAGGAGGCGGGCCGCGAGCCGTCGCCGCCGACCACCGCGCCGCCCGCCGAGCCGGCACCCGCGGCTGGCCAGGGGCCGGCGGTCCCGAAGCCCGTCCTGGTCGAGATCGCCGCCTCGCAGCCGGGGTCGCTGGAGATGCTCTCGACCGTGCTGTCGCCGGTCATGCATCCGCTCGCCACGGTGGGCATCATCTTCGTGGTGCTGCTCTTTGTGCTGATGCAGCGCGAGGACCTGCGCGACCGCATGATCCGGCTCGCGGGATCGAGCGACCTGCATCGCACCACCGTGGCGATCGACGATGCCGCGCGGCGGCTCAGCCGCTACTTCGTGGTGCAGCTCGCCTTCAACGCCGCCTTCGGCGTCGTGATCGGCATCGGGCTCTACGTCATCGGCGTGCCAAACCCGGTGCTCTGGGCGATCTTCTCGGCCCTGATGCGCTTCGTGCCCTATCTCGGGGCCGTCCTGTCGGCGCTCCTGCCGATGGCGCTCGCCGCCGCGGTCGATCCCGGCTGGAACATGATGATCGCGGTTGCGATCCTGTTCGTCGTCCTGGAACCGCTGACCGGCCAGGTGTTCGAGCCGATCGTCTACGGGCAATCCACCGGGCTCTCGCCCTTCGCCGTGCTGGTCTCGGCGCTGTTCTGGACCTGGCTGTGGGGGCCCGTCGGCCTGCTCCTGTCGACGCCGCTCACCGTCTGTCTCGTGGTGCTCGGACGCTACGTGGAGCACCTGGAATTCCTCGATGTGCTGTTCGGCGACCGGCCGGCCCTCACGCCCGTGCAGAATTTCTACCAGCGCATCCTGGCGGGCGACGCCGAGGAGGTGCTGGGCCATGCCGAGCTCATCCTGCAGCAATGCTCGCTGTCGTCCTACTACGACGAGGTGGTCCTGAAGGCCCTCGAACTCGCTGCCCGCGACGCGGCCCGGGGCGTTCTGACGGCGCGCCAGAAGGCGGCGATGCGTACGGCCCTCGGCGAGTTGATCGCGGACCTGTCCGAACGCAGCGACGCGGTCGCCGATGCCGCCGGCGAGACCACCGAGAGCGCCTGCAGCCCGATGCCGATGGGTCCGGCGCCCGACGCCCTGTCCCAGGCCTGGACGCGGCAGGGCGCGGTCCTGTGCGTCGCCGGGCGCGGCTTCCTGGACGAGGCCGCCGCCGCCATCCTCGCCCAGATCCTGGAAAAGCGCGGTCTCGGCGTCCGCACGGTCCCGTTCGCCGAGGCCGCCTCGGCGCGGATCGCGCGCTTCGAACCGGGCCCGGCCCAGATGGCCTGCGTGGTCTCCCTGGCGCTGGACGGCGAGCCGACCCATCTGCGCCGCTTGATTCGCCGCCTGAAGGGCCGGATGCCGGGGGTGCCGATCCTGCTCGGCCTCTGGCTCACGCAGGACGAGGGGCCGGATCGGGTGACGGAGCAGACGACCGGTGCCGACGGCCGCGTGGTCTCGTTGCGCGAAGCCGTCGAGGCCGTGCTCGCTGCCGCAGAGCGGAAAGCCGAGCCGCAGGCGGACGATCACGCCGGGATGCCCCCGCCATCGGATCGCGGCCCGGACGCCGGCGAGGGTACCGCCCGCGAGCCGGCGCGGGCGGACGCATGAGCCCGGGGGGGTTGACGGCCGGGGGTGCACCCCGGTTTCGTCACGCATCGGCCGGACGATCGATCCGACTGCGGACGCAATCAGGGACATGATCCGATGAGCGTGGTCGAACTCGGACGGTTCATGGACGACCTCGCGGACGCGTCCGGGAAGGCGATCCTGCCGTTCTTCCGCGCCCAGTTCGGCCTGGATGACAAGGCCCGGGGCGGCGCCCCCTTCGACCCCGTGACCGAGGCCGACCGGGCCGCCGAGGTCGTGCTCCGGGCGATGATCGGCCAGACCTTTCCGGGCCACGGCATCCTCGGCGAGGAATTCGGCTCGGAACGCACCGATGCCGAGTGCGTCTGGGTTCTCGATCCGATCGACGGCACCCGGGCCTTCATCGCGGGTCTGCCCACCTGGGGCACGCTGATCGGGCTGACCCGCAACGGCGCGCCGGTGCGCGGGCTGATGCATCAGCCCTACCTGGCGGAGCGCTTCACCGGGGACGGGCGCAACGCCCGCCTGCGCGCGCCCTCGGGCGAGCGGACCCTGCGCACGCGCCGCTGCGGGGATCTCGCCCAGGCGATCCTGGCCACCACGGATCCGCGGCTGTTCGCGGCGGGCGAGGAGGCCGACCGCTTCCGGTCCCTCGAAGGCCGGGTGCGGATGTCCCGCTACGGTGCCGATTGCTACGCCTATTGCATGCTGGCGGCGGGACAGATCGACCTCGTCGTCGAGGCGGGCTTGAAGCCCTACGACATCGTCGCGCTGATCCCGATCGTGGAAGGTGCCGGCGGCCGGGTCACGGCCTGGGACGGGGGCTCGGCAGCGGCCGGCGGCCGTGTCGTGGCGGCGGGCGACCCACGGCTGCACGAGGCGGCGCTCAAGGTGTTGAACCCGTGAGGGTGGCACAGTCGAACGTCCCGGTGGGAGGCCCGCGCTCCGATCCGGAGGAGACGCGCTCTCCGTCCACCCTCTGCGGGGGAGGGCGGCTCGGCCGTCAGGCCGGGTGGGGAGAGGGGAGCGCGGCTTGCGAAAGTCGGGCGGCCTCCACGCGGCACAGAGCGTTGTTCTGCACCGTCGCCCCCCTCTCCCGACCCGCTTCGCGGGCCACTCTCCCCCGCAGAGGGGGGTGGGAGACCTTTGTGGCTCCGATCCATCACGGGAACGTTCTCGCGTGCTGCTGAATGCGCTGGCTCTGCTCGCAGGTCTGGTTCCTCAGGCAGAAGCAGGAGCGGAGGCCCTGTTGCACGCCAAGCTGCCCGTCGTGGCCGCCCCCGCAGAGTCGGCGCCGCCGCGCTTCGACCCTGCGACACGCTCCGTCTCCAACTGGCACGCGCAGACCGGCGCGCAGCTGCAGCCGCGGGCGCTCGCGGTCACCGCCTCTCTGGCGGAGGACCCGCCCTACGTCGCGCGCTGCGTGCGCCTCAACAACGGCTGGTGCATCAAGTCCGCCCGCTGGCCCGGCGAGATCGGCGCCGACGCCGAGGGCCACACCGCCTTCGCCACCCTCGATGACGGGGCCGACGCGGCGGCGAGCCTGCTGCGGCGCTACTATCGCGACTACGGCCGGCACACGGCCCTGGCCATCGTGCGCCGCTGGGCGCCAGCCGAGTGCCGATCCATTGCCGCGCCCGCGCGCTCGGGACGTCCGGTGGCGGCCTCCGCGGTCTCGGCCACGCTCGCGCCCCGGGGGCTCGGGCGCACGCTGCGGGCACGCTTCCTCGCCACGCACCGGCCCGGCGGAGCCCCCCGCGGCCGGGCGGGCCTGCGGGTCCAGCCCTGGTCGCCGCTCGCCCGGATGGCCGGCCATGCGGGCCGGCGCCGGGCCCCCGTGCCGCACGTGGCCACGCTCCAGCCGATCCCCGACATCGCCACCGGCCTCACGGCGCCGGCCGACCCGTCAGGGCAGGCGACGCGCCGACCGGCCCGGGGCGTCGCCGACCCGGCCGCGCTCCTCGACCGGAGGACGGATCGCCGGGTGCCGAGCCCCGAGCGGATGGTGGCCGAGTCGGCGCTTCTCCCGGCGATCGCCACCGGGCTGCCGATCCTCGACCTGCGCCTGCCGGCCCCGCTCTGCACCGGCGACGAGGTGCGGATCCAGGCCTACGCCGCGCGGATCAGCGGCAGCGCCGGGCTGAAGCCCGGCGACGACCTCGATCTGTTCGGGCCAGACGGCGCGCCCCGCGCCAATCTCGCACCCGTGATGCTGGCGATGTCGGCGGTGGAACTCGGCACGCTCCGGGCCGGGCCTGATCTGGTCGCCGGGGCGATCGCCCGCCTGAGACCGCTCACGCCGGCCGCCAATAGCGCCGCTCCGTAGCGTCAAGCCTTGCGGTTCGGCCGCCGCCGCGCCACCTCTGCCCGGCCTGTTCCCCTCACGACGAGCCTGCCCGTGCCCCTGACCGACCTTGCCGCGCGCGCCGGCTCGGCCGTCAAAGCCTTCGCCGAAGCCTCGCACGACCTGCTGGTCCAGCCGACCCTGCGGCTCGGCGTGACCGGGCTCGCGCGCTCGGGCAAGACCGTCTTCACCACGGCGCTGATCCACCACCTCGTGGAGACGCACGCGCTGCCGGCTTTCGCCCCGGCGCAGGAGGGCCGACTGCGCCGCGCCCGCCTGGTGCCGCAGCCCGACGACGACGTGCCGCGCTTCCCCTTCGAGGAGCATTTCAGCACGCTGACCGAGGCAAGGCGCTGGCCGCGCTCGACCGACCGGATCAGCCAGTTCCGCCTGGAACTCGCCTACGAGCGCGCCGCCGGCTGGCGCACCGGCCCCGCGACCCTGATGCTCGACGTGGTCGATTATCCCGGCGAGTGGCTGCTCGACCTCGCGCTGATCGAGACGAACTACACGGCCTGGTCGCGGGCCACGATCAACGGCACGCGCCGGCCGGGCCGCGCCGCCGTGGCGGCTCCCTGGCTCGCCGCGCTGAAGAGCTTCGACGCGAACGCGCCGCTCGACGAGGTCGCGGCCGAGCGGGCGAGCGACGCGTTCAAGGCCTACCTCGCGGGCCTGCGCGCCGGTCCGGAATCGGTCGCCACGACGCCACCGGGCCGGTTCCTGATGCCCGGCGACCTCGCGGGCTCGCCCGCGCTCACCTTCGCGCCGCTGGACGGGCTCACCGGAACCATCGCGCCCGACAGCCTCGCCGGCCTGATGGAGCGGCGCTTCGAGGCCTACAAGGCCAAGGTCGTGACGCCGTTCTTCCGCGACCATTTCCAGCGGGTCGACCGGCAGATCGTGCTGGTCGACGTCCTCTCCGCGGTCGATGCCGGCCCGACCGCCCTGGCGGAGCTGGAGGAGGCGCTGGACGCGGTGCTGCTCAGCCTCAACATCGGCCGCAACACCGTCCTGTCCCGGCTGTTCGCCCCCCGGGCCGACCGGGTTCTGTTCGCCGCCACCAAGGCCGACCATCTCCACCAGACGAGCCACGACCGGCTCGACGCGCTGCTGCGCCTCCTCGTCTCCCGCGCCATGCGGCGGACCGAGGCCGCGGGCGCCCGGGTCGGCACCGTGGCCCTCGCCTCGGTGCGTGCCACGCGCGAGACCACGGTCCATGACGGCGGCGAGACGCTGCGCGCCGTGGCCGGGACCCCGGAGGCCGGCGAAGTGGTCGGCGACGAGGTCTTCGACGGCAACGGCGAGGCCGCGATCTTCCCGGGCGAGCTGCCCGCGCGGGCGGAGGCGGTGCTGGAGGGGGCGGTCGAGCCGGGCTCGCTGCGCTTCCCGCGCTTCCGGCCGCCCCTGGTCCGGCCCGACGGGCTCGGCCGGCCCGGCCACCTGCCGCAGATCAGGCTCGACCGTGCGATGCAGTTCCTGATCGGCGACAGGCTGGCGTGACGATGTTGGTGAGCCTGCGGAGCATCCAGCCATGACCTCCGGCCAGAAGCCCCGCGCCTTCCGGATCACGCCCGAGCGGGACGTCGAGCCGGACGTCGCCACGACGCCGCTCGCCGCCCGGCCGCCGCAGGCCCGGATCGTCGAGGAGCCCTTCGAAATCGTCGACGCCGCCGACGGCGTCGCCGTGCCGGTCGCTCCGCGCCGGCGCTCGCCCTGGGGGGCGCTGTTCCTGTCGGCGGTCGGCGCTCTGGTCTCCCTGGGAATCGGCCTGTCGGTCGAGCGGATGATCGCCGACCTGTTCCAGGCGGCCCCCTGGCTCGGCTGGGTGGCGCTCGCCCTGCTCGGCCTCGCCGCCCTGGCGCTCCTGGCGATCGTGGTCCGGGAACTCGCCGGTCTGCGCCGCGAGCGCAAGATCGAGCGCCTCCGTCAGTCGGCCCTCGACGCCCTCGGCACCCGTGACCACACGGGCGCGCAGGCGGTGGTGCAGGCGCTCTCAGCCTTCTACGCCGACCGCGAATCCCTGTCGGCGGGCCGCGCCCGGATCGACGCCGCCGCCGACGCGATCCTCGACGTGGACGACCGGATCGGCCTGGCCGAGCGCGAGCTGCTCGCGGGCCTGGACCGTCAGGCGCGCAACGCCATCGCGACGGCGGCCAAGCAGGTCTCGGCGGTGACGGCTTTGAGCCCGCGGGCGATCGTGGACGTCGCCTTCGTGGTCTTCGCCGCCGTCCGGCTGCTGCGCCGGATCGCGGCGATCTACGGCGGACGGCCGGGCTTCCTCGGCTTCCTGCGGCTCGCGCGCGCCGCGGTCGCGCATCTCACCGTCACCGGCGGGATGGCGGTGGGCGAGAGCGTGATGCAGCAGGTGCTGGGGCTGGGGATCGCCGCCCGCGTTTCGGCCAAGCTGGGCGAGGGGGTACTCAATGGGCTGATGACCGCCCGGTTCGGGCTCGCGGCCCTCAATGTCTGCCGCCCGCTGCCCTTCGTGCGGGAGGCGCCGCCGCGGCTCGCCGACGTGGCCGGCGAGTTGCTGCGCTCGGCCGAGGCCGAGCCGAAATAGGTGCGGCGCTACTTGCCGCCCGCGGCGGCGCGGCGGTTGGCGATGCGGGAGAACATGTTGCCGGTGTAATCGGCGCTCTTGGGCTTCTCGGGCTCGCCGAGCTTGGCCTCGAAGGCCTCGATCCGCTTCAAGAGCGTCACGTCGTTGAACAGCGAGCTGTTGAAGTTGGACTGGGCCCGCGGCCCGAGGGCAGCCTGCACCGTCTCGAGTCGTTCCAGAAGCTCTTTACGCGTCACGGTGATCTCCAGGGGCGCCTTCGGGGCGAAGGACCGCCCGTGCCACCACTGGACGGGGCGAGGGTAAACGGCGCGTTAACAGACCTGGCTGCCCGTCACGCGCGATGGCTGCCGCCGTCTTTGCAAACGCAGCCAAGCCATCCAGGCGAAGCCACGATCCTTCCGGCCGCGCTGCCGCGGGTCGATCCGCTGCGCGCGCGGTGATGTCAGGCGCGACAACGGCGTCCAGGGCGTGCAGGCTCACAGCCCCTTCAGAAAACCGGCCAGACGCATCAGCCCCTCGGGCCAGGGACCGTGCCCGCTCGCCACATTGATGTGGCCGGACTCGCCGGCATCGACCGTGAGCGCCCCCCAGGCATGGGCGAAATCGTCGGCGCGCGCGTAGCGGCAATGCGGGTCGGTGCGGCTGGCGACGAGGAGCGACGGGAAGGGCAGGGGGTCGCGCGGGATCGGCGCGAAGGCGCGCACCGAATCCGGCAGGCCCGGCGCCTCCTCGACGTCCGGGAGAGCCACGAACAGGGCGCCGCGCACGACGCCCGGGGTGAAGCGCGGCACCGCCTCGACGCTGGCGACCACGCCGAGGCTGTGGGCGATCAGGATCACCGGCCGGGTCGCGGCGGCGACCGCCGCGGCGATCGTTCCGCACCACGCCTCCGGCGTCGGCGCGTGCCATTCGTCCTGCTCGACCACGCGGGCCGTGGCGAGCCGGCCGGCCCAACGGGCCTGCCAGTGATCCTCCTCGGACCCTCCGAGCCCCGGAACGATGAGGATGTCGCAATCGGCGGTCTTCATGCCCGGATGCCTAAAGCCGTCTCGCGGACGCGTCGAGACCATCGCGTCATTCGGCGGCGATCGGCCCCGCGCGCTCCAACTCGGCGATGTCGCGGGCGATCTGCATCGACGCGCGGTTCTTCGCCTTGGCCTCGATCTCGAAATCCGCCCAGACGAGGTGGCGGGCGACGAGGCCGTTGATCGCCCGGTTCCACATCATGTCGGAATGCGCCGCGAGGTCCCGGACCGCATGGCCGGCCTCGCGCAGGGCCGGGAAGTCGGGCAGGGCGTCCGGATCGCACGCGGCCGCGACCGCCTCGCGCGACACGCTGATATGGGCCACGGGTCGTACGCCGCGCCAGGACGCCTGCACCTGCGCGATCCGGGGATCGTCCGGCTCGAGATATTCGCCGCCGCTCTGGACCCAATGGTGGTGCAGGTCGAGCACCACCGGCACGAGGTCGGCGAGCCGCAGCACCGCGTCGAGGCCGAAGACGTTCTCGTCGTTCTCCACCGTGACGAGGTCGCGCGCCACCCGGCTCGCCCGCGGCAGGGTCGCGCGGAAACCATCGACCCCGGGGTCGCCGGCGCCGACATGGATGTTGATGTGAGCGCCGTGCGGATGCCAGCCGCCGCCATAGCCCATGCGCTCGAAGATCTCGGCGTGATAGTCGAGTTCCGACAGGCCGTTCTCGATCGCCGCCGGGTTGCGGCTCGCAAGGAGGCAGAACGGGCCCGGGTGGAAGCTCAGGCGGACCTCGAGGCGGCGCGCCAGCGCCCCCGCCTCGGCGAGGCCGCGCTCGACGAGCGCCGCCATCTCGGGCTCCGCGTAGATCGCCTGGGCGATCGGGTGGGTGTAGCCGGGCAGGACATTGCTCGCCATGCGCAGCAGGCGCTCCAGCGGCGGCCGGGCTCCGACCCAGGCGATCTGGCGCTTGAGGGCGTCGAGATTGTGCGCCACCAGCCCGGAGAGCTTCGTCCGCCGCGCGGCGGGTTCCAGCTTGGCGAGATGGGCCATCGTGACGCTGGTGAGATTCATGTGAAGGGTCGCCTCCCGCTCCGCCTTGAGGGTGGCGTGGGTGCCGGGGGGCTCGTCGAGGACGAACTTGCAACAGAAGCCGAGACGGGGGTGATCGCGCATAAATGGCACAACGCGCGGAAGCCCGACCCGTCCCCGCGCCGCTGCGGAACGGGCGCTTCGCGGGGACGTTTGGAGTCCCGAGCGCGGCAGTTCCGCGTGTACGGCACTTCCCAGCCCATGCCCCCGTCGCCCTCGCGCCCGAGCGGACAGCCAGATACCGGCTCCATCCTGTGGATCCTGATGCTCGGTTCGGCGCTGGTCGCCCTCGCGGCGGCACCGGCGCGGCGCGGGGTACCGGCCCGCGATCGGGACGCCGAACCGCCGGTCGACCCCGAGCCGCCGCAGGAGACGGGCGCAGCGAACAAGGGCATTGCCGCCGGGGCGCGCTCGATCTCGGGCCGCGCCGCGCAACTCACGGCGGCCACCCAGCCGGAGCGCGGCCGCGCCGCCAACAGCCCCGCCGAAATGACGCGATCCGGCTGGAAGGACATCGCGGTCCGGGTCTACCTCGAGTTCAACAAGGACCGGGTGCTGGCGGTCGCCGCCGGCGTCACCTTCTACACGCTGCTGTCGCTGTTCCCGGCGATCGCCGCGCTCGTGACCTGCTACGGCCTGTTCGCCGACGTGACCGTGATCAACGACCACCTCGCGCAGCTGCACGCCGTGCTTCCGACCGGGGCCGTCGAGCTGATCGGCGATCAGGTCAAGCGCATCGCGTCCCGGGGCACCGGCTCGCTGAGCGTGACCTTCTTCACCAGCCTGGTGCTGTCGCTCTGGAGCGCGAACGCCGCCATGAAGGCGATGTTCGACGCGCTGAACGTGGTCTACGAGGAGGAGGAGAAGCGCAATTTCTTCTGGCTGAACCTCCGCTCCCTGACCTTCACGGTGGGTGCGCTCCTGTTCATCATCATCGCGCTCAACGCGATCGTGGTGGTGCCGGTGGTGCTGAACTATCTCGGCCTCGGCTCGACCGCCTGGCTGCTGGCGGCCCTGCGCTGGCCGGCCATCCTGATCGTGCTGCTCGGCGCCCTCTCGGTGCTCTACCGGTTCGGCCCGAGCCGGGAGCACGCCCGGTGGCGCTGGGTCGGGGTCGGCAGCGTGATCGCGGGCCTGCTCTGGCTCATCGCCTCGCTGCTCTTCTCATGGTACGTGGCCAATTTCGGCACCTACAACGAGACCTACGGCTCGCTCGGCGCCGTGATCGGCTTCATGACCTGGATCTGGATCTCGTCGACGATCGTCCTGCTCGGAGGCGAGATCAACGCGGAGCTGGAGCATCAGACCGCCCGCGACACGACCACGGGCGCCCCCCTGCCGATGGGGCACCGTCAGGCCCGGATGGCCGATACGGTCGGCGCGGCGGCCTGAGGGCGGGGCTGCCGAAGAGCGCCGACGCCGCGTCGTGTGCGGCTCCAGAACGGGAGCTCGTCTTGTCGGATACGCCGACCACCGCGCGAGCGACCCGCAGCGACGCCGCGTGGCGCGCGGCGCTCACGCCGGAGAAGTACCGGGTCCTGCGCGCGCACGGCACGGAGCGGGCCGGCACGAGCGGACTGCGCGCCGAGAAGCGTCCGGGCACCTTCACCTGCGCGGGCTGCGGGCAGCCGCTGTTCGAACAGGAGACCAAGTTCGAATCCGGGACGGGCTGGCCGAGCTTCTTCGCGCCGATCGCGGGCGCCGTCGCGACGTCGGTCGATCACAGCTACTGGATGGTCCGCACCGAAGTGCACTGCGCCCGCTGCCGGGGCCATCTC
>Ga0255028_100125_pt1 | contig 20225 bp, 21 predicted proteins | sample DRGLUT_MetaT_FD_178168 | JGI IMG/M metagenome (GOLD analysis project Ga0255028, IMG submission 178168) | Metatranscriptome of freshwater microbial communities from Pennsylvania, United States - DR:GLUT (Metagenome Metatranscriptome) | ecosystem: Environmental > Aquatic > Freshwater > Creek...
CCCGGCGCGCCCAGGCGAGCCGGCTCGGCAGCGCGACGACGCCGGGGCGCTCAAAGCGGCGGCAGACCACCGCGGTGGCGGCTTCGAGGGTCGCGGCGGCGCGCAGGGCTTCGAGCGCGGCGGCCTCGGTGCCGCGCAGCTCCGCGCGGAGATAGCCGTAGCCGGCCTCCGGGTCGGCGGGATCGAGGCCGCGCGCCCGGCACCACGCCTCCATGGCCACCCGCCGCGGGCCGGTCCACTGGGCGAGCCCCCAGCCCCCGCGGGAGCCCGCCACCGCAGGCGCCATCTCCTGCAGCTGGCGGAAGCCGCCGCTCTCGTGGCCGAGATTGCCCAGAAGCCCCGCGGCCTGCAGGTCGGTCAGGCCGAGATCGCGCATGAGGCGGGGGCCCAGGCGGGCGCATTCGGTTGCGAAGAGGTCGCCCGGTGCCCGGGCCGTTCCGGTGGTCGGCATGGCTGTGCTCCGGTCGGTGGCGCCCGGGACGGCACCGGGCTATGGCGGCGGCAAGGGCGCGGCGCCGAGGGAGGACGCGTGGGAAGCCGACAGGACCGGCCGCTGGTGTTCATCGGCGACTCGATCACCGCCGCCTGGGGCGTCGTGCGGGCCGAGACCTTCGCGCGGCACGGCTTCGTGGCCCGGGGCGTCCCGGGCCAGACGAGCGGGCAGATCCGGGCGCGGTTCCTCCGGGACGCCGAAGGCGCGCGGGGGATCCACCTGCTCTGCGGGATCAACGACATCGCGGCGATCGGGGGCCCGGTCCCGGACCGGGAGATCGCCGCGAACATCCTGGCCATGGCCCGGCTGGCCTTCGAGGCCGGGCTGCCGCTCTGGATCGGCACCGTGATGCCGAGCGACTTCTGGGGCTGGCGTCGCGAGCTGCGGCCGGTGGCGCGCATCCGCGTCCTGAACGGGTGGCTGCGCACCCTCTGCGACGCGGGCGCGGCCAGCCTGATCGACTATCAGGCGCCGCTGGCCGACGCCTCAGGGGCGCTGGCCCGCGGATTCACCGAGGACGGCATCCACCTCAACGAAGCGGGCTACGCGGCGGTCGAGCCGGCGCTGCTCCGGGCGCTCGTTCCCGGGTGAGCCCGTTCGGGCACCGATATCGTCCCTGCGAGCGGAGCGCTCGAGCGTGGCCCGTCATTCCGGGGCGCCGAAGGCGAGCCCGGAATGACGGGGCACGAAACCGCTCAGGCTGCGCGGCGCGCGCCGGTCGCCAGGGGTGTCCCGTCGGCCCGCTGATAGTGCCACACACGCCAGCGGCCAGCGGCATCCGAGAGCGCGATGCACGTGTCGTCCGCGGCCGTCACGATGTCGGCCCGGGTCGGCAGAACCAGCGATTCCGCATCGTGCACCAGGGTCGCGCCGCCCGTGAAGCGCACGAACCGCTCGCGATCGGCCGCGGTGCCGAAGCGCGTGATCCGTCCCGCGCCGGTCACGAGCACCCGCCGCGTGCCGGTGCCGCCGAGATCGGTGGTGGCAGCGGCGGCTAGCGACGTCTCGGTGGAGGCGAAATCGATTCCGCCGGTCCTGGCCGAGGCGGTGAGCGCGGTGGCGAAGGCGGCGCCGTCGGGTGAGACCTTCAGGGAAACATCGTCGCTCCCCAGTAGCCCGAGCAGCGCACGCGCCGCGTAGCCGGTCTCGAGGACCAGGGCGGCGTCGCGGGTCGCGTCCCGCTTGTTCACGAAGATCCGCATGTCGCCGCTGCCCGGCGTCGCATCGTCCCAGGTCAGCAGCGCCGCGTCCGCCTTGACGGCGAGGCGGTTGGTCGCGTCGGCACCCGTGTTGATCCCGAGGCGGCTGATGCTCTGGACGGCCGTGAGGGTGCGGCGGAAGCTCGTCCAGGCGGCGCCGTCGAACACGTAGAGGTCGGCCTCGTCGATCAGGTAGGCGAGCCAGCCGGCCCGGGGCGCCGCACCAGTCCAGACGCCGTCGGCGTAGCGCACCATCTGGCCCGCGAGGCCCGCCCAGGCGCCGCCGGGATCGGCCGCGGCCACGAGGTAGCGGTCGCCCTCCGCGGGGCCCGGCGGCGGCGCGATCAGGTCCTTGTCGAGGCAGGCGAGCTGCACGAGCGCGTCGATCAGGCCGAGCGCCTCGTTGTGGGTGACGTGCTTCTGGGCCTGGCTCGCGGCGATCAGCGGCAGGCCGAGATGGGGCGTGGTGTCGGACATGGCGGGCTCCCGGGCGTTCAGGCCGAGCGGACGGGGATGCGGACACGGCGGGCGGGCCCGGGGCCGGCGACGGCGCCGATCTGCGCCACGGCCAGGTCGAGGCTGGTTTGCGGCCCGCCGAAATCCGCCGCCTCGTCGGCGTAGAGGAGGTTCTGGGCCTCGGCCCGGAGCGTCCGGACGGCCGTGTCCCCGGAGAAGAGCGTCACCGCGTAGGCTTCCGGCTCGTCCAGCGGGATCTCGGCCGGCTCCCAGGAATCGCCGTCGCGGCGTGCCCGGCGGATCCAAGAGAGCCGCACGCCCTGCGCCTCCCGGCGCGCCCGCAGGTGCACGGGCCGCAGCGGCCGGAATGCCGCGAGGCCGGCGGTGGCCGCGAGTTCCGTGAAGGCCGGATCGCCCGGGTCGCTCCCCGCCGGGCCGATCCGGTAGCGGAAACCCCGTCCGGCCTCGTCGAGCCGCTCGACCAGGGGGACCACCGCGCCGTCGTCGAGGCGCACGATCAGGCTGCCCAGGGGGGTGTCCCGGCCGGCGGCCTCCTCGCTGCCCGCGAGCCCGCGCAGGAGCCCGGACAGCCGGTAGGTGTCGGTTCCGGTGAGCACGGCCTGCGCGACGCCGAGCAGCTCGACGGCGCCGTCCGGGCCGATCAGCGCGAACAGGTTGCCGCCGGCGAGCATTGCGGCCGTGCCCACCGAGGCGAGCGCGCTGCCCCGACGCAGGGTGACGTCGAGCGTCACGCCGCGCTGCAGGCGCCAGAGCGGTCCGGCCGGGAGCGCCGCGCGGGTGCGCCCCAGGCAGGCCGGGTAGTCGACGCGTCCGTGGAGCGCGAGCGGTCCCGTGCCGTCCGCGCGCCAGATCGCGGCCGCCCCCGGCCAGGGCTCGGCCGCCACCGCGAGGTATTGCAGGATCGTGGGGCTGCCCCGATCCACCGGCAGGTCAAGGGCGAGCGCCAGCGGCGGTCCCGGGAAAGCCGGCGGCGCGAGCGCCGGCAGGGCCGGGCTGCGGGCGAGTGCCCGCCCGGGGCCGCCGCGCGGCGGCACGCCGCTCGCCTCGATCCGGCGGCCGGTGGGGGCGTCGTCGATCCGGTCGATCTTGCGCAGCACCGTGCCGCCCGGCACGTCCGCCGGGACCGCCAGGAGATCGCCGGGCTCCAGCGCGACCCGGCGCGGGCTGACCGTGAACACCGCGCTGTCGCGGGCCGCGATGATCCGGTCGAGCAGCGCCTCGGCGAGCCCGTCGCCGGTCTCGCGGCGGGTGACGATCGCCGCCTCGATCCGGGTCTCGCGCCGCCGGTCGCCCGCCGGCCGCGCGGCCGCCGCCGCGGCGCGGCGGTAATCCGGGCTCTCGGACTCGGTGATGCCGAGCTCCACCGAGCGCGGCAGGGCGCTCTCCTCGGCGCGGACCTGCCGGAGCACGGGCCTGTCCTCGGAAAGCCGGACGAGCTCGGCCTCGGCGAGCACCACCGGCCGGTCGCGGCGCGGCCCGCGCAGGCGCAGGGTGCCGGCCACCGCCGAGACGTCGAGGCCGTAGACCTGCGCCAGGGTCTCCAGGGCGCCGCGGGCCGTGAGCGGCCGGTCGATGACGTAGCCGTCGAGATAGGCCGCAGCCTCCACGGAGACCGGCGCGTCGAAGCCGAACTCGGCGAGGATCTGCCGGACCAGCAGGTCGAGGTCGCAGCCCTCGATCCGCCCGGTGATCCAGTGGCCGATGCGCCAGTTGCCGGCATCCGCCCAGGGCCCGCGCACGGTCGGGAAGGCCGGGAACGGCCGCGCGTCCCAGGCCCAGACGTGGAGCGCCGCCGGGTCGACCATCCGGCCGCCATAGACCGGGGAGACCGGATTGTCGGCCTCGCGGAAGCCCGGCGCGGCGGGATCGAAGCGCGCGATCACCGCGGCGACGCCGCGGAGCTGGATCAGCTCGTCGCGCAAACCCCGGGATTCCGGCGGGACGGCGCTCTCGATGGATTTCGGGTCGGGGAAGACGTTCGGCCCGTTCGTGCCCTTGTCCACCGCCGGCACCCCGATCTCGGTGAGCCAGATCGGCTTAGCCATCGGCACCCAGGCGGTGGCCCGGGTCTCGACGCCGCCGTCGCGCTCGACATGCGGGTTCGACCACCACGCCAGGAGGTCCTTCGGCCGGTAGATCCAGGCCTTGCCGTAGGCCCCGTCCTCGATCGGCCTGCGGTCCTGGGCGGCGCGACCGGCCGCGTCGGCGTAGTACCAGTCGAAGCCCTCGCCCGAGGCGCCCCGATCCTTGAGGTAGGCGCGGTCGGTGATGTCGCCCGCGACCGCGAGGTCGGCATGGTCCGGCGCGTCGCGCCAATCCGAGACCGGGGGGTACCAGTCGATCCCGACCGCCGCGATGGCGGGATCGGCGAACAGGTCGTCGAGCGGGAAGCGCAGCGTGGCGCCGCCGTCGCGGACATCGGCGCCGTATTCGGTCCAGTCGGCCCCGTAGACTAGGGCGGCCCCCGGTCCGAGGCGGTCGCGCACGGCGGCGGCGAGATCGCGGAACGCCTGCACGGCCGGGTAGCCGGCCGCGCCGCGCAGGCGGGTCAGGCCGACATACTCGCTGCCGAGGATGAAGCCCGCGATCCGCACGCCGGACGACGCCCAGCCTGCGGCGAGGTCGGCGTAGTGCAGCACCGCGTCCCGGTAGCCGCCCGCGAAGAAGGCCGCGACCGGCGCGTCGACCAGAGCAGTGCCGTCCGGGCTCCCGGGCAGGCCGGGCGCCGGATCGCAGGTGATGCGCCCGCGCCAGGGATAGGACGGCTGGGTCGCGCCGGGCACGCGCGGATCGGGCCGCGCGTTGCCGGCCGGCACGTCCATCATCACGAACGGGTAGAGCACCACCTCAAGCCCGCGACGGGCCAGCTCGGCCACGAGCCGGGTCAGCCCATCGTCCGAGGGCGTCCCGCCGTAGGATGGGCTGCCGTCCGGAAGGAGCGAGACGATCTCGGCCTCGGCGCGGCCGATCCCGGCGACGCGCCAATCGGCCGGCAGCGCGCGCTTGCTGCGGCCCTCTACCTTCGGGACCACCCGACAGGCCCCGGCCCGCAGGTCCGACCCGAACCACGTCGCCACCACGGCGACCCGCCGCAGGTTCGGGCAGAGCGCCTGGAGCGCATCGAGGGAGGCGATCACGTCGGTGCTGCGCTGGAGCTGGTGCCGGTTGGCGGCCTCGGTCCGGCCGAGGCCGAGATCGACGGTGACGCGGTCCGGATCGAGGCCGAACTCGCTCGCCCCGGGGATCAGGTCGACGGCGCGGATCCGGCCGCACAGGCCGTTGACCGGGCGGATCACCTCGAAGGCGAATTGCGGGACCCGGTTGCCGAAATCGGCGAGCGGCAGGGCCTCGAACACCACGTAGGCGAGGCCGCGATAGGCCGGCGCGTTCTCGGGCCCCTCCTTGGCGACGATCAACGGGTCGGGCGCCTGGTCCGGGCCGCCGGTATGGACCCGCAGGGTCAGGCCGGCCTGGTCGATCTCCCTGCCGTCCGCCCAGATCCGACGGACGCAGGCGATCTCGCCCTCGCACAGGCCGACCGCGAGGTTGGCGAAATAGGCGTAGCGCGTGGTCACGGTCTTCTGGCCGCCCAGGCTCTTGGCCGGAACGGCGGCGCGCGCCACCGTGGTGTTGGCGACCTCCAGCGGGCGCGTCGCCCAGATCAGGGTGCCGCCGATCCGGGCCCGGCCGTAGATGCGGGGGATCGGGTCGCCCTCGGTCGAGGTGAGCCCGGCCACGTCGGCGAGCCGCGGCCCCTCGACGAAGCGGGTGTGCCGCCCGGAGCCGAACAGCGCGCCGCCGAGCGCCGCGCCCGCCACGGATCCGAGCGCCCGCCCGAGCATGCCGCCGATCGGGCCGCCCAGCGCGGTGCCCAGGGCCGTGCCGGCCGAGGACAGGATCAGCGTGGCCATGGCAAGGCTCCGGATGGAATAGACTTTGCACCGATAAATGGAGAGGATCGCAGCAAGACCGCAAGTCAGATTGACCGATTCAACCCATGATCCGTCGTCGCTCAACTCCGAATGACGACACCTCAGCGGCGAACCGTACCGAAAGTCGCAGAACGATGACCGTAAAGCTCGGGATCAAACCGAAGATACTGCACAAGATCGTCCTGATTGTCCTGGTTATCGGGGCGATCGTCGGCGGCTGCATCTGGCACGAGACCGGGCGCATGGAGGCGATCGGCCGGCAGTACACGCGCTTCATCGACCACGATGCGAAGATGGCCGAGGGCGCGCGGCAGATCATCCGCCTGTTCCATCAGACCAATTACGCGATCTATCGCGTCATCGCCGAGACCGAGGCCGAGCGGATCCAGCAGGCGAGCCAGGAATTCGACGTCGCGGTGATCGGGCTCCGGCAGACCTTCGCGGCCCTGATCGCGGAGGCGCCCGAGTTGAGGGACCAGGTCGACACGCTACGGGGCCGCGTGGAAAGCTACATCTCGGACGTGTCGGAGGCGCGCATCCTCGGGGAAGTTAACCTCAACGCCGACGCCCTCACCCTGATGCACCAGAAGATCGATCCGATCGTCGCGGACCTGGGTCGAAGCACCAGCGCGCTCAGCGAGGGCATCAGCGACCGCATGGGGGCCGGCGCGCAGGATCTCGCCGGGCAGATCGCGGGGATGCGCCGCGACCTCTGGACGTACACGAGCCTCGGCCTGCTCGCCGGGCTCGCCACCGCCGTCGCGGTCGGCATCTTCGGCATCGGCCGCCCGCTCGGCCGCCTCGTCGCGAGCCTGGAGCGGATGGCCGCCGGGGATACCGAGGCGCGGATCGCTGGAGAGCGGCGGCGCGACGAGATCGGCGCCGTCGCGCACGCCGTCGATCGCATCCGCGCCCTGGTCGCCCAGCGCGCTGCCGCCGAGGCCGAGAGCCGGCGCGTGGTGGACGCGACGGTCGCGGCGGAACGGCGGCGCGCCATGGCGGCCCTGGCTGACACGTTCGAGGCGACGGTGGGCGGGATCGTCGGGACGGTCTGCGACGCCGCAGCCGCGCTGCGGGTGACCGCGTCGGCGATGAGCATCACCGCCCGCGGCACGGCCGAGCAATCCACGATGGTGGCGGGCGCAGCCGAGGAAACCGCCCGCACGGTGAACACCGCAGCGGTCGCGGCCGAGCAGCTCGGGGTCTCGGCCGCCGAGATCGGCCGCAGCGCGGACGAGTCGGCGCGCCTGACCCAGGCGGCGGTGACCGAGGCCGAGCAGAGCACCGGCCAGGTTGGCGCCCTCAGCGCGGCAGTGGCGGAGATCGCCGACGTCGTGCATCTGATCGCGCAGATCGCCGGTCAGACCAACCTGCTGGCCCTCAACGCCACGATCGAGGCGGCCCGCGCCGGCGAGGCCGGCCGCGGCTTCGCGGTGGTGGCGGGCGCGGTCAAGGACCTCGCCGCCCAGACCGCCCGGGCGACCGAGACGATCGGCCAACGGATCGGATTGGTCCGGAACTCGACCGACGCGGCGGTGCTGTCGATCACCACGATCAGCGAGCGGATCCACGCGGTCCGCGCCGTCACCGCCGCGATGGCCACGGCGATCAGCCAGCAGGGCGCGGCGAGCCGGGAAATCATCCAGAGCGTGGCGCAGGCCGCCGCTGGCACCGACGCGGTGACCCGGACCATCACGGGCGTCGCCGAAGCCGCCGGGGAAACCGAGACCGCATCCGGTCAGGTGCTCGGCGCGGCGGACGAACTCGCCCGGCAGTTCGCGGCGCTGCGCGGCGAGGTCGCGAGTTTCCTGGCCACGGTGCGGGCGGCGTGACGGCGCCGGTCCGCACCGTTTCCCCCATCGCGTTATTGGCGCGTATCGAAGCTTCGCGACGCGACCGGCCGCAAGGTCATGGACGTCTTCGGCGTCGAGCCGACCGTGGCGACCGGATCGCTGCGGCCGGATCCGCTCCCCGGAAACCGGAACACCCCCGTCAGGTGCCGCCGCCACCACGCGGTCAGCGCCACCTCGGCGACCACCGCGCCGTCATGGGCATGGATCATCGCGCCGTCGCCGGTGGCGATGGCGCAGTGCCGGGCCGGCAGGTGGCGGCGGAAGGCGAAGAGCAGCACGTCGCCCGCGCGCTGCGCGCCGGCTGCGGGCGAACCGGCCACCGGCACGAGGTGGCGGGCCGCCGCCGCTCCGAGCGGGTCGGTGCCGGGCGCTACCGATTCCGCCCAGGTGGCGCTGTAGGGCGGCACCCCCTCCGGCTCGACGCCGTAGAGCCCGCGCCACACCCCGCGCAGCAGCCCGAGGCAGTCGCAGCCGACCCCGCGAAGCGAGGCCTGATGCCGGTAGGGCGTGCCCAGCCAGAGGCGTGCCTCGCCGAGCGCCGCCGCGCCGACATCCCGCCGCATCGCGCTCATCGGAACAGACTCCCGCCGTCGAGGACGTGATCCGAGCCCGGCACCGCCCGCATCACCGCGTCGTTGCCGGGCAAGTGCGGGAAGCCCTGGAAGTTGACCGCATTGGCGAACCGGTCGCGGCAGGTGGCGAGGCGCTTGTCGCACCCGGCGGTCACGGTGAAGGCGTCGCCGGCCGCGACCGGCCGGGGCGGCGCGCTCCAGAGTTCGAGCAGGGCTCCGAGCTGGAGGCGTACATCCGCCGCGTGCCCGGCATTGGCCCCCTCCGTCCAGGTCAGCCGGCCGCCGGTGAACAGGCCGTCCGCGAATCCGCCGGAGAGCGCGACCGAGAGCGTTGCGGGTTCCGGAACACCGGTCACGCGGCCGGTGATGCGCCACGGGACGAGGTCGACCCGGCAGCGGGAATCGCCGAGTTCGGCGCCGCAGGTGGCCCGGTAGGTTCGGCCGCGCTCGGCGTCGAGCCGGTGCGTGAGACCGCGCAGCTCCGCCACGAAGGCGTCGCCCTCGCGGCGGATCTCGCCGATCGTGGCGAGGTCGAGGAGCAGCCGCGTCTCGGGATGGGTCCAGTCGACCAGCCAGGTCTCGACGGCGGCACCGTCGTAGAGGCCGCCGGCGATGTCGGCCTCGGTGAGGCCGAGGCTGCTGAGCGCCCCGGCCACGTCGCCGCCCGAGATCGCGAAGCCGAGCTCGGCGCTGGCCTCGGCTGCCTCCAGCCCGGTCCGGGCCTCGTGGACGAGGCCCGCGACGGTGAGGTCGCGGTCGTGGTCGGTGAAGCCGAGGGTGGCCCCGTCCCGCCGCCGCAGGGACCAGCAGCGGCACAGGGTGGCCACGCCCCCCGCGAGATGGGCCGCGAAGGCCTCCGGGATGTCACGCATGGCGCCCCCCTCAGGGCCCGGAATTGCAGGAAGCAGACGTTTCATGACCGCTTGGCGCGCGTCCGCGCAGGACGGCCTCGACCACCTTGGCCGCCTGTCGCCGTCATCCCGGGGCCGCGCGGCGGAGCCCGGGATCCGGATCCGCCGACGCGCCGGGTCATGGCACCACCAGCGGCTCTGGGTTGCCCGCCTCCGGGTCCGGGCTCGCCTGCGGCGCCCCGGAACGACGAGGCCGAACACGCGGCGCGGTGACGCGGTTGATAGGGCGGACCACCCTCATCTCACGGCACGATCTCGACGAGGGGCACCTTCGGGATCTCGCCCGCCGTGAAGGCCGCGAGGTCGATGGTCAGGTCGTCGGTGTCGAAGCGGACCGGCACGTCGAAGGCGAAGCCCGCCGTCACGGCGGCGCCCGGCTCCGGGGCGTGGCCGGCCGCGAAGGCGACGAGGCCGGTGGCGGGATCGCACGCGAAGGCGTCGGGCCCGACCTCCCGGCCGCCGACCGCCACCCGGACGCTGCCGGCCACCGGCTTGGCGATCCGGCGGCGATAGGGTGCGAAGCCGGCGCCGTAGGTCTTCACCAGCGGAAAGGTGGCGGTGACCCCGTCGCCCGTGCCGAGCGGCTGGTCGAGGGGGCCGACCGGCCGGCCCGGCGGCCCGGAGCGGCCGTCGACCCGGTCGCGGAAGCGGAATCCGTAGAGACGCCCGCGGCGCTCCTCGAAGAAGGCCAGCACGGCGTGCAGCGCGTCGAGGCCGCGCAGGCCGAAGCCGGCATCGTAGCGGCGGCGGGAATCGGCCCAGCGGCCGTTCCGGTGCTCCCGGCCCGAGGCCAGGGTCACGATCTCGGTCAGCCGCTGCGGGCCGCCGCCGGCACGCAGGGACACGTCGAGGGGGAACAGCACCTCGTGGAAGTCGTCGGCCATGGCGGGCCCTCCGGTTCGCGTCGCGACAGGGCCGCGCCAATCATCCGCGCCACCGCCGGCCTCGCGCGCAGCGCAGCGACCCAGGGCTGCGCGCCATCGGTGAACGGGGCGCTCCTGGATTGCTTCGCTCCGCTCGCAAGGACGATCGCGGTGTCCTGCCTCGGCTGGACCCGGCGGCGTCGGGGAATGCTGTCGCTGCCGGATCGAAGCAGCTGAAAAAAGTCTTCCGGGCGGAGGCGGAAAATCAAAAGTGTCGTTTATCGACAAACGACGGCGGTCGATCGAAGATCGTCACGCCGAAGCGGATGTCCTCCGAAGTCCTTTCGGCCCGCACATCCCGGTTCATCGCGCGCGATCGGCACGACGCGACGCCGTTCTGTCAGGAAAGCCTTCCGATGAGCGCCATCCTTCAGCCCCTCCACGCATCCGCCCTCGACATCCGCCGCGTCGCCGGCCGCATCGGCGCGGAGATCCGCGGCGTCGCCCTCTCGGGCGATCTCGAGGCAGGGACCGTGGCGGCGATCCGGCAGGCGCTGACAACCCACAAGGTCGTCTTCTTCCGCGATCAGACGCTCGACGAGGCCGGGCAAGAGGCGTTCGGCCGGCGCCTCGGCGACCTCGTCCCGCACCCGACCGTGCCGTCGCTCGCGGGCACCGCGGGCGTGCTCGACCTCGACGGCAGCCGCGGCGAGCGGGCGAACTCCTGGCACACCGACGTGACCTTCGTGCCGGCCTACCCGGCGATCTCGATCCTGCGCGCGGTGACGCTGCCGGCCTATGGCGGCGACACGCTCTGGGCGAACACGGCGGCGGCCTATTCCGACCTGCCCGAGCCCCTGCGCGACCTCGCCGACACGCTCTGGGCGCTGCACTCCAACGTCTACGACTATGTCGGCGGGCGGGTGAACGTCTCGGAGGCCGGGCGGCGGCGCTACGACGAGGTCTTCACCAAGACGGTGTTCGAGACCGAGCACCCGCTGGTCCACGTGCATCCGGAGACCGGCGAGCGCTCCCTGATCGTCGGGCATTTCATCCGGCGCATTCTCGGGCTGACCACCGCGGATTCGCAGCACCTGCTGGCGATCTTCCACGACCACGCGACCCGGCCCGAGAACACGGTGCGCTGGTCCTGGCGGAAAGGCGACGTGGCGATCTGGGACAACCGGGCGACCGTCCACCGCGCGGTGGACGATTACGGCGACGAGCCCCGGGTGGTCCGGCGCGTGACGATCCAGGGCGTGGCCCCGGTGAGCGTCGATGGCCGCCGCAGCCGCGCGCGGGACATGGAGGCCCGGGAGGCGGCGTGATCCTCACGTCGCCCGCTGGCCCCGCGCCACGGCCCGGGCGAGGCTCGCAGTCACCTGCGCCTCCGAGCGGCGGAAGGCCGCCGGATCGGGAGTCGCGATGTGGACGGTCACCGAGACCGGGCGGGCCGAGGCGCCCCCGGCCGCGACGCCGAGGCGGCCATCCGGGCCGCGCCCCAGCGGCAGGATCGCCTCGGGGCCGGCCTCGCCCATGAGGCCGGTGCCGCCCGCCATCGGGAAGTAGGTCGGGGCGGCCACGACCCCGCCCGCCGCGAAGGGCTGGACCCGCCCGCCCCGGAACACGCCGCCCCGGGCGAAGCCGGTCTCGGATCCGGCACCCATCAGGGTGTTGATCAGGCCCGTGAGGCCCGACTGGATCGAGCCGCCCGCCGCCCGGGCCGCCGCGCCGGCGAGCCGGGTGCCGATGGTGGTCAGCACGCCGTCGAGGCTGCGCCCCGAGGCGGCGCCCCGGGTCAGCGCCGCGTCCAGGCTGCGGCCGAAATTCTGCGCGAGCCGGTCGAGGGTTTCGAGCTGCGCGATCCGCGCGGCAGCCGGGGTGTCGGATTCGGTTTCGGTCATCGGGCGGGCCCTGTCGTGGAGAAGGCTCTAATCCGGGTCGTCCCACCCATCCCCCTGATCCTGAGGTCGAGCGCGGGAGCGCCCACGCTTGTGGACGGCTCAGATGTCAGGGCTCAGCGGCGTCCGGATCTGGAAAAGCGGCGAGCAGGCGCTCGAAGGCGGCGCGGCTCAGCGGCTCCGGACCGGCGCGACGGCCGAGGGCCGCGGCGAACTCCCGGGGCGTCGCCGCCCAGAATTCCTGCGGCCGCCAGCGCAGCACCCCGAGGCCGAGCGCCAGGGCGTCGTCCCACGGAAAGCCGGCCGGGTCATGAGCCGCCCCCGACCGCGGCGCGGTCACGGACGGCTCCGCGGAGGGTTTGCCGGACCCTGCGCCTCCCCGAAGGCCGCCGCCAGCACGTCGCCGAGGGCCGCCGAGACGGCGTCGAGCCCGCCCGCCAGCGGCAGCCGGGCGACCGCCGCGTCGTCGAGGTCGTGGCCGCCGCCCCGCAGGGCGACCCCCAGCAGGGCGATCAAGTCCCGCGCCGAGACCCGCCCGCCCGCGAAGCGCGCGGCGAGTCCCACGAGGTCGCCGGCTTGGAGCGCGGCTTCCAGCTCGGCCAGCGCCCCGAGGGTGAGGCAGAGCGTGTAGCGCTCGCCGGCGAGATCGAGCGGCACCGCGCCGCGGATCCGGTTGACCATGGGACTCCCCTGGGCTCAGGCCGCCGCGAAGGCGAGCGCGCCCGCCGAATCGAGGCTCATGTCGAAGGTGACCTCGCCGGCATGATCGCCGCGGTATTCGAGGCTCGCGATCTGGAACGGGCCCTCCAGGATCCCGAAGGCCGGCACCACGATCTGGAAGGTCTCGATCGCCCCCTCGAAGAAGATCAGCCGCAGACGCGCGTCCGAGGCCTGATCGCGAAAAACGCCGGAGCCCGCGATCGCGGCCCGGCGCACGCCGGCGCCGGCGAGCAGCTCCCGCCAGCGCCCTGTGGAATCGGCGTTGGTGACGTCCACGGTCTCGGCGTTGAGCGTGATCTGCCGGGTCCGCAGGCCCGCCACGGCCACGAAGCCGCCCGCGCCGTCCCCGGCCCGGATCAGCAGGTCCTTGCCCATCTGCGCGCCCATCGGCTCCCTCCCCTCACAGGATTTCGGTGACGGCCTCGACCGTCAGGCTCGCCCGGGCCTCGCCGGTCCGGGCGTCGCGGCGGGCCCTGACGGCGCGCACCCGCAGGGTCACGAGCCGGCAGCCGGCGAGCGGCAGGCCCGTATCGCGCAGCAGCGCGGCCATGCGCGCGGCGGCGTCGAGCGCGGTCCGGACCGAGCCGGCCTGCGCGATCACCGCGATCGCGTGGCTGTGGCGGTGGCGCTCGGCCCCGTCCACGGCATCGTCCTCGATCGCCGCGTCCTCCCACAGGGCGTAGACCGGCGGCGCACCCCGCGGCGGCTCGTCGTAGAGCCGCACGTGTCCGCCGAGCAGGGCCGCGAGGCCGGCATCGGCGGAGAAGCGGGCGATCAGGCCGGCGCGCAAGGCCAGCAGCGGGCTCGGATCGCTCACGGCAGGCTCTCCCGCGGCAGTTCCTCGACGTGGCAGACGCAAGCGCAGCCCCGCGCATCCGGCTCGGTGACGGCGCGGATCGCGAAGCGGCGGGGGCCGGCCACGAGCCGCATCGTCGGGTCGAGGCGGGGCCGGCCCCGCAGGGTGATCCGATAGACGGGCCGCGCGTCGGTCCGGCCGCCGGCTGTCCGGTCGACCACGCTCGCCGGCGCCAGCGCGCCCCACAGGACCGGGCCGGCCACGTAGCAGCGCAGGACGCCCCCGAACCCGTCGGGCTCCTCCAAGGGACGCTCGAGGACGAAGCGACGCCGCCGGGCGCCGAGGGGCGGGCGCGATGCGGCCATCGCCGAGGCTCCGGACCGGACCATCACAGCCGCATCCGGCGGAACGGCGCCGCGAGGTCGGCGGCGTCGGTGCGGGCGGCGTCCGGCTCGTCGCCGCGATGCTCGTAGCGGGCGGCCGCGAGCCGCAGGATCGCGAGGCGCAGGGGCGCCGGCACCGGCGGCCCGTCGCCCCCGTACCCGGCCGCGACCTCGATCAGGATCGTGCGTCCGGCGGGATCGGGTGCGGCCGGATCGATCAGCAGGCCCGGCGCCTCGACCGGGTCGGGGCCGAGGCGCACCAGCCCGGCGGCGAGGTCGGTGACGCCCCCAGCCTCCGCGAAGCCGGCGCGCAGGAGCGTCACCAGCGGGCTCAGCGGCAGCGGCACCTGCCCGTCGGCCGGCCAGGCGGCGAGCGCGATCCGGTAGCGGCCCGGGACGAGGATCCGGCGCGTCTCGCTCTCCAGGCTGGCCCGCACCGCGGTGATCAGGGCCTGGAGCAGCGCGTCCTCGGCGCCGTCGTCGTCGGACTCGAACCGCAGGTAGGCGCGCAGGTCGGCCACGCTCACCGGCTCGACGGCGGCGGCGTCGATGCGTAACGGGATCATCGCGCGTCTCTCTCGAAGGGTGGTCGATGCTGGTTTCGAAGCGCCGCCCGGCGGCCCTCGCCGTCGCGACGGTTTCCCTGACGGCTTGCCTGCTGCTCGCGGCCGTGCCGGCGCGGGCCATCGTCGGCGGTACGGAGGCACCCCCCGGCGGGGCCGTGATGGTCCTGTCGTCGAAGGGCGGCGTCTGCACCGGGTTGGTGCTCGCCCCCGACACGGTGCTGACCGCCGGCCATTGCGCCGCCGCGGGCGAGCACCGCGTCCATTTCCGCGACGCGGCCGGCGCGCCCGTTCTCGTCGAGATCGCCGCGCGGGCGGTGCATCCGGGCTACGATGCCGGCGCCGCGAAGGCCCGGCGCCGCTCCATCGACCTCGCGCTCCTGCGCACCGCGACACCGCTGCCGGCCCGCTTCGCGCCCGCGACCCTGAGCGCCGCCATGCCGCGGGCCGGCGACAGCCTGACCCTGTCGGGCTACGGCGCCGCCAGGCCCGGCGACCCGCGCTCGACCGGCACCTACCGCAGCGTCGCCCTGCCGGTGATCGAGCCCTACGGGCCGAGCCGGATCCTGGTCTGGCTGCGGGGCGAAGCCGGCGGCGCCTGCCAGGGCGATTCCGGCGGACCGATCGCGGCGCCGGACGGCGCGGTGCTGGCGCTGTCCGTCTGGATCGGCGGCAGCTGCGGCGGCCTCACGCAGGGCGTCCTGCTGGGACCGCAGCGCGGCTGGATCGACGAAAGGCTCGGCGGCTGGGGCCGCAGCGCCCGCTGGGCGGAGTAGAACCCGAGCTCATCCGCGGGGAACCTCAGCTTGGCCGGGACATTGCCTTGCTCTAGGCTCACCCGGCGCCGCGCTCCCTCGGACGGCGTCCCTCACCCGCGCCCCCCCGGAGTGCCCGATGTCCCCTCGCCCGATCCGCAAGGCCGGCCTTCGCGAGCGTGTCCTGCGCGAGCGTGTCCTGCGCGGCGGCCTCGCGGGCCGATTGGGCGGCGGCCTCCTCGGCGCGGCGCTGCTCGGCACGGTCGCGGGCCTGATGCCGGCCCCCGCCGCGGCGGTGATCAACGGCACCACCACGCGGGATCCGAACGGGGCGCGCAGCTTCGTGGTGCGCATCGAGAGCACGGAGGGCGAGATCTGCTCGGGCACGCTGATCGCGCCCGACCTCGTGCTCAGCGCCGCCCACTGCGTGATGCGCCCGGCCGGCTACACGGTGATCAGCGTGGACCGCGGCTTCCGCCAGCAGCGGACCGCGGTGATCGCCGCGACCATGCACCCCGACTTCGTCCCCGGCACGACGCCGGAGGACCAGCCGGGCGTCGACCTGGCGCTGCTCAAGCTCGAGCAGCCGCTGGGCACCGACTACATGCCCCTCGATCCCCGCGGGGCCGCCTCGATCGATAACGGCGCGCCCGTCGATATCGCGGGCTTCGGCGTCGTGGCGGAGAACCGGCGGAACTCGGCGCGCGTCCTGCGGCTGGCGCATCTCGTGTCGATCGGCTCGCTGCAGGTCGCCAATCGCGTGACCGTGGTGACCGACCGGCGGCGGATGGCCGAGACCTCGGGGGCCGGGGCGTGCCTCGGCGATTCCGGCGGCCCGATCCTGGCCGGCGGCCCCGGTGGCTACCGGATCGTCGGCGTGGTGAGCTGGTCGAGCGGCGCCCTGCAGCAGGGCGCGCGCCGGACCGCCTGCGGCGGCTTCACCGCCGTGACGCCGGTGGCCGAGCACGCCGGCTGGATCGCGTCCCGATCGGCGGAGCTGTCGCGGATCCAAGTGGGCGAGGCGCTGCCGCGCGGCAACCGTTCCGACTGGATGGCGCGCCCGGGCCGGCACCGCTAGAGCCGTCGCCGGCCCCGGCCCGACCCGCCCGCATGCCTCACCCGAGATGCACGCGCATCTCGGGTGAGGCATGCGGGTCGGATTCGCCAGGACCGCAGCTGCCCGGCGCCCTGAGAAGCGCCCGCGAGACCCGCCCACGCCGCGGCACCAATCCACCGCGTCCGCATGTGCGGCCGCGCTCATCGTCCGGGGATCCGTCGCCCCCGCGGGAACCTGAGGCCGCATCGACACTTTCGAATCCGAACCTCACCACCTCACTGGCTCACGGAGCGAGAGCATGGCCGACACCGGCACCAGCAATACCCCGCGGACGCACAAGACCCGCAACAACACGGATTCGAACGCCAAGAAGGTCTCGATCGAAGCGCTCAACGCCCGGCTGGCGGACGGCATCGATCTGGCGCTCGCGATCAAGCAGGCCCATTGGAACCTCAAGGGACCGCAGTTCATCGGCGTCCACGAGATGCTCGACGGGTTCCGGACCCAGCTCGACGAGCTCAACGACACGGTCGCCGAGCGCGCGGTGCAGCTCGGCGCGACGGCCTTCGGCTCGACCCAGGCCGTCGCCGAGCGCACGAAGCTCCCGGCCTACCCGACGGGCATCTACGCCATCGCCGACCACATCGCCGCGCTGATCGACAGCTACGCTGCCTACGCCAACGCGGTGCGGCAGAACATCGACGAGACCGACGAGGCGGGCGATCCGGACACGGCCGACCTGTTCACCGAGATCTCAAGGGCCGTGGACAAGCACCTGTGGTTCCTCGAGGCCCACGTGCAGGAGCCGACCGGCACCCTGCGCGACGGCAATTCGGGGCGCTAGGCCGATCCGCCCCGCCCGCCAGCAGGCGGGGCGCAGACCGGTATACGAAATGGGCCCAGCCGATCGGCCGGGCACGTCCTGAACACACGGTCGGGGCGCCCCGTCTCGGGAGGCGGCACAGCCCCGTCGCGGCTATCCGGGAGAGCGTGCCCCTGATGTCACGGCGGGATTGAGCCGAGCTCGGGACGGGCGCCGCCGGAGACCGCACCGGCCGGCCCGGCTCAGCCGGACTTCAACAGCTTGATGGCGTCGAAATCCTGCACGCCGCCGCCGACGCGCTTGGTGGTGTAGAACAGCACGTAGGGCTTGGCCGAGTACGGGTCGCGCAGCACCCGCATGCCGGTGCGGTCGACCACGAGGTAGCCGCGGCGGAAGTCGCCGAAGGCCACCGACAGGCTGTCCTTTCCGAGATCCGGCATCGCCTCCGCCTCCGTCACAGGGAAGCCGATCAGCGTCGCGGACCGGCCGGCGGCGAGCGGCGGCTGCCAGAGGTAGTTGCCTTCTGCGTCCTTGAACTTCCGGATCGCGCTCTGGGTGCGCCGGTTCATGACGAATCCGGCGTTCTGGCGGTAGCCCGCCCGCAGGCCGTAGACGAGGTCGAACAGCACGTCCGCCGGGTTGGTCGACGGGAACCCGCCCGCCGCCCCGGTGGCGACGAATCCGAGCTTGCCCGGCACCCAGGCGGCGTTGGCGACCGTGTCGTAGCTCAGGACGCCGCGCGGGCGGCTGGCGCCGTTGCCGGTGACGAAGGCGATGCCCTCCTGCTCGGCGAAGGCGGTCTCGACCTCGGCCGAGAGCCACCCGTCGAGATCGACCACGGAATCGTCGAGGAGCGTCTGCGTGGCGGCCGGCATCGCGTAGAGTTCCATGGCGGGGAACGCGATCTCCGAGAGCGCCGGCGCGGCGGTTTCGGGCCGCGGTGCCGTCTCCGCCGCCCAGCCGGTGACCGGCGCCCCCACCGAGATCGCGCGCTTGTACTGGGCGCCCGAGATCTGCTGCACGCTGGCGATCGACCGGATCGGGGACACCTGGGCGAGACGCGTCAGCACGGTGCGCTCGATCGTGTCCGGCACGAGGTAGCCGCCATCCGGCCCCGAGCCGGCCGACAGCGCGTTGGCCTCCAGGCGCTTGAGCCCGGCGCTCTCGCCGGCCCGCACGTACAGGTCGAAGGCCGCCTTGTACTCTTGGGCGAGCGCATCGCCCCGGGGCCCAGGCTGGCCCAGCGGCGGCCGGGCCTGCTCCAGGCCGATCCGGTCGAGGCGGGTGCGGGCGGCGTCCAGCGCCGCGTCGATGCGGGCGAGCTTCTCCTCGGTGAGCACGTCGGCGCCGAGCCGGCCCTCGATCGCCCCGAGGCGTACCTCGTTCGTCTCCTTGAACGCCGCGAAGGCGGTGGCGAGCTCGTCGAGGGCCGAGCGCATCGGCCCGCCCTCGGGCCGGGCGGCCTTGTTCTCCAGATCGGGCAGGCCGCCCTTGGTCTCGAGGTCGGAGCTGGCCGTCAGGGTGTTGGCATCCATGGCGAAACCTCGTCGTCAGGAGGGGTGTCGGAACCGGAGGGACGGAACCGGCCGGCGGGACGGGGCGATCCGGCGGGCGAGGCCGCGGATCTCCGCCACCAGGGGATCCTCGCCGGGAGCCGGGCTCGCCCGGGCCCCCGGCTGGAGCGGGAAGGTCACCAGCGAGATCTCCCAGAGATCGACCTGATGGAGCCGGCGCGCGCCGCCCGCGCCCGGCCCAGCGCGCAGCGTGCGGAAGCCGATCGACAGCCCGTCGAGGCCGCCCTGGCGCATCAGCGCGTCGACCTCCCGGGCGCGCTGAACGTCGAGGTTGAGCTGACCCTCGGCCCGGAGGCCGCGGGCATCCTCGCGGAGGGTGAGCCAGCGGCCGATCGGCTCGGCCGGATCGTGCTGGAACAGCAGCCGCACGCCGGCCGGCCCGCGCCGGGCAAGGCTCGCCGCGAAGGCGCCCGGCATCACCACGTCGCGGCCCAGATCGGGCACGCCGAACAGGCTGGCATAGCCGGTGAAATGGCCGTCCATGGCGGGGTCCTCGGGGATGGGGCGATCGTGAGCGGTGCAGTTTGCCGGAGGTCCGCGGAGCGGATCGGCCGGTCCCGGGGGCGCGACGGCGCCGGGCCGTAACGACGGTCCCGGAATGTCGGCACCATGCGCCACCCGGTACGATTAGGCTTCTGGTCCTGAGGCGGGGACCCGGACCGCGACGGCCTATGACGTGTCGCTGCTCGCCAGCCGGCGGCACGGCACGCTGTATCTCGGCGTGACCAACAACCTCGCGCGGCGGGTTCACGAGCATCGCAGCCGGCTGAGCCCCGGCTTCGCCGCGACCTACGGGGTGACCCGGCTCGTCTGGTACGAGCCCTACGACCGCATCGTCGAGACGATCGAGCGGGAGAACGCGCTCAAGACGTGGCGCCGCGACTGGAAGATCCGGCTCATCGAGGAGATGAACCCGGCTTGGTCGGATCTATACGAGACGCCGTCGGGATGGACGGGCTGATAACGACCCGCCCCGTCATCTCGGCGCCGCGCAGCGGAGCCCGCAATGACGGGGCGCAAGCATCGTAGTTCGAACCCGTTGGCAGGCGCATCCCCCTCAGCCCCCCGGCGGCTCCGGCGGGTAGCCCACCGCCTCGCGCTTCTCGGAGACCGTCAGGAAGTCGGCGGCCTGGACCCGGCGCCAGAGGGATTCCCGCTCGCCCGCGAGCGCCTCGATCCGGTCGAGGTCGGGCTCCAGGTCCACCGGGCCGAAGGCCGGTTCCAGCCAGCCGGCCAGCGCCCGCGCGGTGCGGCTAGCCAGGGGGATCAGGGTCTGACGGTAGAGGGCGCGGTTCGCCTCGGCGTAGTTGGAATGGGTGCTGTCGCCGGGGAGCCCCAGCAGGAGCGGCGGCA
>Ga0255028_100126_pt1 | contig 20223 bp, 16 predicted proteins | sample DRGLUT_MetaT_FD_178168 | JGI IMG/M metagenome (GOLD analysis project Ga0255028, IMG submission 178168) | Metatranscriptome of freshwater microbial communities from Pennsylvania, United States - DR:GLUT (Metagenome Metatranscriptome) | ecosystem: Environmental > Aquatic > Freshwater > Creek...
AGGTGCCAAGTCGAACTCGACCGATCCGGCCGCCGCCAACCTTGCGGGCGGTCAGCAGCCGGCGTCGCCCGGCACCGTCGGCGCGATGAACAACGCCGCCGCCGATCGGCAGACGGCTCCGGTGTCGGGCAACGACTGCTAAGTCTCGGCCTCGACCGCAGCACGCCGGTGAAGGCCCGCCTCGCAAGCACGAGGCGGGCCTTTCGCCGTTCGGGCATCGTCGACGAAGTTCCACGTTGTTGAACGCTGTGCGGCGGCAGTGCCGATGCCTTCATCCGAAGACGGTACGGTCACCCTTTGGACAGCGTCGCCATCGGCGGGCACGGACCCGCGACATTCCTCCGGATCCTTTCTCCACGCCCTACGAGCGCAGTTTGAGCGCGGCGCATCCGGGTGTATTCGGCATCTTAGCCGGGCAAATTCGGCAATGGCGCGGGGGAGGGACGTGACGTGGGTCAGCGGCGGACGCTCCTGCTCGCCGGAGGCTTGCTGCTCGCGGCCGCGTGCGTCGCCTTCACCGAGCCCGGTGCGCTCCTCCGCGCGCGCGCGGCTCCGTTCCTGTCGGACCTGCGGCAGCAGCTCGAACCCCTTGTCCCCGGCCTTCGCGGGGACGCCGTCGCCGAGGTGCGGCTTCCCGCGCCGCGCACCGCGATCGAGGACGGGCGCACCGTCGTGCGGCTTTCCACCGCCGAGCGCGAACGGATCGGCCTCGTCACCGAGACGCGGCCCTCCGTGGCACATGAGCAGGAGCTGACCGCGTATGGCAGCGTCCTCGACCTTGCCCGCATCACCGAACTCGCCAACAACTACGCTGGGGCTGTCGCGGCGCTTCAGACCGCCCAGGCGCGGGTCGAGGTCTCCGCCAGCGCCGCGCGGCGCGCGCGCAGCCTCGGGGCCGGGGTGGTGGCGGTTGCACAGATCGAGACCGCCGAGGGGACGCTTCTGACCGATCGGGCCGCCGTGACCGCGGCCGAATCGCAGGTGCGGACCTTCGCGGCGACCGCCCGGCAGGAATGGGGCTCGGTGCTCGGCAAGGCGATCATCGAGCGCGCGCCCCTGGTCACGCGGCTGATCGAGCGCTCGGATTTCCTGGTTCAGGTGACGCTGCCGCCAAGCGAAAGCCTACCGGAGCCGCCGAAGGCAGCCACTGCCGAGGTGCCGCCGCAGAGCGAGCGGGTGGCCCTGCGGCTGGTCTCGGCCGCGACCCGCACGGATCCGCGCATCCAGGGTCAGAGCTTCTTCTACCTCGTCTCGGGCGAGAGCGGGCTCCTGCCCGGCACGAGCACGATGGCCTTCCTGCCGGCCGCGCGCCCGGTCCGCGGCGTCCTCGTGCCCGAGGATGCCGTCGTGCACGGGGAGGGGGGCACCTGGGTGTATCGGGGCACCGGTGACGGCGCCTATGTGCGGCATCCGATCCGTCCGGACGCACCCATGTCGGCCGATGCCTTCGTCGTCGAGGATCTGCCCGAGGCCAGCGAGATCGTCCTGAAGGGCGGCCAGGCCCTGCTCTCCGAGGAGATGAAGAGCCGCATCCGGGTCGTGGGCGACGACGATGACTGAGCCGCCCGCCGCTGGCGGCCGCGGCGGCCCCCAGGCGCTCCTCGTCGGCTTCGCGGTCCGGCTGCCGCGGGTGGTGCTGGCGCTGGCCTGCGCGGTGATCGTCTTCGGCCTCTACGCCCTCGCCGGGGCCCGCTACGACGTCTTCCCGGAATTCGCGCCGCCGATCGTGACGATCCAGACCGAGGCGCCGGGCCTCGATTCGGAGCAGGTCGAGGTGCTGGTAACCCAGCCGGTCGAGGTCGCGGTGGGCGGCCTGCCAAGCCTGGAAACCCTGCGCTCGACGTCGATCCAGGGCCTCTCGGTGATCACCGCGGCGTTCAGATCCGGGAGCGATGTCGACCGGGTGCGCCAGCGCGTCAACGAGCGGCTGGCGGCCCTTGCGGGCCGCATGCCGGACGGGGTCTCGGCGCCCGCCATGACCCCGCTGACCTCTTCGACGCTCACGGTGCTCCTCGTCGGGCTGACCTCGAAGACCCGCGATGGAATGGACCTGCGCCATATCGCGGAATGGACCGTGCGCCGCCGCCTGCAGGCCGTCCCGGGCATCGCCCAGGTGTCGATCTACGGCGGTTCGGTCCGGTCGCTCCAGGTCCAGATCCGCCCGGACGACCTGATCCGCTACCAGATCGGCCTCAACGATGTCCTGGCGGCGGCCCGGAAGGCGACGGGGGTCCGGGGCGCGGGTTTCGTCGACACGCCGAACCAGCGGGTGCTGCTGCGGACCGAGGGGCAGTCGCTCACGCCCGAGGCGTTGGGACGGACCGTCCTCCACAATGACGGCGGGGCGAGCGTGGTCCTGTCGGACGTGGCGACCGTCACGGCCGCGCCCGAGCCCGCGATCAGCGGCGCCCTGGTGGACGGGACGCCCGGTGTGCTGCTGATGGTCGGCGCCCAGATCGGGGTCGACACCCGCGCGGTGACCGCCCGCCTGGAGGCGGCGCTGGACGAGCTGCGCCCGGTTCTCGACCGCGAGGGCGTGAGCCTGCGTCCCGACCTGTTCAGGCCGGCGAACTTCGTGGATGTCGCGACCGGCAACGTCCTCCAGGCCCTCGCGCTGGGCGGCGTGCTGGTGGTGCTCGTGCTCCTCGTCTTCCTGGCGGATTGGCGGGCGGCCCTGATCAGCGCGGCGGCGATCCCGCTCTCGCTCATCGCCGCCGCCCTGGCCCTCCAGGCCTGGGGCGAGAGCCTCAACACCATGACGCTCGGCGGGCTGGCCCTCGCCATCGGCGAGGTGGTGGACGACGCGGTGATCGGCGTCGAGAACGTCGCCCGCCGGCTTCGGGCGGCCCGCGGCGCCGGCCGCGGGGCAGCGCGCGTGGTGTTCTCCGCGATGCTGGAGGTGCGCACCTCGGTGGCCTACGCCACGCTGGCGGTCCTCCTGATGTTCATGCCGGTGCTGGCGCTCAACGGGGTCGCCGGACGCCTGTTCGGCCCGCTGGCGCTTGCCTACATCGCGGCGGTCGTCGCCTCGCTCCTCGTCGCGCTCACCGTCACGCCGGCGCTGGCGCTGCTTCTGCTGGGCGGCCGGCTGAAGGGTGGGGAGGCCGTCCCGTTCCGCGAGCCGCCGGTCGTGCGCTGGAGCCGCGCGGCGTATCTCCGGCTGCTCGCCCTCGTCGGCCGGGTGCCGCGGCTCGCGATGCTCGGCAGTCTGCTGGTGACGCTGATCGGCGCCGCCATCCTACCGACCCTCGGGGCGGTGTTCCTCCCCGATCTCCGGGAGGGGCACATGATCCTGCACATGGTAGCCATTCCGGGGACCTCGCTGCAGGAATCGCAGCGGCTCGGCACCCTGATCACTGCGGACCTGAAGCAGATCCCGGGCGTGCGTGCGGTGGCGTCGCAGATCGGCCGGGCGGAGGCGGGTGAGGACACGGCGGGGCCGCATTACAGCGAGATCCACATCGACCTGCAGCCCGGCCTCGACGGTTCTGCCCAGCGCTCCGTCGAGACCGCGATCCGCGCGCTGATCGCGGGATTTCCCGGCGCGGCCTTCTCGCTCAAGACGTTCCTGACCGAGCGGATCGAGGAGACGGTCTCGGGCTTCACCGCACCGGTCGTGATCAACGTGGTCGGCAGCGATCTCGACCGGATCGAGGCCGCCGCCCGCTCGGTGGCCCGGGAGCTCTCGGAGGTGAAGGGCGCGCGCGACGTCCAGCAGGCCTCGCCCGCCGGCCTGCCTCAGGTCACCGTCGCCCTGCGGCCGGTGGACCTGCGCCATTGGGGGCTCGACCCGGTCGAGGTCCTGGAGGCGGTCCGCACCGCCTATCAGGGCGATGTCGTCGGCCAGACCTACCGCGGCAATGCCGTGTTCAACGTGCTGGTGATCCTCGACGCCCAGGCGCGGGGGCGCCTCAGCGCGGTGGGCGACCTGCCGCTGCGGACTCCCGGCGGCCGCTACGTCCGCCTGTCGCAGGTGGCCGACGTCTACGAGAGCGCCGGCCGCTACCAGGTGCAGCACCTGGGCGCCCAGCGGGTCCAGGCGGTGACCGCCAACGTCGTCGGGCGCGATATCGCGAGCTTCGTGGCGGCGGCCAAGCGCAAGATCGCCAAGGAGGTGCGGCTGCCCGAAGGCGTCTATGTCACTTTCTCGGGGGCTGCCGAAGCCCAGGCGGCCGCCCGCCGCGACCTGCTGCTCCATGCGGCGCTTGCCGGCTTCGGCATCGTGGTGCTGCTCGCCATCGTCACCGGCTCGGCGGCGAACCTGCTGCTGGTGCTGATCAACCTGCCCTTCGCCTTCGTGGGCGGCGTCGCGGCGGCGGCGCTCACGGGCGGTGTGCTGTCACTGGGCTCGGTCGTGGGCTTCGTGACCCTGTCGGGGATCTCGCTGCGCAACAGCGTGATGATGATCGCCCATTACGAGCAGATGGTGACGCGCGACCGCCGTTCCTGGAACGCCGACACCGCCGCCGAGGGCGCGGCCGACCGAATGGTGCCGATCCTGATGACCTCGTTGGTCACCGGCCTCGGCCTGCTGCCGCTGGCGCTGGGTGCCGGGGAGCCCGGGCGCGAGATCGAGGGGCCGATGGCGCTGGTGATCCTCGGCGGCCTGGTCACCTCGACGGTGCTGAACCTGCTGATCCTGCCGGTGATGGCCCTGCGCTTCGCGCGGTTCCGCCAGGTCGAGCCGGAGGATCGGGAGCTGTCGCCGGCTCTCTGAGCGGCCCGATCTCCGGCCCGGCCGGCTCAGCGCGCCGGCGGAGTCCAGAGGGCGAGGGCATCGACGGCACGGGGCAGCAATCCCTCGGCGCGGAACGCGTCGGCGATCTTCTGCTGCTCCGAGAGGCCTGGGCGGGTGACGGCCTCGACCCGGTAGCTCCGCTGCGCGTTCGCGCGCAGGATCACCTCCGGCTCGATCTTCCAGAGGGGAGCCAGACGGGAGGCCGCCTCGGTCGGGTTCGCCTTGACCCAGGCGCCCGTCTCGGCGAGCCGGTCGAACAGGGCGGCGAGAACCGGGCCATTGGCGGCCACGTAGGGATCGGCCGCGAGGTAGTAGCGCTTGTAGAGCGACAATCCGGCCCCGTCGCGCAGCACCCGCGCGCCCGATTGCTGCCGGGCCGCGGACAGGAACGGGTCCCAGGCAACCCAGGCCTCGACGCCGCCGCTGGCCAGCGCGGCGCGTCCGTCGGCCGGCGTCAGGTAGGCCGGCGTGATGTCCTTGAAGGTGAGCTTGGCTTCCGCGAGGGCCGCGAGCAGCAGGTAGTGGCTGCCCGCACCCTTGGTCACGGCGACACGTCTGCCCTTGAGGTCGGCGACCGATGTCACCGGGGATTCGGCGGGCACGAGGATCGCCTGGGCCTCGGGGGAGGGTGCCTCCTGGGCGATGTAGGTGATCCGGACGCCGGCGGCCTGGGCGAAGATCGGGACGGTGTCGGCGACATCGGCCGAGACGTCGATCTGCCCGGCATTCAGCGCCTCCATGATCGGCAATCCGCTGGTGAATTCGTGCCAGGACAGGCCGGTGCCGAGGGGCGCCCCGGCGCGCTCCAGGGCGCCGTCCTGGCGCAGCAGCGCGATCAGGGTCGAGGAGCGCTGGTAGCCGATGCGCAGCGTGGGGGCGGCCTGGGCCGGGCGGTTCAGCCCGACGACGACCGTGGCCGAGAGGCCGGTGAGCAGGGCACGGCGCGTGACGGGCATCGAGTCATCCATGGTTCGGGCCGCCGGTCGGCGGTGGCTCACCACCAGCTGGCCCGGGTCTCGGGAGCGGGACGGGGGTTGGCCTGGGCCGGTCGCAGGGAACGGTCGAGGGCGGCCAGCACCCGGCGGACCGCCTCCTCGTAGGTGGGTGCCACGGGATCGCGCGGGCGGCTGAGCCCGATCGCCACGGTTTCGTCGAGGCGGCCCGGCCGGGGGCGCATCACCACGACCCGGTCGGCGAGCGTGACGGCCTCGCCGACATCGTGCGTGACGATCAGGATCGTCGGCTTCGACTCGGTCCAGAGGTCGAGAAGCTGCGCATGCAGCCCCTTGCGGGTGAAGGCGTCGAGCGCCGAGAACGGCTCGTCGAGGAGAAGCACCCGGGGCTGGGCCACGAAGGCCCGGGCGATGGCGACGCGCTGCTGCTGGCCGCCGGAGAGCTCGCGCGGCCAGCGATGTCCATACTCGGCGAGGCCGACGCGCTCGAGGGCGTGGGCGACACGGCGGCGGCGCTCGGCGCGGGGCAGGGCGGCGAGCCCGAAGCCGACATTCCCCGCCACGTCGAGCCAGGGCAGGAGCCGCGGCTCCTGGAAGACGACGCCGACGCTCGGATGCGGCGCGCGGATCGCCTCGCCGTCGACCTGCACGGACCCGCGGCTCGCCTGATCGAGGCCCGCGATCAGGCGGAGCAGCGTCGTCTTCCCGCATCCCGAGCCGCCGATCAGCGCGACGATCTCCCCCTGCCGAACCGACAGGCCGATGCCCGACAGCGCCTCGGTACCGTCGGCATAGGTCTTCGAGAGGTCGTCGACGATGAGCACTTGTAACCTTGATCCGTCTGGGTCGGTGCGCGGAGCCGTCACGAATTGCGCGGGTCTCGGATCGGCCGTCACAGGCTCCCCCGCACGGTATCCTGCCAGCGCGTCAAGGGGTGTGTCAGCGTGATCAGGGCCATGTCGGCGAGCTTGCCGACCACCGCGAAGGCGATGATCGCCGCCACGATCTGATCCGGCTTGCTGAATTGCTGGCCGTCGACCAGCAGGTAGCCCAGGCCCTCGGAGGCACCCATCAGCTCCGCCGCGACGACGAACAGGAAGCCGAGCCCGAGGCCGGTGCGCAGGCCGATGAGCGTGGCCGGCAGGACGGCCGGCAGGAGGATGCGGCGGGCAAGGGCGAGGCGCGACAGGCGAAAGATCTGCCCCACCTCCACGAGCTTCCGATCCACCGAGGCGATCGCCCCGGCCACGCCGACATAGACCGGGAAGAACACGCCCACGGCGATCAGCAGCACCTTGGGCGTCTCAAGGATGCCGAACCACAGGATGAACAGCGGCACCCAGGCCAGCGACGGGACGGCCCGGAGCGCCTGGAGGCTCGGATCGACCAGCCAGCGCAGGACCGGAACCGTGGCGACCAGCGCGCCGGCCAGGATTCCGGCCGCGGCCCCGCACAGGAAGCCGAGGCCGACCCGGACCACGGTCGCCTCGACGTGCATCCAGAGATCTCCCGAGGCCGCGAGGTCCCACAGCGTCGCGCCGATCCGGCTCGGCGGCGGGAGTAGGCGCCCGGAGGCGAGTCCCGTATCGACCGCGATCTCCCATCCGATCGCGAGGAGGAGCGGCAGAACCAGCCCGAGTCCGGCGCGACCGCCCCGCTGCAGCAGCGGCACGCCGCGCCTCACCGTCCGGCGACGGGATTGAAGCTCGGGTCGAGCAGGCCGTCGACCGCAGCCGCCACGTCGGTGCCGGCGGGGATCACGCCGGCCTGCTGCAGGGCGAGGCCGGCGGCCTTGATCGACTCGGCCTGGGCCGGGCCGATCGCCGGCTGGGACAGATCGTTGCGCTCGAGCTGGCGGGCGATCACCGGCTCTGGCAGCTTGGTGGCCGCGACCAGGGCCGCGGAGAGCGCCTGCGGGTTGGCCAGCGCGTAGGCCCGCGCCCGCTCATAGGCGGCAATCACCACCCGCACGAGGTCCGGATTCTCCTTGGCGAACGCCTCCCGGACATCGAGCAGGCCCCAGGTATTGGCGGCGGCGTCGCGGTAGAACAGGACGTCGCCGTTCTCGATCTCGGCGGCCGCCATCATCGGGTCGAGGCCCGCCCAGGCGTCGACGTCGCCCCGGTCGAGGGCGGTGCGCCCGTCCGGGTGCTGGAGCAGGACGAGCTTGGCGTCGCGCTCGGTCAGGCCGGCGCCCTGGAGCGCGCGGATCAGGAAGATGTGCGGATCGGTGCCGCGGGTGACCGCGACGCGCTTGCCTTTGAGGTCGGCCGGCTTCGTGATGCCGGTGTCCTTGCGGGTGACGAGGGCCGTCCATTCGGGCCGCGAGTAGGCGTAGATCGCCTTGATCGGGTTGCCGTTGATCCGCGCCACGAGGGCCGCCGCGCCCGCCGCCGAGCCGAAATCGATCGCTCCGGCATTGAGGAATTCGAGGGCCTTGTTGGAGCCGAGCGACTGGACCCACCGGACCTTGATCCCGCGCGGGGCCAGCGCTTCCTCCAGGAAGCCCTTCTCCTTGAGGAGCAGGCCGACCGGATTGTAGGTGGCCCAGTCCAGCCGGATCTCCTTGGGTTCCTCGGCGCGGGCAACCTGCCCGAGGGGGAATGCCAGACCGGCCAGAGCAAGTCCGGCGGCCATCAGGGATCGGCGGATCAACGACACGGGCGTAACCTTAAGGCTTGAGAGGCTTGCGATGCGCGGAGTTCTGGCGCCCCGCTGGGGAGGCCGAGGCCCTGCGCCCGGCGTTTCGGTCTTGGTCGGTCTGGCTGACGGGGAAGCCGCTCAGTGCCGCGCGAACAGCAGCACTTGGCGTGGCGGGACGCGGCCTGCCGATGCGGGACATCGAGGCAGGCTCGTGAAACCGCCTTGAGGCAGAGCGGATTGCCGTTCGCGCGCGCGGCCTTCGCGCAAAGTCGCTCCGGAGCCACGGCCGGACGGCTTCTGCGTCTTCATCGGTGCCGCGGCGTCCCTGGTGCAGACAGTGTATACAAGATCCTTTCGGAGGCCGCCCGAGTCAACGAAAGTGCATTCTCTACTTTGGAGTATAAAGACAATAATTTTCGGCTTTCGGCCGCGGCGGGAGAAGGATTTGATCTCGAAGCTCTGTCGTGGCAGCCCCGCGTGAGCTGTCCGCCGTTGCGAGGGCTCGCGGCTTCCGCCGCGTCCGCAACCGGCGGTTCGCGGCCGCTGCTCGGTCGGCTACACTCCGTCCCATGACGCGGCCCGGAGCGGGCCGTCTTCGAAGCCGGTCGGATTGATGAGACAGGACACCCTGCGCCTCGGCGCGTTCTTCTACGCGACGGGTCACCATGTGGCCGGCTGGCGTCATCCCTCCAGCGAGGCCGACGGCGGGCTCGTTCTGGAGCGCTATGTCGGCTGGGCGCGCCGGGCCGAAGCCGCCAAATTCGACCTGATCTTCCTCGAGGACGGCACGGGGATCCGTGATCTGGACCTCCGCTCGAGCGAGCGGACGGCGCGCTCGACCCATTTCGAGCCGCTGACCCTGCTCTCGGCCCTTGCTGCCGTGACGAGCCGGATCGGTCTCGTCGCCACGACGTCGACCAGCTTCAACGAGCCCTACAACGTGGCGCGGCGCTTCGCATCGCTCGATCATCTCAGCGGCGGACGCGCCGGCTGGAACCTCGTCACATCCGCCTCCGACGCGGAGGCGGCGAATTTCGGCGGCGACCGGATCGCCCGCCATGCCGACCGATACGAGCGCGCCGAGGAATTCGTCGACGTGGTCCTCGGCCTCTGGAACACCTGGGAAGACGGCGCGGTGATCATCGACCGCGCCAGCGGCCAATTCTCGAAGCCGGACGGCTTCCGGCCCCTCGACCATCGCGGCAAGCATTTCGAGGTCCGCGGGCCGCTCAACATCTCGCGGACGCCGCAGGGCCAGCCGGTGCTGGTGCAGGCCGGCGCTTCCGGGCCCGGCAAGGATCTCGCGGCGCGGACCGCCGAGATCGTCTTCACCGCGAACCAGACACTGGACGAGGCGGTCGCGTTCTACGGCGATCTCAAGGGGCGTATGGCCGGGTTCGGGCGTGCGCCGGATGACCTGAAGATCATGCCCGGCCTGTTCCCCGTCGTCGGACGGAGCGAGGCGGAGGCGCGGGCGAAGTTCGAGGCGCTGCAAGACCTGATCGACCCGGTGGTCGGGCTGGCGCTGCTCGGCCGCATGATCGGCGGCCACGACCTGTCGGTCTACGATCCCGAGGGACCGGTGCCGGATCTGCCCGAGACCGAAGGCATCAAGTCCCGCCAGCAGCTCATGTTCGATCTCGCCCGCCGCGAGGGTCTGACCCTGCGCCAGCTCTACCTGCGCATCGCGGGCGCCCGCGGCCATTCGCAGATCGTCGGAACGGCGGCGCAGATCGTCGACGAGATGGAGGCGCGCTTCCAGGCCGGCGGCGCGGACGGCTTCAACATCATGCCGCCAACCCTGCCCGGCGGCCTCGACGACTTCATCGAGCTGGTGCTGCCCGAGTTGCGGCGGCGCGGCCTCTTCCGCAGCGATTACGAGAGCCGGACCCTGCGAGGCCATCTCGGCTCGCGTCCGCCCGCGGGCTTCGGTCCCGGGGGAAGTCCGGCACGCTGACCGCCATCGACGGCGCGAGCCGCCCCGAAGCCGCGGGGCTCGATCGACCGGCGGTGGCTCAGGTCCCGCCGGTCTCGGCCGCCCTGGTCTCGGCCGCCCTGGTCTCGGCCGCCCTGGTCTCGGCCGTCCCGTCCTCGGCGAACCGGGCCGCATAGGCGTTCAGGATCGCGGCGAGCATGCCGGGAAAGCGGGCATCGACCTCGACGAAGCGTGAGTGATTGCGCATCTCCACGCCGTGGCGCTCGGACCGGATCAGGCCGGCCTCGCGCAGCACCTTGAAATGGCTGGACAGCGACGATTTCGGGATCACCCGTTCGCCCAGCGCGGAGACGGCCGAGCAGGCCTCGACACAGCCCGCGCGCGTGATGCGGGCGAAGATCGCCGCCCGGTCGGGATCGGCCAGCGCGTGCAGGATCGCCTCGGGCTGAACGTCTTCAATCGCAGGGTGAGTCAGGGGCCTCATGTTTCAGCCATATGGGGCCTTGAACTCCGATTCATTAGTTCCGAAATTCGGAACTATGGGACGATGGCTTCCATCCCGGAACCGGCCCATGTCGAAGGTTAACACACATGTCGAAGCTCGACGGCAAGGTCGCAGTGGTGACCGGGGCATCGAAGGGGATCGGCGCCGCGATCGCGAAGGCGCTGGCGAAGGATGGGGCCGCGGTCGTGGTCAATTACGCGTCGAGCCGGACGGGCGCGGAGGCCGTCGTGACGGCGATCACCGCGGCGGGGGGCAGGGCGACGGCGGTCCAGGCCGACGTCTCCGACGCCGCGCAGGCGCGCGGGCTGATCCAAGCGGCGATCAAGGAATTCGGCCGGCTGGACATCCTGGTCAACAATTCCGGCGTGTATGAATTCGCCGCGCTCGCCGAGGTGACCGAGGCGCACTATCGCCGGATCTTCGACGTCAACGTGCTGGGCGTGCTCCTGGCGACGCAGGCCGCCTCGGAGCATCTCGGGGAGGGCGGCAGCATCATCACCATCTCGTCGGTGGCGGCCAGCATCCATCCGGCCACGACGGCGGTCTACAGCGGCACCAAGGGGGCCGTGAACGCGATCTCGGGCGTCCTCGCCAATGAGCTGGCCCCGCGCAAGATCCGGGTCAACGTGGTCAGCCCCGGCTACGTGGTGACCGAGGGCACGCATACGGCCGGAATTTCCGGTTCGGAGATGGAGGCGGGAATGGTCGCGCAGACCCCGCTCGGCCGCGCCGGCCAGCCGGATGACATTGCGGGCGTCGTGGCGTTCCTCGCGTCCGACGATGCCCGCTGGGTGACGGGTGAGGACATCAACGTCGGTGGCGGGGTGCGCTGACGCGCGGGGACGAGCGGCGCGCGGGCCGTCTGGAGCGCCGGCGCGCCGAGCAGGACCGGGTTGCCAATCCAGTGTTCGTTGTCACTGGAAGTTTCTTTCGCGCTTGAATTCCTACTCTGATTATCCTCCATTTGGGGGAAGCGGCTGAAATGACCGACGTCTAATCAATTTTCGGAGCACCCTGAGAGGCGGCAGGTCCCGACCATGCGCGAGATGCGATCGTGACCCGGTCCAGGATCGCGGGCGTGGCGCTCGCTGCGCTGATCGTGCTGACAGCGCGACCGGCGATACCGGCAGGCGCGAAGCAGCCGGGGCCGGCGCCGCTCTTCCTCAATCAGTCTTGGAGCGCTTCGGACAGGGCGTGGTTCTACACGGCGAGCCAGGGCTCGCAGATCATGCCCTACGCGTGGTTCATGTCCTTGGAGAGTGCGGAGGGCGGCCGCCTGTTCGTGGCCGACAATCTCGCGCGCTTCGGATACCTGCCGAATCCCTACGACGGCGAGTCCGGCTCCGTCCGCACCGGCCTGCCCATCGGCTTCGTGAAGGATGTCGACGACCGGGGCGAATGGGTCGGTATGACCTGCGCCGCCTGTCACGTGAACCGCGTCCAGCTGCGCGGGCAGACGATCCAGATCGACGGCGGCCCGACCAATGCGGACATGTTCGCCTTCATCGAGGAACTCGGCCGGGCCCTAACCCTGACCGCGACCGAGTCGGATCGGTTCGAACGCTTCGCAGACCGCGTCATCCCGCCTGAGCTGTCTGCGCGAGACCGGGGCGCCTCGGGGGCCGACCGTGACCGCCTGCGCAAAAGCCTCGACAGTTTTGCTAAAGACTTCTCGGACTATGTGGAGACGAGCCGCGCGTCGGTGTCCTGGGGGCCGGCGCGCCTGGACGCTTTCGGGATGATCTTCAACCGGGCGACAGGCCTGGATCTGCACGACCGGCGCAACATCGCCAAGCCCGATGCACCCGTCAGCTATCCGTTCCTGTGGGACACGTCCTGGCACGATAAGGTGCAGTGGAACGGCTCCGCGCCGAACAAGCTCGCCGTCGAGCGCCTCGGCCGCAACGTCGGCGAAGTGCTCGGCGTCTTCGCCTACGCCGACATCCGCGAGCCGACCCTTCCGCCGCTCTGGTTCGAGACCTCGGCGGACCGGCTCAACCTGCTGCGGATCGAGAACCAGCTGGGCGCGCTGACGGCACCGATCTGGCCCGACCGGATCGCGCCGCGCACCCCGGCCCAGAAGCGCGACGCCGTCGCCGGCAAGGTTCTGTACGATCAGCTCTGCCTGTCCTGCCATGCGATCGCCGCCAAGGGATCCAACCGCGCCCAGACAATCGTCATGACGCCGCTCGCCGACATCGGCACCGATGTGAAGATGGCAGAGAATGCTGCGAACCGGCGGGCCAAGACCGGCATCCTGGAGGGTGTCCGCATGCCGTTTCTGGCGACCACGCCGCCGCTACCCGCCGAGACGCGCAGCCTCGACCTCGTCGGCGCGATCGTCGCGGGCGCGATCCTGGCGCCGGTCGATAAGGCGCCGGATCTGACCCGGATCCGCGCCGATCAGAGCGTTGTCATCGACCGCCTGCTCAAGCGGGGTGCCTCGACGATCAAATCCGGCAACCCTCTCCTCAACGACGTCTCGACAGCCGGTGGTAAAGGTGCGGTCGCCACCTTCCTCGATAGGCGCAAGGATCGCGATCTCCTCGCCTACAAGGCGCGCCCGCTCGATGGGATCTGGGCCACGGGACCGTTCCTGCACAACGGCTCGGTGCCGAACCTGTACGAACTTCTGCTCCCCTCCGAACAACGTTCCAAAACCTTCCATGTCGGAAGCCGGGAGTTGGACGAGGCCCGCCTCGGCTTCCGTTCGGATGTCGGCCCGTTCCTGTTCGACACGACGCTACCGGGAAACGCGAATCGCGGCCACGAGGGGCCCGCGTACGGGACGGACCGCCTCGATGATGCGAAGCGGCGGCAACTTCTGGAGTATCTTCGGACCTTGTAAGTCGTCGGAACGTCGGAATAGTCACTGATGATGCGAGCTCATATTGCTGTATGAGTGGAAGTACTTAGTACTGGGCGTCGCTCGTGCCTCACCCATGCTGATCGGAAACGGAAAAGTCGCGTCGTCACGCCCGTTGCCAACTTTGGAGCCCCGCGATGCAGGAAGTTGAGGCCTACTCGCACCTGGTCGGATCCATCTACGACCGTGTCGGCCAGCCTGAGGAGTGGTCGGCCCTACTGGGAGATCTGACGAATTTCGTCGGAGGCCGCGTTGGTCAGCTCGCGGTGTTCAGCCTCGACGGGAGCCGCAAGCCGATGTGGGCGGTGTCGGGTTTCGACCGTACGCAGTACCGAACGTTCCTCTACCGGCACGCCACGGAGGATCCCCGGCTGCCCTACATCCTGTCGAACCAGGGCAAAGTCATCCGGGCGGAGGAGGGTGTCGACCCGGTGCAGTTCCGCGAGACGGCTCTCTTCAAGGAGGTCGTGCGGCCCTTCGGCATCGAGCACAGCCTCGTCACCTACTTCGCCAAGGAGGCCGACGTCATGGCGACGCTCGCCGCCATGCGCGACGAGGAGGCGGGGCCCTTCCGATCTGTCGAGGCGCGGCGCCTGGCGATGCTCGTGCCGCACCTGCGGCGGGCCTTCGAGTTCTATGCCCTGATGCGGCAGGCCTCCGAGCGCTCCTCCGACCTCGCCGCTGCACTGGATCTTCTCGACGCTGCCGTGATCCTGACCGATTCGCGCCTGCGGGTCGCGCACGCCAATCGCGCCGCCGAGGAGCTCGCGAAGTCGCGCACCGGCTTGTCCCTCGACAAGGGAAGCCTCGCGCTCAAGGACGGCCCGTGCTCCCGGCGGATTGCGCACGCGGCCAGTGAGGCTCTTGCGGCGGCGACGGGCGACGTGAAGATCACGCAGGCCGAGCACATCGCGATCACCTGTGCCGAGACCGGCATCCCGTTTCGCGTATCGCTGCATCCGCTGTCGAAACGACCGTCCGGAACCGGGTCGCGGGTCAAGGCCGAATTGGCCGTCGTGATCCGAAGCGGTGCTAAAAAGGGCCAGGATGGCGCCGTCCGTCTTCAGAGCTTGTTCGGCTTGACCTCTGCCGAGGCGATCCTCGCCCACGCGGTCGCTTCGGGGCGGTCGCTCGACGCCCATGCCCGGGAGCGCGGCATCGCGATCTCGACCGTGCGCACGCAGCTGCGCGCCCTCTTCGCGAAAACGGAAACGCACCGGCAGGGCGAGCTCGTCGCGCGCCTGCGCGAAGGCCTGGACATCTCGCTCAACTGACGACCCGCGCCCCATCGCCGGACCGTCCGGGCCGGATCGCAACAGAATGGGAGAGGTCCATGCGCCCTGCCGACCCTGACGCCCCCTGCCTCGACCGACTCGAAGCGCTGCCCCTTGCCGAGCGCTGGCCGCTCGCCCGGGACTGGATTCGACGCGCACCGCTTCCCTTCTTCGCGCAGTTGCGTCAGCGGCGGCCGGTGCTGGACTGTGGCACGGTCGTCCTTGTTGCCCGCCGGCCCGAGATCGCTGAGATCCTCTCCCTGCCGACGGTGTTCTCGGTGGCACTCTACAAGCCCAAGATGGGCCAGTTCATGCTGGCCCTCGACGGCACCGACGTGAACTACCGCGACAAGGCAGTGATGCGCGCCATGCTGTCGTGGGAGGATCTTCCAGCCATCCGCGAGCAGGCCGGCGCGATCACCGACACCGCCCTCGACACGGGCGGCGGGGCGCTCGACGTGGTCGCCTCGATCTCGCGCCTGGTCCCTTTGCGGATCGTGCAGAGCTATTTCGGCTTCCCGGCCCCGGACGGAGACCTGCTGCGCTGGTCCTATGCGAACCAGCTGGACCAGTTCAACAATCTTCCGTTCGACAATCGGCCCGATGCCGAGGCAGTCCAGGGTGCCGCGCAACGGGCCCGCGAGGAGATGCGCGCCACTTTCGCGTCGCTGATCCCGGCAAGGCTTGCAGCGCTGAAAGCGGGCACCCCTCTCCCTGACGATATCCTCACGCGCCTCCTCCGGCTGAATCTTCCGGCGGCGAGCGGATTCGGCATGGACCGGGTGGTCATCAATGTGGGCGGCCTCCTCATTGGCGCCATCGAGACGACCGCGGAGGCGGTGGTGAATGCCCTCGCGGAGATCCTCCGGCGCCCCGCCATCCACGCGGCCGCGCGTGCAGCCGCCGCCAGTCCCGCCGCCTTCGACGGCTATGTCTGGGAAGCCCTGCGCTTCGCGCCGATCGTCGCTTTCATGTTCCGTCAGGCCGAAGCCGATCACGTACTCCGGCGCGACAGCGCTGGCGAGACCCGCATCCTGAAGGGCCAGGTCGTGCTGCCTTTGAGCCTGTCTGCGATGTTCGACCCTGAATGGGTGCCGGATCCCGAGCGGTTCGATTCGACCCGGCCCGATCATGCGTACCTGCATTTCGGTCTCGGGCACCACGAATGCCTGGGCCGCTACGTGGCGGCCGCGATGATCCCGGAAATCGTTCGTCGGATTTTACTGCGGGATGGCTTGCAGGCGGACGGCCCGATCGAGGACGGCGGCACGCCGTTCCCCACGGCCTACAAGATCACTTACGCGGAGGTGCCGTCGACAGGCGCTCCCACGCCCCCGTGAACGGGTGGTTTCCTTCGGCGTTCGCGATCGCTGCGACGGCGGCACCGAACAGGCTGTGATATAACTGGAAAGAAGTGCTGGAGCGGGCGATCGGGATCGAACCGACGACATTCAGCTTGGGAAGCTGACGTTCTACCACTGAACTACGCCCGCCGACATGGACTGCACAGATCATCGGGGCGGAGCCACCGGCCCGCTCGCGATCCATGCGCTCATGCACGGCCATGGTCTAGCAGTCGGACAGCGACGGCGTCAAACGCGTTGACCCTGCCTCAGGCTACCTGTGCAGCTGCTCCATGCCGCGCGGACGAAGGAACGTCACGGCGCGCCGGCCGTTCCGCTCGGTTGATGCGGTCATGCCGCCGGAACGAAGGCCGACAGCGACGATGTGCGGGATCTGCGGTGAGATCAGCTTCAATGGATCGGCCGATCCCGCTGCCGTCCAGGCCATGGTGGGCTGCCTCCAAGCACGCGGCCCGGATGGCGAGGGTCTGTTCGGCTCCGGCCGTGTCGTCTTCGGCCACCGCCGGCTGAAGATCATCGACCTGTCCGAGGCCGGTCAGCAGCCGATGGTCGATCCGGGCCTCGGGCTGGCAATCGTCTTCAACGGCTGCATCTACAATTTCCGCGCGCTGCGCGCCGAGCTGGAAGCGAAAGGCTACGTCTTCTTCTCGACGAGCGACACCGAGGTCGTGCTCAAGGCCTATCACGCCTGGGGACGGGCCTGCGTCGAGCGGTTCTACGGCATGTTCGCCTTCGCCGTCCTGGAGCGCGACTCCGGACGCGTCGTGCTCGCGCGTGATCGGCTTGGGGTCAAACCTCTTTACTACAGCGACGTGAAAGGCCGTTTCCGCTTCGCCTCGTCACTGCCGGCCCTGCTCGCGGCCGGCGATGTCGACACGGCGATCGATCCGGCGGCGCTCCACCACTACATGAGCTGGCACGCGGGCGTACCGGCGCCGCTGACCATCCTCAAGGGCGTCCGCAAGCTCGCCCCGGCGACGATCCTCACCCTGGAACGGGACGGCACCCGACACGAGGAGATCTACTGGTCGGTCACGATCGGTCCGCGCCAGGCCGATCGCGGCATGACCGAGGCCGATTGGCGCGACGCGGTCCTCGAGACGCTCGGCACGGCGGTGGAGCGCCGGCAGGTGGCGGATGTGCCCACCGGCGTTCTCCTGTCGGGCGGACTCGACAGCTCGCTTCTCGTTGCGCTCCTGGCCCGCAAGGGCCAGACCGGATTGAAGACCTTCTCAGTCGGGTTCGACGCGGTGAACGGCGTCGAGGGTGATGAATTCAAGTACTCGGACATCATCGCCCGCACCTTCGCGACCGACCACACCAAGCTTGCCGTCGATGGTTCACGCACGCTGGAGGCGCTGCCCGCAGCGATCGCCGCCATGGCCGAGCCGCAGATGAGCCACGACGCGGTCGCGTTCCTGCTCCTGTCGCAGGAGGTCGCCAAGCACGTGACGGTAATCCAGAGCGGCCAAGGCGCCGACGAGGTGTTCGGCGGCTATCACTGGTACCCGAAGCTGATGGGCTCGACCGATCCCGTGTCCGATTATGCGAGAGCCTATTTCGACCGTGATCATGACGAGATGCGCGAGGCGCTGGCGCCGGACATGCTGAACGGCGACTACAGCACCGCGTATCTCGAAGCGTTCTTCTCAGGTTCCCAAAGCGCCAGTGCCATCGACAAGACGCTGCAGCTCGATCAGCAGATCATGATGGTCGACGATCCCGTGAAGCGGGTCGACAACATGACCATGGCCTGCGGTCTCGAAGCCCGCGTCCCGTTCCTGGACCACGACCTCGTCGAGCTGGCAGCACGCATTCCGGCGGAGCTGAAGGTCCGGGACGGCGGCAAGTACATCCTCAAGGAGGCGGCCCGCGCGGTCGTTCCGGCCGAAGTCATCGACCGGAAGAAGGGCTATTTCCCGGTCCCGGCGCTGAAGCACATCCGCGGCCCATTCCTGGATTTCGTCCGCGAGGTTCTGGACAGGCCGGAGGCGCGGGCGCGCGGCATCTTCAACCGCGCTTATGTCGACCACCTGCTTGCCGATCCGGACGGCACGCTGACGCCCAAGGGCAATTCCAAGCTCTGGCAGGTCGCCCTTCTCGAGAGCTGGCTGCAGACCCACGGCGTCTGAGGCTGACCGGCGCGGCACGGTTCTCGCGAGCGAATGTGATTGACGCGGCGCTCAAGGTGCCCCGCTTTATCCACGATCGTCCCGGATCAGCCTCGCGACACGCACCCGGAGGATTCCCGTCGATGTGCCGCTGGATCGCCTATGCGGGACGCACCATCCCGCTGGAGCATTACGTCACTGAGCCATCCCATAGCCTGGTCTCGCAAAGCATCCAGGCGCTGGAGTCGACGGCGGCGACCAATGGCGACGGCTTCGGGCTGGGCTGGTACGGGGATCATCCCGAGCCGGGTCGCTATCGCGAGGTGCAGCCCGCCTGGTCGGACGACAACCTGCGCTACCTGTGCCGCCACCTGCACTCGCACCTGTTCTTCGCGCATGTGCGGGCCGCGACGGGCACGCCGATTACCCGGCCGAACTGCCATCCGTTCGCGTGCGGGCCGTGGCTGTTCATGCACAACGGCTATATCGGCGATTGGAGCCGGCTGCGGCGACCGGTCGAGGCGATGATCCCCGACGAACTCTACCCGTCCCGTGCCGGCACGACGGATTCCGAGGCGATCTTCCTCGGCCTGCTCGGCTGCGGCCTGATGGGGTCCGGTCCGCGCCGCGATCCCGTGGATGCAACGGCGCGCGCGCTCGTTCGGCTGACCGATCTGGCGGGTGAACATCCGTTCCGGTTCACGGCCGCTCTGGCGGACGGACGCGATCTCTACGCGTTCCGATACGCCGCCAACGACAAGGCCAATTCTCTCTACTATCGCGCGTCCGACGGTGGCGTCGTCGTCGCTTCCGAGCCGCTCGATCGCGACCACGGAACGTGGACCTCCGTCTCAGAAAACAGCGTCCTCATCGCCCGGCACAATCAGCGCGTGGAGATCCTTCCGCTGACCGCGTTCGGCCTGCGGGGCAACGCCTCGGACGACGGCCTCCGTCGCCTTCGAGCCTGACCCGGCGGATTCAGGCGACCCGCGACAGGCTGCCGGAATGGGAACTGCGCGTTCCGTGCGCGGAATCGTAGGCGCGATTGCGCAAGGCGGTCTCGCTCGGAAGTTGCTCGATCACGGTACCGGATGAGGGATCGAGCACCTGGAAGACGATCGTGCTGGTGTCCGGATCCTGAATGTAGCGCGCCTTGCCGCCATTGGAGCCGATGTCGAGCTTCACCGCAGGTTCGAGCGGCGCGGTTTCGACCTGCGGTTCAGGCGCCTTCTGGGTCACGGCGGCGGCGGCCGTCGCTCCGAGGGCGTCGAGGCCCTGTGGCCCCGACGACGAGGTGGTCAGCGTGCGGATCTCCATGGCCGGTCTCCTGCGATCCTGTGATCGGAGGATTGAACCGCGCGCCTGCCTAATCATCGGTTAAGGCCGGCGGACGGTCCACCGGACACCTGAGGGCGTTCGGCGATGCGATGAACATCCCGTTACCGCCACGTCACAAATTCGTGCTGCATTCTTCGCGTCGGGCGACTGATCAGGCACCGTTCCGTCGATCGGTGTCGGCCGAACGCCTTCCGGCATCGCGTGGCTTCGAGATGCGCAGGGTCTGTTACACACTCGCTTTTGCGGCGACTGCGGCGCTGGCCGCGCCGGATTCCGGAGTCGATCCGGGCGGGCGCACGCTTTTCATCGGCGAACACCGCTGCGCGATCGCGGAGCGGCTCGAGGCCATACACCGACGCGGATCGATCACCGTCTCGCGCGACCGCTTCATCGTCCTAACGCTGCACGCGCACCCGCAGCGTTACGTCCAGTGCATCTTCCAGAACCGGGATATGCAGATGCTCTGCGAGGCAGCCTCGGGCGCCTACGGGCCAC
>Ga0255028_100127_pt1 | contig 20050 bp, 16 predicted proteins | sample DRGLUT_MetaT_FD_178168 | JGI IMG/M metagenome (GOLD analysis project Ga0255028, IMG submission 178168) | Metatranscriptome of freshwater microbial communities from Pennsylvania, United States - DR:GLUT (Metagenome Metatranscriptome) | ecosystem: Environmental > Aquatic > Freshwater > Creek...
AACGAGGTTGACCGGATCGAGGATTGCCTGAAGGCGCTCGGCGCTCAGGAAGGTCTTGGGGCAAGCGGGCTTGGCGTGCTCCTGTTCCTGAACAACTGCACCGACGGGACGGCACATGTGGTCGCATCGCTGCGCCCATCCTTGCCCATCCCCGTGCGGGTCATCGAGCGGACGTTTGCCGAGGCGAATGCCGGCTGGGCCCGACGTGAGGCGATGGAGGCCGCGGCCGACTGGCTGGAGGAAGCCGGTGCCGTCAACGGCGTGATCCTCACCACCGACGCCGATAGCAGGGTGCCCGGGGACTGGGTGGCGCGTAATCTCGCCGTCATCACCGACGGTGTCGATGCCGTGGCCGGCCGGATCGCCCTCGACGAGGCGGACGCTGCGCGCCTCCCGGATGCGCTGCACGCCCGCGGGGCGCTGGAAGGCGCCTACGAGGCGCTGCTCACGGAGCTGGAGGCACGGATCAATCCGCTCCCGCACGATCCCTGGCCGCGGCACTGGACGACCTCTGGCGCGACGCTCGCGGTCCGGCTCGCCACCTACCGGCAGGTCGGCGGCATGCCTCCGCTCGCGGTCGGCGAGGACAAGGCCTTCGTCTCATCGCTGTTGTCGAGCGACGCACGGGTCCGGCACGACCCGGACATCCTCGTGGTGACCTCCGGGCGGCTCGACGGACGGGCGCCGGGCGGCGCGGCCGACACGATGAAGCTCCGCTGTGAGGTGCCCGAAAGCCCGTGTGATCCGCGCCTGGAGGTGCTGCCGCGCGCCCTGTTCCGGTTCGCCTGGCGCCGCCGCATCCAACGCCTGCATGCCTTGGGACGCCTCGGCCGCACGGCGCTCTGGGCCCCATGGCTCGGCATCCGGTCGGATATTGCGGCGACAATTGCCGACCTCGCCACGCTCGGCGCCGTGCTCGCCGCGACGGAGGCTGCAAGCCCGGTGCTCACGTATCGCCCACTGCGGCCTGCCGAACTTCCCCGACAGATCCGGCGCGCCCGCGCTGTCCTGAACCTGCTTTGCTTTGGGCGCCGATTCCTGGGCCGCTCCCGCATGTCGAAGGTCGTGGCGGTGGAGGGTGCCTCCCCGTTGCCAGCGGAGCGGACGGGCCATGCCTGAGCCCCTGGCCTACCGCGTCCAGAAGCATGCCGCTCGCCGGTTGCACTACGATTTCCGGTTGGAACTCGGCGGCGTTCTGAAGAGCTGGGCGGTCACGAGGGGGCCAAGCCTCGTCGTGGGCCAGCGCCGCCTGGCCGTCGAGGTCGAGGATCACGGCCTGGACTACGCCGACTTCGAGGGTGTGATCGCGCCAGGCGGCTACGGGGCAGGCGTCGTTCTGCTCTGGGACTGCGGGACCTGGGAGCCGGATGGCGACCCCGCCGCGGCGCTGGCAGCGGGGTCGCTCGCCTTCACCCTCCACGGGGAGAAGCTGGCCGGCCGCTGGCGCCTCTCGCGCATGAAACCCCGTGCCCGCGAGCGGCATGTCTCCTGGCTGCTGATGAAGTCGCGCGACGAGGCCGCACGCGGCGCGGGCGAGCCTGACATCTTGGAGGAGCAGCCGCGCTCGATCCTGACCGGCCGCACGGTCGAGGACATCGCCGCGACGGCGGCCTGATAGGAGGAAGGCGTATGGACCAGATTACCCCGGCCAACCTGGCCTACGACCCAATCGCGGCCGCTCGCCAGGTGGCCATCACTGCCGCCCGCCGCGCGGGCGAACAGGACCGCGACTCCGGCTTCCCGGCCGAGGACGTCGCCGACCTCGCGCACTTGGGCCTGCTCGCCGCACCGATACCCTCCGACAAGGGCGGCGTCGGCCTCGGCGAAGAGCCGGATGCGTGCGACCTCGCGACGGTGCTGCGGCTCGTGGGCTACGGCAGCCTCGCACTCGGGCGTATCTACGAGGGACACGTCAACGCCCTCCAGCTCGTCGCCCGCTACGGCAAGGTCGGCCAGCGCGAGCGGCTCTTCGCCGACGCCCTGGACGGCCATCTTTTCGGGGTCTGGAATACCGACCCGCCCGGAGATTGCCTGCGATTGGGGGATGATGGCCGGCTGCGCGGTGTGAAGACCTTCGCGTCGGGCGCCGGCTTCGTCACTCGGGCCCTGGTGACGGTCAAGCGCGAGCCGGGCGCCTCGCCGCTGATGCTGGTCGTCCCGCTTGAGAGTGGCAGCCGCGCCGACCTCTCCGGATGGCGTGCCCACGGCATGCGTGCGTCCGCGACCGGCACCGTCGATTTCGAGGACATCGCCGTGGGCGACGATGAGATCCTTGGCCGGTGGGACGACTACCACCGCCAGCCGGTCTTCTCGGGCGGCGCGTGGCGGTTCGCGGCGGTGCAGCTCGGCGGCATCGAGGCGGTGTTCGACGCTTGGCGGGGACATCTTTCCTCGACGGGCCGCGGCGTCGACCCGCACCAGTTGGCCCGCCTCGGCGAGGGCGCCATCGCGGTCGAGGGTGCCCGGCAATGGGTCGAGCGCGCCGCCCTGACCGTCGCCGAGGACGAACTCGCGCCCGAGCGCATCGTCGCCTTCGTCAACCTGTGCCGGCTCGCGGTCGAGAAGGCCGGCCTCGACGTGCTGCAACTCGCCCAGCGCTCGGTCGGCCTGCAGGGCTTCCTGCGCGAGCATCCCCTCGAACGGCTCTCGCGCGACCTCGCCACCTACCTGCGGCAACCTGCGCCGGACCGGGCCCTGACCACGGCGGCGGCCGAGATCCTTGAGGCCGGCGGTTTAGCCGGGGACCTGTTCGCTTCGGGAGCCACGCGATGAGTAGGCATGTCGCCTCCCTACCACCCAGCTATTTCGACGACCTCTACGCTACTGACCCGGATCCATGGCAGTTCGAGACCAGCGATTACGAGAGCGGGAAGTATGCCGCGACGCTCGACGCCCTGCCGCGTGACCGCTACGCTCGGATCCTGGAGGTCGGCTGCTCAATCGGCGTGCTGACCCAACAGCTCGCTGCCCGCTGCGACGCGCTTGTGGGCCTCGACGCCGCGGCCGCGGCCCTGGAGCGGGCACGTGACCGCTGTCGGGAACTCGCGCATGTCGACCTCAGTCTGGGGCAGGTCCCGCGAGATTGGCCCGCAGGTGCCTTCGACCTGATCCTCCTCTCCGAGGTCGTCTACTACCTCGATGCCGCTGACGTGGACCGCCTGGTCGCGCGGGTGCAAGCCAGCCTCGGCAAGGGCGGTGATGTCGTACTCGTGCATTGGACCGGGGAGACGCACTACCCGCTCACCGGAGATGCGGCGGCAGAACTATTCGTCGCGCATTCGGACGAATTCCTGCAAGTCGACCGTCAATCGCGAGCAGAGCAATACCGTATCGACGTTCTGCATCGTGCGGACTGACAAAGCGTTGCGCGACCGCTGCGCGGTGCACACGCCGTCTTACGATAGGCCACCTGCATGGTCACGAACGGTTGCTCGGCATTCGGCGCGTGACGGTGGCGCAGTGCGCAACGCATTGTCATTTGGCGCGTAGCCCTGTCGCAACCCCCGGCTCGGCCTGGGCGTCGAGGAGCGAGCTGGACATGAGGCATAAACCCCTGCGCGAGCAGGTCATCGTGATCACCGGCGCGTCAAGCGGCATCGGGCTGACGACCGCCCGCATGGCCGTCGAACGCGGGGCCCACGTGGTGCTGGCCGCCCGAAGCGGGGACGTGCTGGCAAGGATTGCCGCTGAGCTCGGTTCCCGTGCCGTCCATGTGGTCGCCGATGTCGGTCGGCTTGAGGACGTGCAGGCGATTGCCGACGAGGCACGAGCGAGCTTCGGCGGCTTCGACACCTGGGTCAACGTCGCCGGACTGACCGTCTACGGCCCCTTGCGTGAGATCGCGTACGCCGACCATCAGCGCCTGATCCAGACCAATCTCTGGGGCACCGTGAACGGCTCGCTCGTGGCCGTCGAGCACCTGCGAAAGCATGGCGGGGCGCTGATCAACGTCGGCAGCATCGCCTCGGATTTGGCCTTCCCGTTCCAGGGACTTTACGCTACCTCGAAGCACGCCGTGAAGGGTTTCACCGACACGCTACGCATGGAGCTGATTGCGGAGCGCGCACCGGTTTCCGTGACCCTGGTGAAACCTGCCTCCATCGACACGCCACTGCCACAGCGTGCCCGCAACTACATGGACCGCGAGCCGACGCTTCCGCCGCCGATCTACCCGCCGCAGGAAGTAGCCAACGCCATCCTCCATGCCGCAGTAAACCCGCAACGCGACATCATCGTCGGCGGGGGCGGCAAGCTGTTCGTCGTGGGCAAGGAGTTCGCACCGGGCGCATACGACGAGTTCGCCCCTGCCATCATCGCGCTACAGAAGCGCTCCGAGAGCCCAAGGAATCCGCAAGGGGCGCTGCACGCTCCGCGGGAGGCCGGGAACGAACGTGGCGACCCGCCGATCTACGTCATGCGGACCAGCGCCTACACCCGCGCCACGCTGCACCCGTTGGCAACGGCAAGCGTACTAGCCGTGGGTCTGGCGGCGACGGCTGCCGTTATCGTCGGCACGCGGCGCAGGCAGGTCGGCGGCTGAGAAGGCTGAGACCGGGCGTCGGCGAAGACGCATTCCAGCAACCGCACAAACGAAGGCGACCGACCATGAAAGCACTCACTTGGCAAAGCCGGGGCAAGATCTCCTGCGAGACAGTTCCGGACCCTAAAATTGAGCATGGGCGCGACGTCATCATCAAGGTGACGGCCTGCGCGATCTGCGGATCCGATCTCCACCTCATGGGCGGTTTCATGCCCACGATGGAATGCGGCGACATCTTGGGCCACGAGACCATGGGCGAGGTAATCGAGGTCGGCAAGGACAACGCCAAGTTCAAGGTCGGCGACCGCATCGTGGTGCCGTTCACCATCTGCTGCGGCGAGTGCCGCCAGTGCAAATGGGGCAACTGGAGCTGCTGCGAGCGTACCAACCCGAACGGCAAGTTGCAGGCCGAGACCTACGGCTATCCGCTCGCCGGCCTGTTCGGGTTCTCGCACATCACCGGCGGCTTCGCCGGCGGGCAGGCCGAGTACCTGCGGGTGCCCTACGCCGACGTCGGCCCCATCGTGGTGCCCGAAGGCCTCACCGACGAGCAGGTCCTGTTCCTGTCCGACATCTTCCCGACGGCCTATCAGGCGGCTGAGCACTGCGATATTGGCCCGGAGGACACGGTCGCGATCTGGGGCTGCGGCCCTGTCGGAGTGCTCGCGGTGAAGTGCTGCCTGATGCTCGGCGCCAAGCGCGTCATTTCCATCGACAGTGTGCCCGAGCGCCTCGCGCTTGCCCGCGAGGCCGGTGCGGAGACCATCGACCTGTCCCATCAGAACGTGCAGGACACGCTGATGGAGATGACTCACGGCCTTGGGCCGGACTCTGTCATTGAGGCAGTCGGCATGGAGTCTCACGGGGCCGACACGACGCTGCAGAAAGTAACGTCGGCCATCATGGAGCACACGGTCAGCCTTGAGCGTCCCTACGCCCTGAACCAGGCGATCCTAGCCTGCAGGCCCGGCGGGAACGTCTCGATGCCCGGCGTATTCGCGGGTCCCGTAGGCCCCGTCGCGCTTGGCCTTCTGATGAACAAGGGCCTGACCCTGAAGACCGGCCAGACGCACATGGTGCGATACATGAAGCCGCTCTTGGACCGCATCCAGAACGGTGACATCGACCCGTCTTTCATCATCAGTCACCGCTCCACCAAGCTGGAGGAGGGACCGGCGCTCTACGAAGCGTTCCGGGACAAGAGCGACAAGTGCACCAAGGTCGTGTTCAAGCCGCACGGCTGACACCGCCTCGGTCTGGGCCGGGAACGGCCCGCAACGCATGAAGGCAAAGATGCCCGACGACACGCGCGACCTCGCCCTGGTCTTCGCCGGCGGCAACGCCGTCGGCGCCTACCATGCCGGGACCTACGAGGCGCTCCATGGCCACGGGCTCAGGCCCGACTGGGTCGTGGGCGCCTCCATCGGCGCGGTGACGGCCGCCATCGTGGCGGGCAACGCGCCCGAGGACAGGGTCGCCAAGCTCCGGGTGTTCTGGGACGAGGCGATGCAGCCCACGAGCACGAGCCCGACTTCACTGCTCAAGCCGCGCCAAGTCTACAACGGCCTGCACGCCCTCCTAGCACTCGCCTGGGGTCGTCCGAGCATCTTCCGCCACCGGCTGCCCGGCCTATGGTCGGCCCTGCCGTGGGTGCCGAACGACGTCGCCCTGTTCGACAACCGGCCGCTTCTCCACACTTTGGAACGCCTCGTCGATTTCGAGCGGCTGAACCGGGGCGGCACGCGCCTGACGGTCGGGTGCGTCGACATCGAGACCGGCGAGGAGGTCTACTTCGACACCGCGCGCCAGGAGGTCCGGCCCGAGCACATCCTCGCCAGCACGGCCATCCTGCCCGCCTTCCCGCCGGTGGAAATCAACGGGCGGGTCCTGTGCGACGCCGGCTACACGAACAACCTGCCCCTGGACCCGCTCTTCGAGACCGAGCCGGGGCGGGACCTCCTGTGCATCGCCTCGGGCCTGTTCTCATTGCGCGCGCCACGTCCGGCTTCCCTCGACGCGGTCATCGAACGCGCGAACGACCTTATCTTCGCCAGCGCGCCGCGCCGGGCGATTGCGGGCCTCAGGCGTGAGTATGAACTGCGGGAAAAGATTGACCCGACGGGACCAGCGGTGACGCTGCTCCACCTCGTCTACCAAGCAGGCGCCGACGAGCTCGCGGTCAAGAGCTTCGACTTCTCGCCATCCTCGATCCGCGACCGGTGGGCCGCGGGCCAACACGACGCGGAGCAGGGCCTGGGGCTGTTGGCGCGGGGCCGGCGCGCGAACGGCCGCTTCGACTACCTCAGCGTTCCCAACAGCCTCGATCCGCCGAAAGACGCAGGGCCTCAGGCGGCTTCCGCGGTGGCGTAGCGCTCATGGCGCAGCACCCCTCGCGTGAACTGGTCGGCGTCGGCGGCGTTGCCGGACACGACGAGAGGACGCATCCGCATGCAGCAGCGCTGGCCGAACCGATTATGGATCGTGCGGCACGGCGAGAGCGCCGGCAACGTCGCCGCCGAGGCCGCGCACGGCGCCAGCCTGGCCCGAATCGACATCGCCGAGCGCGACGTCGACGTACCCCTCAGCGCGCTCGGGGAGAAGCAGGCTGACGCCGTCGGACGCTGGTTCGCTGACCTTCCGGCCGGGGGCAGGCCCGAGATCGTCCTGACCTCGCCCTACCTTCGGGCCAGGCAGACTTCCGAGCACATCCGCGCCGCCGGCGGTCTTGCGCAAGGCGCCCCTGAACACCTGGTCGACGAGCGGCTGCGCGAGAAGGAGCTCGGCATCCTCGACAGGCTGACGCGGACCGGCGTCGAAGAGCTGTATCCCGAGCAGGCCGAGATGCGCCGGCGCCTGGGCAAGTTCTACCACCGCCCGCCGTCCGGCGAGAGCTGGTGCGACGTGATCCTGCGTCTCCGGAGCGCGCTGGACACCGTCTCGCTTCACCACGGCGAGAAGCGGGTGCTCATCGTCGCGCACCAAGTGGTCGTGCTGTGCCTACGCTACCTAATCGAGGACATGACCGAGCGGGAGATCCTGGCCATCGACGCCGCGGGCGACGTCGCGAACTGCTCGGTGACAGAGTACGCCTTCCGGCCACGCGAGGGCAGCACCGGCAAGCTCGCCCTGGAACGCTACAACTTCGTCGCGCCGGTCGCCGAGGCCGGGGCGCCGGTTACTTCCGAACCCGACGCGAACGTGGCCGCCCGATGACGCACGAGATCCTCACCGCGGACAGCCTCAAGACGTTCCTCCTGCCGGTCCCGCACGAGGGCAGCAAGGACGAGCGCGGCAGCGCGCTTGTGCTCGGCGGCTCCAGGTCGGTCCCCGGAGCCGCCCTGTTGGCCGGCGTCGCCGCCCTGCGGGCGGGTGCGGGTAAGCTGAAGATCGCCACCGTCGAGAGCAGGGCCGCCGGCATGGGGCTGGCGGTGCCCGAGGCCATGGTCGTCGACCTTCCAGAGACGTCGGAGGGTGGTGTAGACGGCGAACGCGCCGCGGACTGCCTGTTCAAGGTAACCAAGGGGTGCGACGCACTCCTAGTCGGGCCAGGCTTGATCGAGGATGGCCCGACCACCAAGCTGGCGGTGCAACTGCTGGAGGCACTGCCGGGCGCCTCCTTCATCCTCGACGCGGCCGCAGTCTGCGGGCTCGCCCCGCACGCCGACGTCGTCCGCCGACATGGGGGGCGGGTGGTGATCACACCCCATGCCGGCGAGATGGCGCAGTTGCTGGACCGGAGCCGGGACGCGGTTGAGGCTGACCCGCTCGATGCGGCGCTCGCGGCGGCCGACCTGCTGGGCGTGGTGGTGGTGATGAAGGGAGCCAAAACCTGGATCGTGGACCCGCAGGGCGCGCGCTGGCTCTACGAGGGCGGCGGCATCGGCTTGGCGACTTCCGGTTCGGGTGACGCCCTGGCTGGGATCGTTGTCGGAATGCTGGCGCGCGGTCTGGCGCCCATGGCCGCGGCGCTTTGGGGCGTGTTCCTGCACGGTGAGGCCGGCAGGCGCCTGGCCGCCTCGGTCGGTCCGATGGGGTTCCTCGCCCGGGAGATCCCCGGCGAGGTGCCGCGCCTGCTCCGCGAAACGGCGGTTTAGAGTCACTGCGCCGAGTTGGAGGGCGGTCCCGCGTGGCCGTTCCCTCAAGGACGAATGGCGGAAGCCTCAACCGGGGCCTCCTCCGGTGCGGCGTGGCGCAATGTGCGACCTGCGAAGACGAGGCGCCCGATCCAGGCAACTCGCGTGACGGCCGACGAACGACCGCTCTGGAGAACTGGAAACGGCGTTCCCGGCGGCTGGGTTGGGTCGTAGGCGGAATGTCCGCTTCGAGTCGAAGAGGCATGGTCTGGTAGCCACCCTCAGCCGCCTTTCCGCTGCCGGCCCATTGCAGGCTTTGGGAAGGTCTGCTTCGTAGGATGTCGGCGAAACAGGGACCTACGGCATGATCGGGTTGGATAGCAGACCTGCACGTCTTTGTGCGTTACCAGACGACCGCCTACGTTTCACACCGTGGCTTGTCCCCACGCAGCAACGCGAAACCACGCTCCGCCATCGCTCGCATCTCCGCCGCACCGGCTCGCATCTCTGCAACTTGGGCACGCATCTCAGCCACCAACATTCGTCCCTTCCGCACCTCCGCCAGGCATTCCAGCTGCTTGGGTATGGCGTTGGTACGTGAGGGCCTGCGGCCGTCATTCAGCCGTTCGCAGAATGGCACCTCCATCAACTCGGCATCGGCGGCGTCGCAGATCAGGAAGGCGCAGGCCAGTGGCGCTGTACCTTCGTGGAGGAGATCGACACATAGCGCTGGGATCGCGCGACAAGCCTCCAGGTAGGCTTCATCCAAGCTCTGCTGATGCAGGCCGAACGAATCCCGCTCCAGCCCTCTGGGTGTACGCAGGTGGAAGTAGAACTGCGGCATCGCTCAACGAACCTGCTCGGAGGGAGCGGCGAAGTACGAAATCTAACTCAGGTCAGGAACATTCGTTCACATTCCTGCGTAATGCGCTCATCATCAGCTTGTCCGATCCAGGTGCTGATGGCTGGAAGAGCCGCGTACTTCCGCCTGCACTTGAAGGTGGATTAACATGCCGGTAGCCCCGAACCAATACGCCACGTCGATGCTCATCCGTAAGCTGGAGAGCATCGCCACTCTCTCGGATGCGGAGCGGCTGGCCATCGAGGGCCTGCCGGTGAGGATCAACGTCCTCGACGCCCGGCAGGACATCGTGCGCGACGGCGACAAGCCCTCACATTGCTGTCTGGTCGTGGATGGATGGGTCTGCCGCTACAAGCTTTTGGACCAGGGCAAACGGCAGATCGTCTCCTTCCACATCGCCGGCGACACGCCGGATCTGCAGAGCCTGCACCTCCACACCATGGATCACAGCCTCGCCACGGTGACGAACGCGACCCTGGCGTTCATCCCGCACGAAATCATGCGGGACCTGACGGCCGAGCACCCCAACCTCGCGGCGCTGCTGTGGCGTGACACGCTGATCGATGCCGCGATCTTCCGGGAGTGGCTGACCAGCATCGGCCGGCGCTCGGCTTTCGGACATCTCGCGCACCTGTTCTGTGAGATGTACCTGAAGCAGCAGGCTGTCGGGCTCGCTGAGGGCTACCGCTGCCCGATGCCTGTCAGGCAGGTCGATCTCGCCGATGCGCTGGGGCTCACGTCTGTGCACGTCAACCGCGTGTTGCAGGACATGCGCGCCCAGAACCTGGTCACGCTCCAGGGGAAGACGCTGGTGATCGACGCGTGGGACGAGCTGCAGCGGGCTGCCGAGTTCGATCCCACTTACCTGCACCTGGAGAAACGCGGCAGCGTGAACCTCCGTTTCGGCATCGCCACCAGGATGACTGTGCAACGAGCATCCGCTTCCGAGCATCCGTCGGAGGGGCTCTCCGGCTTGGCCGGGTCGCAAGCGGAACGTCCCGTTCGAGATCAGAAGCCAAGTTCCCGTTGCCACCCATAGCGGCGGCCCGGAGGCAGTTTGTCGACGCTAGGGCTGGTGCCGAGCCTTCCATGGAAGCGCCAGAAGTCGCCTTATCTCGGCAAGCGTGACCTATAGCGCCACTTGCTGCTCGATCGAGCTGATCAGGTGAGCCGTGCGCGCCATCTCGGCGGCTGCTCTCCGACGCAGTGCTGAGCGTGGAGCAATCGGCTTGCGTCCGCGGTCCAGAACCTCCGTGAAGGGCACCTCGATCAGAAGGTCGCCGCTGGCACCGGTGATCTCGAAGGCGTAGCGCGTGGGGTTTGCCGTCTCGTAGATCAGATCGGTACTCATCCCCGGAACGGCTTGGCAGGCTCCGAGGTAGGCGGCTTCGACGTTGGCAAGCTCCAAGCCGATATCATCCCGCTCCAGGCCCTTCAGGCCGCGCAGGTGGAAGTAGAACCTCGGCATCGACAGCACACGCCGAGCCAGCCCCCTCCCTAGGCAGCCGCCCAAACCTGTCCCGGATCTGAGGTCGGCGATCGGCTTCAATGGGTCCGTGACGGAACGTCCGCTTCAGGGCGCAATGCCCGGGTCCGCTCCCCACCCCGAGCCGAAGTCGCTGGACGGTCGATGGACGACCGCTTCGGGGGAGCGACCGCAGCGGTCCGGGCGGGCTGGGTTGAGTCGTGAGCAGGGTGGCCGCTTTTCAGGTCGACCTTCTCTGAAGCGGACAGGCTGCTTTCGGCCAGATCCTGCTGCGAGCGACGGACCCCTGAGCGTCTCAGATGGGTAGAAAGCTGCCCCCAAGCCTTTCGCCCGGAAGCAGACGTTCCGCCTTCGATCTTACCTCGCTCTTCAAGCCGATGTAGGCCGTTTTTGAAAACTGACGAAGGTGGGGCTCCAACGAAGGCGAGCGCGACACAAGGAAAATAAAGCTAACAGTTGTATATCTGGTTGCATAAAAAGCAATTGAAATTGCTATCAGCATGTACTGTCGGGCAACGTATCCTCCAATCGCTGGGCAGATGACAGCTTAACGAGCAGTCTACACCTGCCGCTTAACCCTGAATTGGAAAGCTAAGATCGTGCTTGCCCGCATCCTCAACTCGCTGTGCCTCGTAGCTTTGAGTTCGCCAGCCTGCGGATGGGTGGTGCGCGCGCTTATCGTCGCGGCGTCTAGAGAAGCATCGTCTTGTCGCGAGGCCACCGACGGCGGATCCGGCAAGATGGTCTTGGTCCGGTAGTCAGAGGGTTCGCCGAGAGATGGCTCGGTTCAAGCCGCTCGAGCGAGATCGCCCTCGATCGCGTTGAGCGCCCGCTCCAGCGCCGCGAAGCAGATCGGGTCGAACGCCGTGCCAAGGTCTGCGCGCATGATGCCGAGCGCCTTCTCAAGCGACATGGCCGCACGGTAGGGCCGGTCGGCGGTCAGCGCGTCGAACACGTCGGCGACCGAGACAATGCGGGTCTCGGGTGCGATCGCGTCGCCTCTTAAGCCGCGTGGATAGCCCTTGCCGTCGAGCCGTTCGTGATGGCCGCCGCCGATGCTAGCCATCTCGTGGAACACTGCCGCGCGGGTCAGGATCGTCTCGGAAAGGGACGCGTGATTGCGCATATCCCGCCACTCCGCGTCATCCAGTTTGCCGTTCTTGTCGAGTATCGCGTTCGAAACCCCGAGCTTACCAACATCGTGAAGCAGCGCAGCCCGCTTCAGCCAGCGGCGGCGATCCGACGTATAGCCAAGTTCAGCCGCAATCATGTCGGCGTAGACCGCAACCCGCTCCGAATGGCCGGAAGTGAACGGGCTCTTGGCGTCGATAATCTGAGCAAAGGCACGGGCTATGTCGTCAAGGTAGTCTTCGTCCACGACGATCGGGCTGACCGGCGCCAACGCGAACACCGCCGCCTCGACTTCATCCGAGGCCAGTATGTCCCAGAAGCCGGGTTTGGACGCGGCCGCCTCGAAGCAGGCGACCACCTGAGGATCGAACCAAGTGCCCGAGCGCGCCCGCACCTCGGCAATCGCGGCCGCGGGGCCGGCTGCGGTGTGGAAAACGTCCACCACCTGAGCGAGCAGCGCCACGCGTGCGTAAAGTGGGATCGCCGGGCCGGCGAGGCGGTCCGGTCGGCCGCCGCCGTTCCAGTGCTCGTCCAGCGCGTGGATGGCCTCGCAGACACTCGCGGGGAAGCGAAGCTGTAGGGCGATCTGAGCACCGCGCTGACAGCGGGTCTGGATCAGGTCGTCGGTGATCGCTCCGCCGTTCTGCAGGATGTTGAGCACGGCACGGAAGCGTTCGGCAAGGCCGGCCTTGAGGCCCGTATGAGAAAATACGAAGCCGAGCACCTTTGGCAGGCTGTCGCTCACCGTCTTGAAGTCACGTTTGAAGCTGAGATCGTCGGACAGATATAGCTCGCAGATGCGCGCGGCGTTGCTGGAGCACCCAAGGTCCTTCAGCATCACCGTGTGGTAGAGTTCCCAGAGCTGCAAGTCTGGCAGGCCCATCTCCCGGCCGATGTTGAAGCCGATCCAGGTCGCGCGCACGCAATGCCCGACGGGCTGACCCTCCGTCAGGTCAAGGGCGTGGCTCAAGGCGCCGAGCACTTCCGACAACTGGATCGTCCTGGCTTCCTCTTCGCTGCCTGAAACGATCCGCATCGTTCTCGTCCAGTCTCTTGCCTTGTAGGCCTCTATGCGCGGCAAGACTGCCTGAAAAACCTGATCAAAGCGTTGCGCTGCCTTTCGCTTGCTAACCAGTCCCAAGCGGACGTTTTCCGCTTCCACAAAGGGTGGTGAGCGGGCTTTAGCGATGCGGCCGGGACCGGACATTCAAGCCGACAGCGATCAGTCTGGTTTGAGTGCACCTCTAGCAGACGGCCATTCTTGGTGCATGGCGGCCGGGCCGAAAGCCTAGCGAAGGTGGGCTTGGCCGCTGCACCTCAGTCGCATGAGCGTCTTATGGCACCGCCACCACCGCACTTCAGGCGCGCCAGCGCGGGGGCTCCTCGTAGGTCAGAGACTGAACGATCTGGCGGTAGGCCGCCTCCGGGAACGCCTTGAGGGTTTGTGCCCGGATGTTGCCGAGCATCCCAAGCTGCATGCTGAAGCGGGCCGCAACAGCGTCGTCCGGAGCCTCGTAGACCACTACGATGTCGTGGCTCCCCATCGTCAGGTAGAACTCCTTGAAGCTCCCGCCCATCTGCCCGAGCAGCTGCTTGGCAGCATCGAGGCGAGCGGGTGAGTCGGACGCCGCGCGTGCGCCCTGATCAGTCCAGTTCGCGAGCATGATGTAGGTGGTCATCGCATACCTCCGGTTTCGGGCGTGACCGAAGCGTAATCCTACAACAACTTGCGCGCGGGGACATAAAGGGTTGTCGTTCGGAGCCGGTGCGGTTTGGGTATGCCCATCGGAGCGACCGGCGCCGGTTCGCTATGGGTGCACCTTTTACGAACCGGATCTGATAGGCGCTTCCGACCCCTGGCCGACCCTCGGAGGGTCCGCTTTCCGGCCGCTTGGCGCAGGATGATCTACGACCGGAACGGGTGGCAACCGGCCATTGGTCTATCATCCGGAAGCGGACTCCCCGCCTCCCTTCCTACCTGTATGGTCGTGGCCGCCCTATCGAGAGAGAACCAAGTCCTGCGGAGGCAAAGCATGAGGCGTCGGCACCTTCTCACGGCTATAGCTGGAGCCCTGCTCGCGCCACGGACCAGTCACACGCAGGAAGGCCGGAGGCCGGTCGTGGGGTTCCTGTCGATCTCTTCGGCAGGGGCCGTGGGATCTTCCCTCCTGCCCGCCTTCCATCGCGGTTTGGCTGAGGCCGGCTATACGGAAGGTCGCAACGTGACGATCCACTACGTTTGGGCGGAGGGATCCTATGAGCGCCTGACCGCCCTCGCGGGCGAACTCGTGCGGCGGAAGGTCAACGTGATCGTGGCCGCCGGCGGCACCATCGCAGCGCTCGTATCTCGGGCGGCAACGTCCGACATCCCGATTGTCGGCCTGGCAGGAGATGATCCGGTCCGGCTCGGCTTGTCCACGAGCATCGCCCGACCGAGCGCCAATTTCACGGGCGTAGTCCAACTGGTGGTGGCTTCCGTCGGCAAGCGGCTGGAGGTGCTGCACGACCTGATCCCGGACATGAAGGTCGTCGCCTTCTTAGACAATCCACGCCGGACCAACGCTGCCCAGCAGGTCGCCGAGATGAGGGCGGCGTCACAAGCTCTCGGGCTGGACATAATCGTGGTCGAGGCAAGCGACGACGAGGGTCTCAGATCCGTGCTGCCGGCGGCGCGCGCCCAGGCCGGCGGCCTCGTCGTTGCGGGCGACCCCTTCTTTTTCGCCCGTAAGACGCTCATCACGACCCTGGCCGAGCGGCACGCGCTGCCGACCATCTACTTCTTCAAGGAATTTGTGCAGGCGGGCGGCTTGATCAGCTTTGGCTCGAACCTCACAGACGCATTCCGCCAAATCGGCGTCTATGTGGGCCGCATCCTGGGCGGCGCGACACCGTTCGACCTGCCCATGGTGCAGCAGACCGACAAGCTTGAACTCGCGGTCAACTTGAAGGCCGCGAAGGCCCTCGGCCTAACTGTGCCTGCCTTGATCCTAGCCCAAGCCGACGAAATCATCGACTGAACTCGGTCTCGCGCAGAGCCGCCATCCGGTTAGATCTATCGTCACTCCGGAAGCGGAGAGGAAACTTCGGCTAGGTACAGTCACTCAGGGCCGCTCAATGTGTCGGCAAGCGGACCTTCCAAGGGCAAAAAAGGGTTGAGACCAGACCTTAGCCTTCCATCCGGCAGCGGCCGTTTTGCTTCTGCCCTGCCTCATCCATTTAATTGATGAGCGAAACCCCCAAGAAGCAGACACTCGCGTCATGCTCTCACAGCAGCCGCGCCAACACTCAATCATGCCAAGTCGCTTCACTCGTTCCGTCTAACGGGCAGAAAAGGCGGTCGAGATGAGGGCGGTTTAACCCAACGCTCGAACTGCGTCGCACAGAAGAGTGTAACCGGTCCGATCGGAATGTTGCTAATATGCAACATTGCACATAATAGATTTCCAGATTGTAACTGATCTAGTTTGACATCGGATCGCAGCAGTCATGCGTTCCAATGACATACGCAAAATATTAGAATTCGTATAAGTCGCCTTTCAGCTCAAGTCCTCAATGACCGGGGATTAAAGCTTGATCCAATTTGTGTCTCGTTGGTAGCTCCGTATCCGGACCCAAACAGACGTCCGGTACGTACCGGTTTCCGTGCGAAGCCGCGGAGTTAATGATGAGCAGGGCTTTCAGGTGTCATTTTCTTGGGCTTCTGCTGATTGGCATCTTACCCACTACGACTGCGCATGCACAACAAAGCGTAACACCGGCCGAAGGTGCCGAGGGCGTGACGCTGGACCAACTCAGCGTCGAGAGTGCAGGCGAGCGCCCAGAGCCGCAGGGTGGCGTCACGGTCGGGTATCTGACCAAGCAAACGCGCAGCGCCACTAAGACAAACACGCCGGTCCTAGACATCCCGCAATCGATCACTATCATCCCGCGGGAGCAGTTCTTGGATCAGAATTATCAGAACCTGACCGAGCAGCTGCGCTTCGTGCCAGGCTTGATCCCCGCGCAGGGTGAGAGCAACCGCGATCAAGTGCTCATCCGCGGCCAGAACACCAGCGCGGATTTTTATATCAACGGCATCCGTGACGACGTTCAGTACTTTCGTGACTTGTACAACATCCAGCGCATCGAGGTTCTAAAGGGACCGGACTCCCTCATCTTCGGTCGAGGCGGTGGCGGCGGCGTGATCAACCGCGTTCTCAAGGAGGCGGACGGCTACCGCGTCCGGGAGATCGTGGCCGGCGGCGGTCAGTTTGGGGACAAGCGCGTGGCCGTCGATGTCGGCGACCGGATCAGCGACAGCGTCTTCTTCCGACTGAACGGCGTGTTCGAAGACTCGGGGACCTACCGCCAGTTCGGCGACCTGACCCGCTACGGCGTCAATCCGACCGCCACCTTCCTCATCGACCCGCAGACGACGCTGAAACTCTCATACGAGTACTTCCACGATCAGCGTTTTCCCGATCGGGGTATTCCCTCGCAGTTCGGCCGCCCCTATCGGTACCGTGATAACATCCGGACCTTCTTCGGCAATCCGAACGTGAACTTCACGAAGGTCGATGCCAACATCGCCACCGTGCAGCTCGATCACCAGTTCGACTCGGGCGTCGAGATGCACAGCCAGCTACGCTTTGCGGATTATGACCGGTACTACGTCAACACCCTTCCCGGCAGCGCCGTGAACGCGGCCGGAAACGCGGTGACAATCACCGGATACCGAAACGACACGCCGCGGACGAACTACTTCAGCCAAAACGACTTCACCTACAAATTCCTGACCGGCGATATCAAGCACACGCTGCTGGGCGGGTTCGAACTCGGCTACCAGGAGGGGCTGGCCTACAGGCAGTCCCTGTTCTTCGGGAACAGCCTCGCGAGTAGCGTCGTGGTCAATCCGCTTCGCCCGCTGACTTTCGCGCCCACGACCCTGCGCAACAACGGCACGACGGATGCCAATTCGCGCTACAACCTCGGTGTTGCAGCAGTCTATGCACAGGACCAGATCGACATCACTGACTGGCTCCAACTCGTCGGTGGCCTGCGCTACGATCACTTCGACTTCGCGTCCACGGACCGGCGCACGCTGCTGACCAACAACCGCATAGACGATCCGATCTCCCCACGCGCCGGTCTCGTGCTGAAGCCGCTGCCAAACCTCGCCCTCTATACGAGCTACAGCGTCTCCTACCTGCCGTCCTCGGGCGACCAGATCGGTGCCTTCACCCCGGGCTTGGTCATCGCCAAGCCGGAGCAGTTCGAGAACACCGAGGTCGGCATCAAGTACGACGTCAATCCGCGCTTCCAGCTCACGGCCGCGGCCTACAACCTGGACCGGTACAACCAGCGTCTTGCCGATCCCAACAACCCCGGCTTCTTCATCCTGTCGGGGAAGACCAACACGCAGGGCTTCGAGATCGGCGCCAACGGATACGTCACCGATTGGTGGCAGATCGCGGGCGGCTACGCCTTCACCGATGCGCGCATCGCTAGCGCCACGTCAGCCACGATCGTCGCCGGCAACACGGTCGGGCTGGTGCCGTTCAACGCCTTCACGCTCTGGAACAAGTTCGACGTGACACGCGAATTCTCCGTCGGTATCGGCATTCTGAACTACTCGCACACGTTCGCGGCCTCAGATGATACGGTCCGCCTGCCGGGATATACCCGGATCGACCTGGGACTATTCTATCAGATCAGCGAGTCCGTCCGCGCCCAGGTCAACATCGAGAACCTGTTCGACCGGCGCTACATCGCTACGGCCGACAACAACAACAACATCACGCCGGGCGCACCGCGCACGATCAGGGCGCAGATCATCGCCCGGTTCTGACTGCGGCCGCTTTGAAGTGTTCAAGCTGCCGGCAAGCGAACCATCCGAACTTCAGGAAGGGGTCGGGAGCGCGCGGCGCAGGAACGTCCGCTTCTTACGACCGCCGTCCAGAAGCGGACCGGCGGGAAGCCACCCATCCCAGTCATTCAGAGGCACATGCCGATGGGGCTGGATGTGGCCGGAAGCAGCCGGTCAGCTCTGGAGGAGATCCGTCGGAAAAGCGGACGCGCGGCTTCCGACCCAAGTCGGCCGCTCAGAGCGATGTCGCGAGCGCCGAAGAGCGGACATAAGCTGCGCGAAGCTTTGTCCTTAGCGTGCATCACTGGTTATCAGTTTCAGCTCGCGTACCGCAGTTGCGATCTGTGCCTCGGTCAGCGACGAGTAGCCGAACACGAGCATGTCATCCTGTGCGCCGGGATCGAAATCGTAAGCGGCCCCGCTGGACAGGGCGTAGACGCCGATGCCTCGCTCGCGTGCTGTGACCTGGATCTTCCTGGCCGGCGGGAAGCCTTCCGGAAGTCGCCAAACCAGATGCAGGCCGCTCTCGGCGCCCAGAATGACCGGCTCCTCGAACGTCTCCCGCAACGCCCTGACGAGGTAGTCGCGGCGCGACTTGTAGACCTGTCTCAGCCGGCGCAGGTGTCGGTCGAAGTGCCCCTCGTCGATGAAGGTGGCCAGCGCGGCTTGCTCAAGCCATGCCTGACCGTTGCTCATCCGGGCCTTCAGCATCCGCGCCTCGTCCCAGAACATGCGCGGGACCGTGGCGTAGCCGATGCGTAGGCCTGCCCCCACCGACTTGGAGAAAGTGCCGACGTAGAAGACGCGTCGTCCCCCATCGAGGCCGGCGAGGGCGGTCAGCGGCGGGCCGTCGTACCGGAAGTCGCTGTCGTAATCGTCCTCGACGATATAGCTGTCGGTCTCCTCTGCCCAGCGCAGCAGTTCCAGCCGCCGGGTCACCGGCATGAGCGCGCCGGTGGGGAACTGGTGCGAGGGCGTGACGTACAACAGGCTACCCCGATCCATGGGCAGAAGGTCCGTGCGCAGCCCATCGCCGTCGACCGGGACCGGATGGATGGCCATGCCGGCGCTCCTGAAGATCAGGGAAGCCCCGAGGTAGCAGGGGTTCTCGATGCAGAGCTGCCGGGTATGGGACCTGAGCAGGTTGAACACCAGGTTGAGGGCGTCCTGTCCGCCCGTAGTCACGATGATCTGGTCCTCCGTCACCGCGACGGCGCGGGCGCGTCTCAGGTGCGTGGCGATGGCTGCGCGGAGTTCCGGGAGGCCGGCCGGGTCGCAATAGTCTGTTAGGTACGCGGTCTCGTGCGACAGGAGACGGTTCACGATCCGCCGCCAGATGCGCAGGGGAAACCCCGCGGGGTCGGAGCGTCCGACCCAGAAGTCGAGCTCTGGCCGGTCGCCGCCGCCGCCCGGCGAGCCGGCAAAGCAGAGCAAGGGCTCACCGACCACGTCCGGGACCGGTCCATTGGTCAAGGCTTGGCCACCACGTTGGATGAGCAGGAGGCTGTCCGGCGGGATCGGCTCCACGAACAGGCCGGCAGTGCCGCGCGCCTTGACGTAGCCCTCGGCCGCAAGCCGCTCGTAGGCCGTGATCACGGTGTTGCGAGAGATGCCCAGGCGCTCGGCCAGCAGGCGGCTAGGCGGCAGCGCCATGCCGGCCTTCAGCCTTCCTTCCAGGATGATCTCCCGGACCTGGTCGAAGACCTGAACCTGCAAGGGTTTGGCGGAGGCCGCGTCCAGCGTGAGCGTTAGTTCCACCGTCACCCCATCATCGTCGGCGACCCATCTGGACGCCCAGTCGGTACCAGCGCCCACCGATTAGGACCTGCCCAGTCAGGCGCGACAAAACGGTTGGTACCATCGGTCGCGCCTGTTTTGGCCCTTTTGCCTGACCAAAATTTGGAATTGTTTGCAGCTTTAGTGCATCCCGAGAACGGGTTGGGCTCGCTACGGAACGCCAAGAAGGCCGGACGCCCGACTGCGGAGGAACCATGAACGAGATCGTCAAGCCGGACTCTCTGATCGTCGCCGAGGCCGAGAGCCTGACGGAGACCTTCTTCGGGGGCTGCCCGCACGATTGTCCCGACACCTGCTCGATGCTGTTCGACGTCAA
>Ga0255028_100128_pt1 | contig 19979 bp, 17 predicted proteins | sample DRGLUT_MetaT_FD_178168 | JGI IMG/M metagenome (GOLD analysis project Ga0255028, IMG submission 178168) | Metatranscriptome of freshwater microbial communities from Pennsylvania, United States - DR:GLUT (Metagenome Metatranscriptome) | ecosystem: Environmental > Aquatic > Freshwater > Creek...
GGCCTCGCCACGCCCCGTGGTCCGGCCTCCTCCTCGGTCCAGCCGAAGCCGGGAGCCGGACGCTCGAGCCTGGCATAGGTCTCCGGAGCGCCGAGACGCTGCCGGCCCACGATCGCTCCCATGCCCGGATCGACCAACAGCCTTACGGGCACGCCGGTCGGACTGACCGCATCGACCACGTAGACTCGCCCGTCAAAGCGCGGGCGACCTACACCCGTGAAGCCGCGGTCGGCGAGGCGCCAGGCCACGACCCGCGGCGGCAAAACCTCTTCCTCGAAGGCGAATTGGGCGTTCGCGCTTTGACAAAACCCAAGAACGCTTGCGCCCGACACGAGGGCAGCACAGACCGCCGTCCGCGCGGCGATCCGAAAGCGTGAAGCCGTTCTGAGCGTCGAAGCCGTTCTGAGCGTCATTGTCACTCTGGTGCGTTCCCGTTCTGGAGACCCGGCAGAGTACCCGGTTCCGGCATGGCCCGGACCGGTTGATCCGGACCACGACCATGCCGGCGAGGTCGTTGCCCCGCATGCCGCTTGTGCTCGGCGAGCCGGGTAGAACCTGCGATTCGGGCGAGATTACGGAGGCGGAAAGGCAGGGCCGGACCCACGATCGACAGCGACCGCTCCGCTGCGTCTCGCGGTCACTTGCTGAAAACATTTCAATCTGGCAATTTCGCGACTTAGGACAGCAGAACTGTCCCATCGGCCGTGCATCCCGGCCGTCGCCGTCTCGCGCGCGAGCGAGAAATCCGGCAGACGGATAAGGGCGCGCCAGCGCACCGCTCCTCGGGCGGTCTGGGTCCTCGATGAACGCGGGTTGGCGGACGTGCCCCGGGAGGGACCGGCCGGATGGCCTGCGACATGAGGTCGGAGCGGCGGGCACCGACGGCAGGCGGGCACGAAACGTGCTCGTGAGCCGAAGGTTCGGCGGACGGTGTCGAGGTTAGGGACGAGACGAAGCATGTCACATCGCAGACCCTCTGAAGAGTTTGCTGCTTCCACGGTCCAGTCTGTCGCTCCGCGCGGCGGCCCGATGCCGCTCACGGTGCGCGATCCCGCCTTGCCGCAAGCGCAGGGTGCCTACGATCCCGCCAACGAGCGCGATGCCTGCGGCGTCGGCTTCATCGCCGACATGCACGATCGGCGCACGCACGCCATCGTCGAGCAGGGCTTGAAGATCCTCGAGAACCTCGATCATCGCGGGGCGGTCGGCGCCGATCCCAAGATGGGCGATGGTTGCGGCATCCTCACGCAGATCCCGCACGGGTTCTTCGCCGAGGAATGCTCGCGCCTCGGCTTCGAGCTTCCGCCGGCCGGCGCCTACGCGATCGGCCAGTTCTTCATGCCCAAGGCCGAGGAGCCCCGGGCGATCATTCAGGAGATCGTTGAGTCGGTCCTCGCCGCCGAGGGCCTGCCGCTGCTCGGCTGGCGCGACGTTCCGGTCGATTCGGAAGATCTCGGCGCGGCCGTGAAGGCCACCGAGCCCCATCACCGTCAGGTCTTTATCGGCCGTCCGACCTCGGTTGCCGATCAGGACGCGTTCGAGCGCCGGGTCTACGTTGCCCGCAAGGTGATCTCCAACAAGGTCTACGGCCTCGACGACCCGCGGGTGAGGGAGTTCTACCCGGTCTCCGTGTCGACCCGGACCATCGTCTACAAGGGCATGGTGCTGGTCACGCAGCTCGGCGGCTACTTCCTCGACCTGAAGGACAAGCGGTTCGTTTCGGCGATCGCCCTCGTCCACCAGCGCTTCGCCACCAACACCTTCCCGACCTGGCGCCTGTCGCACCCGTACCGGATGGTCGCCCATAACGGCGAGATCAACACGCTGCGCGGCAACGTCAACTGGATGGCGGCCCGTCAGGCGAGCGTCGATTCCGACCTGTTCGGCAACGATATCTCGAAGCTGTGGCCGATCTCGTACGAGGGCCAGTCCGACACCGCCTGCTTCGACAACGCCCTCGAGTTCCTCGTGCAGGGCGGCTACCCGCTCGCCCACGCGATGATGATGCTCATCCCGGAGGCCTGGGCCGGCAACCCGCTGATGAGCGAGGAGCGGCGCGCCTTCTACGAGTACCACGCCGCCCTGATGGAGCCGTGGGACGGCCCCGCCGCCGTGGCGTTCACCGATGGCCGCCAGATCGGCGCGACGCTCGACCGCAACGGCCTGCGCCCGGCCCGCTATATCGTCACCGACGACGGCCTCGTGGTGCTCGCCTCCGAGATGGGCACCCTGCCGATCCCGGACGAGAAGATCGTCCAATCCTGGCGCCTCCAGCCGGGCCGCATGCTGCTGATCGACCTGCAGAAGGGCTGCATCGTCTCCGACGAAGAGATCAAGGGCGAGCTGGCCGCCGCGCACCCCTATGCCGACTGGGTCAAGAACACCCAGATCGTCCTGGAGGAGCTGCGTCCGGTCCAGCCGCGCGAGTCGCGCGGCGATGTCAGCCTGCTCGATCGCCAGCAGGCCTTCGGCTACACGCAGGAAGACCTCAAGCTGCTGATGCAGCCCATGGCGGTGACCGGCCAAGAGGCGGTCGGCTCCATGGGCACGGACACGCCGCTCTCGGCGCTCTCCGAAAAGTCGAAGCTGCTCTACACCTACTTCAAGCAGAACTTCGCGCAGGTGACGAACCCGCCGATCGACCCGATCCGCGAGGAGGCCGTGATGAGCCTCGTCTCGTTCATCGGGCCGCGGCCGAACCTGCTCGACATGGAGGGCGCATCCAGGCGCAAGCGCCTGGAGGTCCGCCAGCCGATTCTCACCAACGCGGATCTGGAGAAGATCCGCTCGATCGGCCATTTCGAGGACCGGTTCGATACCAAGACCCTCGACATGACCTACCCGGCCGAGACCGGAGCAGCGGCCATGGACGGGGCGCTCGATCGCCTCTGCGACCGCGCCGAGGCGGCGGTGCGCGGCGGCTACAACATCATCGTGCTGACCGACCGGGCGGTCGGGCCGGACCGGATTCCGATCCCGGCACTGCTCGCCACGGCCTCCGTGCACAACTACCTGATCCGCAAGGGTCTGCGGACCTCGGTCGGCCTCGTGGTCGAATCGGGCGAGCCGCGCGAGGTGCATCACTTCGCGTGCCTCGCCGGCTACGGCGCCGAGGCGATCAATCCGTATCTCGCCTTCGAGACGCTGCTCGAGATGAAGGACGAGTTCCCGCCGGATCTCACCGACGACGAGATCATCTACCGCTACATCAAGGCGATCGATAAGGGCCTGCTGAAAGTGATGTCCAAGATGGGCATCTCCACCTACCAGTCCTATTGCGGCGCGCAGATCTTCGATGCGGTCGGCCTGAACTCGACCTTCGTGGGCCGCGACTTCTTCGGCACGGCGACGACCATCGAGGGAGTCGGCATGGCGGAGATCGCCGAGGAGACGGCCCGGCGTCACCGCGACGCCTTCGGCGACGCGCCGGTCTACCGGAACGCGCTCGATGTCGGTGGCGAGTACGCCTACCGGCTGCGCGGCGAGGTCCATACCTGGACGCCCGATACCGTCGCGACGCTGCAGCACGCGGTACGCCTCAACGTACCCGAGCGCTACCGGGAATACGCCGCGCTGGTGAACCGGCAGGAGCACCAGCTGAAGACGTTGCGCGGCCTGTTCCGCCTCAAGTCTGCCGCCGAAATCGGACGTGCGCCGATCCCGCTCGAGTCGGTTGAGCCGGCCTCCGAGATCGTGAAGCGCTTCGCCACGGGCGCCATGTCGTACGGCTCCATTTCCAAGGAGGCGCACGAGACGCTTGCCATCGCGCTGAACTCCTTCGGCGGTCGCTCGAACTCGGGCGAGGGCGGTGAGGAGGTCGAGCGGTTCAAGCCGCTGCCCGACGGGCGCTCGCGCCGCTCGGCGATCAAGCAGGTCGCCTCAGGCCGCTTCGGCGTCACGACGGAATATCTCGTCAATTCCGACATGATGCAGATCAAGGTCGCTCAGGGCGCCAAGCCCGGCGAGGGCGGTCAGCTGCCCGGCCACAAGGTCGACGCCAAGATCGCCAAGGTCCGCTATGCGACGCCGGGCGTCGGCCTGATCTCGCCGCCGCCGCACCACGACATCTACTCGATCGAGGATCTGGCCCAGCTGATCTTCGACCTGAAGAACGTGAACCCGTCGGCGGACGTATCGGTGAAGCTCGTCTCCGAGGTCGGCGTCGGCACGGTGGCTGCCGGCGTGGCCAAGGCGCGGGCCGACCACATCACGATCTCGGGATTTGACGGCGGCACCGGCGCGGCACCGCTCACGTCCCTGAAGCACGCGGGCGGACCCTGGGAGACCGGGCTCTCCGAGACTCAGCAGACGCTGGTGCTCAACAACCTGCGCGGACGCGTCGCCCTGCAGGCCGACGGCGGCATCCGGACCGGGCGTGACGTGATCATCGCGGCTTTGCTCGGCGCCGACCAGATGGGCTTCTCGACCGCTCCGCTGATCGCGGCCGGCTGCATCATGATGCGCAAGTGCCACCTGAACACCTGCCCGGTGGGGGTCGCCACCCAGGATCCGGTGCTGCGCAAGCGCTTCAAGGGCACGCCCGAGCACGTGGTGAACTACTTCTTCTTCGTAGCCGAGGAGGTGCGGGAGATCCTGGCGTCGCTCGGCTTCACGAAGCTGGAGGAAGCTGTCGGCCGCTCCGATGTGCTCGACAAGGTCGAGGCCATTGCCCATTGGAAGGCGCGCGGGCTCGACTTCACCAAACTGTTCCATCGGCCGAAGGTCGCCGAGGGCACGGCGATCCGCCATGTCGATGTGCAGCACCACCCGATCGACACGGTCCTCGACCGGCGCCTGATCGAGGGAGCCCGGCACGCCATCGAGACTGGCGAGCCGGTTGTCCTCACCGACACGATCCGCAACTCGGACCGTGCCGCTGGGGCGATGCTGTCCGGTATGGTCGCGAAGGCGCATGGCCACGAGGGCCTGCCTGACGACACCATCGTGGTGAAGCTTTCCGGCACCGCCGGCCAGAGCTTCGGCGCCTGGGTCGCGGCAGGAGTCACCCTCGAGCTGACCGGCCACGGCAACGACTATGTCGGCAAGGGCCTGTCGGGCGGCAAGCTGATCATCCGGCCGAGCGACGCGCTCAAGTCGCCTCCGGACCGGACCATCATGGTCGGCAACACCGTGCTGTACGGCGCGATCGCCGGTGAGTGCTACATCCGCGGCTCCGCGGGCGAGCGCTTTGCCGTGCGCAACTCCGGCGCGATCACTGTGGTCGAGGGCATGGGCGACCATGGCTGCGAGTACATGACCGGCGGCGTGGTCGTGTCGATCGGCGAGACCGGGCGCAACTTCGCGGCCGGCATGTCGGGCGGCATCGCCTACGTGCTCGACGAGGACGGCTCGTTCTCGGCGCGCTGCAACCTGTCGATGGTCGATCTGGAACCGGTCGAGGAGGAGGACGACCTGATGCGTCGCTTCCACCAGGACGGCGATCTGGAGACCAAGGGACGGGTCGACATCCTGGCGGACATGTCCGGCCACGATGAGGAGCGGCTGACGCAGCTCATCAAGAACCACCTCAAATATACGGGCAGTCCCCGGGCGAAGGCGATCCTGGACGATTGGTCAGGCTATCGTACCAAGTTCGTGAAGGTGATGCCGGTGGAGTATCGCCGAGCGCTGCGCGAGATGGAGATGGCGCGGATGCCGGTGGCCGCGGAGTAGCCGGCGCTCAAGGCCGGGCGGTGAGCCGCCCGGTCACGGACACACGAGACGAGACGACGCGGGCAGCGCAGTCACAGACTGGCCGGCCCAGGGGCTGACTAATGGGCAAGATCACAGGCTTCCTCGAGTTCGACCGGCAGGAGCAGAAATACCAGCTCGCCGCCGACCGGGTTCGGCACTTCCGCGAGTTCACGCTTCCGCTCGACGAGCACGACCTCACCAAGCAGGCGGCCCGCTGCATGGATTGCGGTATCCCGTTCTGCCACGGGCCGACGGGCTGCCCGGTCCACAACCAGATCCCGGACTGGAACGACCTCGTCTTCCAGTCGGATTGGGAGGAGGCCTCGCGCAACCTCCACTCGACCAACAACTTTCCGGAGTTCACAGGCCGAGTTTGCCCAGCGCCCTGCGAGGAAGCCTGCACGCTGAACCTCGAGAACCAGCCGGTCGCCATCAAGACGATCGAGCAGGCCATCGCCGACCGCGCCTGGAACATGGGCTGGGTGAAGCCCGAGCCGGCGCAGACCCGCACCGGCAAGCGCGTAGCGGTGGTGGGCTCGGGGCCCGCCGGCATGGCGGCCGCCCAGCAGCTTGCCCGGGTCGGGCACGACGTTCACGTCTTCGAGCGCGAGCCGAAGGCCGGCGGCCTGCTGCGCTACGGCATTCCGGACTTCAAGATGGAGAAGCGCCACATCGACCGGCGCGTGCGCCAGATGGAGGCCGAAGGGGTCGTCTTTCACTACAACCAGAACATCGGCGTGACGAAGTCGGTGGACGAACTCAAGGCCGAGTTCGACGCCGTGATGTTCTGCGGGGGCGCCGAAGATCCCCGCAACCCGCAGCTGCCCGGACAGGAACTGGACGGCGTCCACTATGCGATGCCGTACCTCGTCCAGTCGAACCGACGCGTGAACAACGAGCCGATGCGCGGCAACGGCGAGGTGCCGATCCTGGCCAGCGGCAAGAATGTCGTCGTCATCGGTGGCGGTGACACGGCTTCGGACTGCGTCGGCACGGCGTTCCGCCAGGGCGCCCTGTCAGTGACGCAGCTCGACATCCGGCCGCGGCCGCCGGAGCGCGAGGACAAGCTGACCGTGTGGCCCTACTGGCCGACGAAGATGCGGACCTCCTCCAGCCAGGCTGAGGGCGCCGAGCGCGAGTTCCAGGCAGCGACGCTCCGCCTCGAAGGCAACAAGAAGGGGAAACTCACCGGCGTGGTCTGCGCCCGGGTCGACGCCAAGCGCCAGCCGATCGCGGGGACCGAATTCGTTCTGCCGGCTGATCTGGTCTTCATGGCGATCGGTTTCGCCGGCTCGGTGCAGAAGGGCCTCCTCGAGCAATCCGCCGTCGGCGTCAGCAAGCGCGGCAACGTCGAGGCAAACGAGGACGATTACCGGACCTCGGATTCGAAGATCTGGGCGGCCGGCGATATGCGGCGCGGCCAGTCCTTGGTGGTCTGGGCGATCCGGGAGGGACGGCAGGCGGCGCGCGCCATCGACGAGACGCTGATGGGTTCGAGCGTCCTGCCGCGCTAGGGCGATCGCCGATCCGCAGAGCCGTCCGGCGTCAACCGGGCGGCCAGCGGAAATCGTCGGCCCGGCCGGGTTGCGGCATGGGCGCGTTCCCGCGCTGGAGCGTCCGCTCGACCGTGCCGAGATTATCCGGCTCGCGCGGCCGGCCGTTCAGCAGCGTGCCGCCGGGCGAGACCTCCGCCCGGCTGAGCGGCACGACTGGGCCGGCTGCCGGTTTCACCGGCAGCGCCGGAACGCCCGGAGGCTCCGGCAGGCTCGGCAGCATCGCGGTGATCTGGCGGTCGATCGCGGCCGTGTCGGTGAGCTGCGGGGTCCCGTCAAGGCTCGGACCTGTGGTCGTGGGCGGCGCGCTCGGCGCGATCGTGGCCGTTGGCGGCTGATCGGCCGGCGGCGGCGTCGTGCCCATCAGCCGCTTCAGCTCGACATCGGCGAAATGCGCCAGCTTCCGGTCGCCGGCCTTAGTGAAATGGACGCCGTCGGCCGTGCGGAGCTTGGCAATTTGACCCTCCGGGTCCGGCCCCGAGGCGGCATACCTGTCGCGGTCATCGACGAAGCCGGGCCAGATATCGACGTAGGTCGCCCCGGCTTTGGTCACGCTGTCGCGGATGATGTCGTTGATGGAGGCGAGATCCCGGCTGAGGGCCTCGCTCTGCACGGGGGGAAGGCCGACCCAGATAAGCGGCACCTTCTTGTCGGTGAAGACCTTGAGGAGGGCGTCGACACGCGCGTGGTACAGGGCGCGCCAGCGATCCGTCAGCGGCTCGACGGTCTCATCGCCGTCCCGGATCGGCTGCCGGTCGTTCGCGCCCAGCATGACCAGCGCGTAGCGGATCTTGGAATTGCCCTGCAGGGAATCCTGCGCGACCTTGGGCCAGTCGACCACGTCCTTTCGGACCAGGCCGCTATCGCCCTTGGCGCGATCGAGGACGGCAACCTCGGCATTGTCCTCAAAGATATTATCGAGGCCCTTCGCCAGATGATCGGCCAGAGAATCGCCGAACACGGCGATCTGGACGTTCGGCTCGCTCTTGGCGATGGCGGGTTTGGGCGGGGTCGGCGCCCGGGCCGGGCGGACGCGGCGCTTGACCACAGGCGCGGGGCGCTGGGCTTCGGACGGAGCGTAATTCGGCCGCGGGCGCGGTGCCCGGTAGGTTCGCTCAGGCTGCGGGGCGACCGGCTGCGGCCGATCCTCCCAAGGCCAATAGAACTGGCGTGGTGCCTCCGGCTGCGGTGCGTAGCGGGGTTGGCGGCCGTAGGTCCCATCGTCCCGGTAATAGGCGTCGCGGGCCCGCCGCCGCGGCGGTGCCTGGTAATTGGCGCCACCCCCGGGCTGCTGGTAGCCGTCGCCCCATTGCGCCAGCGCCGGCGCGCTGCCGATCAGCGGCAGACAGGCCAAGCAAAGCAGGATCGCCAGGCCGTGAAGCACGGGGCGGATCGTGGGACGCCGATCAGCGACTTTCATGCGCATCCTGCAACTCTATCCCGAACGGCGACATTGCGGAACGTGCTGAGCGAAATCGGTTCGGCTTCCGGCCGAGAGCCTGCGCTCGCTCTTACGGGCGGGCCGCTGAGCCGCCCTGAATCTGCGCGAGAAGGGCGGGCGTGGCGTATCCGTCGGCCGGCAGGCCGACGCTGATCTGGTAGCGCCGAACCGCCTCGCGCAGCTTCGGGCCGGCGCGGCCGTCCGTCGGTCCATCGTAGAACCCGGCGCGGGCGAGGCCAGTCTGAAGCGCCCGCAATCCCGCGCCATCGAGTCGCGCTGCCGCGGCCGGCCACGGGGATGCGAGCGGCGGACCGCCGTCCAGGCGGTCGGCAAGGTGACCCACCGCCAATGCGTACGAATCCGACGTGTTGTAACCGCGGATCACCTCGAAATTGTCGGTGATCAGAAAAGCCGGCGCGTTCAATCCGCCCGGCAGGAACAGGCTGGCGCGCCCGCCGGCCGGCAATGGTGTCCCATCTGCGCGGCGAACGCCTCTTTGCGAAAAAGCACTCAGGTCGTCCGTGTAGCGGGACAGGTCGAAGTCTTCCGGCAGCGACACCGCGTAGCCCCAGGATACGGACGGATTCCAGCCCAGATCCTTGAGATAGGCAGCGATGGAGGCCAACGCATCCGCGTCGCTCGTCCAGATGTCCCGACGACCGTCGCCGTCGAAATCGACCGCATGGGCCAGATATGTGGTGGGCAGGAACTGGACCTGACCCATGGCGCCCGCCCAGCTGCCGCTCATGCGATCGGGGGTGATGTCCTGGCGCTGAAGAATGGTCAGCGCGGCAAGAAGCTCGTCCCGGAACAGATCGCCTCGGTGCCGAGCCTGGGCGAGCGTCGCCAGGGCTCGAACCGTGGAGACGCTGCCCGCACTCGCTCCGAAATCGGATTCGATGCCCCAGAACGCCAGAATCACCGGTCCCGGCACGCCGTACCGCGCCTCGATCTGCCTGAGGGTCGTTGCGAGCGCCGCGGCTCGCGCCCGCCCCCGACTGATCCGTCCCGCGGTCACGGCACCGACGAGATAGTCCCAGACCGGACGCACGAATTCAGTCTGACGTCGGGTTCGCGCCAGGACCGTCTCATCCGGCGCAGAGATCCCGCGAAAGGCCGCATCGAACGTCTGTGCGGACACTCCGCGCGCCGCGGCGTCGGGACGCAGGGCGTCAATGAAGGCTCGGAACGCGTCCTCCTTGCCCGCAGCCGCCGTGCCCCGGATCGGGCCGGCGGCGAGGTAGAGGCTGGCGGCAAGCAGCGTTCTGCGCGACGGCATCCGGTCAGAGCCGATTGCGTTTGCCGAGATGCTGCTCCCAGGCGAGTGCCTGGGCGACGATGGCGTCGAGGTCGTCGTGGCGAGGCTCCCAGCCCAGCCGATCGCGGATCAACGCGGCCTCGGCGATGATGCGCGCCGGATCTCCGGGCCGGCGCGGGCAGAGACGCACCTCGAAATCACGGCCGGACAGCCGCTTCACCACGTCGATGACCTCGAGCACCGAGTAACCGCGGCCGTAGCCGCAGTTCAACGTCAGGCTCTCGCCGCCCGCTCTGAGGTGATCGAGCGCCACGCTGTGGGCTGCAGCAAGGTCGGAGACCTGGATGTAGTCGCGCAGGCAGGAGCCATCGGGCGTCGCGTAATCGGTCCCGAACACGTCAAGCCGCTCGCGCTGGCCGAGGGCAGCCTGCGTGGCGACCTTGATCAGGTGCGTGGCGTTGGGGGTCGACTGTCCGGAGCGGCCAGCCGGGTCGGCGCCGGCCACATTGAAATAACGCAGGATCACGTAGGAGAAGCCGTGGGCGGCCGCCGCGTCGGCGATCATCCACTCGCTCATGAGCTTCGACCGTCCGTAGGGGTTGATCGGCTTCAGCGGCAGATCCTCTGGGACGGGCACGACCTCCGGTTCACCGTAGACCGCTGCCGTCGAGGAGAAGATCACATGCCGCACGCCGGCACGTACCGCGGCCTCGATCAGGGAGCGCGTCTTCACCGTGTTGGCGAGATAGTAGCCCAGCGGATCGGACACGGAGTCCGGCACCACGATCCGGGCCGCGAAATGGGCGAGCGCATCGATCCTGTGCTGCAGGATCGTCTGCGTGACGAGCGCTTGGTCCGCCACGTCGCCGACCACGAGCTTGACGCCCTCGGGGACGGCCCAGTCGAAGCCCGTCGACAGATCGTCCAAGACGACGACCTCCTCATGGCCGGCATCGAGCAGTGCCAGAACCATGTGGCTGCCGATGTAGCCGGCGCCTCCCGTCACAAGGACCGCCATGTCACCCCCTCCGGTGCCGTTCTCGCCACGCCCGCGCACGCCCATGCAGACGGTATATTTACGGCCGATTGCCTCTTACTATCGCTGCAGCGTTCTTGCGACGCTTCGCGATAGCCTATCTGACAGGCCGCACCGTTGACCACGTTCTTCCGTTCCGTTGCCGGGGTTACCTTTCGATGAAACCGATCCGCAAGGCCGTCCTGCCCGTCGCGGGCCTGGGCACGCGCTTCCTGCCCGCGACCAAGGCAGTCCCCAAGGAGATGCTCACGGTTGTGGACCGACCCGTGGTTCAACACGTCGTCGATGAAGCGCGCGAAGCCGGGATCGAACACTTCATCTTCGTCACGGGTCGCGGCAAGGCGGTCATCGAGGACCATTTCGACATCGCTTTCGAACTCGATCACACCTTGCAGGAGCGTGGAAAGACGGCGGCCTACGAGGAGTTGAAGAAAGACCTGCCCAAAGCCGGTCAGACCAGCTTCACCCGCCAGCAGGCTCCCCTCGGTCTCGGACACGCGGTGTGGTGTGCCCGCGAGATCGTCGGCGACGAGCCGTTCGCCGTGCTGTTGCCGGACATGCTGAGCCGCGGCTGCATGCAGCAGATGCTGGCTACCTACGAACGTCATGGCGGCAACGTCATCGCCGTCGAGGAGGTCGCGCCCGAGGAGACCCACCAGTACGGGATCGTGAGCGTCGGCGAGACCTACGGGCAGTCCTTCCAGATCACCGGCATGGTCGAGAAGCCCAAGCAGGGCACGGCCCCCTCGAACTTCATCATTTCCGGACGCTACATCCTGCAGCCCGAGATCTTCGGCATCCTGGAGCACGGTAAGAAGGGGGCCGGGGGCGAGATTCAGCTGACCGACGCCATGATCGACCTGATGGCGACGCAGGACTTCTTCGGCATGCGCTACGAGGGACGAACCTACGACACGGGCTCCAAGCTCGGATTCCTCACGGCGAACTTGGCATACGCGCTGGAGCGGAAGGATCTCGCAGGGCCTCTGCGTGCCGAGATCGCCAAGCTTCTGAAGGGGCAGGGCTAAGGCGGCGAACCGGGCGCCCGACATCCTCGCCCGCGTGTTTCGCCGAGAGGGCCAGAGCGCTCTCGGCACGCGGTCGGGTGACGCTCAGTCGGCATTGCCCGTTACACGACGCGTCCATTCCGCAAGCTTTGTGCGTTCGCGGTAAGCGCCGGAAACTGGCGACGACATTCGGCACGCGGTTCAGGTATGCAGTGGGAGCGGAGGCCGAGCCCAGATTGTCCTTGCGTTTGGTGCGGCGCACTCTATTTTGTGCATTGCGGGATCGCGATGGCGTCGCGGTCACGCAGCCCTTCTTGGGCGTTTCCTCCCTAGACTTCGGGCCGCTCCTTCGGGAGTGGCCTTTTTTCTTTGTCGCTGCCGTCTCGCGGTGAATGCGCGGCGTCCAGCCTCTACTCCGCAGCCATTCTACGGGGCGTGAGATCGCCCAGATCGGACGCGACCTCGGCGACGATCGATTTCAGCGCTTCTGCCAGATCGTAGAAGCCCGCTGTCATCGCGAGGCTACCTTCGTTCATGTAGAGCCCGCGGCTGACTTCGATCTGCAAGGCATGGCGCCCGAGATTTGGTTCGCCGTAATGCTCCGTGATGAAGCCGCCCGCATATGGTTTGTTGCGAACCACCCGGAAACCGCGCGCGCGAAAAGCGGTCTCGAAACCGTTGATCAGGCCGGGAGCGCACGCGGTCCCGTAGCGGTCGCCCAACACCACGTCGGCCTTCATCTCAGGATCCCGCCCGAGGCTCGAGGACGGCATCGAATGGCAATCGATGAGCACGCAATGTCCGTGGCTGCGGGCCGTGCGCTGGATCAGGCCGCGCAGCATGCGGTGGTAGGGCTTGTAGAGCCCCTCGATCCGCGCGGTCGCCTCGGTCACCGGCAATCTGCGCGCGTAGATTTCCTGCCCATCTGCAACCACCCGCGGCACCGTTCCCAGCCCGCCGGCGACCCGCATGGAGCGCGTGTTGGCAAACGACGGCAGCCGGCCTTCGAACATCCGCGGATCGAGTTCGAAGGGCTCGCGGTTCACATCGAGGAACGCGCGCGGAAAGTTTGCCCGCAAGAGCGGCGCGCCGAGGGCGACCACCGATGCGAACAGCCGATCGACATGCGCATCTTCTGAGCGGCGGAGCGTGAGTGCGTCGAGCCGGGATGCCGCGACAAAGTCGGGGGGGTAGACGGCACCGGAATGGCCGGTATTGAAGACGAAGGGCAGGATGTGCGCCGCCGGCTCGTCGACCGCGAAGGCTGGGGCAAATCCGAAGACGTCTGGCTCGACCGATACGGGCGCGATCATCGGCTGGTGGACACCCCGGCAGTTGTGAAAGCACGGCAGGTCCGTACTGTGCGGCGCGATCGACCGCCTGTCCACTCGGCGCCGGCGACGGTTGCCGTCGCCAAAGGGTCACGCGGCACGCGCTGCGGACCTCATCCTAACACCTTGTTTACCATCGCCTCCCTTTATGGGATCAACAACGCGACTCGAAGGCTCGGATCCGGCCGATGAAAATCCTGCTGGCGGAAGACGACAACGACATGCGCCGGTTCTTGGCGAAGGCGCTGCAGAATGCGGGATACGACGTCCTGTCCTTCGACAACGGCCTCTCGGCGTACAACCGGCTGCGCGAGGAGCCGTTCGAGCTGCTGCTGACCGACATCGTGATGCCGGAGATGGACGGCATCGAGCTCGCGCGCCGGGCCACCGAACTGGACCCCGACATCAAGGTCATGTTCATCACCGGTTTCGCGGCGGTCGCGCTGAATCCGGATTCCAAGGCGCCTAAGGACGCCAAAGTCCTGTCCAAGCCGTTCCATCTGCGCGACCTCGTCAACGAGGTCGAGAAGCTGCTGGCGGCCTGACGGCAGGTCCGGCGGAGCGGAATCCCGGCATTTGGAACGGTGCGGCAGGAGGACGAGTCCTCCTGTGACCACACGAGCATAGGCAATTCGGATCGCGCGCTCCTATATGGCGGGAGATCACGCGCGGGACGATGAACGCCATGCAGCCGGTCACCATCTACACCACGGCCTGGTGCCCTTACTGCTCGGCGGCCAAGAGCCTGCTGAAGGAGAAGGGCGTCACCTTCCAGGAAATCGACGTCGAGCGCGTGCAGGGCGCACGCGGCACCATGGTGGAGAAGGCCGGCGGCCGCACGAGCGTGCCGCAGATCTTCATCGGCGGCACGCATGTCGGTGGCTGCGACGATCTCTACGCGCTCGATCGGGCGGGCAAGCTGGATCGGCTGCTGAAGGATACCGCCGATGCCTGACGCGCGCTTCACGGCCGCCTGCGTGCAGATGCGCTCCGGTCGGGATCCGGGCGCGAACCGCGATGCGGCGGTGGCCGGAATCCGTGAGGCAGCGTCGCGCGGCGCGGCATACGTGCAGACGCCCGAGATGACGTCGCTGGTCGAGCGGAGCCGCGAGCGGCTGTTCGCGCTGGTGACCGGCGAAGATCAGGACCCGACGCTGTCTGCCCTGCGCGAGGCCGCGCGCGCGACGGGCACGGTGGTCCAGATCGGCTCGATCGCGGTGCGCTCGGGCGACAAGATCGCCAACCGCGCCTACCTGATCGGCACGGACGGCGAGATCCTCGCGTCCTACGACAAGCTTCACCTGTTCGACGTCGACCTGCCCAGCGGCGAGCGCTGGCGGGAATCGGCGACCTATACCGGCGGCGCCTGCGCCATTGTCGCGGCGACGCCCTGGGGCCTGCTCGGCCTGACGATCTGCTACGACATCCGTTTTCCGGGCCTGTACCGGGCACTGGCCGAGGCGGGGGCGGAGGTGCTCACCGCGCCGGCCTGCTTCACCCGCCAGACCGGCGAGGCGCACTGGCACGTCCTGCAAAGGGCGCGGGCGATCGAGACCGGCTCCTTCGTGATCTCGGCGGCCCAGGGCGGCCTCCATGAGGACGGCCGCGAAACCTTCGGCCACTCGTTGATCGTCGATCCCTGGGGCCGGGTCCTCGCCGACGCGGGCGGCTCCGAGCCGGGTGTGATCCTGGCGGAGATCGACCTCGCGCAGGTCGCGGATGCCCGGGCGCGTATCCCCTCGCTGAAGCACGGCCGTGCCTTCACGGTCGAACGGGTCGGTCCTCAGATCCGGGCCGCACAGTAGACAGAACAGCAAGCAAGAGAATGATCCGGTACAGTCTCGTCTGCGAGGCCGGGCACGGCTTCGAGAGCTGGTTCCCGTCCTCGGATTCCTACGACGAACAGGTCGCCCGCGGGCTCGTGACGTGCCCGGTCTGCGACAGCGCCAAGGTCGCCAAGGCGCTGATGGTGCCGCGTGTCGCCCGCACCGATCGCGAGCGTTCGTCTGCGGTTGTACCGGCGCCGTCGGACCCATCCGTGACTGTGATCGCGGAGCCGGAACGACAGGTGCGAGCCATGCTGCGGGCGCTGCGCGAACATGTCGTGGCCCATTCGGAACATGTGGGTGCGCGCTTCCCCGAGGAAGCCCGCAAGATCCACTACGGTGAGGCGGAAGGCCGCTCAATCTACGGCGAGGCGAGCCCCGCAGAGGCCCGCGCGCTTCTCGAAGAGGGCATCGAGGTGGCCGCGATTCCCATCCTGCCGGACGACCGAAACTGAACCTGCGCGGCCTGTACTGCGGTGGCGGTCGAGGCCTCACTCAGGCGCAGGCCCGTCCGGATCTCATCCCGAGTGCGTCGGGCATCCCATCAGGGGCGCGCAGCCGCGGTGCCGGCGAGGGAGGCGAGCGCGAAGGAGACGAGCGCGTTCCAGCCGGCCAGGGAGATCCCGAGCACCCGGAGCGCGGCGACGGAGCAATCGACGACCTTCGTTGATCCCAGCGCGTTGAGGAAGTCGCCGACCTGATTGGGGTTGGCGCCAGTGCCGCCGCCGCAATCGGACGGTCCCGGCCAAAACCCCCACTCGGCGCCGGCGTGATAGACCCCGACACCCGCACCGTAGAGGAGGCCGAGGGCGGCAAGACCGAGAGCGATCCGGCCGACCCGTTCTGGTGCCAGCAGGGCGACGAGCCCGAGTGGCAGCGCTGCGTAGAAGGGCAGACGCTCGGTCAGGCAGAGCTTGCACGGCGCGTAACCGTACCCGTACTGCAGCACCAGGACGACCCCCACAGTGATGGCGGAGAAGATCGCGACCCACAGGCCAGCCGTCTTCAAACGGAGTGCTGCCGCCGTGTTCATCGTTACAGAATCACTTTGAAGAGGAGGAAGCCGAGGACGATGACGGCGACGGAAATCGCCGCCACCGCATTGAGATGCCGATCCAGGACGCCCCGGATCTGGACGCCGTAGCGTCCGAGCAATCCGGCCAGGATGAAGAACCGCGCGCCGCGGGTCACGATCGACAGCACCGTGAACCAGAACAGGCTGTAATGGGCGAAGCCCGAGGTGATCGTGACGAGCTTGTACGGGATCGGCGTCAGTCCCTTCAGCAGGATCACCCAATGGCCGTAACGGGCGTACGAGTCTTGGAACGTCGCGGCTGAGTTCTGCAGACCGTAGAGGCGGATCAGCCACTCGCCGAGGGAATCGAACAGCAGCGCGCCGATCGCGTAGCCGACGAGGCCCCCGAGAACGGACGCGATCGTGGCGATGGTCGCGTAGAACCAGACCCGGTCCGGACGACTGACCGCCATCGGCACCAGCATGGCGTCGGGCGGGACCGGGAAGAACGAACTTTCGGCGAATGCCACGGCGCCGAGCGCGTAGGGCGCGGAGGGCCGGCTGCTGAGGGCCAGGATCCACGCGTAGAGCCGGCGGAGCATTCAACATCCTGGATGGGAAGACCGGTGGTCCTTTGAGCATAGGTGCCCGCTCTTGGCCAGATCGGCCGCAGGCCCGAAAAACACACTTGGCCCGCGCGGCCGGTTCGTGCGAAGAGCGCCGGGCGCGCGGGTATGGCGGAATTGGTAGACGCGGGCGACTCAAAATCGCCAGCCGAAAGGCGTGGGGGTTCGATTCCCTCTACCCGCACCATCCGCCTCTGTGATCGGGATAGGTCTGCGGCAGGCCTCCTTGTCGGTGCGGCGCATCCATCCAGACTTTTATCCTGACTTTGCTCGCGATCCTCCTACTTCCTGATGCGCGCGCCTGAGCGGGCCGACCTGGGAAGTGGATCGAGGGTGTGAAGAAGCGCCGAACCGTCGCGATCCTCGGGGCCGGCATGGCCGGCGCCAGCGCCGCCCGGGTGCTCGCCGATGCCGGCCTGCCGGTCCAGGTCTTCGACAAGGGGCGGGCGGTCGGCGGCCGCATGGCGACCCGCCGCAGCGCGTCCCTGCAGTTCGACCACGGTGCCCAGTTCATGCGGGCGCACGGATCCGCCTTCGCGGCGCGCCTTGCGGCGTGGGAGCGGCGGGGGATCGTCGCCCCCTGGGCGGGGGCAGGGCGCCGGGTCGGCGTCCCCGACATGACCGCGCCGGTTCGCGATCTCTTGGGCGACCTCTCCGTACACAGTGCCACCACGATCACGCGGATCCGACGGGACGACGGGGCTTGGTATCTCGAAGACGCTGCGGCTGCGGTGCACGGCCCGTTCGGTGCGGTGGCGATCACCTTTCCGGCGCCGCAGAGCGCTGCGCTGCTCGACGGATCCGGATACGCGCTCCCCGATGTCGGGCGGGCCGCCTTCGCGCCCTGCTGGTCGGTGATGGTGGCCGCCGAGGGCGCGTCGACCGGCGACCTGATCGAGCCGCACGAGGATCCGATCCGCCTTATCGCCCTCGACGCGTCGAAGCCGGGTCGCCCTGAAGGCGTTCGCCTCACGATACACGCGACGGCCGCGTGGTCGCGTCGCCATCTGGAGGAGCCGCGCGCGTCGATCACCGGCAGCCTTCTCGAAGCTGCAGAGCGGCATCTTCGCGTTTCGCTCCGGCCGATTTATGCGGAAGCGCATCGCTGGCGCTACGCACAGGTTGAGACCGCCCTCGGCGTGGCCAGCCTGTACGACGCGGCTCTCGGTCTCGGCGCGGCCGGCGACTGGTGCCTCGGCGCGCGGATCGAAGCCGCCTACGACAGCGGAGCGGCGCTGGCCCGGACGATCGTGGCCGACCTGAACGGGGCCGCATGATCCCCCCGATCGCGTTCCATCCGGCCTACGAGGCGAGCCTGCCGGCCGGGCACCGCTTCCCGATGCGCAAATACGGCCTGCTGGCCGAAACGCTGATCGCCAAAGGACTCGCGCCGCTCGGTTTCGTGACACCGGAACTGGCCACCGCCGATATCCTCGTCCGCGCGCACGATCGCAGCTACGTGGAGGCGGTTCTGACCGGCTCTGTTTCGCGGGAGGTTGAGCGGGCGATCGGCCTGCCGGTCGATCCGGCCGTTGTCCGGCGCTCGCGCGCGTCCGTGGGCGGGACCCTGCTGGCGGCGCGCCTGGCGCTGTCGGAGGGCCTGGCCGGGAGCGCCGCCGGCGGCAGCCATCATGCCCGGCGACAGCAGGGCGCCGGCTTCTGCGTGCTGAATGACGTCGCGGTCGCGGCCCGCACGCTTCAGGCCGAAGGCTTGATCCGGCGTGCCCTCGTGGTCGACCTCGATGTCCATCAGGGCGACGGCACCGCGGATTGCCTCGCCCTATGTCCGGAGCTGTTCACGCTCTCGATCCACTGCGAGAACAACTACCCCGCCCAGAAGATTGCCGGCGATCTCGATATCGGTCTGCCGGACCGGCTCGATGATGCCGGCTACCTCGATGTCCTGCAAACGCGCCTGCCGCCGCTGCTCGATGCGATCGCTCCGGATCTCGTCTTCTACAATGCCGGTGTCGATCCCCACCGGGATGACCGTCTCGGGCGGCTCTCCCTCTCCGACGCGGGCCTGCTGACCCGCGACCGCTTCGTCGTCGCGCAGGCTCGCGCCCGCGGCATTCCGATCGTGGCGGTGATCGGCGGCGGATACACGTCGGACGTGGAAGCGCTGGCCCGAAGGCACGCCCTGGTCTTCGAGGCCCTGGCGGCTGAGGCCGCGACGCGCCCACCCCACAGGTGAGGCCTGGATGCATCAGGTCGGGCCCGACATCGTCCACCCGTGACTCCGGAAAGGTTTTGGGAAGGGCTGCGCCAGAGGATGGCGGCACCGCGGACCTGCGAAGGGGATCCGCGGCATTCACGCAGTGACGCCCCTGAGGTTTGGCCATGCTTGCGCGGGTCTGGGACGTGGTGAAGGCGACGCTCGCCGTGTCGGCCCTGATCGCCGCCGCACTCGTGTCTGCCGACAAGCTCGACCGACAGCGCACGGCGCCAGTGCTCGGCGCGGCGGTGGTCGAGCCCGCTATCACCGGAGCGATCGCGCCCGCCGGGCGCCCGTGAGCCTGAAGCTCGCCCGCAGGCGCACCGAAGCTCTGCGCCAGGGTGGACGTCGGTTCGACGGTAACCTCGGCGGTTACCGGCGTTCTGGCCCGGCCCCCCGACCTGCGCGCATGCGCCGGCCGCTTCGCTCGTGAGGATGCGGCTCGATGAAATCCGCCACCTTCGCATTGCTGGCCGTCGCCGCCGGAGCGGTGCCGGCGCTTGCGGAGACGTCGGCCGAGCGCGCCGCATGCACACCCGAGGTTCTGCGCCTGTGCGCCGCGCAGATGCCGAATGCCGGGGCGATCACGGCCTGTCTGCGTGAGCGCCGCGCCACCCTCGGCCCCGGATGCCGAACCGTCATGGCGGAATCCGCCGCTCCGGTGCGGTCCGTGACAGCCCGCCGTTGAGCGCGCGTCGCCGCTTCACCAACCGTTGATGCGCGGCCAGACCTCGCCGGTGGCCTCGCCGCCGCGGATCACGTGGTAGCGGTCGTGCTGGGCCCCGGTCGCGCAGGCATGGTTCGGCAGGATCCGCAGGCGCGTGCCAATCGGCAGGTCCGGCAGCGCAGCGGACGAGCCCTTTCGCAGGGCCAGGATGCCGTGCTCCTGATTGGCGTCCTGCACGATCAGATCCGGATAGGGCTGACCGGCCCGATCACAGGCGAGACCGTAGCCCTGGTCGACTGCCTGGCGCGCC
>Ga0255028_100129_pt1 | contig 19817 bp, 27 predicted proteins | sample DRGLUT_MetaT_FD_178168 | JGI IMG/M metagenome (GOLD analysis project Ga0255028, IMG submission 178168) | Metatranscriptome of freshwater microbial communities from Pennsylvania, United States - DR:GLUT (Metagenome Metatranscriptome) | ecosystem: Environmental > Aquatic > Freshwater > Creek...
CCGCTTGTGCGCCCGGGTGCCCGGTCCGCGGACGGAGGGGTGGCCGAGTGGTTGAAGGCGCACGCCTGGAAAGTGTGTATACCGGAAACGGTATCGCGGGTTCGAATCCCGCTCCCTCCGCCACAGCTTAATCCAAAAAGATCATATTTTACAGCGCGCTAAGGCGCTTCGTTGACATACCGTACCCCTGCAGGGCACGATATCGTCCAACGCAACGTCCAACACGGCGCCATGCCCGAGTTCCTGACCAAGCGCGCCGGGTTCTGGCACTACGCGCGGCGCGTACCGCTCGCCTACGCCGAGCTCGATCCGCGCGGCGTCATCCGGCAGTCGACCAAGATCCGCGTCGCTGACGATCCCAAGGCCATCCGGGCAACGAAAGCAGCCGAGCGCATCAACGGCGAGTTGGAGACCTACTGGCGCGCCTGTCGGGCGGGGGAGGGGTCGGAGGCGAAGGCCCGCTACGATCGGGTCCGGACGGACGCGCGGCGCATGGGCTTCGCCTACATCACGGCCTCCGAGGTCGCCCAGTTGCCGATCGCCGAGATACTGGCGCGGTTCGAGGCGTTGGCCGCCGGCAAGCGCGATGATCGTCCGGCCGAGGCTGCCGTTCTCGGCGCAGTCGAGCCGCCGGCACTCGATCTCGACGGCCTGTTCGAGGAATTCGAGGCGCTGATGAAGGCCTCCAACAAGGGGCTGTCGGCCGACCAGCTCCGAAAGTGGGCCAACCCGAAGAAGCGGGCCATCGCCAATCTGCGCGGCGTGATCGGCAACAAGCCCCTCACCCAGATCACCCGGAGCTATGCCCTCGATTTCCAGCGCTGGTGGGCAGACCGCGTCCTCGTCGAGGGCATGGAGATCGAGACAGCCAACAAGGACATCGGCCACCTCAACAAGATGCTCAGCAAGGTCGACCACGCGCACCGAATGGGCCTCGGCGCGGTGTTCGCCCAGCTGCGCATCGAGGGCGGCAAGACGGGGCAGCGCGTCGCATTCCCGGCCGCCTGGGTGCAGGACAAGCTCCTCGCCGAGGGGGCGCTCGATCGCCTCAACCCCGAAGCGCGGCGCGTGCTCTACCTCGTCGTCGAGACAGGCCTGAGGCTGTCTGAGGCCTGCAATTTGACGGCCGAGACGATCCGCCTGGACGATCCGGTGCCACACGTCATGGTCCGCCCGGATGGTCGGCGCATGAAGACCGAGCAGTCCGAGCGCGACATGCCGCTGGTCGGGGTAGCGCTTGCTGCGATGCGCGCCCAGCCAGAGGGCTTCCCACGATACCGGGACAACGCTGGGACGCTGTCGGCGACGGTCAACAAGTTCCTGGATGAGAACGGCCTGCTGCCGGGGCAGGGGCAGACGCTCTACTCGTTGCGCCACACCTTCGAGGATCGGCTCACAGCCGTCGAAGCGCCCGACAAGGTTGCGGCAGCGCTGATGGGCCACAAGTACCATCGACCGCGCTACGGCATCGGACCGAGCCTCGCGCAGAAGGCCGAGTGGCTGGGGCGCATCGCGTTCAAGGAGCCGGAGCGAGTCTGAATCTGGCCGTTTGGCGCAGAAACCTCACCCAAAAGCGTTGAGGTTGCTGCGCACGGGCAATCAGGCGCGCTTTTCCGATTGAGCCGTGCGGAGAATGCGGCTCCACATTCTTTCGCTCTCAATCTGATTTACGCGCTTGATTTCCGCCTGGGTCGGAAAGTCGCGAAACGAGCGGACGCGAGTCGCGCTCATTCTACGCATGAATTGCGCATCGGTCTCCATTTCAGCCTCCGTCAGATTTACCCAGGCCTCAGCGATTTTTCGAGGCCCGCATTTGAGATTGGGCAATGCGGACGGCATTTCAACGGCGGAATTTCTGGTGTGGTTTCCAACTGCCCTTGCAAATCCGCGATGTGCTAAAACAGGTGGCATTTGCTCCATAATACCGATATGCGTCGATCTTGCACAAAAACGTTGAGGTTGGCGACCGGTAATTGCAACCAGTTGCAATGGTCAAGCCTGATGCCGTGTCGTGGGACAGCCCCAAGGGCGCCCCTTATTGAGGGTAGATAGATCCGGCCAAGGATCGCCAATTGGATGAGAATGCGCTTCACACATGGTGCGGAAGCGCACAGAAGGCGGTCGGATTTTTGAACGGCAATTCTCTTAATTCGGAGGGGCACGGCATCTTTCAAAAACCGAAATTCCCCTGTGTGGCATTCTGCTTACGTGCTTGAACCGCTGGGAATTTATGACGATATCGTGCCTGTCGAGAATGGGGGAGCGCGGCCAGCCGCCGCGAACGTGCGGTGGTTTTTGGCTTGCGGAAACCTTCACTCGCAATTAGCGTTAGCTGCGTACCGCACCACTATCAGCGGTGCCTGGAGGATTTGACATGTCGAGACAGACTGGCTTCGTGCTCCGTGAAGGAGTCAGCTACGGGCTGCGCGAAGGCGTCAGCTACTAAGCGAAAAGCTGTCTCCTGGGCTGTCCCGGTGTGGGCAGCCCTATATATGCCCTTAGAGGCATACGCTCAAAGCCCGGCTCGTCCGGGCTTTTCTGCGTCTAAAACCCTTCCTCCGGCCGATGGTATTAAGACAGTTTCTGATGCGATATCTGCAGGCATAGCCTACCCGATATACGGGTTTTTGGGCTTCTGTAGATATACAATTGACCATCCGGCAGTAGCGACACTGCTGACAGCCTCGGCCGCCGCCGGCATTGCGATAAGCAGCATTAATACGACACGCTCAATCGCGAGGCTCCGAGAAACATTTACGACATATAGCAAAGATAACTGGGACGAAGACGTCATAAAAGCCAAGTTTCTATTTTCGTCTGTTAAAAGAAAATGCTTGGCTAATCCTCAGGTTATAGTCTCTTATTTCGAACAGTTGCCTGATAAGGACTTTGCTGAGATTGAGGATCGGGCCGCCAGAGAAGCTAAAATCGCCGATTACAAATCCGAACGCGAAAAACATGAAGAGATTGTCGTTACTCTTAGGACGATAATGAATGATCATGAAAACAAAGCCCTTGGAATACGTACGGGTATATTGGATGAAGCGTATGCCTGTAGGTATTTGCGCGGTGGAGTTTTAGCCGATTGGCAATTTTTGAGCCCTCTTGTTGCTTCGTACAGATTTAGACTTAAGAACGACCGGCTATTTATAGAATTTGAAGGGTTAGTTAACGCCTGGACTCAAAATAGATCGTTTAGGACTGGGAAAAAGCTGCGTCTTTCAAGAAAACGGACAGTATTTAGGTAGGATGTGATGTTGGCGGTGGAGCTCTGATGCACCAAATTCGGCCCCCCTTCCGCCTTTCCAGCGTCTCCAATCCGCCCCTGCATCGCGGCTCGCGAGAGGTTCTGAACGAGGCGGTAGGCTATGGCCTTCCGCAGCATCGTATCGCTCTAATCGCAGCCCCTCGCGCGGATGGTAGAGCGCCAAGACGGTCGTTACACTGCCAAGATCGCGCTTCGGTCCGGCGAGGCGGCTACAGAGGTTCGCTCCGCATAAGCGACGAGAAGACGTCGCGCTCGAAACACAGGATCCTCAGCGGCGCGGGCCTTGATCAGCTCTGCCTCCAGCCGGTCCATGATCGGCGCGTAGACGATCCCAGCCTCATCCCGTGCCACGAGGTAGGCGCACAGGGCGAGCGCCCGCTCGATCCGCGCCACCGTGACGGGCTCGGGCGCACGTTGCGCCATCAGTCCGGCGCTCGCAACTGCGTCAGCTGCTTGCGGGAACGCGGGACGCGATCGAGCACTTCGTCAGGAAAGGTGCGAGCGCTGCTCACGTCGCTACGGCCTGAACACACTGGGAGGTGCCCATGGCTCGCGATCACAGCGGTGACGCGACGTTGACCCCGGAAGAAGCTGCGCTCGTAGAGCGTGTCAGGAAGAAACGTCTCGCTGAGGATGGCTGCCCCCAAGAGCGGATCTCTGACGTTCAGACCACGCTCGACGACCACTCTCCCAGCCGCACACCCGAAGCCGAGGAGCCGGGCCTGATCGACTCGATGAAGGGGATGTAGATTTTCGGAGGTCATGAGCCGCACCTCCGGCATGCCGCTGAATAGGTCTCCCTCCGCACCCTTGGTATTGTGCCGCTGGCGGACCACTCCTTCGGCGCAGTCGGCGAGGTCGGCGGCGCTGAAGGTCTCAGCCACTTGCCCCTCCCGTCGAGAGGCCTCGACCTTTTGCAATGCACAGCCGAGTAACTTGTCCGCAGCTATAATAATCGCCTGACGGCGGACGACCCCGCGTCCCCACGGCGAGCCCACTATGAGTGAGCGATTTCTGCTTCGGTCCGGCTGGCGCGCGTCGGATCGCCGTGTTCTGCTGGCCGCCCTGCTCGGACACTACGCCGCCGCCTACACGTTCTGTGCGGCAACGATGTTCTCCGGGTTCGTAGTCGACTTTCGCGAGCAAGGCTTGCCCGTTTTCGCGGGAGCGAGCTGGAGCCGTGCGGTAGAGATCGCTTGGACGGCGCCTGTGGTGACCGGCCTTCTCGGGTTTTGGGGGGCGGTTGTGACTAGTCCATCGCTTCTTCTGACCCTGCCCATCACAAGATGGGCCGCGCGGAAGCTCGATACAGCCGCGCTGCCAACGGCGGCCATTGGTACCGTTCCAGGTCTCTTGATAGGGCTTGTCGTATTCTGGTCCGCTCCACGGATTGAACCGGCCTTCCTCGTGTCGTCCGCGATCGGTGGCGCTGCCTTCGCATCGGTGGTCTGGCTGCTTTGCATCCGTCCACGTTGGACGTGAAAAGCTAGCCAATCTCTGAATGGCGATGGCCAGCGTACACCCGCCCGGCTGAGTGCTGGTCTCGGCCGTGCTGCTACTCTTGCTTGGTGTAAAGCGCTTGTTTGCGCAGTCATATCCAAGCGCTGCTACCGGTACGAATAGCGTCATCATCGCTTCGCACCCATCGCCACTGCCCAGTCCGGATTACGCCCAACCGTGCCGAACAGGACCGGCAGCATGGCCTCCACGACGTTGTGCAGCTCGGTCAGACGGCGACAGGATGCTTCACTCGCCTCGCCGCGGATCGTCTGCGCTCGCTCGCTACGCCCCGGCACAGGCTGATCCTTCGGGCCGAAGGCATCGCCGGACACAAAGGCCTGAAACACCATATCGGTAGCGATAATGCCGATGTCGTCGCGGGTTTCGGCCGGCAGACCGTACCAAGCCGTTTCTAGCTGAGACTGATCCGGTACGCCCGAACAGGCCGCTTTCAGTCGATCCGGAATCACCGCCTCAACCGATTGCACGGGCTTGGCTTTTGCTCGCCAGCACCCTGAAAATTGCCATCCGGACTCACACGCCCTAAGGGCAGCCGCGACGTGCAGCAGGTAGTCGCCGCCCCCGCTGCAGCGGTCATAGAGTTTCGCGTCACGGGCATAGAACTCCGTCAGCGCGATCAGGCCGGCAATGGTGGATGGCATCATGCCTTCCACGACCCTGAACGTCTGATCGGTCTCGCAGGCGGCCTCGTTGGCGCGCTCCACCTGATCTTCGTCATCCTCGTCGAGGAGGACCAGCGTCGTCGTATGCGCGGCGTTCGCCATGTCGGCGGCGACGATGGCCGCGATGATGGGATCCGCTCCAGCTGAAGCGTATGCGCCCGAAGCGAATCCTTTGTGCTCCCCAAATCGGGGGAGCGGGAACTCACCGCGCTTCAGCACCACGGCTAGGTCCATGGCGCGGCCGAGGAGGATGCCGTAGTTCGGCTGGTAGTCCGCTGCGTTGACCGCCTCGTCGGTCAGCCACCATTGCAGGTGGGCCAGCAGGGCGCCGGCTCCCTCTGGCAGTGCACGGCCCAGGATCGGGAACCCGCAGGCCGCCGCCACCAGCGCGTCGAGGGCGTCCAGCATCTCGCAGTTGGCGAGTTCGCTATCCTCCCCCTCCGGTGCGGCCTGGAAGGCATCGTAGGCGGCGCGGTGGGCGGAGATCGCCGCGTGAACTGGGCTGACGGCGATCATACCGACCTCCCGTACCGTGCCGGGAGCCGCCGGTACCAAAGCATCAGCAGGAGCGCGAACTCACTCTCCGACCTGCCTTGGCCGAAAGCCCACGTCTCGCCTCTACCAAGCTGCGGGTGGCCTGCAGCATCGTACAAAGCCGCCTCGAACTCATCGACAACTGCTGCGACCTGTGGATCCTCCAGGAGCCGGTCCAGTTTGTCGTGATGCCAAACCCGGCCGAGATGGTCGCGTGTCTTGGTCGTGTCCCAATCGCGACGACGCTTCGCCGTTTCCGTCACGACGCGCCTCCCTGATTGTGGAAGGCCTGCATCGCGAACTCGACGCTGTCCGCCGGGCCGAGGCCGGTCGTCAGGATCTTCAGTGCCATAGCACCGGCACGGGAGTACTCACGGTCCACGATGTCGGGTGTTTTGGTGAAATCCTTGCCCACCTCCTGCGCTACGCCGATGTAGCCCTGGGCGACGAAGTGCGGCGCGATCAGCACCGGCTCACCGTCGACCTCGACTGTGCGGCAGGCTTCCTTCCAATTCTTGAGGAGAGCTGCCTTCAGAGCGCGGCGCAGGTCGCGTGGCAGCGCGAGCGCCGCCAGCAATTCCTCATGGGCGTGCCACGGCATGTCGGGCGCAGCAGCCGGGCCGCGGAAGAAGCGAACCGACACGCCGTTGATGGTGGCGACATGGATGGGCTTGGCGCGCTCGATCATGCCGCGACCCTCTCGGCCTTCAACCTGCGCACGTGTGTCGCCGCGGCTTCCTCACCTTGGGCGGCGGCGACGTCGCAGAAGGTCCCAACGAGGTGATCAGGCACCCATGACGGGACGGATACCGGCCCTGCGGCCGGCGCCTTTGCGGGCTCATCAGTCCGCGGCGTGCTGCGTCTGCCCATCTTGCGCGCCGCCTTGAACCAGACAGCTGCCAGTCCGCGCCATGCCGGTACCCGGTGGATCGCCGCGTGCTCCTTCGCCTCCTGCTCGGCCGGCTTGATCGGCGTCGCCGCGATGGCGCGCGACACGGTCTCTCGATCGACTTCCGCGAAATTCTCGTCGGTGATCAGGTGCTGGAGCGCGCGCATGTGCATGGCCCCGATCGGCGCCAAACCGCCGTCGGCCAGCGTGCGCAGGATCCAGGTCGCGTCTTCCTCAGTCTCGGTAGCCACGAGCCCGCGCACGGCCGCGATGGCGATAGTGGTGCGCGGCTTGTAAGCCCCGCCGGCCGGCGGGATCCGGAGCATGGTCACGTCCGCCTCGGCGCAGACGCGTGCGATACCCAGAGCTTCCTTGTCACCGGCAGCCAGCGCCGCATGGTGCATCTGCGGCGCAGTGATCCCGAGCCGGTCCTTGTTGTGCCCGAGGAAGGCCTGTGCCCGGTCGACCTGCGCCGTTGCCTCGACGACCATCACGGGGATGGCCTCGATGATCCAAGCCAACCACCCGAAGACCGACGCGACCCGGCCGGTGCAGGTCGCCTCGATCCAGACGCTGCAGCGCCGAGCCATCCCCCGCTTCGACATCGTCGTGATCGACGAGGCCCACCGCTGGTTCGAGATGCTGGGCGTCTGGATGAGGGCTCCCGACTGGGCCTCGGTGCCGTTCGTCGGCCTCTCCGCCACGCCTTGGACCAAGGGGCTGGGCAAGTTCTACGACGACCTCGTCCAGGTCACGACCACGGCGGAGCTGATCGAGGCCGGCTACCTGTCGCCGTTCCGGGTTTACGCCCCGTCCCATCCGGACCTGTCAGGTGTCCGCACGGTGGCCGGCGACTACCACGAGGGCGACCTCGGCGAGGCTGCGGTCGAGGGCGCGCTCAGCCAACTCGACGCGCCGAAGGAGCTCTCCTCGACCGAGACCGAGCTATCCCGGATCCAGGGCACGGCCGCCGGCCTCAACCAGGTGCTGAAGGATCTAGGCTTCTCCGCGGACGATACCGCGAAGATCATCAACGTCCGCACCATCAAGGCGCTCGACGCCCTGAAGGACAAGTTCAACGACGACCTCGGCCGCAAGATCAACGATGCCCAGAACAAGGGCTATCTCAACGACGCCGCAGACCTGATCAAAGAGGTCGCCGGCCTGCGCGCGGACGCGACGGCGGTCGGTGGCGATCTCGGGCAGGTCGACACCTATTTCACGGCCGCCGCGCAGAAGCTCGTGGACGGCAGCCAGCTTGTGGGCAGCGCCTTCAACGACCTGATCGCCAAATTCCCGGAGCTCCAGGGCAAGGTCCACGAGTATTCCGAGACCGCCTCCATGAGCGCGGATCAGGCCGCCAAGGCTGCGGCTCAGGCCCTGTCCGAGATCCAGGACCGCAAGCGCGGGTACGAGGATCGCGCGTTCGCGGTGAACTTCAGCGACAACAGCCTGTCGACCAAGCTGACCGCCTTCGACCGCACCGCCGAATGGGACCAGTGGACGGAGATGGCCAAGGGCGGCCAGGCGCTCGACGACCTGATTGCGACCCAGGTGCTTGAGCGGAACAAGCTGATCGCCGACTACAACGCGGCCGTGAAGGAGCGTCAGCTCACCTTCCAGGATCGCACCTTCGCCGCGACGAATGACACGACGACGCTGGCCGGCCAGCTTGCCGAATACGACCGCAAGGCGACGCAGGAGCGCCTCGACGAGGTGAAGGCCGGCGGTGACGCGATCGCTGATCTGGAGCAGGCGCAGGGCGCTGAGCGCCTCAAGATCATCAACGACTTCGCCAAGCAGGCGACCGATGCTCTGAACGCCCGGCTGAAGGGCTACGCGGATCGGTACTTCACCGCCACCAACGACTCGACCACGCTGGGCGGGCAACTCGACGCCTACGATCGGCAGGCGCTTCAGGAGCGCGAGGACGAGATCAAGGCCGGTGGCGAGGCCATGGCCGAGTTGGAGCAGACCCAGGCGGCTGAGCGGCTGAAGATCATCTCCGATTACGGCAAGCAGGCCGCCGACGCGCTGAAGCAGCATCCCAGCAGTCTACGACCGAGCCGTGGCGCTCACCTTCGCCCGTGACTTCGCGACGTCGGACGCTCTCCTCGCCGCGACCACGGGCGGCGCTGGCAGCGGCGCGGACATCGAGGCGGGCGAATACGGCACTTGCCTCGCCGCTGGCCTCATCCGTCTGGGCGGATCACCAGTCGGGACCGTCACCTGCGACGTGAAGGGCGACAAGACCGACGGCGTCTACGTGAACACCACCGCCAGCATCGTGCGCCGGCTCCTGGCGATCGGCTCGAAGGTGGGGCTGCGGCGTCGGGCTGATCTACGTGGCCCTCGTGCAGCCTCTGCTGGCCTGGCTGACCGGCATCGTGAACGCGGGGCTGTCCATCGGCATCCCCATGCCGCCGGTGCCGCCGTCCGACGTGCTGATGACCGTTCTCACCGGCATGCTCGGGATCGCGGGCCTGCGCTCCTACGACAAGGCGAAAGGCACCGCCGCGCCCGCCATCGCCAAGAAGGGCTGACCATGCCCCACACCAAGAGGCCGCTGATGGCGGCATATCCAGCCGGCCCGTACAGCACCTACCGGCTGTTCGAGTGGTGCATGGCGACGATGATGATCCTCATCGCCATCACCCTCATCATGCCCGGTGACACGATGGAGCGAGCGGCGCTGAAGCCTATCGCCGACATGGGCGCCAGCGAGGAGAACATGGCGCTGTTCTTCGGCGCCGTGGGCGTCCTGCGGACCATGGCCCTCTACCTGAACGGTCACATCAACAACGTCGTGGTGGGTCCGAAGGGCGCATATATCCGCGCGGTCTGCGCGGCCGCGGGTTGCTTCATCATGGGGCAGCTCACCGCGGCGCTGATCTTCGAGGCGTTCAAGGGACCGGACGCGCCGAGCTTCGTCATCCCGGTGTTCGGCACGCTCGCCGGCTTCGAGGCGCTCTCGGTCTACATCGCCGCTCTCGACGGGGTGTCCCGCAAGAGCCGGATCGGCAAGGCACTGGACCAGCTTGAGAAGGTGGTTGGTTGATGGATGCGTTCCTGACGTTCCTCGCCAACATCGTCGCGACGCAGCAGTTCTTCCAGGTCTGCATCGGCGGCTGCACCATGTGGCTGATCGGCTGGATGGTAACTCGCGGGCGCAGCGACAAGGACGCCCTGCCGGCCCCGGCGGCCGGTACGATCGCCGACGTGCCGACTGTCCCGTTCGCGCAGGGCCCGCGTGAGGTCCTCGACATCATCCGGGAGCAGCGGGACATGGATCGCCGCCGCACCGAGGACAACGCCCACATCCGGGAGTGCGTCCGGATCATCCGCGAGGAGGCGAAGAAGCAGACCGAGCTCCTACAGGAGATCGCCGAGGATCAGCGGCTTGAGCACCGCCTCAATGCCGAGCGGCAGCACCGGCACTGATGCTCTGGATCCATCCTGGCGAGACCATGATGTACGCCGGCATTGGTCTCTTGGTCGGCCTCCTCGTCGGTGGCTGGGTCGCGGACCAGTAACCAGCCGCGACCGTCGATGATGACCTGCAGGCCCGGGCGATCCGAGCGACCCTGATCAGCCCCGGCCTCGAAGGCTGCCGCGAAAGCAGGCACCGGCTCCTCGTCGCGTGGAGCGAGCCTGCTGTCGCGATCGCTACCACAGCTCTTCGTGCCGTGATCCAGCGCCTCGACGATGGCCAGGGCCATTGCTGACCTTCCGGTGATCAAGCTTTTGATGCTCCGAATCTCATCAATCCGGGTAGCAGCCACCGATGGTATCAGTATCGCAATTCGGCACCCGGCTCCGGCATTGATTGTAAGCTGATTGCGCAGTTGGCCCAGAGCCCCATGCTACGCCATCTCCGTTACCCGTTGTAATAAAATAACAGCCGGAATTCCAAGTACCCACGATCTTACAATCCGAAACGCGTGACTCACATTCACTTATGGCACGCGCTTCTGCCTCTTGTTTATTGTAATAGTCCTTTCCCAAACCGACGCCAACTTTTTTGCTTCCAAGTCCTAGAAATCCCTCGTCTATACCAGCAGCTACAGCCGACCATTTGCGTCGCAATGGCGTAGAAGACGGAGGATTTGCTTGAGGTGACGGCTCAGAATAGCTTTGCTTGGGCTTCGGGCAAGGAATGATATCGGTTGGAATCGCGCCATTCTGAAGCTCACGCTGTGTTAGCACTTGCGATCCACAGTCGTTGCTAAATGTTGCCCTGCTATTTGCATGATCGATCTGCGTATAAACTCTTGTTCCACGAATCGTCTGATAACCACTTTCCTGTCCGCTGGCATGGCTCCACGCCGCAAGAATCGCAAATGTTGCCAAACACAAAGGTCTTATATGCAGAACCACCGCGGAAACTCCATATAAAAAAGACTAACGCTTTGATTACCGCAGACAGCGGAATTGAATGAACTGAAGCAGCATAGAAAAAAGGTCAAGAGGGCAATGAAGGTTACGTAGCCAGGATTCAGACATTTTGATTAATATCCAAGGTGGACAAACGTAGGTTCCCCGTTCTATAAAATTTCTTCCTACACAGCACAGGCCGTGATCGTGGTTGGATCACGCGAACGCTCGCAGGTGATTCACAGGCCTGCAACACCGGCTTCGCGACGTCCAGTCGCCAGGTGCGCCACCATGCGTACAGGTGAGGCCTTCGCAAAAATCGCCGCACCGCAGGGCTCGGCGGCGTCGCGCCTGGCATAGTTGAGCGAGAGAACTTTCGGCGTTTTTAAGCTCACCAACCTCAAACCGCCCGGCTCCGGCCGAGGCGGTTTTTTCGTGCGCGCGGTCCTTCAAACAGGCGATGCCGGGACGAGTCTAGCCGCTACCGTAGGCACCTCCCGAGACCCCACACTCAGCCCCGCCGGCACTGCCGCGCGGGGCTTTTTTTCGTTTCTGCTAGTCCGGTACAAGCCGCACACTTACATCTCAGACGGGCGCCGAGCCTTTAGCCCGCTCGGTTCTCTGACGCTGGCTGCTGTTACGCTCAGCCACTATTTTGCTTGGCGTCACATACTTTTTTCTCAACCGCAGAGCCGTTATTCATGAATTCCATATGCTTGCACGTTCTGCCAGAGATTGAGCAGTAGTCGATTGAAAAATGTTTTTCCTTCATCAAGTTATAGAAAGTTTTTCGCTTAGCTTTGGCGAAATCAAAATGGAAATCTCGCAGAATTGCTTCGTCCGATTTTTGCATAGTGACATCAAGCTTTAGAAAGACGTTGACCGCTCCGTCCTTCAACAAAGTTTGATAGTCTAAAATTCCTCTCTGCGGGTGGATAACTATCTGATCTTGGTATTTTACTCCATCTGGAACAATGGCACTAAGAGCATTGAGATATTCCGAGGGAATACCGGAAAGGTAATATAATTGGGAATTGGTCCAGTCATTCGAGTTGTCCGAGTCAACGCACTTTGTTTGATCCCACATCACAAATCGCCTAATCTCTGCGGCGCCAGGCCCCTTATTTTGGAAGCCGAATGAGAGATCTCCTAGGTCAAACATAGTTTGCAGTTTCGGAGTAAGCGCCAATTCTCTGTAAGTAGAGTCCCGATCGTTCGTAATTATATTGATCATTAGCGATATAGTGGAAACTATGAATGCTAAACTGGATATTATCAGGGTAATTTTATCCTTCTTCCCGATCTGATCGACCTGCCCTTGCAGTCTTGAGATTGAGCTCTCTGTGCTTTCGGATTTAAATTCTTCACCCATTCTCGAGACACTGCCCCGTTGCAATATATCTATATTATCACGTCCGTGTATATTTGCAAAAATACCGATCTTGGACAGAGGCATATATATACGGAGATTAACGTGGCTAGAAATTAGCTGGATCGAAGTTTATATGTTGCGGGCTAAGCTAGATTGATGCCGCGGCTTTGCCGAGGTTAAGTAGCCGAATAGACCTGCCATTGGTGAGATCGGACGCCACGCCCGGTTCGCCAGCGCGGGCTTTTTGGTGCCCGTGTCATAAGGAGCACAGTGGTACGAAATTCCTCGACCGAACCGCGCAATGCGTATTGCATGCCCTTGATTGATTACGGCCGACTCGATTTCTTCATATCAGCCTTAGGCTTAAGATATTGCAGTCGCAGACGTTGCAGGCGCGCACCCATGCTTAGATCGATTTCGTGTATTATCGCTTTGATAGCCATGGCGAACGCGGCGCGTGCAAGTGAAAGATGCACCTTCGACTCTAATGGTCGCTGTGAGCCACACGCAACAAGGCTGCCGCGGCTACAGCTTGCTCAGCAAGGCACTAACGTTCAGTGGGGAAGCATCGCTGCCGGCCTGTTAGAAGGAAATCCGGCGCGGGTCGGGACTGGCTCAGCCATCGGTGATACTCCAGAAGAGGCAGCCCGAGCAGCCGTACAGGCCTGCGAAGACGCAGTCCCGGCTGCAATCACATGCAACACTATTCGGACGTTTAGCAAAGGCTGCTGGTATGTCGCGAATGGCACGCGTGGCACGCAAACACGTTATGCCTCAGGTCGAACTTGGGACGAGGCGTTCGAACAGTGCCAAGAGGACGGCTTCACATGCCGAACCAAAGTGATCGGCGGATGCGTAAATGAGGATTTCGAGGAGAATGAAAACGACGAGTAGCCTAGAAGCCAGAGATTTTTCCCCGAACCCTGATCCGTATCGGCTCGGCTCACGCTGGTGAGATCAGACGCGCCCCGCCCGGTCTGGGAGTTCGCGGCACGGGGCCGCTGAAACGCCCCCCTTCCGCAAGCTTGTGCGGGTCCAATGGCTCGCTCTGTCAAGAACCGTACCGAAACCTCGGCCGGCTGTCGGAATTATCCCGCGGTGAAAAACGGTTGGAGGCGCGAGTGTCGCGTTACTTCTTCAACGTCCACGACGACCGCAGCGAGCACGATACCGAGGGTTCAGAGCTGACCAGTCGTGATGCGGCTCGGCTTATGGCTGTTCAGCTCGCGGGTGAGATCCTGAGGGACGAGGCCCGACGACAGAGGTTCAGCGACGCTTGGTGCGTGGAGGTGCTGGACGAGGCCGGAGGGATCGTCTGCTCCATCAATGTGAACATCAGCGCTCCGATCACGAGCGGTTGAGATCGGAGGGCCGGCGGTCTGGAAGTTTGCGGCGAGGGGGCGTTGATGCGTCGCCTCAAATCCGCCCTGTCGCACTCGCCTTTACCGATGATGCGCTCTCTGATCCTCGCCGGCCTCATAGCCGCTCTGCCGGCCGTCGCTCATGCAAGCGACTCGCTCACGGACGGTCCCGTGTCCGCTGGCGGGTTCGGGATGGATGGGGCGGACTACTATGGCGATATTCGCAGCCATATGCCCTTCACACGAGATGCGCCGCCGCACACCGTCGGCATCGCTGACGTGAACCGCGTTCGGGCCACACGGCACCGCGCGGACATCACTGCCCGACGGCATACCCACCGCCGCTCACCTCACGGCTGACGCTGGCGCCCCTCCGCCTCATCCTCGGCCGCGTGCTACTTCTTCGTGGCGATCAGCAGGGCGAGCGAGGCGATGGATGTTTCGTGAGCCGGCATGGTGCGCACGTCGCTGGGCGTCAACCGCCCTGCAGATGCTTCCGCACCGCGAGGCCATACAAAGCTACGGCGATCGCAAGACTTACGGGCAGACGTCCAGCGAAGCCGGTGCCGGGATGACGAAGCGTCGCGTTCCGCAGGTCGGATCCGGCTCTCGCGGTTGGATCTGACAGGGATCCGTCCCGGCGAGGACCTGCACGGCGTCATTGATCACCACGTCAATGCGCTGGAAATACTGGTGACCCGCTGCATCGCTGCCGGGTAAACGCCCAACATGCGTACAATCTACCACTTGGACCTTCGTCGAAAGGCGATCAAGATGAGCCGGCCCGTCGTAACCCAAGGGCTCCCAGAGATTGGCAAACGAGCTGAGACGCATGGCGAAATCGCTGCGGCTGGAATACACCGCAACGGAAGATGCCATATCGAACAAGTGGCCCAGCAGCTCCTTGTCCTCTAGGGCAGAGTATGCCACGTCAGCGGCCATGAGCAAAGCCGTCCGGAAATAGAGCTTGCCGAGCAGATCCTCATACTTGGGGTCAGCTTTAATAAATTTGAGCGCCGCCTGAAAGGCGCGGTTCCCCATGGAATGGCAGAGAATTCTGAGATCGGGCCGTGCGTCGGCACGAAGACTCAAATAGGCCTTGAAAATCTTCACCATCGATAACGCGATAGCACCGCCTGACGCATCAGCGTAGCGACGATCGTGGTCGTAGGCCGTGAGGCTCAGCTCACCCGCTGAGGGCCAAGAGAAACAGAAAATATCGGCGAACCTGTATCGATACGCGACCTTCGCTGCTGTCTCGACCGAGTCGATGAAGGTGTTGTTGAAGCCGGGGATGAAGACGAGCTTCTTCGCTCCGGTCGCCGCCTGCGCTCGGGGCTGCTCGGCTGGAGGGGCGCTCTCGATGAAGGCGATTTCCCCGGTCTTTGCGCCGAGTGCTGCCTGCACAACCTCTGCCGCCAGGGGATTGTCGGCCGGCGGCGTCTGCTGTGGATCAAGGTGAACGCTGCTGCGGTCGGCCGTCCAGGTCGCGTCCGGACCGGTGCCAGAGGGCCGCACAATGATGGTGCCGGTCACATAGACGTTTCCGTTCGTCGGATCCATCAAGGATGGGCCGAACACCATCTTTTCGTCAGCCTTGTTGCGGTTCGTTCCGAAGCGGACGGTAATCGCCGCGGGCGATCTCAGAATTTCGGCGCCTGATGCTGTATCGATTGGCCCTGCGGCGGTGGCCAACGGTGCGGCGGCTACCGCCTGAAAATCAGAATTGGAAGCAGCGCACGCGATCATCGGGGACTCCCTTAGTAGCTGCTACATGATCCTTGTTCGATGTTGGTTCTGTCAAATTCGATCAGCATCAATACATGACGATAGCCGATAATTGAATGCGGTTACGGCATCTTATTCATAATACCAAAGCCAGAGGCGCGAACGCCGTCTTGTATTCATCGCCATGTCAGCCCATCTTCGCCGACGGTAAGCGCAACGCGCTGCCGCCGTTCGCTTTTCTCGACCCTATCCACACCCGTCCACGGCGCTTTTTCGCGGCGGCGACGAACACGTTGAACCGACCCGGCACATCAGGTTTGTTCTGTTTCCGTTCTAGCTGGCGGAGCGCAGGGTGCACCTGAACCGGATCGACGAGCTGCTGGTCCACAGCCCCGACGCGGTCCGCGTGCCGGTGATCGGCCAGGCCCTGTGCGCCGGCTTCCCGTCGCCGGCCGACGACTTCCTGGAGGGCGCGCTCGAGCTGCCCCGCTGGCTCGTGCCGAACCCGCCCGCCACCTTCCTGTGGCGGATCAGTGGCTCGTCCATGGAGGGCGCCGGCATCTACGACCGTGACCTCGCCTGCGTCGACCGCAGCCTCAAGCCCGGCCACGGTAGTGTCGTGGTCGCGGCGATCGACGGCCAAATGAGCTGCAAGCGCCTCGTGATCGATGGCAACATCGCGCGGCTGGCCTTCTGCAACCCGGACCTGCCGGCGTTCGCGATCGACGAGCTCGGCGAGGGCGTGATCTGGGGCGTGGTGCGCTTCTCGATCCGCTGGCACGTCGCCCGCGGGCAGCTGTCGTGAGCGGGCCCGGAGCGCGCCTGCGTGACCGGATCGGCGGCGGCCGGGCCGTGGCGCTGATCGACGGCAACAGCTTCTACTGCTCGTGCGAGCGCGTGTTCGACCCCAGGCTCGCCGCGGTGCCGGTGATCGTGCTCTCGAACAACGACGGCTGCGCGATTGCCCGGACGGCCGAGGCTAAGGCGCTCGGCATCAAGATGGGCGACCCGTACTTCAAGATCCGCGACCTGTGCCGGGTCCAGGGCGTGCGAGTGTTCTCGTCGAACTACACGCTCTACGGCGACATGAGCGGGCGCACCAACACGGTCTACCGGCAGTTCAGCCCGCAGGTGGAGATCTACTCGATCGACGAAAGTTTCCTGAACCTCTCGGACGTGGCGCCGGCGCTCCGGGTCGAGCTCGCCCGCGATCTGCGCGCCACGGTTCGAACTTGGACGGGGATCCCGACCTGCGTCGGCATCGGCCCGACCAAGACGCTGGCCAAGCTCGCCAACCACATCGCCAAGACGGTGCCTGTACTCGATGGCGTATGTGACCTGACCGACCCGGTGGCCTACGCGCACTGGCTGTGCCGGATCGACGTCGCCGAGGTCTGGGGCATCGGCCGGGCCTCGTTGGCGAAGCTCCAGGCGATGGGCGTCGAGAGCGTGGCGGATCTGCGCGACCTCGACCCGAGGCCGGTGCGCAAGGGCCTGACGGTGGTGGGCGAGCGCATCATTCACGAGTTGCGCGGGCTGGCCTGCCTGCCGCTGGAGATGGTGCCGGCGCGCCGGAAGGGCTGCGCGGTGACCCGCTCGTTCTCCAGCCGGATCACCGAGCGGGCGGTGCTGGAGGAAGCGGTGGCCGCGCACGCGACGCGGCTCGGCGAGAAGCTGCGGCGCGAGGGGCTCGGGACCAACCACGTCACAGTCTTCTACCACACGAGCGAGCACGACCGGGACGATCCGATGCGCTCGGTCTCGACCACCGTGCAGCTGCCGGAGCACACGTCGGACACGCTGGCGCTGATCAAGGCCGCGCGGCACGGGGTAACCAAGACCTGGCGCGAGCCGGGCGAGCGGCCGTGGCGCTACTCCAAGGCCGGGATCGTGACGAACGACCTCGTGCCGCTGTCGCACAGCCCGCGTGCGTTAATCGGCGCGCTGGATCGGGAGCGATCGGGACCGCTGATGGTGGCGATGGACGGGTGCAATGCGCGCTGGGGCCGCGGCGCCGTGGTGCCGGCTCGCGCCGGGCTGGTGAGCCGACGCGACTGGAACACCAAGTTCGAGATGCGCACGCCGCGATATACGACGCAGGTCGCGGAGCTTCCGGTCGCCTACGCCTAAGGGTCGGCGGTCGCGCGGACGCCGAGCACGATCAATAGCTCTCGCCCGGCTCGTGTCAGGTGCCACGCACGCCGGCCGGTTCTGCCGCGGGTCGCGCGCTCCTCGACGTAGCCGAGTTCCTGAAGCACCGGCATCACGGTTGGATAGGCGTCGGACCGGAGGCCGCCTGGGTTCTCGGCAACAGCGCGCAGAGCTTCGAGATGACGGCCTCGAATCGGCGCGATCGGTTCGGTGGGCATGGCCCTCGGCTATTGCAGGCCTCCCGGCGAGTCCATCAGGCCCAGCCGGATAGCCAAAGCCAAAAGGTCGCTGTCGGTGAGCGATACGCGGTCAACCAGCCAGAGCGCAAAATCGTCGCTCCATGGCTCGACGGTGTGACCGCAGGCCCGCAGCGCGGCGACAGCCTCGAGAACCAGATCGGCCACGTCGCTCATCTCTGAACCGGAAAGCCCATGATGACGGCGGTCATCACCATCGTGCGGCGCAGCCCGGACGTGGTCGCATCATCAGCCAGCAGCTTCTTGGCCTGGGGGTGCATCTCGATCGCCTTGGCCACGTCGATGGTGTGGCCTGACTTGAAGGCGAACGGCTTGGCGTTCTCGTCCTTCAGGAAGGCGTCGGTCGCCGCCTCGATCTCGTCGTCCGTCACCTCGGACTTACGGCGCAGGTCGCCGACGCTGGGGATCTCTTTAGCCATGCTGGGGCAAGGCGGCACCTATGCTCCGCCCACCGCCGACGGCTAGGGCTCGGATCTAAAATGCCGCACCAATGCGGACTAACCTGAAGGCTACGGTGTTAGGGGTGGCTGATTGCCTGGTTATCAGCTCGGGCCTAGATCGGGTAGGCAGGTATTGGCAGCATCCAGGCATACGCCCGGGATGACGAAAGCCTCCGGCACGGCTGCCGCGCCGAGGGCTCCCTTGAAACAGAATGCAAGAAGCATGCTGCGCATGCGCGAATTGTAGTAGCGGGCCTAATCTACTCGCAGATCTTCACACGGCGAACGCGCTCGTAGCCGTATTGGTCGATGTAGCCACGCCGCTCGATGTGGCAGACCTCCTCTTCGTAGACCGGGACAGGCGCGCGATAGACTGGGCGTCCAGGATAGTAGCCGTTGTTGGCCGACGCGATTGCGCTCCCGGCGACGACGCCACCGAGGAGGCCCAGCCCCACGGCGGCGCCCACGGCGGCACCATCGCGCGCCTGTGCTGCCGGCATGGCGCCACAAAGGATGATAGCTGTCAGGGCAGCCGCTCCGGCCGTCCTCAAATGTCCACGCATTGCGGTCCTCCGGTTACGATTTGATCGTATCGAGGAGTGGTAAATACGGAATTTCCGATAGTGAGGGCAACCCGGCTCGAAAGATGGAGAGGGAAGGGCATCCGCCTCATGCTCGTTCTGAGCCAGCCAGGGCATCGCGCCGTCTGGTTCAGGAAGGGCGGATCATTTGAATGAGGCACAACCATGCCGGATTGCTCAAGTCGTTCAGTCAACAGTTTAATATTCGGGAACATCCTATGTTCTTAACGATAATTATCTCAGTCAGCTATGATTGCACGTAGCAAAGCTCATGCTACGTAGTTGATTTAGCGCTGCGACTGCCGCAAAACCGATCGCTGAAGCTCCGAGCAGAACGGTTGAGAGCTTCTACATCGATGGATCCGAGTAATTCCGTTGCGCATCCATAGATGGAATCCCTCGATTTTACTGGGCAGCCGATATGACCGCCAATCAAAATGACCTTCGAGCGCTTGCTTGGGGCGGCCCTAAGAATCTCTACGCCAGATAAATCACCAAGATCGACATAATAACTCCTAACTATGTATGACTTAGCGCTCTTCGCGCTCTCATTGTGTTTGACTTCGTAGATACATTCCTCTCGACGGACAACGGATATCGACCACTTCTGGGCTTGGCCTTTTCGTTGGCGCGAATGCGGATGCTGCACGCCGTATTCGACCCCTTTCTTGTTCACACC
>Ga0255028_100130_pt1 | contig 19774 bp, 14 predicted proteins | sample DRGLUT_MetaT_FD_178168 | JGI IMG/M metagenome (GOLD analysis project Ga0255028, IMG submission 178168) | Metatranscriptome of freshwater microbial communities from Pennsylvania, United States - DR:GLUT (Metagenome Metatranscriptome) | ecosystem: Environmental > Aquatic > Freshwater > Creek...
CAGCCCGGCGAGGCCCTCGACCCGCTGCCGGACTACCTGGGCCCGCGCGAGTCCCACACGAACGACCCGGCGCTGGCCAAGCGCTACCCGCTCAACATCGTCTCGCCGAAGAGTCACTACTTCTTGAACTCCTGTTACGCGAACATGGAGGACAAGCAGAAGGGACAGGGCGAGCAGTTCGTGATGATCAGCCAGCACGATGCCGATGCCCGCGGTATCCGGGACGGCGACCGGGTGAAGGTCGGTAACGACCGCGGGACCTTCAAAGGCGTTGCGCGGATCACCGACGACGTGAAGGCCGGCATCGTGGTGGCGACGCTGGGCTACTGGCGCCAGCTCAACGAGGGGACGGTCAACAGCATCTCGTCCGGCGCCTTCACCGACATGGGCCACGCGCCGTCCTTCTCGGACAACCTCGTGGAGGTGTCACGGGCGAACTAGACGAACGGCCATCCGCGCCGGCACTCCCAGAGGGACCTCGCGCGGATGGAATCCGCTACATGCGGAGCTTTCGGCAATGGGAAAGGGTGATCCAGGCATGGGCGACATCACGACGGTAGCGAGGGCCTTCTTCGACGCCTGTGAGACGGGCAGAGGCTGGGAGGCATGCGAGCGCTACTGTGCCCCCGACGCGACCTTCTCGGCCCAGGCCGATGCCCTGGCCGGCGTGACCTCACTGAGGGACTACACGGAGTGGATGAAGGGGCTCCTGACGTTCGTCCCCGACGGTCGGTACGAGGTGCGATCCTTCGCGACCGACGAGGAGCGGCAGAACGTGGCGGCCTACGGGGTCTTCCACGGGACCCACACCGGCGAGGGCGGCCCCTGCCCGCCAACGGGCAAGTCCACGTCGACCGACTACGTGTATGTCATGCAGTTCGAGGGTGACCGGATCGTAGGTTTGACAAAGATCTGGAATGACGTCCGGGCCGTGAGAGAGCTCGGCTGGACTTAACCACCTCAGCAGCGAGCCTCGTCCTCCACCGAGCCGTGTGACGAGGCCGCCAGACATATGCACTCGAGCTAGATCGAGGAACGGCTGCTTTCCTTGTCGCCGGTTCCATTAGCGGAACAGCCGGAAACCAACCCTCCCCGGTCATTCAGAAGCACATGTCTGTGTGGCGAGATCTAGCCGAAAGCAGCCGGTCCGGTCAGGGAAGGGCCGCCTGAACATGCGGACGTTCACGTTGACTCACGAGTTCGTGAGGCTGTAGCTGGACCGTGACGGTTCCCCTTGGGGATCAAATGGGAACGTGGTGAGGGGGCAGCTCCGAAGCCGCGGCTGCCCCCGCAACTGTAAGCGGCGAGCCCAGCACCACCGCGTCACTGGATGCGCGTCATCCGGGAAGACGGTGCGAGGGCGACGACCCGTGAGCCAGGAGACCTGCCGTCAGCCGTGGTCACACGCGAAACGCGCTGGGCGGGGTGCCCCGGCGGGTGTCGAAGCGCCACCTCGCGAGGTGGCCGCCGAGGCCTCGTTCGCGGTGACGTGCCACAGCCGTCCCGAGGTCCAGGCCCGTGTCCCGTCCCGCTCCGCAATGGCGGCTTCGCGCATCCGTCGCATCGCTTGCGCTCGTCTTCCAGCCCGTGATGCCAGCGATCGCCCAAGACATGCGAGCCGGGGCTGCCCCGGCGTCAGTCGTTCTCGATCCGCTCTCGGTCGAGGGCAGCTACACCGCCGCACCGACCTACCAGGTCAAGGACCTCTACAGCGGCACCAAGACGGTGACGCCGCGGCTCTCGCTGCCTCAGCAGGTCGACGTCGTGCCTCAGGAAGTCCTGCGGGACACCGCCGCCACGCGTGTCGAGCGCGCCCTGGACTACGTGCCGGGCGTCGGCAAGCAGAACGACTTCGGAGCCCAGAACCTCGCGCTCTACTCGGTGCGCGGCTTCGCCACCCAGGACATCTTCTTCAACGGTTTCAACATCGCCCGCGGCTACAACGGCGCGCCGGACACCCAGAACGTGCAGTCCATCGAAGTGCTCAAAGGACCGAGCGGGGCGCTGTACGGACGCAGCGACCCGGGCGGCACCATCAACATCCTGACCAAGCAGCCCGTGGCGCTGTCCTTCGTCGAGATGGGCACGCTGTTCGGGAGCTTCGGCACGGCGCGCACCACCGTCGACGCCGGCGGGCCGCTGAACGAGGAAGGCACCGTCCTCTACCGCTTCAACGGCGCCCTCTCGCGGCAGGACAGCTTCCGCGATTTCGTCGACGGTGACCGCGTCCTGGCCGCACCAGTGGTAAGCTGGCTGATCAGCCCGGACACCAAGCTCACCGTCGAGGCGCAGTACCTCCGCAACCGCCAGACCTTCGACCGTGGCACCGTCGCGGTGAATAACCGCCTCGGCCTCGTCCCGCGCTCCCGCTTCTTCGGCGAGCCGGGAGACGATTCCGTGTCGGAGGCCGGGATCCTGCAGATCCGCCTCGATCACGCCTTCAACGCCGACTGGCAACTCCGCGTCGCCGGCCACTTCAACACCGGAAGCCTCACCGGCCTGCAGACGGGTGCGACCGGCCTCCTCGATGACGGGCGAACCCTGCTGCGCGAGTTCCGCCGGCATGACTTCACCTGGGGCGTGGCCATCGGTCAGGCCGAGCTCGTCGGGCATTTCGACACCGGGCCGTTCGCCCATACCGTGTTGCTCGGCCTGGAGCACGAGCGCTACAACAGCACCGAAAACCTACTGCGCTCGACGCCACGGATCGACCCCTTCGCCATCGACCTGTTCAACCCGGTCTACGGCCAGCCCAAGCCGCCCTTCACGCGGCGATACAGCGCGAGCGAGAACGTCGGGAACACCGCCGTCTACGTGCAGGACCAGATCGCGCTCAGCCCGGAATGGAAGCTCCTCCTCGGCAACCGGACCGACTTCTACAACCAGACCTTCCGCGACAAGGTCGGCAACGAGCGCACGGAGCAGGACCGGACCGGCTTCTCACCGCGTGCGGGTCTCGTCTACCAGCCGCTCTCCTTCCTCTCGTTCTATGGCAACGTGGCGGCCTCGTTCCGGCCCAACACCGGCTTCGACATCGCGACCCGCCCCTTCGCCCCCGAGACCGGCTTCGGCTACGAAGCCGGCGTCAAGCTCGATCTCTTCACCGGCCTGAGCGTGACCGGCGCGGCGTTCCACATCGAGAAGGAGAACGTCCTCACCACCGACCCGCGAGACTTCTTCTTCCAGATCGCCGCCGGGGCCGTGCGCAGCCAGGGCTTCGACCTAAGCTTCGTCGGCCAGGTGACCCCCGAGTTCCGGGTGATCGGCGGATACGCCTTCATCGACGCCGCCGTGACCCGCGACGAGGTCCTGCGGGTTGGCTCGCCGCTCCTCAACATCCCGCGCCACTCGGGCAGCCTCCTCGGCGTCTACGAGGTCCAGGCCGGCGACTGGAAGGGTTTTGGGTTCGGCGGTGGCATCCGGGCCGTCGGCTCGCGCCTCGGGGACAGCGGAAACGAGCGGTTCCGGCTCCCGGGCTACGTGCTGACCGACGCCCTGGCCTACTACCGCTACGAGAACCTGCGCTTCGGGCTGAATGTCGATAACATCTTCGACGAGACCTACTACGAGCGCTCCTACAACGCCTTTTGGGTCGGCGTCGGCGAGCCGCGCAGGGTCACCGTCAGCATGACGGCTCGGTTCTGATGGGCGTGCATCCGGGAACGCTGGAGGCGACGACGACCGAGGAATCGGCCACGACTGGACGCATCGCCTCCATCGACGCCCTGCGCGGGCTGGTGATGGTGCTGATGCTCCTCGACCACCTGCGGGAAACCTGGTTCCTGCACGTGCCGGTCGCCGACCCGATGGATGCCAGGACCGCCATGCCGGCCCTGTATCTCGCCCGCCTCGCGGTCAGCCTGTGCGCGCCCATCTTCATCGTGCTGACGGGGGTGGCCGCGTACTTGTTCAGCACCCGGCACACCCTGGCGGAAACGCGCGCCTACCTCGTGAAGCGCGGGCTCGTCCTGATGGCGCTGGAGGTCTTCTACCTCTCGGAACTGTACTGGGGCGTCGTCAGCCCGACGCTGTGGCTTCAGGTGATCTGGTGCATCGGCGTGTGCATTATCGTCCTGGCGGCTTTGATTGGCCTGCCGCGATCGGTTCTCCTCGCTGTCGGGATGCTGCTCGTTTGCGGGCACAATCTCCTCGACCCGATCCAACTCCGGCCCGATGACCGCTTCTTCGCCGTCTGGGCCATGCTGCACCAGCGCGACGTCATCGCGCTACCATTCGGTCTGGCGGCCAAGACGACCTATCCGGTGCTTCCCTGGATCGGGGTCATCGCGCTCGGCTATGCCATCGGTCCGTGGTTCCTGCCGGACGTCGCCACATGGACGCGCGAGCGCCGTTTCGCTGCCATCGGCGTGGCGATGCTGGTCACCTTCGCGCTGCTGCGTCTGGCGAACGGCTACGGGGACAAGCCCTGGTTCGTCGTCGACGACAGCGCCTTGCGGACGGCGATGAGCTTCTTCGCGCTGACGAAGTATCCGCCTTCGCTGCTGTTCCTGCTCCTGACGCTCGGGATCGGAGCGCTACTGCTCGTGATGTTGGAACGCATGGGCGACCGCCCAGTCGTCGCGGCGCTGGCGGTGTTCGGCGGTGCGCCGATGTTCTTCTACCTGTTTCACCTAACGGTCCTGCGGCTGCTCTACCATGGCGCATTCGCAACTTGGGGCGCGACGCAGGGCGCCGTGTTCGGCGTCACCGATTACGGGTGGGTTCTGGTCTGGTATGCCGTATTGATCGTACCCCTCTACCTACCAACGGCTTGGTTCGCGCGTTTCAAGGCGTCGCGGCGCGACGTCGCTTGGCTCAAATACCTCTAGGGTCAACGCAACATGCTCAGCTATGTAAGGGATTGCTTGCGACCTAGGGCGGCGGGCCCTCAGGCGGGGAGGATTGCAGCACAGTGCAGGGCACAACTGGCAATTGCTCAGTGCCGGACGGGACGTTAGGCGCCTCGGGCATCACCGGCACCAGAGGCTCGCTTCCATGCCGCTACCCATCACGTCCATTCGATCCATCCTGATTGCCGCCATTATGGCGACGGCCTTCGCTGGGCCCATTCGCGCCCAGGATGCCGAACCTACCGCTGAAACTCCTGCGGGTGAGGAGAAGGCGCGGCCGAAGCCGCGGCCCAAACCTAAACCGGCCCACCCCAAGGGCCCCACCACCGCAGCACCGGCGCAGCCGCCTGCCACCGCACATACCGCCCCTGCGCTCTGGCCTACTGGGGCAACCACCGTCAGCGAAAGCTACGGAGACTGGACTATGACCTGCGTGCGCCCGAGCGAGCAGGTCGCCTGTGTCGTGGCGCAATCGCAGGGCGACGCGAAGACCGGCCGGCGCAAGTTCGGTGTCGAGCTGAAGCCGCCGCGGGATGGCCACGCCGAGGGCGTCGTCGTGATGCCGTTCGGGCTGGCGATCGAGCCGGGCATCACGTTCAAGCTCGATGACCAGGCCCTCGGCCAGGGGGCGCCCTATTCCAGCTGCACCGGTGAAGGCTGCCTTGTGCTGATCAGTTTCCCCACAGTGGCGACGGATGCGATGCGCACCGCCAAGACGCTCACCGTGACCGGCCAGAAAGCCGCGGGCTCGGCGGGCGCGGGTGAGCCTGCCGCCATCACAGTGCCACTGGTAGGTTTCGCTCAGGCATTCGCGCGGGCGGTGGCCTTGAGCGGCTGATCGCGCCGCGTACCACCTGTCATTCAGGCTGGGTCATACGCCTCGAAGAACGCTTTGAGGCTCTTCAGCTCGGTAATCGAGATCCCGACACGGTGGCCGTTTTCCAGCCGCAGCGTCACGTCCGGCTTATGCCACATCCGCTCCAGCGCCGAGTACCGGGCATGCAGCGTGCCGTGGGCGGTGACGCGGTCGGGCGAGCCCCCCAGCAACAGCTCATACAAGACCTTGGTCGGCTTGGTTCCGGCCGCCAGAACCGTGCCTTTGCCGACCATGATCTTTGGCAACCCGCTGCGGGCGGCGATGTGCAGGACGCGAGGCTGAGCTGTCATGGCAGAGTGTGCATCCACCCCGGAGAAGCGGCCGAACCAAGACTGAAATCATATCCGCATTGTGGCGTCTACCATTGCCAAATCATCCCGAAAATGACTGCCACATGCTCCCGTAAGTACTTGATAAGAATACGTTTTTGTGACGTTGGCGCAACGGTATCCACCAATCAATCGGCGTGCCGGCGGCGCAGGAAGAATAACAGCCGCTTGCCTCTTGTGGTTAAGCTTCAATCACGCATGAGTGACCGCACGCAGCCGACCAGAAGCGGCGCGCCTTGGAACTTGGGTTGGGGGAAGACATGCGGGCCCTTCGTGGCAGCCTGATTGCGTCCGTGGCACTGCTGCCCGGCATCGCTCACGCACAACAGGCAGTAACTCTCGGTCAGATCAGCGTCGTCTCGACCTCGCCGGTCGGCGCAGGCGGCGGCAACTCCAGCCCGTCGCAGAACCTGAACACGCTCGGTCAGATCGCGCCGACCGTGCCGGTCGCACCCGGCACCGTGCGCCTGCGCGGCTCCGAGCAGCCGCTCAACAAGATCCCCAGCACGGTCCATACCGTCACGCCACAGCAGATCGACATCGATCGTGGCACCGACAACATCCTCGCCACGTTCTCGCGGGTGACGCCCGGCGTGAACCTCAACGACTCGCAGGGAACGTCGAACCGGGCTGACCTCAATTACCGCGGCTTTACTGCCTCGCCGGTGCAGGGCGTGCCTCAGGGTCTCGCCGTCTACCAGAACGGTGTGCGCATCAACGAGGCTTTTGGCGACGTCGTCAACTTCGACCTGATCCCCCCGCAAGCGATCCAGCGCGTCGACGTCGTCACCGGCAACCCGGTCTTCGGCCTCAACGCCATCGGCGGCGCGGTCAACATTCAGATGAAGAACGGCTTCACCTGGCAGGGCACCGAGATCTCGGCCTGGGGCGGCTCGGACGCCCGCACCGCCGGCTACGTCCAGTACGGCAAGGTTTCCGACAACTGGAGCTTCTACTTCACGGGCGACGGCCTCAACGACCGCGGCTGGCGCTACGAGAACCCGGCCACCATCGGCCGGCTCTACGCCGACCTCGGCTACCGTTCGCAGGACTCGGAGTTTCACCTGATCGGGCTCGCAGCCCGTAGCTTCTACGGTGCCGCCGCCGCGACCCCGGTGGACTTCACTCACCGCGACCCGCGGGCGATCTTCACCTTCCCGCAGACGCAGACCACCGAGGTGGGTTCGCTCCAGCTCACCGGCCGAGTCGACATCTCGCCGACCTGGGACATCGCCGGCAACGCCTACTTCCGCCGCTTCAGCGAGCGGTATGTCGACGGCAACGACGGTAACTTCGAGAACTGCAGCACGCGCTCCAGCTTCCGCGGCAACCTCTGCTTCGAGGATGACGGGTTCACGCGCGCGGCCGGCCAGTCTGATCTCGCGTTCCGCAACCAGTTCCTGATCCTGGGCCAGCAGAACCAGCGCATCCCGTTCCGCTCGGGCATCCCCTACGGCACGATCGACACGACCAACACCGAGTCGCAGGGCTACGGCGGCTCGCTCCAGGCCGCCAACCGTGACCGGATCTTCGGCCTGCCCAACACCTTTGTGATCGGCGGTAGCGTCGATGCCGCCGACTATTCGTTCAAGTCGTCGAGCACCCTCGGCGTGATCAACCCGAACCTCTCGATCACCACCGACCCGAACAACCCGTTCTACGGCAACATCCCGGGTCTCGGCACGCCCTACATCCGGACCGCCGGCGCGCTCGGCATTGCGCCGAGCTCGGTATCCGGTTCGAACCTGTACCTTGGCCTCTACTCCACCGACACGCTCGACGTGACCGACCGCCTGTCGCTCACCGCGGGCTTCCGGCTCAACTACGCGCACATCCGGTCGGTCGATCAGACCGGCTTCTCGCCGGACGTTACGGGCACGCACGAGTTCACTAAGGTCAACCCGCTGGCGGGCCTGACCTATCAGTTCGATCCGGCGCTCAATCTGTATGGCAGCTACTCGGAGTCGAACCGTGCGCCCACGCCGCTGGAGCTAGCCTGCGCCAACCCGAACCAGCCGTGCCTACTGCCGAACTCGCTGGTGGCCGATCCGCCGCTCAAGCAGGTCACCGGTCAGACTTACGAGGTCGGCTTCCGTGGCGTGCTCCCGAGCTTCCTCTCGGGTGGCGCCTTCACCTACAAGGCCGGCGTCTTCCGCACCGACCTGACCAACGACATCATCCAGATCGCCGTCGCCGGCAACGCGGCCCGGGCCTATTTCGTCAACGTCCCCTCGACCCGGCGGCAGGGCATCGAAGTCAGCGGCGAGTATGTGGTCACGCCCGATCTTCTGGTCTACGCCAACTACGCCCTGATCGATGCGACCTTCCAGTTCAACCAGACGCTGTCTTCGCCCAACAACCCGCTCTCCGACGACGGCGCGATCTTCGTCAAGAAGGGCAACAAGCTCCCGCTGATCCCGGATCACCAGATCAAAGCCGGGTTCGAGTACAACATCACCCCAAACTGGCGCTTCGGCCTGAACGTGTCGGCCTTCTCGTCGTCCTACTTCCGCGGCGACGAGTCGAACCTGAACCGCAAGCTGCCGGCCTACTACGTGATGAACCTGACGACGAAGTACCAAGTCACCAAAAACCTGGAGATCTTCGGGCTGATCACCAACCTGACCAACAACCGCTACGCCAACTTCGGCACCTTCGCGGAGCGCGGCTCGGTCGCCGGCAACCTGTCGATCAACGACCCGCGGACCACGACCCTGGCGCAGCCGCTGTCGATCTATGCCGGCCTGACCTACCGCTTTGGGCCTGAGCCAGTGGCGATGGCGCCGGAGCCGATCATCCGGAAGTACTGACCCTCTCAACCCGGTACGACGGAGACTTGAGGAGCCGCCTTGTGCGGCTCCTTTTTTCGTTTAGGCCGGGCCGTCATAGCGCTAGGAAACGGGCATACATCTGGCCTTTGATGCGGCGGCAGCCTGCCGAGGCAGAGCTGGGATGGAGACACGGACCTCGGGTGGCGGCATGCCGGCGTCGCCGTCCCGACACACCCACGGGATGAAGTTTGAGGTTCAAACGTAAATCGAGCGTCGAGCCTTGACGGTCAGCGGAAGCGGGATGCTAAGCCTTGCTCGACGGTTCCCCTCGGGGATCAAAAGGGAACGTGGTGAGGGGTAACCTGAAGCCGCGGCTGCCCCCGCAACTGTAAGCGGCGAGCCCAGCACCACCGCGTCACTGGATGAGCCTCATCCGGGAAGACGGTGCGAGGGCGGCGACCCGCGAGCCAGGAGACCTGCCGTCAGTCGTGGTCACACGCGAAACGCGTCGGGCGGGGTGTCCTGACGGGTGTCGAAGCGCCTAGCCAATGCCTGGCGCCGAGACCTCATTCGCGGTGACGTGCCACTGCCGTCGCCCGAGGTCCCGTGTCCCGTCGCCCACCCACCCGAATAGTCTCGACCCTGTCTGGCCTCGGCCTCGTTGCGCTCGCATCCGCAGCCTCAGCCCAGGACCGATCCACCCCAAGCGCGGCGACCAGCGAGACGACGCTGGAGGAGATCTCCGTCACCGCCGAGACCACTGCAGCCGCGTCCCCGCAGATCGGTCCGGCCGCGAGCGCGGGGTACGTCGGCGGCACGACCGGCATCGGCGGCATCAGCACGCCCGTAGCTTCCGCCAGTTCCGGCATCATCACGGGCGCGCAGGTCAACAGCCGGCCGGTGACCCGTCCCGGCGAGATGTTGGAATCGGTGCCGGGCCTCATCGTCACCCAGCACTCCGGTGAGGGCAAAGCCAACCAGTTCTTTCTACGCGGCTTCAACCTCGACCACGGCACCGACATCGCCCTGTTCCTAGATGGCATGCCGCTCAACATGCGCACCCACGCCCACGGCCAGGGCTACGCCGACATCAATTTCCTCATCCCGGAACTCGTCGGCGCGGTGGAGTTCCACAAGGGGCCGTACTTCGTCCGCGATGGCGACTTCGCCTCGGCCGGCTCCGTTCGGATCGACTATCTCGACAGCACGCCGAAGAACGTCGCCCTGACTTCCATCGGCAGCTTCGGCTACAAGCGGGCGCTCTCGATCACCACCGTCCCGCTCGGCGAGGGCAACCTCCTCCTGGCCGGCGAGGCGCAAGTCTACAACGGCCCTTGGGTCGTCCCGGACGCCCTGCGCAAGATCAACGGCGTGGCTCGCTATAGCCAGGGCACTGCGCTCGACGGCTTCTCAGTCACCGGCATGGCCTACGCCGCCCGCTGGACGGCCACCAACCAGATCCCCGAGCGGGCCGTCACGGAAGGGCTGATCAGCCGCTACGGCACGATCAACCCGACCGACGGGGGCGATACGTCTCGCTTCTCGATCTCGGGCAAGTTCAGCGCGACGGACGACACCGGCATCACCCGGGCCTCGGCCTACGTTATCCGCTCGCAGCTCAACCTGTTCAACGACTTCACCTACTTCCTCAACGACCCGGTCAACGGCGACCAGTTCCACCAGCTCGACCAGCGCATCATCGGAGGCGGCGAGGCACTCCACATCTTCCAGGGCGACCTGTTCGGCCTGCCGATGGAGAACGAGATCGGCGTGCAGACCCGCACGGATTCGATCCGCGTCGGCCTGTTCAACACTACGAACCGCCAGTACCGCTCCGGCGTGCTCGACGACCGCGTGCTGGAGACGAGCGGGGCCTTCTACTTCGACAACCGTGTGCGCTGGACCGACTGGCTGCGCACCAGCGTCGGTTTCCGCGCGGACGGCTACTACGCGAGCGTCGTCTCGGACACGCCGGCCAATTCGGGCAAGGCGCGCGACGGCATCGTCAACCCGAAGCTCGGCCTCGTGCTGGGGCCCTGGTTCGACACCGAGTTCTATGTGAATTACGGCGGCGGCTTCCACTCGAACGACGTGCGCGGCGTGACCGCCACCGTCGATCCGACATCGTCCCTATTCAACACGACCCGCTCGCCCTTCCTCGTGCCGTCCACGGGCTACGAGATCGGCCTGCGCAACCGGTCCATTGCGGGTCTGGAGACGGCCGTGGCCCTGTTCCGGCTCGACTTCGCCTCGGAGAACCTGTTCCAGGGGGATACCGGTACCACTGAGCCGAGCCGCCCAACCCGCCGCTTCGGCGTCGAGTGGACGAACCGCTACGCGGTGACGCCGTGGCTCTCGTTGGAAGGCGATCTGACGATCACCAACGCCCGGTTCTCCGATTACGACCCCGTAGGCAACCGGGTGCCCGAGGCGCCGACCACCATCGCCTCAGCGGGCGTGACCTTCGGTGAGCCACTCGGGTGGTTCGGGAGCCTGCGCCTTCGCTATTTCGGGCCACGCCCACTGATCGAGGACAACTCGATCCGTTCGCGCCCGACTGCGCTCCTCAATGGCCGGGTCGGCTACAATTTCGAGAACGGCATCAGCGTCTCGTTAGACGTGTTGAACCTGACGAACAGCAAGTCCGATCAGATCACCTACGCATACGTCTCGCGCTTGCCCAGCGAGCCGGCCGAGGGGCTGATCGACCGTGTGTTCCACCCGGTGGAGCCCACGGCCGTGCGCCTCACCATCGCCGGGCGGTTCTGATGCGTGACTTCGGGATATCCCGCGCTCTCGCTATGTCCTCCCCGCATCTCCGGCGAAGCGGATCAGGCGAGTTCGTGACGAGCGCGCCAAAGGAGCTCGCGCTCAAGTTGCTCCCTGATGTCGGGGCGCAGCGCTCCGGAGGCGATTTTGCGTTGCAGGCTTTCCTTGGTGTGCCCCGCGAAGGGGCGCTCGTTTGACCAACGCCGACGAACCGTCTCCAGGGTAGAACTCGTCGTCATGATCTCGTGCGAGCGCGGGAGGCCTCAATGGCGACCTTTTGAAGTCGCCGTCCCTTGCCGGCAAGCCGTCCTTGTGGACCAGACCGAGCCCTGCAATCAGCCGAAGTGAACCGATGGTCCCGATCATTCGAAGCCGCGAGGCGTGGCATCGCTCGATCCGACAGAGGATCGCCTTCCTGTACGTCGGCTTGATCGCGGCCAACGTCGCAGCATGGCTCTGGGCCTACAGCCTCTTCGCGGGTCAGCCAGCCCTGCTTTCGACCGCACTGCTGGCCTACGTCTTCGGGCTCCGCCACGCGGTCGATCCGGACCACATCGCCGCCATCGACAACGTCACCCGGAAGCTGATGCAGACAGGCCAACGCCCGGCCTCCGTCGGCTTCTGGTTCGCGCTCGGTCACTCCACGATCATCGTCATTGCTGCCGTCGCGGTCGCATTCACAGCCAAGAGCCTGCTGAGTGCGTCCGAGAGCTATCGCGAGCTCGGCAGCCTCATCAGTACGAGCGTCTCGGCCGCCTTCCTGATCCTGATCGGGATCGTGAACCTCGTCGTGCTCGCCGGCGTCTGGCGCACGTTCCGGCAGGTGCGCCGCACGGGACGCTACGTCGAGGAAGACCTCGATATGCTGCTTGCGAACCAAGGGGTGCTCGCGCGCCTCCTGCGTCCCCTGTTCCGCCTCGTGACCCGTTCCTGGCACATGTACCCGCTGGGCTTCCTGTTCGCGCTCGGCTTCGACACCGCAACCGAGGTCAGCCTGTTCGGCCTCTCGGCGGCCGAGGCGAGCAAGGGCACGGGCATCTGGACGATCCTCGTCTTCCCGGCTCTGTTCACCGCCGGCATGGCTCTGGTGGACACCACCGACGGCGTGCTGATGCTCGAAGCCTACAGCTGGGCCTACGTCCAGCCGGTGCGGAAGCTGTTCTACAACCTGACGATCACGCTCATGTCCGTCGCGGTCGCCCTGGTCATCGGCACATTGGAGGCGCTGAACCTCATAGGGGACAAGCTCGGCCTTCAGGGCGGGTTCTGGTCCTGGATCGGCGCGGTGAACGATAATTTTGGCGTTCTCGGCTTCGGCATCGTCGGCCTGTTCGCCGCGGCCTGGCTCCTCTCCTTCCTCGTCTATCGCCTCGGTGGCTTCGACAAGATCTTGGCTACACCTGCCGACGCCGGTTGAGTGCTGGCGCAGCAGTGGTGACACCGTCCGAAAAAGCACAGTTCACACGAACGTCTTTCAAGCTGTTGACGGATTGTTTCCATATCGCCTAGCTTGGCCGTGACGGTTCCCCTCGGGGATCAAAAGGGAACGTGGTGAGGTCACGCCCGTGAGGGCTCGGCCGATGCCGCGGCTGCCCCCGCAACTGTAAGCGGCGAGTCCTTCATCACGACGTCACTGGGCGGCCTCGCCCGGGAAGACGATGAGAGGGCGACGACCCGCGAGCCAGGAGACCTGCCGTCAGCCGTGGTCACACGCGGAGCTTGCCGGGCGGGGTGTCCCGGGAGGTGTCGCGGCGCCGCGGTTCCCTTGAGGACGCGACCGCCGAGGCCTCGTTCGCGGTGACGTGCCACAGCCGTCCCCGAGGCCGTCCCGTGTCCCGCTCTCTTTCCTCCGCGCTCAGGCGTTCGCTCGTTTCGTCCTGCATTGGCAGCGCGGTTCTCTCCGCTTCGCCAGTCCTGGCCCAGCAGGTGGCCGCTCCCTTCGCCGATGCCCCCCGGCAAGCGGCTGCGGCCGAGGCGGCGGTCAGCCTCGCCGAGATCTCGGTTTCGGCCACCGGTCTGCCGACACCCATCGCCGCCACGGGTTCGAGCGTCACTGTCCTGACCGACCGCGTGCTCGAAGAACAGCAGCGGCGCACCGTACCGGACGCTCTGCAACAGGTGCCCGGCCTCAACGTCGTGCAGACTGGAGGCCCCGGCGGTCAGACCTCGGTGTTCATCCGCGGAGCGAACTCGAATCAGACCAAGGTCCTGATCGACGGCATCGACGCCACGGACCCCTCGAACCCGAACGGCTCATTCGACTTTGGCCAGCTGCTGACCGACGACCTCGCCCGCATCGAGGTGCTGCGCGGGCCTCAAAGCGGCCTCTACGGCAGCGACGCCATCGGCGGCGTGATCTCCTTCACGACCAAGCGGGGCGAGGGGCCGACGCGCGTGACCCTGCGGACCGAGGGCGGATCGTTCGGCACCTTCAACCAGTTCGGCCGGATCAGCGGGGCGCAGGACGGCTTCGACTACTCGGTGTCGATCCAGCACTTCCGAGCGGCCGAGACGCCGGTCACGCCGCGCGACCTCGTGCCCTTCGGCCGCCCGATCCACCCGAACTACTACGACAACGAGACGGTCTCCGCGAAGCTCGGCTACCAGTTCACCGATACGTTCCGGGTCAACTTGACCACCCGGTTCATCAACTCGCGCCTGCTGTTCACCGGCACGGATTTCAGCACCTTCCCGGCCTTTCCGGCCGCGGTCCGCAGCGCCGCCGACGTGCAGCAACTCTACACCCGTAACGAGGCCGAATGGACGCCCATCGTCGGCTTTCACAACATCTTCGCGATCAACTACTCGAACCTGTTCAACCGCCAGCAGCAGAACGAGTACGACCCGTTCGCCATCCAGCCGACGACCGGCCTCGGCGAACGCCTGCGCTACGAGTATCGCGGCGACTACCTTCTCTCGCCCGGCAACCTCGTCCTGTTCGGGGCGCAGCGCGACGAGGAGAGCCTGCTGACGACCGATCCGAACGCGTTCGGTGCCGGCACCCTCAAGGCACGCAACGGCAACACGGCGGGCTACGGCGAGGTGCAATTGACGCCCTTCGACCGCGCCGCACTCGTGGCCAACATCCGCCACGATGAGAACGACCAGTTCGGCCCCGCCACAACGTTCCGCATCGCGCCGAGCTATATCCTGCCCGGCACCGAGACGCGCCTGAAGGGCAGCGTCGGCACCGGCTTCAAGGCACCGACCTTGAGCCAGCTCTACCAGAACTTCCCGGCGTCCAACTTCTTCGGCAACCCGAACCTCAAGCCTGAGGAAAGCTTCGGGTTCGACGGCGGCCTGGAACAGCCGCTCGGCGAGCGCGTCCTCGTCGGCGCGACCTACTACCAGAACGACTTCAGGAACTTGATCAACACCAACGCGACCTTCACCTCCAACGTCAACGTCGGTCGGGCCACCTCCTACGGAGCGGAGGCCTTCGTCTCGGTCCGGTTCACCGACACGCTATCGGGCCGGATCGACTACACCAACACGGTGTCGAAGGACGAGATCGCCCACCAGGAGCTGCTGCGCCGACCCCGTCACAAGGGCAGCGCCAACGTCTTCTGGAACCCGCTGCCGGGCGTGACCTTCACTGGGACGGTGATCGTGTTGGGCCCCTTCGTCGATGGCAACCGCGACTTCTCAGTGCCGCGGCTGAAGAACCCCGGCTTCACGATCGTCAACCTCTCGGCGAACTACGACATCAACGAGAACGTAGGCCTGTTCGTGCGGGTCGATAACCTGTTCGACCGCCGTTACGAGAACCCGACCGGCTATCTCGGCCCGGGCCTCGCCGCCTATGGCGGCGTGCGGCTGACGGCCTTCTGAGATGGGGATGACGTCGCGCCTCGCTCTCGCTCTCGTGGCAGTCCTGTCCGCCGTATCCAGTGGTGCGGCGGCTCCCGTGCGCGTGGTCTCGATGAACCTGTGCGCCGACGAGCTCGTCCTGAGGCTGGCCGACCGCGACCAAGTGCTGGCCGTCACCTATCTCGCCCGTGACCCACGGGGCTCGACGGTCGCGGCTGAGGCGGTCGGGCTGCCGGTGACGCGGGGCCTCACCGAGGAGGTCGTGGCCCTGAAGCCCGACCTCGTGATCGCCGGTGCGTTCACGACCCGCACGACGGTGGGCATGTTGAAGCGGGTCGGCGCCCCGGTGCTCGAACTCGGCGTGCCGGCCGACCTCGATGGCGTCCGCGCGCAGATCCGGCAGGTCGCGGCGGCCCTGGGTCAACCCGAACGGGGCGAGGCCATGGTAGCGGCGCTCGATGCGCGTCTCGCCAACATCGTGCCGGCCAGGCAGCCTCTGCGCGCCCTAGTGATGCGTCCGAACGCCTTCACGGTCGCGCCCGGCGGGCTCGGGGACGCGCTGATCCGCGCCGCCGGCCTCGTCAACGTCTCGGCCGAGATCGGGCGTGACCGCTTCGGGCAGGTGCCCCTCGAAGCGGCGGCGCTGGCGAACCCGGACCTGATCGTGGTCGATGAAGGCGCGCCCGGTTCGCCCTCGCTCGCCGACACACTCCTGTACCATCCCGTTTTCCAGGCCCTCTCGCGGGCGCATCGGACGGTCGACATCCCGAACCGCCTCTGGACCTGTCCGGGGCCGCAGGTCGCGGAGGTCGTTGCGAGGCTCGCCGAGGCTGCGAACGCGCGGGAGCCCGGACCATGAACGCACCCGTCACCGCGCTCAGGCCTTCGGCATCCGGGCGCCTCGGCACGCCGCGCGCCCGCCGAGCCGTCATCGCGGTCCTCGGCCTGACTACCGTCGCGCTGACGCTCGCCTCCATCGCCATCGGCTACGCGCCCTTCGACGTGCCCTCCGCCTTCGCGGACCTTGTCGTCGGCCGCACGACGTTGCCGGCCCTGGTTCTGTGGGAGTTGCGCATCCCGCGCGCGCTGCTCGGCGGCCTCGTGGGCTTCAGCCTCGGCCTGACCGGCGCCGCGATGCAGGGCTACCTGCGCAACCCGCTCGCGGACCCGGGTATCCTCGGCATCTCGTCGGCCGCGGCGCTTGGCGCGGTCATCGTCTTCTACGGCGGTTTCGCCGTCACCATGAGCCTCGCCCTGCCGCTCGGCGGCATCGCGGGCGCCGGCGTCGCCGCGCTCCTCCTGAACGCACTCGCCGCCCGCGGCAGCAGCACCCTCGGGCTGATCCTCGCGGGAGTCGGGCTGTCGAGCCTAGCTGGGGCTTTGACTGCGCTGGCGCTGAACCTGTCGCCGAACCCCTACGCGGCCCTGGAGATCGTGTTCTGGTTGATGGGCTCGCTCAGCGACCGCAGCCTGGACCACGTGCTCCTATGCCTGCCGCTGATGGCTGTCGGCTGGGGCCTTATGCTGTCGACCGGCGCCGCCCTCGACGCCCTCACGCTCGGCGAGGACACCGCCGCGAGCCTCGGGGTCGGCCTGGTCTCCGTGCGCCTGCGTCTCGTCACCGGTGCGGCCCTGGCCGTCGGCAGCGGGGTTGCGGTTTCCGGTGCCATCGGCTTCGTCGGCCTCGTCGTGCCGCACTTGATGCGGCCCCTCGTCGGTGCCCGTCCCAGCGCGTGCCTTCTGCCGAGCGGTCTCGCAGGGGCGGTCCTGGTCCTTGCGGCGGATATCGGTGTGCGCCTGCTCGCCACCCGGCCGGAACTCAAGCTCGGCGTGGTGACGGCGCTGGTTGGGGCGCCGTTCCTGATCGTGCTGCTCCTGCGCAGTCGCGGGAGGCGGGCATGAGCCTCAGCTTGCAGGATGCCCAGGTGACGTTGGATGGCCGGACCATCCTCTCAGACATCGGCCTGACCTTTCAGCCGGGCCGCTTCGTCGGGTTGGTTGGCCCGAACGGAGCCGGCAAGACTACGCTCCTTCGCGTCCTGGCGGGGCTGATCACCCCGAACCGGGGGCGGATCACCCTCGAAGACCGTCCGCTTTCCGGCATGGGCCGCGAGGAGCGGGCCCGCCGCATCGCCGCCCTGTTCCAGGGGGCCGGGGTCGGCTGGCCGATGACGGTTCGCGAGATCGTGGCGCTCGGCCGGCTGCCGCACCGCCGGGCCTTCGCATCCCTCAGCCAGGCCGACGATGCCGCGGTCGCACGGGCGATGGTGCGCACCGACATCCACTCGCTCGCCGACCGAGCCGAGCCGACCCTCTCCTCGGGCGAGCGCATGCGCGCGCTGCTCGCCCGGGCGCTCGCGGTTGAGGCGCCGTGGCTCCTCGTCGACGAGCCGGTCACGGCCCTCGACCCGGCGCACCAGCTCGACGCCATGGCGCTGCTCCGGGCCATCGCGCGAGACGGCACCGGTGTCGTCGCCGTGCTGCACGATCTGACGCTCGCGGCCCGGTTCTGCGACCGCATTGTCGTGCTGGCCGGTGGACGCCTCATCGCGGACGGCACCCCGGAGGAAGCCCTGACCGACGTCCTGCTTGCCCGGGCGTTCGGCGTCATGGCCGAGCGGGGCTGGGCTTCGGACGGAACACGATACATCCTGCCCTGGGCGCGGTCCGGGGCTCTGACGGAGGAACGCGATGACGTCACCATCACAGGCTGACGCGGTCACGACCCTGCTGCGCGAGGCGTTGGCGGATCCCGGCACCGCCTGGAGCCTTGGCAGCTTCGGGGCCATCGCCGAGTTCATGCGCGATCCCGACGAGGCCGCGTCGCCGCTGCCGGACGGACGCATGGGTCTGGCGACGGAGCGGGGCGCCATCGCGCTCGCTCCCAGTCCCGAATTACGCCCGGTGGCCTACGAGACCGCCGTCTCGACCGGCTGGAACCACGCCGTCGCCCTTTGCCTGCCTGAGGCGAGTTGCGCGATGAACCGGCGCGGCGTGGTGACGGAGCTCGGCCCGGACCGGGACGCCGCCCGCGAATGGGACCGCGACGCCATCCTGTTCGACCTGGGCCTCGGCCTCTTGGCGGTCGATGCCTGCGTGCGCACGAGCGACCCGGAGGCCATCGCCTGCCTTCGGTCCGGCGTCGGCCTTCCCCTGTTCGACCCTGCGAGCCCCATCGGCCGCCAACTCGTCGCGCTTAGCCCCCACCGGGTCTTCCTCGCCCGGATCGGCCGTATCGAGGTCTATGCCTCGATCCCGGGCCCCGGCGGCACCAGCCCGGAGGGGCCTCACACGCACGTCTTGCCCAAGCTCCTGCGCGGCGGCCGCACGCACGCGGCGACCACTCCGATTCCGGCGGGCTGGGTCCCCTGCGCCGGCATTCACCCGTCTCACCCCTATAAGGACATGATGGGTCAGCGCATCGCCTTCGACGTCGCCCGACACAACGCCTTCCAGGTCATCCTCGACCGTTGGGGAGATCCGGACCTGCTCGCGGCCAAGCGCGGCGGGGAGCTCGGCCCGGACAGCCCCGTGTCGAACCGCCACGCGCAGGCTGCACGCCGTGTCGCAGAGGTACAGGCGCGCTACCTGCGCGGTGAGACCGTCGAGGCCGACACCGAGCTCGACGAGGACGAGGACGCCGCCAACCATGCCTGACCCAGCGCTCCATGGACGCTGAGGTACCCCCGCGCCGTCAGAGGGTGGTGGGGCTGATCGGATGCCCCGGCGCGGGCAAGACGACCTATGCGCGCCGGTACGACCCGCTGCAGGGCTGGGTGCACCTCACCCTGGACGACCTGCGCCAGACATTCTGGCCGCCGGACCGTCACGTCTACTGGCAGGTGCGCCGGACGGACTGGGACGAGGAGGCGCGCCGACTGCTCCACGGCGTGAAGGTCGCTGCCCTGGATGCGGCCCTGGCGGCGGGGTTCAGCGTGGTGATGGCTGACACCCACCTGACCCGGGAGGTGTTCGTGGCCGAGCTTCAGGTCATCGAGCGGCATGGCCTCTCCGTCGAGTGGAAGGTGTTCGACCTTTCCTGGGAGACGCTCCTGGCCCGCAACGAGGCGCGCGGTCAGACCGACCCGTCACATCGTCAGCCGGAGACCATTCTGAGGTTGGCCTACGACGCCTTCCGGGCACCCGACGCTTGGTGGCGGTTGCTTCCCCTGGATCACGTCGAATTTATTGAGCTTTGAACGGTGCCTACCGTGTGAGCTTCAAATCAGCCACCACGCCATCGCTAAGGTGCGCTTCGAACGTCTGCTTATGGGATGCTGTCGGGCTCGGACGAGCGGCGGCGATGGGCGCCAAGCCGAACGTCCGGTTCTGCGCGTGACGGCGTTCCGGCATGACGCAGTCTGGCCG
>Ga0255028_100131_pt1 | contig 19605 bp, 21 predicted proteins | sample DRGLUT_MetaT_FD_178168 | JGI IMG/M metagenome (GOLD analysis project Ga0255028, IMG submission 178168) | Metatranscriptome of freshwater microbial communities from Pennsylvania, United States - DR:GLUT (Metagenome Metatranscriptome) | ecosystem: Environmental > Aquatic > Freshwater > Creek...
CCGGATCTTTGGCCGCACCAATGGCTTCGGCGCCTTTCACGAGCAGATTCAGGCCGTGCGAGGCGGTCCCGGTCTTGTCGTTGGCATCTAGGAGCGACTTCGCCCTAACCATCGGGTCGATGACGTGATCTACCTCGCTCGGGTCGGTCATTACCGACCGCATCTCCTTCCAAAGCTCCATTACGGAAGCCTGGGTGACGTTCTTATACTGGACCGCGAGGCGCAGGCTCTCGTCGGTGATGTGCTGGCGCTCGCCAAAACCGATGCCAGCCTTGGCCATGTCGACCCGGGTGCTCTGGACCTCGGCGCCTGCCTTCGCGCTCTCAGTGATGACGTGGCCCACGCCATGGACGCTGACGGCTCCACTCGCGACAGCGGCCCCCGCGCCGACGAGGCCATGCGTTCGACGGTGGCGCGCGAACTCGGCCTCTTCCTTTGCGTGATGAGCAACCGACCGTGCGGCTTGATCCTCGACCCGGATCTGCCGGCGCATCGCCTCAGTGGCGCTCTCGGTCGTGGCGCGCAGTCGCTGCTGATGAGCCTCGAGGTTGCCGAGATCGGCACCGAACTTCGTCGCAGAGGCCTCGGCGTGCTGGAGCGCTGAAGACTGCGCGGCGACCGCAGCGGTTGCCCGGCGGACGTCGCCCTCGGCTTTCTTCTGAGCGGCCGTGTAATCGCGCACCGCCTTGGTCGCGGCCTCGATCTGCTTGGCCTGTTCCGAACCCTTGGCGGCCTTCACGCCGTCGAACGCGGCCCGAGCGACCTTCGCCTGCTCCAGCGCCTTCGCGGCTGCCTGGGCCGCGCCCGTGGTGGCCCGGAAGCCAGCTTCTGCACTGGCGAGACCGGACCGGGCAGACATGGCCGCGTTGACGGCCTTCGAGGCCTGCTCGACGTGCGTGAACTCCTTGGCGAGGTCCTGCAGCGGCTTGGAGACCCTCGAGACCTCTTCGAGCTTCCTGACGCTCGCGACAACGCTGGCGATCGAGGCGCTGGCGCCCTTGTCCTCGCCCGAGATAACGAGGCGGGCTTCGATGGTCTTGGCGGCCATTCAGAACCCTCTCACCGGCCGCGACGCGCGTTGCGCTCCCGCTCCCGTTCCCGGCGTTCGGCGCGTTCGACGGCGCGCCGGTAGCAGTCCAGCATCTGCGCGAACGTCATGCGTCCGACGACGTCTGGTCCCCATTCGAGGTCGAAGACGAGGGCTTCCCAGACGCCGTCGAGCCAGCGGTCACCCTTGGATCGACGGCGAGGAAAAAACCGCAGATCGCGCCCTCAACGCGCTTCACATCCTTCAGCCCGAGTTGCGACAGAAGGGCGGGGTCGCCCGCCTGCTGCCCCTCAACGATCAGGCGCTCGGCGTAGTCTCGCACCCGATCGGGCAGCGGCACCGGCCGGACCATGTCCGGATCCTCGGGCGACTGCGCCCAGACGTAGGGATCGCCGACGCTGACATAATCGTCCCAACGCGGCTCGCGGAACTCCAGTTGGTTGTAGGCCTTGTGGCCCACGATCCTCTGATCGAGGACGACGATCGCGTTGGGCATCGTGGCTCCTGGCCGAGCATGGCCTATCTTCTCCGCCGGTTCGACCGGAGGATGCCGTGAAATTCGTGTGTGCCGTCGTCGCTGCGTTTCTCATTCCCGTCGCCTGCCACGCGGAGTGCCGGCAGGTGCCCGTTCCTGAAACGCCGAAGACGTTGCTGCGTGCATTCTCCGACCGCATGGAGAAGGCCGGTGCCGGCGATTGGCGATTCGCGACCGACACGGTCCGCGGGCCAATGTTCTACTCGAAGGCGACCCTGCTCCGGCTGGTGGTCAAGGGCGCAGACGGCTTGATCGAGGAGACCGGCCTGCTGCTGCCGCCAGAAGGAACCGCGACTGATACGGTACGCATGGAAGCAGCCGCGACTTTCCTAGGGGCGCACATATCTGGATCCCCAGAAACCAGCTTCGAGCCCCGCGTGGTGAAGGCGATTGCCGACACGCGGAAAGATCGCCAGCCACATCAGGTGCGCGAGGGCGAAACCGTGCTGATGTTCTCTTCACCGGCGCCCGGGGCCGTAGCGCTCGTCTCGGGCAGACTCCGCTGCGATTGAGACCTCAGACCGCCCGGTACTGATCCGACGCTACCGACATGCCGGTGACCTCGCCGGTATCCGTGTCGATGTCCGGCTCGCCGACCCAGGAGCCTGACGTGAAGTAGTGGGTGCGTCCGGCATCGTCCTCGATGAAGGTCACGTCCACGTCCTGCAGGATCATGCCCGCAGTCCAGGTGATCGCCTGGGCCTTGCTGCCGCGGTCGAAGCTGAGCGAGACCATCGGCAGCTTCGCCTCGACGGTGCGGTAGGCGGTGCCGTCGCGGTTCGGGTCCGCCTTCGGGGTGGCCTCGGCCGGCTTGATGCTGGCCTTGCCGCGGCCTGAGAACCGCTGGCCGCCGATCCGCACGCTGTATCGTCCGCCCTTGGTATCCATGGCCGGCCTTCCTCAAGATGATGGTGATGGGAGAGCGGCCGGGCCGCGGTTGGATGGGGCGAGGCTCGAGGCCTCAGATCCCCTGATCGGACTGGTCGAGGTAGCTGGTCTGGTTGACCGCGTTGATCCGGAGCTGCGCCGCCGCCGTGATCGGCAGGTAGTAGTTCACCCGGTCGTTGGCGTAATCCGGGAAGATCCGGATGTTCGCCACGAACAGATCGAGCTGCCGGATGATGCCGGCGCGGTTCAGGTCGGTCGCGGCGTGGACCGAAGTCTGCTCCAGATCGATTGGGGTGACCACGCCCTGCAGATTGGCCGGGTTGTCCTCCCTCAGCGCCGAGCGCGGGTAGGTCCCCTGGATCTTGTTGCGGAAGTAGCGAGCCGCGTAGGCGGCGATCGCGATATCCTCGATGTCGAGCCAGGTCCGGTCGGACAGGCCCGAAGGGTTGACCCGATAGGTGGTCACGATGCGGTCGCAGGCCATCTGGCCATCGGCGGTCGCCGTGAAGGTCGAGATCCCGTTGCGCAGCAGGCTGTCGCGATCCGCCTGGGCGAACAGCGCGTTCGGATCCTTCGGCGGCCGCAAACCGCGCAGCACGCGGGTCTGCATCGGCCGGGCGATCTCGATCGCGTTGGCCAGCGAGCGGCCGAGATTCTTCAGGAACGCGATCTCGCCGCCGAGCGAAGCCGAGATGCACCACGCCGCCTGCGGCCACTGGTAGATGCCCGCGAGGGTCACGTGCCGATCGTTGCGGGTCTGGCCGAAGGCGGTCTGCGTCGACAGGTTGCCGTGATTGTGAGTCGTGTAGTGGCCGAGCAGGCCAACCAGCGGCGCAGACCGGCCCGAGCCGCTGTCCGACAGGAAATCGCGCACGACGTTGAGTTGCGCGGCCGTCGAGTAGGGTCCGCAGATCCAGTCGGCGTTCTGCGCGCCGAGCTTCGCCAGCGTCGCGGCCATATCGACGTCGCCGACGCCACCGGCCATGTAGGTGATGGTCACCGTGATGCCCGGCACCTCGATCTCATCGCCGTCGAGGCCTTCCTCGATATGCCAGCCGTTGGTCTCCGTGCCTGGGTGCCGAGCAGTCAGCGTGACGTCGGTAGCGGTCGCAGTGCCGCCGGCCTTCACCGCCGCGCTGACGGGGGCGAGCATGCCAATGTTGAACTTGGTGTAGCCTTGGGCGAACTCCGCCACGAAGGCGGCGGCCACCACGGCGGCCGTGTCGCCGATCGCCACGTTCACGTCATAGCGCTCGCCACCGAGGTAGCGGCTGACGGTCCCGGCTGAGGTCGCGGTGCCAGCGAAGGAAAGCGTACCGACCGCCGGCGACGGGTTCGCGCCGATCGCCGAGGTGGCATCCACGAACAGCATCTCGCCGAGCGGGTTCTGCTGGCGGGCGTACAGAATCTGCTCCGCGCCGATCGAACCGAGGCCGCACAGCGCGTTCGGGTTCTGGCTACCGACGTTGATCGGCAGACCGCGCAGGGCGGCGAGCGAGCCCGGGAGCGCCCGGCCGATCACGACTTGGCGCGAGGTGCCGGAGTAATTCGGCGGGCCGGCGTTGAACTCGACCATGAAGGCCGGCACGAGCACATCGGCCGGCGTGTTCTCAAAGGCGACGGGGCCCTGGGGCATCGGCTGGTTCTCCAGATTGAGAGGGAGCCGCAGGGCGGTCCCGGGCAGTGATTACGGGCTGGTGGTGCGGGCGCTCGGGGCGTCGCTCGTGGCGACCTTCGGCGCCTCGACCTGCGGGTTCTTGCCCGCCTGCGCATCGGCCGTGGGCTTGGCCTTCTCGGCTTTCGCATCGGCTGCGTCCTCGTCGGGGACGTCCTTCACCTTGACGTCGCCCCGGGCTTCCAAGCGCGCCCAGTGCACGGACCACTCGACGATGCGGCCCTCGGGCGGCAGGTCGGTCTTGCGGGCCGGGTCGGGGATGGAGGCGTTCTTGTCGGCGGGCTTGACGAGCTTGCGCATCAGGGCACCTGCGAGAGATCGACGGAGAAGGAGGTCGGCAGCGTGCCAGGCGCCTGATCGGGCGTGACGACGGGCTGAGACGGCGGGATGGCGACGGGCGCCACGGTGAGTGCGAGCCGCTCGGCGATCAGCTGACAGGTCAGATAGCCGGAGGAGCCCTCGACCATGGCGCCGGCGATCGTGCGAAGCGGATCCGGCAGGATTCCAAACGGGCCGGGCGCGATCTCGTAGCTGTCGATCTGCTCCCCCTTCAGTTCGACGCGGAAGGTAAGCAGGTGGATCGCCAGCTTCTCGCCGGTCTGGTCCGATGCGAACCGGGAACTGGTCCGCTTGGACACCCTCCGGGTGACGGCGCTCATCAGCAACTTGCCGGCAGCGGTGGGGCGTGGCGAGCGCGGCGTCGGCCGGCCCAGCGTCACGATGGAGGACGCACACTCCTCGAGCAGGTCGAGGGACGCCTCCATCTCGCTGTCGGTCTCGGGGCTGTAGAGAAAGGCAGCGTCCGAATTCTGGACGAGCTGCGTCATCGCGATTTCGAGCACGAGATCGCAGGAATCGTTGAAAGGCTCGCCGCCGTTCTGTTCGTTCCACGGCTCGCCGGCGAGCTCTTCGGTGGTGACGACGATCACCGGAACCGGCTCGCCGTGATCGAAATCGGCGATGCGCGAATCGTAGACCCGGCCGGGGCACATGGCCTCGACGACGGGGTGAGATCTCAAGGCCTCGATCACCCCGAGGCGGAGAGCGGTGCGGGCTAGGCTCATCGAACCAAAGCCGAGGCCGCGCGATGCTCGGCGAGGTGCATCCAGGCGCGATTCAGGTCATCGACCACGAACCGGGTGACCTCGTAGAACGTCTCGGTATCGTGCCGCAGGACGATATCGCCCTGGACCGGCTCCCGGCCGCCGAATTGCAGCCGATCGACATCGACCATCGGCTTTTCAGCCACCACGGGCCGCGTGGTGCTGTCGGCCATACTGCGCCCGTGGGCGTGGAGCATGGCGCCTTTGTCGAAGAAAATCCCGACGAATGGGACCGTCCACCGTTCCATGCTGGGCACGGAACGAGCGTTCGGGTCCGCCCGACCCAATGGATCGGTCGGGGCCGCCCGCGGATATAGGGTCAGGTTCTCACCGAACTCGGCATCGATGTCGGCACTGGCGTCGCTCCAGGCCTGGGCGAAGAGCGACGCCATGGATCAGGCGCCAGCCTTCGCCTTGACGGCCGCGTCGGTCGGGACGGCCTTGGCTGCTTCCGGAGAAGCCGCGACCGGGACGTCTTCTTGGAAGCCCACGGAGCCGCCGGTGATGTCCGGTCCCCGCTCGGAGGCCTCGTCCATGACCTCCTCGTAGGCGCCGGACTGGAGCGCGGCCATGCCCTGGCCGAAGTCCATATGGACGGGCTCCGCGCCCTTCTTCTTCTCGCGAACGAGCATGGTCGACCTCCTCAGTTGCTGGAGAAGCCACGAACCAGCAGGTTCGGGCGCTTGCACAGCGGCAGCGGGTTGGACTCGGTGTGGATGTCCATGCCCTTGCCGAACTTCATGCGCTCCAGCGGAGCCACGAAGACCTGCGCGTCGAGGCCGGGGGCCGTGTTGACCTCGTCGACGAAGTCCGGCGGAGCCCACCAGTTGACGAAGGTCTCGGTGGTGCCGAGCGGGAAGAAGCGGACGTCGCCGTCGGGGATGAACCGGGTCACCGTGGTCGTGGTCCCGTCCGGGTTCACGAAGGTGGCGTTGCCGCGGTACTCCTCGATGGTCACGCCCTGGAAGGTGAAGCCGCGGCGGACGTCGTCGCGCAGCGGGTTCTGGACAGACGAGAAGAACTTGTAGGCGTCGCGGACGCTCGGGTGCGACACGTATTTCGCGAACCACGAGGGCGAGGCGAGGCCCATGACGCCGGTCATGGTGTCGCCCTGGAGGTTGTCCTCCATGAAGCCCTTGATCAGCCGCAGAACGGAGCCGACGTCAGTGATCGCGCTGGCGCCGCTGGCGGCGGTGTTGCCGAAGGCGAAGTCGTAGGCCTGCTCGGTGACACCGAATTCCTGGAACAGGTCGATGATCACCGACCCGTCGTAGTCCAGGATTCGGCCCTTGATCGCACCGACCCGGAGGTTCTCCAGGGTGATGGCGTGCTTGCGGCGCATCGTGATCAGCTTGCGGTTCACCGCGCCGATCACGGTCTCGAGGCCGATCCGCGGGGCCCGAGCGAGCATGTTCTGCACGTCGAGCGCCAGCACGGAATCGTCGTGGGGGATGTGCGGGACCACGAAGGCTTTGAGCTTCTGCTTCTCGCGGGTGCCGACGCTGGCCGGGCCGCCGCGCGGGCGGGTCGGCAGCAGATTGAGCACGCCGTTGGCGATGTCGATCGCGACCGAGGTGGTCGACACCGGCTCATTGGTGAACAGGCCGAGTTCGTTCAGCCGGCCGTACATGTTCGGCACGACGTTGACCGTGTCGGTCAACGACACGGCGCTGAACGCCTGGTCGTTGAAGATATCGAGGATCTCGGGCATCGATCAGGCTCCTTCGCGGGTGATGATGCCCTGAGCCGCGAGCTGGGCCTGAACGGCCGCCCGCTTCGTCGCATCGCTGATTGAGGGGTCGTAGGTGAGGCCGGCATGGCTCACGTCGGCGTGCCGGGACAGGACGACGACCTTCTGGTCGGCCACCGTGGCATCGACGATGAGCTTGTCGCCCGGCGCGCAGATCAGAACCGCCACGGCGTTCTGGGATCCGTCCGTGGCCGTGGCGACGACAGGCGCATACTTGCCGGTCGCCGTGACCTTGCCGAGCACCGTGCCGGAGACGAGGAGGCCGGAGCCGGCCGCCAGCGTGCCGGTGTCGCGCGAGTGGTAGCTCGGGGCCTCGAACTTGAGCCAGTCCGAGATGTAGACCGGGCTGTTCAGGATGGTGGTCATGGATCAGGCCTCCTTCTTGAGCATGCCGCGGCCTTCCAGCTGCGCGCGCATGTTGGCCATGGCGGCTGCTCGGCCGGCCTGGGTCTGCCGCTGCGGATGCTGGGCAGTCGTGACGACGGCGGCCTCGTCCTGGGCGACCATCTTGTCGAAGAGCGCAGCGCGCGCCTGGTCCAGGGTCTTGCCCTCGGCGAGCATCGTGGTGGCAAAGTCCTCGGGGATCTCCGGGCTGGTGCGACGCGCCAGCGCGACGAGATCCTTGACCTGGCCGGCCATCTGGATCCGGCCCTTGGCCTGCTCGACGGAGACGCCCTCGGCCAAGAGGCTCGCGGTCATCTCGGGCAAGCCGCCGTCGAGACAGAGCTTGGCGATTTCGGACGCCTGGACGCGGGGCACAGCGGTGGCGAGCGCCTCGGACCGGCCCGCGGCACGGGCCTCTTCGATCTGGACGACGTTGTCGGGGGTGGGCCCGGCGGAAGCGGCCGCGGGGCTGTTCTGGGAGCCGGGCACGCGTGCCTCCTCTCTGGGCTTCGGGGTCGGTGGGATAGCGGCGCGCGGTGCGTGAGCGGTGGCGGGCACACGGCCCGTCCACGCGCGCCGATCGGCCAGGGCGACGAGGCGCTCCGGCGGATGCTGGTAGAGGCGGAAGTCGAAGGCGGTCGGCTCGGTGCCGCCGATCTCGTCGTCGTTCTCGGCCTCGATGACTTCGGTGGCGCCCTCGCCCGCAGGATCGGAGGCCCTGGTCTGAACGCGGTTGGCGTAACCAGCGGCCACCGCCTCGTCCGGCGACATCCAGAGCTCGTCCCGCATGTCGGTACGGGCCTGGTCGACCGTGCGCCCAGAGCGCTCCGCGTAGATGCCGGCCATGGCAGTTGCGAGGGCCGAGAGCGCCTTGATCTGCAATTCGTGCTCGGCCACGGTCCCGAAGGTGAACCCCGACGGGTCGTGGATCATCATGATCGCGCCCATGGCCATCACGATGTCGTCGCCGGCCATGGCGATGATCGAGGCGGCGGAAGCGGCGACGCCCTCGACGATGACCGTCTTCCGGCCCGTGTGAGCGCAGAGCGCGGCATGGATCGCGGCGCCCTCGGTCGCGATGCCGCCACCGCTGTTCAGGCGGATCACGACGTCCTGACCGCGCCCGACCCGCGCGAGCGCCAGGATGACGTCGGCCGCCGAGAAGCTGTCTTCCCAATAGAGGTCGCCGACCGTGCCAGAGAGCACGATCTCGTTGCCCGTGACCATCGCTGGCATCGGCAGTCCTATCGTTGCGTGTGAGGCCGGTCAGGCCGCGTGTTGCGCCGGCGCGTCTTCGACCGGCGCCGGGTCCTCGACCGGCCCACCGATCGGGCGGATGCCCTCGGCCCGGGTTTGGTCATCGCGGCGCAGGCGATCGACCTCGTCTGGGTCACCGCCGCGGGCCTCGATCTTCGACGAGCGCGAGTCGAGGCCGAGGTTCAACTCAAGCTCGTCGGCCTTCAGGTCCTTCAGCGGGTCGACCCAGTCCCACTTCGGCGGCTGCCACTTCACGGTGCCGAGCTTGGTCCGATCGCGCAGCATCACTGCGGGCGTGAGGCCCCGTATAGCCATGGAGGCCGCGGCGATCTCGATGAAGCGCGCCCAGATAGGGCGGCACATCTGGAAGGCGATGACCTGGTGCTGGAACTGCGAGATCCGGCGCTTGTATTCGAGCTCCACGCCGCGCTGCGACGAGAAGTTGCCCTTGGACGGATCGTTCGACATCGCCGCGTAGGGCACGCCGAGACCGGCCGAAATCGCGAGCTGCTGCCGGTACTGGAAGGCCTCATAGGAGCCGCCAACGTCGGCCGGCTCCGAGAACTTGATCGACTCGCCCGGGTTGAGGACCTGCATCGTCCCGGGCTCGAGGTCGGCGACCGTCTGCTCGATGTCGAGCGAGAGCGGCGCGACGTTCACGTCGGCGTCGATCCCACCAAACGCACCGAGCGTCTCGGGCCGGTGACCGGGAACGACCGGGAGCGGATCGCCGATGGCTTTCTTCTCGATGAAGCCGGCGAACATCGCCGCGGTTCGCTTCCGGTCGAGCTCGGCATCGTCGTAGCTGTCGAGCAGGTGCAATCGGACCATCGCGGCCGTCAGCTGCGACTGCCCTCGGATCTGTCCGGATTCCAGCACGCGGTAGATGTGGATCACGTCGGAAGCCGGCACACGGGTGCGATCGGCGGTCTCCTGACCATAGGCGAAAGCCCCGTCCCCGGGGCGCGCCTTCAGAAAATGGTAGGCGACCCGCTGGCCGATCGGGTTGAACTCGATTCCGTGGCGGATCTCGTTGCCGTTCTCCGAGCACTCGACGTTGTAGTTCAGCGGCAGCTGCTCAGCCTCGATCATCTGCAGCTGGAGCGGAACGCTCAGCCCGTCAGCGAGGCGCCGTGGCCGGAGCCGGATGAAACACTCGCCCGACACGAACACGGCCCGGGCCACGAGCGCCTGCAGGCCGTAGAAGTCGGTCACGCCGTCGGCGTCGCACTCATCGGTCCAGCGCAGCCACGTGTCCTTCAGCGCGGCTTTCAGCGCCTTGTCGGTGAGCATAGGCGACGGGACGATGCCGTCACCGATCGCGGACCCGACCCAGGTGTCGACGGCCGAGGCCGCCAGGGCGTTGTCGCGGGCGAGCTGCCGCGTCCGGGCCCGGAGGATGTCACCGCCCTGGGCCTGCAGGGCGTTGATGCTGACCCGCTCTGGAAACCACGTGCGCAGGCGCCGCGTGAACCGCGCGCCCTCGTACCCGAAGCCTGGCGCGAAGTAGGCGCGCGCCGCCGAACGGCCGCCGCCGAAGATGCGCGAGAGCAGGCCCATGGACTACAGACCCTTGCGCCCGATCATCCGGACCTGCCGGATCTGACCGGTCGGCCGGCCGATGCCGCTGCCCTGGTCGTCGAGCGCGCCAATCTCGGCGAGCAGCTCGTCACGACGGCGAAAAAGGCTGGCGACGTCGGTCTTCTTGAACCGCCCGGACGCGTCCCGGATCTCGACCGCAGCGCTGTCGAGCCGGCGATTGATGCCCTCAATGATCGCGAGCTTCTCGGCTCGGATCTGATCGGGCGATTTGTAAGGGAGGCCCATTGTCAGGCTCCTGGCGAGTGCACGCAGACGCCAAGCCGATCTGGCGGGGGAGGAGGCGCTCCTGGCACCCGGCGGTACGGCACTCGGATGCGGGGCTTTTCGGGCAGGCGAGGCATCTGCGCATCCACGTCGAAATGCGGAAAGATACTGGTGCGGCGTTCGGTCGACCCGCCCGTCGGCGGTGGCGGCAGCGGGGACCAATCGCCTGTCTTGAGCCAGTTCTCGTCGATCGGCTGGTGCCCGCCGGAGATGCGGGACGCGCTACGGGCGCCCGTGATGGCGTTCTGCCGGTAGATAGTCGCGCCCGTGTCGCGAACGATTCGCCACGCGAAGAATGAGCACAGCCAATCTACGAGCGAAGGCCCGCTGCCGGGCAGCGTTCCAGGAGGACGAGGCTTCGGCATGCGATGCCCCATGAAGACGGTGACTTGGGCGGCATGCTCAGAAGGACAGCAAACCAGCCAGGCGGAGAAACCAACCCCCCAGCGCGATGAGCCCGGCACCTGCCGCGAAGATCGCAGCGCCGCCGATCGTCATGCCGAGCAGGATTGCGAAAGCGGTGATGAGGCGCTCACTGGCTTCGTCTGAACTCATTGCTCCTGACACGAATGATCGTAGAGAACCGCTGGGGCATAGCAAAAGTTAGAAATTCCGACTTCATCAAGAGTCACAACTTTTGCCTTATGAGCAAAAGATAATCCCCGAAGGCTATGTATAGCCTCAATCATAGATGAAACGCAGGCTCGGTGCGGGACCACAATGACGGCGCCTTCAGGCGCATTCTCAATCATTCTTCGGGTTCGACCAGTACCCGACAAATCAAACGATTTTCTCTCGTATGACGGGAGCCCTCTATTTATCATCGCCGCCATGCCGCTGGCATATGCAGCTTCGATATCGGTCAGAACCGTTGCCGAAAATTGATGGATTGATTCTGCCGCCATCTCTTCCGCGGCTGAAAACGGCATTCCGCGTGTGAGCACATAAAATTTTGCAACAGTGTATAGACACTCGTCGCCGCGGACAGTGCTCGGCGTAGTGTTGTAGACTTGTCTTAGTCTCGCGTACACAACGCTTGTCGCAAGTTCTTGTTTATCCTCGAAGTTCATCCTCACCGTCCCATGTAGCTGCTGCGCTTCACCGGGCGGCCCGGCTGCTGCGATGGCGGTGGGGCGGCCGGCCCGCGCTCGGACAGGCGACGGACCCGGGATTCGAAATCGATGCTCGGCAGGGCGTACCGGCCAGCGAAGGCGTAGACCGTCGCGTCGAGCGCCTCGGCGGCCGCGTTCTTGATCCGCTCGAACCGCCTAACCGGCTTTCCGGAGATGCGGCGGATGACCCGGCGCTCCGACGTCAGCTGATCGAACCAGGACAGGGGCAGGCTCGCGGAGAACCGGACCTGCTCGGGGTAGCGCCCGAGCTTCATGAAGAGGATCTGCTTGATCTCGTCGACGCCGACGATCCAGAGCCGGCCATCGCCGCCGAGCGCGCCGCCGGACACCCTGCCCTTCGACGCCTCGATCACAGGCTTGCGCCCGCCCAATCCCTTGATCGCCAGCACGGTGCGGTGAAGCCGCGGCCAGCAGAACGCGTAGACCGCCTCGACCGTGCCGCCATCGCCCGAGTCCACGCAGGTGGCTTCGATGCCGAGCGCGCCGCCGAGCGGGTGTTTCCAGCGCTGCAGCAGCAGTTCGTCGAGCTCTCGCCAGACGTGCCCCTGCATCGCGTCGCCCCAGATCACGAAGTGAGCCAGCGCGTAGGCCGTACCGTCCTTGGCCCAACCGTAGATCGCGATCTCCAACCGATCGGGCTGGACGTCGACGCCTGCCGTCAACAGCAGTACCGCCTCAGGGAAATCGAGAGCCTCGCCGTCGACCGTCTGGACGTTGAGCCCGAACGGCTCGACGCGCGCGGCGAGCACGTCCGCCGTGGTCGCCGTGTCGATACTCTCGGACCACCCCTCACCGAGCTTGGTGTTGTGGAACGCCCGCAGCAGATCGGGCTGGCCGCTGGCCGCGACGTATTCGGCCGCCAGTTCGGCCCAGGATGCGTTGACATGCGGCGAGATCAGCGCCGACAGGGCGAAGCCGGCGTGGCCCACCACTTCCGGCCGCGTAGCGCGCCAGCGGCCGTTGGCGACCATCTCAGGCTTGCGCCGCTCCGGGATGATGACGCCGCAATGCGGGCACCCCCATGAGGCGGTCTCGGTCCGATGGCGGATCGTCCGACCCTGAGCGTCCCGGTCCTTCTCCCACTCGATCTGCGACCACTTCGGCTCGGCGTACTCGCCGCACTCGAAGCACTTGATCTCGTAGACGCGCCGATCGCTCTTCTCGTACTCCCGGCAGATCGTGGAGGTGTCTTCGTCCTTGGGTGTCGAGCCGCGGACGATCTTCTTGTTCGGGAAGCTGAGCGTCCGGTTGATGGCGAGCACGAGCGCGTCGCCTTCGGCCGTCACCTCGATCCCGTCTTCCTCGTCGATGAGCAGAATTCGGACCGTGTGCGCCCGCAGGTTGCGGGGCGACCGGGCCGCGTTGATCTTGAGCGAGCCGCCGGGGAAGCGGCGGTAGCGCATCGTGTTGCGGCCGGTCTCATCCGTGTCGCTGGCCAACGTGCCGGACACCACCGGGCTCGCATCGAAGATCGGCTCTAGATCTGAGACGACGAAGTTGCGACCGTCAGCCTCGGTCGGCAGCAGCACCATGATCGGCGCCGGCTCGTTGACGACGTGGCCGGCGATCGCGCCCACCAGGATCGTCGTGTAGCCGACGCGGACGCACTTCTTGACCGTGACCAGTGGAAGGGCCGGGTCGCCGATAGCGTCCGCGATCTCACGCTGGAATGCCCACAGGCGAATCGGGCCGGGTTCGGCGACGAGCCCCTCGGGCAGGCGAAGATCTCGTTCGATCCACTCCGACAGCGGCAGGCGGGGTGGTGGCCGTAGGCGAGCGAGGGCCCGCGCGACCGTCTGATCAAGCAGCGTGGACACGGCCCTCGGCTGCCAACGCCATGATGTCTCGGATGACCTGGTCGATGCTGGCGATCTCGTGCGGGGTCATGTGCGGGTTACGCATCGCCACCTTGCCCGAGGCCGCGAGCAGCTGAGCTCCGAGCTTCACCATCTCATCGGCCCATCGACGCTCCGCGGTGGCCGCATCGATCATTCGACCTGCGGCTTCTGCGTGCGCCCGGTCCCGCTCCCACGTCTGGACGATCTTCTCCGCCGTCCGGGCGTGGTTGAAAGTCAGCTCCTCGCCCTCAGCGATCGTCACGCCCTCGGCGGCCAAAATCTCCCGGATGCGGGTGCGGGCGAGATGGGCCTCGACGGTCGCCTGGGCCGTCACAGCGGCGAGCGCCGCCGGTCGCGTGCCGTTCTCTCGTTCGCGAACGCCCGTGAACGCGACCTGCTGGCGGGCCGGATCGGTGTTGGCTGCCAGAGCCGCCCGGACCTCGGCCTCGTCGAACTTGCCGTCCGGCCCTTTGGGGATCTGGCCGTTGGCTGCCAGCTTGTGCAGGCCCGATTTCGCCCGGCCCAGACGGCGGCCCAACTCGCTCAGGCTGAGGCGCTCGCCCATCCTATCCGCCTCGTTCACCTACATTTTCGGATTTACCGGGAGCGAAAGACCGCGCCTCTACAGCCCGCAAGAGAGGCGAGAGCCGGGGAGGACCCAAACGTCCCTATAATGTCACAGTGTTGCTGAAAAGGTACTACTTCGAGACCCGTCGCCCTTTGGCATACCAGATTCCAGAAACACCCATCCGCCGGGCCATCGCCTCGACGTCCTCCACCGTGGTGCGAACGATCATGCGGGCCGCGGGAGCGATGGCACCGGGTGCGCCGCGCAGGGTGGAGCGGATGGCACTCCCGATGACGGTGCGCCGCTCTGAGCAACGGCAAGGCATCAGTGTGCGGCGCTCCGTTGCTTGATGCGCTCTGCCATGATTGCCTGAACGTTGACGCCAACGTAACCGGACCCTGCTGCGACAATGGTCATTCCCGTCGCACTGGAAGCCGACTCCACGATCTGACCTGCGTACCTCGCAGCGGCAGGCAGATTGTAGTCCGTCGCGAGATGCGAAAGGACGACAAGGCGCTCGATGTCTTTGCGGTTCAGGCGACGATGCTTGCCGGTGCCGTCACTCTTGAGATTTGGGAGGTAGCCCCGAGCAATCCAGTTTCGAGCCGCAGTCGGTGAGACGCCAAAGCTAAGACACGCGTCCGTCAGGCTGACCAAGTCGCTCAATGAATTGCCCCTGCACCCGTCTGTTCGAACCCGCTCATGTCGAAGGTGACCGGCATCGGCCGCCCCGTCTTTGGCTATACTTGAGCACGCACGAAAAAACTTCGCACGACTGCGCGAATGCTTGTTGACGTCCAAAGTACTCTGAAGTATTACTTGGTCATCGGCAGCGAGGAACCAAGCAGATGACCAAGTCCTTCCAGATCATCGACACCAAGCTCAACAAGATCGTCCTCACCAAGATCAGCGAATACGAGGCTCACAAGCGAGTGGACCTGCTGAACTCATGCGGGATCGTCCGGTACAAGGCCCGGGCGGTCTGAGGGGTGGGGGCTTCGGCCCCAGCTCTCGTCTTGGCCTCCGGCAGTATTGTTAGGGGCATCATCTATTTTGGGGCTGGCCTAAGACTGCCTTCGCAGATCAGGTCCTACGCCGCCCGCTCGAACCCGCTCATGTCGAACTGGACGGGCATGGTCGGCTCGCAGACGCTTCGCGCGGGGGCAAGGGCCGATGCTGGCGCCCTATCTCGGCAAGCGGTTGGGCGCTGTCGTCGGTCGGCTGCGCCTGTCTCTTACGGTCCGCGTGAAGTGGACCTGAGTTCAGACGAATACGCGCGCCCGCCTCGCTAAAACTTTCGACCCAGGCATCAATCTCAGAGCGATGCCTATCGGTGATGGCCAGCCCGTGGAACTGGATCCGCTTACGCTCGGTATCGCGCTGAAGAGCGGCGATGCGATCGCGTTCTCTAGCAGCGGCCAGTTTATCAGCTCGGATCAGACGGCGCCGCTCGATTTGAGTCGGCGTCTCGGCCGGTCCGATGCCGCCGGGCATCACATTGGTCAGCGTCGGGTTTCGGTCTACGAGCTTGAACTCAAGGTCCAGCGCATCGGCCTCGTTCACGAACACCGCCGCTATCCGCACCTCAACAGCCAAGCCAGCCTTCGAGATATCTAGGATGCGTTCGACCTTGCGAGCATTCCCGCTGCGCTGTCCGGCACGAACTTGGCGCTCGTGCTCCCACGCGCGATCGCGTTGCCCCTTTCCAACGTAGAAGGGTAGCCCGCTTCGGGGGTCAATCAGTTCGTAGGTGTAGAACCCAGGCGGGTACCGGCTGTCCGTCGGCGACCATCGAATGATTTCTGGCGACGGTGCTGCGCAGACAGGCTCGTTGGCCTCCTGCTGCTCCATCAGCCCATTTTTGTGTCGAGAACCGTGAAGCCGCCGGGGCATCAGTGGCCACCAAAGCTGACGCACGACGGTACGGTTGCATTTTGGCAACACCGAACCTTCGCGCTGGGATTTATTATCATGCTGCCACCGAGAATTTCAAGCCCTTCCGCTGCAACTCGCGATGGGTGAGCGAACTATCCGCGGGCAACTCGCCGCGTGCAATCAGTGCCTTGATAAACTCCGGCAGCTCCGGACGCGCTCGCCCCTCACGAAGGGTGGCATCGAAGTCGCCCCTCAAAATGCGAAGCCGTAAGGCGTAGATCTCGGCGGGGGGCAGCGCAGCCCAGCCTTCATCCGCACCACGAACGATACGCTCAATGCCGACAATCGTGCGGGCCCGCTCGGGCTCATCTGCACGCACGAGATGGTTCCCGTCGCGCACGTAGCGGCTGACGAACTCAACGAGGCTCTGCGTTTCCCTGTTCATGCCGAACAAGACACATCGAGGCAGAAGAGGTCGCTCAGCCACGAAGCGCTTGCGATTCCGGATACGCCAATACCGGATGGTCGGCAGAACAGTGTCTATGCCGCGTTCTTGAAGCGCGGCTCGAACGGAGAACTCGGCGCCGGGATTGGTCACGGCGGCATGCCAAGTCATCGGCGAAGCGTCAGCTTCACCGGCGCCTTGAGCCAACGCGGTCGCCCGGCGACCGTCTATCCGGCAGCGGGCACCGCATCCCAGGGCAGGGTCGGCTTCCAGCGCGGGGGCATCATCGTCCCGCGGCAGCCATAATGGCATCAAGCCATTGTGCTGCGGCGTCGCTTTGGCATCGTAGGTCTTGCTGCTCATCCTCGGCGGCCTCTCTCGGGGTCGCCGCGGTCACGGTCGGATTGTGCGGGCGGATCATACCGCAGACCTGCTGGCAAGGTCCGGAGGCGGCCCTGATTTCTTACCCGGGGTAAATACGCGCGGTAGAGAGATCCCCCATTAGAGACAGGGGGAGAAGAGGTATGAAGGGTATTATATGTAAAAAAGGTATTCTTCTTTTTTTATATATACTTAGGCCGGATCATTAGTACCCCAGCGCCATTTTTTACCCCAGGGTATAAATTGGCCGTTTGGCTTCTTACCCCGAGGGTAAAAAATGAAGTACCCCAGCCGGATTGGGGTAAAAAAAGGCCCGCCAGTGGCGGGCTGAAGCTGACTAGTCGGGTTGAGCGACGCTGATCCGACTTCAGCCGGTGTCCTCATCCTCCGTGAGCAGACGATAGGATTTCTTTGGTCGCCCCTTGTCGCCGGTCTTTTCCTCCATCTCCTCGATCTGGCCACTGGTCCGCAGGTAACCGATCACGGCATCCAGATCGCGCGAGTTCATCCGGGCGTCTACCCGGCGATACAACTCGGTCCGTGTCAGCGCACGGGCAGACTTGCGAATCTGTCCGAGCACGAGCTTGGCGTTGGCCTGATGGTCATTCTCGGCCATGTTTTCGCGTAGGCCGGTCACGAACAGGTTCAGCGACCAGTCGACCAGCCGCCGCGCGAATAGCATGTCGCTCTCGTCGACCACGCATCCTTCGAGACTATCGTCCGCATAGCGCCCGCAGGCGACGATGAGAGCAACGCGCTTCGTCATCTCAGCGCCGCGAACCCAGGCCTCGAACAGCGGGTCGCGGTCGGCCCGCTCCATCATGGCCTCGTCACGCTCCCGGCACTCGGCGAGAATGGTCTCGGCCTCAGGCGTCAGGTCAATGACGCGGATCTCCGGCGGCCGCATCGGATCCTGCAACGTCGAGGACGGTGGAACGAACCGCCGCGGATCGACGCCGGGAGGCGGCACATCCTGAAAGGTGAACAGCCTCCGCGCCGAGGCGATCAACGCCTCAGGCACCACTTCCTCGGGAAGCCGGGGCTTGCGCCCCCGGACCCGCTGGAATCGCGGCAGCACGAGAAAGCGGTTCAGGAACCCACCCGCCAGGAGCTTCGCCTTCAGATGCTCGTAGAAGCTCGTGGGCGTGGTCGCGCCGAAAAAAGACATGCTCGGGTGCTTGATCTGGATATCGCCGCGCGTCGTGGTCGAGTTCGGCGAGAACGTGCCGGTCAGTCGGCCCCAGAGGGTGCAGTAGTCCTGCACCAGTTCGCGCTCCTGGGCGTTGGCCTGCTTGGCACCAGCACGGGCCAGAACTTTGTCCACCTCGTCAATGATCTGGACCTGTACGGGCCGCTCCGCCAGCCGCATCGCCAGAGAAGCCGCCGACGAAGCTGCACCGGTGTGCAGCCGCTCGGGTGAGACCGCATCAAGGATCTGGCGCATCGCCTCCTGGGATCGCTCCTTGCCCGACCCGGTGCCGGCGATGGCCAACTGGTAAAGCGCCGTTCCGGACAGCGGCCGCCCGCAGTAGACGCGCCGGCCGACCAGCGTTCCGACCACGGCCAGGGCCGCGCCGATCGCGAACAGCCGGATCGGCTTCGGGCTGGTGGCTTCGATCCAGTCGGCGATGTCGCCTACGAGACCAGGCACCTGCAAGTACTCGTCCGGGAAGTCCCGAGGATCGCCGCCACTGGCCGGGCGCGGGTCCGTCGAAACAATGGGGGTCTCGGCGATGACTTCGCCAGTCTCTGCGTCCATCAGAACGCCGTCGCGCCGTTCCACGGAGCGCGGGGCGACATCAACGGCGATCGTCTCGCCGAATCCGACACGGTCGGCCAGCCACATGAAAGCTTGGTCGAGCTCCAGCCCGCGTGCGCACATCACGAGGTCCAGCGGCGTGTACGGCCGCTCGCCGTCGTGGAAATCGCGGATGCCCTCGTTGTGGATCTTTAGATTCTGCCCGCGCTTCTCCAGAGAGCGACCGGTATGCGACGGCCGCCATGTCGGCACGGCCACGTAACCGTCCCCACGCCGCTTGAGCTTGTAGAGGCCGAGATCCGGAACCCACGCGCCGAGGTCGTCCATGGCGAGGTTGTTGAGCCGCCGGTGCGGAGGCTCTTCGCCGACCGGCGTCTCCCGCCTGGGTGGGAGCGCCACTTCGGCCTCATAGCCGAAGGGCTTGAGCGCTTCCGCGATGCGGTCTCCAATGTCTTCGTCGATCCATGGCAGATCGTCGGGGTCGACCGCGTCCAGCGTCTCGGTGCGGGTCCAGCGGTACGGCTTGCCCGTGTCGGGGTGCAGGGTCGGCGGCAGCACCGTCTGCGTCCCAGGGCCGAGAAGGTCGAGCACGCGGTGCAAAGCGCCGTTCGGACCACGCACATTAAATCGGCGCGTCATGAACCCAGGGCCGGCTCGGTAGAACAGGGTCTCGCCCTTCTGCCCGGCCTTACCGACCATCGAGACCGGCAGGACGGCGAGGATCGCCGCCATGATGACGGGATCATCCGTGTCGATGTCGGCCGAGACCGTGCCGCGCGAGGCCGGCCCGTGGGCGACGCACACGCCGCCGTCCGAGGCCGACCACAACTCCACCTCGATCTCGATCGGCAGGCGCGCCGCAGCGCGCGCGGCCCAGTCGTCCATGCCCCGCCAATCACCGGAGCCGAGTGGAACGCCAGGCCGCTTCGAACCCGGGATGATCGGAAGCGCCGCGTATCCACGCTCGACGAGGCGCGCTCCGACCTGCGCATAGGCCCCCAGCAACGGCGAACTCATGAAAGCGTCGCCCGAGCGAGGAAATACTGGCGCAGGCTGGTCTCGAAGCCGACGATGACATGGTCGAGGAACGCTCGCCATTC
>Ga0255028_100132_pt1 | contig 19188 bp, 17 predicted proteins | sample DRGLUT_MetaT_FD_178168 | JGI IMG/M metagenome (GOLD analysis project Ga0255028, IMG submission 178168) | Metatranscriptome of freshwater microbial communities from Pennsylvania, United States - DR:GLUT (Metagenome Metatranscriptome) | ecosystem: Environmental > Aquatic > Freshwater > Creek...
AAAACGTTCGTTTCAACGAGACAGACCGTCGGATACCCAAGCGTTCGAGACGATGGGCTTGCGGGAGGTGGCCCACCGCCCGAAAGCGGACGTTCCGCTGTGCGCCCATTCCGACCGCTCAGCCATGCTGATCCTTTTCGAGAGAGCGGACATACGGTTGTCCAAGCGACTCTTGGTCGAAATTTGGATCTTTGAGGCCGATGATTTCAAGTTTTGATAACGATTTCGATGCATGTTATTGATGGCGAAACTTGTTCGGCGAGATTTACGCCCACTGTATAGGCTTCGTGAAATTACACGTTGACTGAGCGATCCTGGAAATCGCCTCGATGGTGTTGAACGACTCGGTCTCGCGAAACGTCACCACGTAGGTGATCGGGGGCAAGGGCGGGTTGGTGTCGATCACCCGCAATCGCTCGCGTTCGATCAACCCGTCGAAGCATCGTTCCGGCAGATAGCTGACGCCGACCTCCGCGAGCGTCAGCCCGACGATGGCGACGAAGCTGTTGCTCTGGATCATGTGGGGCAAGGAAACGCCGCACGCCTGCAGCCATTGATCGAAGACCACGCCCGATCCGGAGCGATTGCCCTGGGTCAGGATGCTGAACTGCGCCAGCTCGGCCAGTTCCACGACGCCCCGGTCCCGCAAGAGGACGGGACTGCACATCCAGGCGCTCCGGACACTGGCGAGCGCGACGCTCCGGAATCCCGGCTGCCGGAACACGTCGGGCGTCACGATGAAATCGAGGGCCCCGCTCTTGAGATTGTCGAACAACGTGGTGCTCTGCTCGACTTCCGGTTCAAGGACGATGTTCGGATAGGTCGCCCGCAGCTCGGCCACGAATTGCGGTAGCCACGTGAGCGCGGTCAGCTCGGTGACCCCGAAGCGCAGGTGCCGGATCAGGGTCGCGCGGCTCGTGGCGACCGCGACGGCGCGGTCGCGCAGGGCCAGCATCTCCTCGCCGATCGCCAGAATACTCTTGCCCTTGTCCGTCAGCCGGGCGCCGCGCTGGCTGCGGTCGAAGAGCGGCGTCCCCAGGGACGCCTCCAGCTCGTGGATGCGCTTCGACACCGACGATTGCGTGGTGTGCAGCCGATCCGCGGCCCGCTCGAAACTTCCGAGCAGGGCGATCCAGCGCAGGGCTTCGAACTGCTTGAGGGTCGCCACGCAATCGATCGCTTTTCCGACTGATCATAGACGACGATTAATCGCTTTTCGGCGCGCTGGCGAGGTGGGATGGTCGCGGTACGGAGATCGACAAATGCATTCTCATCTCAAGCATTCGGACGCGCTTCCCGCCGTCCTCGCGGCAGCCGATCGCGATGCGCTGCGGGAACTGGCCACCCCGCTGCTCAGCGACAACTTGCATCGCCTGGCGGGACTGGTCGGGCTCAATCGCTATAACGGCGCCGGCAAGCTGGTCGGCACCGCTTTCACGGTGACGTCGCGCCCCGGCGACAACCTCGGCTTCTATCACGCGCTGGCGCTGATGAAGCCCGGGCACGTCCTGGTGGTCGACGGCGGCGGCGACCTGAACAACGCCCTGTGCGGCGACCTGATGCGCGCCTACGCGGTCTCACGCGGCTGTGCCGGCTTCGTCGTCGATGGCGCGATCCGCGATGTGGCGACCTTCGCGGCCGGCGATTTCCCCTGCTACGCGCGCGGCATCGTCCACCGCGGCCCCTACAAGTCCGGGCCGGCGCTGCTCAACGTCCCGGTCAGCGTCGGCGGCCAGCCGATCGCGCCCGGCGACGTCATCGTCGGCGACGAGGACGGCCTGATCGCCTTCGCGCCGGAGCAGCTCCCCGCCGTCATCGCAGGCGCACAGGCGAAGCTTCGCCAGGAGCAGGCGATCATGGCGGAGATCGCCGCGGGGGCCGCGCGCCAGGACTGGCTTCACGGCACCCTCGAGAGCTTCGGCATCTCGGCCTGATCGGAACGATGCGAACGAGCCCCATCATGAGCACGACCTTCATCGCCCGCCGGCCCGCCAGCATCCGGCCCTCGCCGAGCATCGCGGCCAAGGCCCTGGTCACCCAGCTCCGGGCCCAGGGACGCCAGATCATCGACCTCACGGTCGGCGAGCCCGACTTCGTGACGCCCCGGCCCATCATGGAGGCGGCCCAGGCCGCCATGCGCGCCGGGGACACGCACTACACGGCCTCGAACGGCACGCTGAGCCTGCGGCAGGCCGTGGCCGACAAGCTCATCCGCGAGAACGGGTTGAGCTACACGCCGGACGACATCGTGGTCGGCTGCGGTGCCAAGCAGCTGATCCAGATCGCCTTCGCGGCGACGCTGGACCCGGGCGACGAGGTGATCGTGCCGGCGCCGTACTGGGTGTCCTACCCGGATCTGGCGACCCTCAACGACGGCGTGCCGGTGGTGGTCGCCTGCCCCGAGGAAGCCGGGTTCAAGCTCAGCCCCGGGCAGCTCGAAGCCGCTCTCACCCCGCGGACCAAGTGGCTGGTGCTCAACTCGCCCAACAACCCGTCCGGGGCGGTCTACACCGCCGCGGAACTGGCGGCGCTGGGCGAGGTCCTGGCGCGACACCCGCGCGTGCTCGTGATGACCGACGAGATCTACGAGCATTTCGTCTATGACGGTCAGCACCAGATCTCGTTCGCGCGGGCCGTTCCAGCCTTGCTGGAGCGGACGCTGACCATCAACGGCGTCTCCAAGGCCTACGCGATGACCGGCTGGCGGATCGGCTACGCCGCGGGTCCGCGCCTGCTCGCCAGGACGATGACCGGCCTCCTGTCGCAGAGCACGACCTGCCCGTCCTCGATCAGCCAGGCGGCGGCAGTGGCGGCGCTGTCGGGGGACCAGACCTTCGTGGTGGAGGCGCGGACGGCTTACGAGACCCGCCGCGACCGGACCGTCGCGCTGCTTGACGCCATCCCGGGCATCGCGTGCCGGCGCCCGGCCGGGGCCTTCTACGCCTATCCCAACGTGGCCGGCCTGATCGGTCGCCGCGCCCCGGACGGGACCCGGATCGAGAGCGATCTCGACGTGTCGCAGCTTCTCCTGCGCGACGGCAACGTCTCGGTGATGGACGGCACGTCCTACGGGCTGAGCCCTTACCTGCGCGTGTCGTTCGCCACTTCGCTGGACGCCATCGAGGCCGGCTGCGCGGCGATCGCCCGTGTCGTCGCGACCCTCGCGTGACGGATTCCGTGCTCGGCCCCATCGTTGCGCTTCATGTGATGTCATGACCCAGAGGGAGGTTACCTTGCGCCTGCTCAAGACCACGCTCGCACTCAGTCTCCTGATCGCGCCGGCGACGGCTGACGAACTCGGCGGCACCCTGAAGAAGATCAAGGACAACAGCCGGATCGTCCTCGGCGTCCGGGATGCGGCCACACCGTTCAGCTACATCGACGACAAGCAGAACTATATCGGCTTCGCCGTCGACATCTGCCTGACGATCGCGGACGCGGTGAAGCGCGAACTGAAGCTGCCGGACCTCAAGGTCGAGATGGCCCCGGTGATCTCCGCGACCCGGATCCCGCTGATGACCAACGGGACGATCGACCTGGAGTGCAGCGCGACGACCAACAACGTCGATCGGCTCAGGCAGGTCGCGTTCACCAACACGCATTTCCTGTCGGCCGCCCGCTTCGCCTCGAAGAAGGCACAGAAGATCGACACGATCGACGACCTGAAGGGCAAGACGGTCTCCGCGGTCGCGGGATCGACCAACCTGGTCATGCTCAACAAAGCCAACACCGAACGCAAGCTCGGCCTCACCATCCAGTCGGCCAAGGACGTGGCCGAAGGGTTCCTGCTCCTGGAGAACGGTCGCGCGGCGGCGTTCGTGCTCGACGATGTCCAGCTCAGCATCGCGATCGCCCAATCGAAGGATCCGGCGGCCTACCAGATCAGCAGGGAGGCGTTCTCCGAGCCGGAGCCTTACGGGATCATGCTGCGCAAGGGCGACCCGGCCTTCAAGGCGGTGGTCGATCGGGCCACCGCCGATCTCTACCGCAGCCCGGCAATCACGGTCCTCTACGACAAGTGGTTCCTGTCGCCGACGCCGCCGCGCGGGATCACCTACAACGTCCCGATGTCGCCGGAACTGAAGCGGGCCTATGCCGACCCGACCGACAATCCGGATCCGGCTTCCTACGTCCATTGAAGCGCTCGCGCGGGAGCGGCAGGTCTTCTTCGACGCGGGGCGATCGATCACGTCGTGTCGATCGCCGCCACGGGTACGCGGGCGCCGATCACGGCGGCCCGGCACGGTTTGGCGAAGAGTAAGCGTGAACCGGGCCAGCGGCCGCGGCGTTACACCGTCGCTCACGCGAACGATCAGAATGTCGGTACAATGGTCGCCTAGCCGACATGACGCGGCTATGCGTTTCGCGCACGCGGCACTTTCAAGAGGTTTTCGATTCTGCTTCACATTTTGCGGCCAAAACTCAGCGGCCCTCTTCGAATGTAAGGTTATTACTATTCAGAACGGGTGTTGCGAATGCAAAAATTTATAATTATAATGCAGCCGCAATGAAGCAAATCTTCTCGACGGACGGAGTTTTGCCGAAAGATCGATTTCGGCACTGGCGTGAGGTCTGCGAGGATCGTATCGTCCCGATGGAGCAGAAGCCTCTCGGTGAAGGGCAATTTGATGCCACGATCGACGGGGTCAGTATTGGCGGATTAGATTTTACTAAATTCGCATTGCGCAATCTGCGGGCTTCGACGACATCCCGAACGCTCCGGCACGAAAATCACAAGACCGACCACCTCTTCATGAGCATGGTGCTGGCCGGCACCGTGCGCGCGGACCAGAACGATCGATCGAGCACGGACGGAACCGGCGACTTCGCCATCCGCGACACGAACACGCCCTGGACGATCGAGCACGACGGCTACAGCGAAGTACTCGCCATCGCGATCCCACGGGAGCGGATCGAGAACGTGCTAGGCCCGGCCCGGCTCTTCGCCAGCCTGACCGTCGAGGGCCACCAACCTGTAGCGACCCTGGCCCGCTCGTTCCTGACGAGCATGTTGGGCCAAGCGGATCGGATGCCGCCGGAAGTGGCCGAGCGCATGGTTGGGGTGGGACTTGACCTCGTCGTCGCCAGCCTCGCTGAGCGTATCGCACGGGAGGCGCCCCGGCCCATTCACGGCACCGTCGTGGTCCAGCGGGCCAAGGTGTTCGTCGAGGCCAATCTCGGGGACCAGACCCTCGATCCGCCCCAGCTCGCCGCGGCGGTCGGCGTGTCCCTGCGGCGGCTCCAAGAGCTGTTCCACGAGCGCGGCCAGCACATCTCCGATTGGATCTGGGAGCGTCGCCTGGCGGAAGCAGCCAAGCGCTTAGGCGATCCCGGATATCTCCACATGCCGCTCGGCAGCCTCGCCTATAGCTGCGGCTTCGCCAACCAGTCTCACTTCTCGCGCCGCTTCAAGGAACGCTACGGACTGAGTCCGCGCGACTATCGCCACCGTGCACTCTCGCAAGCCGTCGCCTGTTGAGGAACACGGTGCATACCCCGTCTGCGACCACCGTCCCTGGTCGTGTCCGACAGCAGCCAGGGCAGCGCCCCAGAGCAGGCCGCCGGCGCCGACGCGCAAATCCGTAGCGTCCGCTTACGGGAAGTTGCCTCAGTTAGCTGGGTGACCGGCTCGGGTCCACGCTGCGTGAAAACGGACGCCCCCCGGAATCGTAGAACAATCCTCAATGCTGCAGACATGCGGCCCGACCGAAGGACTGATCCGACGTCGCTAGATGTCCAATTCAAAGCTGCTTAGGTTGCTCGGTAGAACGCTTCCGCGAACGATGAAGTCCGCTTCGAGCCATGGCTCGCCAGAGAGCGGACGGACGGCTTTCGGTCAGACTGCGCCACGGCGGATTGCCAACCTGCGGTAAACCGGCCCTCTGGGCTTCGCGCCCAATCCGGCCATCCCGCCGGCCGTGGAGGCATCTCGGAAGCGGGCCTTATCCCCCGGGAGGCCGAGCACCGAACGGTGGGGCCCACGATAAAGCGCTTCGGCGTTGCGTTTGAACGGCCGTTAGGCTTGGTGTGTCACGGGAACGTTCTGTAGGGCCGGGGTGACCGGGGGAACTCGACGGTGGGCCGCCAGCAGCTTCGATCGCGCCCGATCTCAAACAGGCGGCCGCGGCGGCGCCCCATGCGCCTCGGTGGGTGTGTGGCGACGGTTCTGGCGGCGATCGCGACGCCGGCTCGGGCCGACGACCTCAGCGCCTTGTTCGATCGCGACACCATCATCTCGGCCGGCGGCTTCGTCGGGGCCGGTCCGCGCTTCCAGGGCAGCAAGCAGGCCGGGCTCTGGGGCCTGCCCTATCTGTCGTTCCGTCAAGCCGACGAACCGAGCGAGTGGTGGTCTCCGGATGATGGGCTCGACGTCACCTTGGTCGGGCAGGGGCGCCTGCAAGCGGGCGCCGTGCTGGATTTCCGGGAGGGCCGTTCCCTCAACGATGATCGCCGGCTCGCCGGCCTGCCCGGATTGCCGGTGACCGTCGGGCTCGGCCTGTTCGGCGAGGTCTGGCCGGTCGCCGATACCGTCAGGCTACGGGCCGAGGTGACGCAGGGCATCCGCGCCCACGATGGCATCGTCGCCAAGCTGGGGGCCGATCTCGTGGGCCATGTCGGGCGCTTCACGCTGAGTGCGGGCCCGCGGTTCGTGGTGGGCGATGCCGCCGCGATGCGGCTCGACTTCGCCGTACCGGTGGGGGCCGCGCTGGTGAATCCGATCCTTGCCCCGTATCGGGCCTCGGCGGGCCCACGCTCGGCCGGAGCGGCCACGACCCTCAGCTACACGTGGTCGGACGCGTGGCAGACGCTTGGTTATGTCCGCTACGATCGGCTCATCGCATCGGCAGCGGGCAGTTCGATCGTCAGGCGTGTAGGCACACCGAACGAACTCACGGTTGCGGTCGGAGCGATCTATTCCTTTCGTCTGAGTCCTTGACCTCAGACTAAGCACAGACGACGCTCGCGCTCTTGGCCACGAAGATCACGGCTTCGTGATGACTGTGGCTCGCAGAGCACACGTTGAACGCTTCTGTTCCGCAAGCTGTTCTTGCCGGATTGTTTCCAAAGTTTTCCGCTTATCACTCTCCCGATCGAGTGGAGAGTACCGTGGTACGCATTCTTCTGACGGGCGCGACCGGGTTGATCGGGGGCGCCGTGCTGCACCAGGCGCTCGGGCGCGACGACGACGTGACCTGGGTTTGCCTCGTACGCTGCACGAGCGTGGAGCAGGGGCGCCAGCGCGTTGCCGCGCGCTTGGAGCGATTCTCCGATCCGTTCACGGCCCAGCGCCTCGCGCGCAAGATCGAGATCGTGCCCGGCGACTTCACCCGCGCCGATTCGGACATGGATCCGCGGCTCGATGCGTGCACCCACATCCTCCATCTCGCCGCCGACACGTCGTGGTGGGGCGGCGAGCGCGTGTTCCGAACCAACCATGACGGGACCCTCGCGCTCGCCCGCCGGGCCCGGGCCATGCCGGGATTGAAGCGGTTCGTGCACGTCGGCACCGCGATGATCTGTGGGGCCGACGCCCCGAGCCTCGTCGAGGAGACCGCCTTTCCGGCAACGGCCGCGCGGCACATCGTCGGCTATACCGAGTCCAAGGCGGCGACCGAGACCTCGCTCGCCGAGCAGTTCCCCGACCTGCCGATCGTCATCGCACGGCCTTCGATCGTCGTCGGCCATTCGACGCTGGGAGCTGCGCCGAGTTCGAGCATCCTCTGGGTGCTGCGGGCAGCCGATGCCCTGCGCATGCTGCCCTGCAGCCCGGACAGTTGCGTCGACATCGTTCCGGCCGACTGGGTCGCCGAGACGCTCGTCGGCCTCCTGACGAAGCCGGACCTCAAGCACGACCTCTATCACCTCTCGGCCGGAGCGGCCGGCCGTACGCGCTGGGCCGACGTGATCACCACCTTCGAGAAAGCGGACCCGAGCGACGGTGTCCGCTCGTTCCGGCAGTTCGATCTCGATCGCGATCACACCCTTCTGCGCAAGCGTTTCTCGGAGGTGTTCGGCCTGGACGATGCGTCGAAGCGCGCGATGCTGCGCGCCACGCGCGCCTATTACGCATTCTGTGCCCTCGATCTCACCTTCGCCAACGATCGGCTCGTCGAGGAGGGGTTCGAGCGCGCCCCGTCGCTCGCGTCCTACCTGCCGGTATGCCTCGCGAACTCCGCCGAGATCGTGGAGCAGTTCGTCGACGATATCGAGATGTTCGCGCCGGTACCCGCTGCACCCGTATCCTCTCCGGACCTGCCGCTGGCGGCGACCGCGTGAACCCGTTTGCGGCCCCGGCATCGCAAGGGCGGCCGAAATCTCCGCCCTTCCGGCCTTGAAGGCTGCGGACGGGCTGACTCCGGATGTCGCCCTATGGGCGGTGCCCGTGCGGCCGATGGACCGCCGGCAGCCGCTGAGGATCGGCTCCTTCCGCGAGCGCCCTATACCTTCGGCATGAACCGCTTCGCACTCATCGGCATCTTCGCAGCCCTGTTCGCCGGGATCTTGGTGATCGGAGGCACCTGGTCCTACATGACGAGCATCAGCCCGGCCGTCGGGCCGGATACGAGTTCGACGCCCAACCCCACCGCCCAGCGGAAACAACCGTAGCGGCTCCCTCGGGCGCCGTAGCAAAAGCCCGCTCCGGCGGACCGGGCGGGCGATGGCGCCGGCAGCCTCGCGGCCAACCTCCGCAAGCTTCGGTGACCAACGCCCGATTCGCGCGTTGTCGGCAGGATCCAGCCTCGACCGGAGCGACCGATGCTCATCCGATCCGTACTGCTGCTCGTCGTGTTCACGTCCGGCGCTCAAGCCGCGGCGTTCGACGATGTCAAAGGCTATCTGGCTTCCTGCCTGCGGTTCGAGATGAAGGGTGCCGGTCCGCAGCGAGGGGCGACGATGGCATCCCAAGTCCGATTCGCGCTGGAGCGGTGTGGTCCGGAGTTCGATCGCGTCGAACGGGCGGACGGGCGGCGCCTGCGCAGCGATGGCGGGATCAGCCCGTCCACCAAGGCGGTGATCCAGAGCGTCGTGGCCCGGGGCGGAAACGGCTTCTCCAACGTCCGGTACTGACGATCCGATCGGGTTTCACGGCGGCCGGCGCCCGCGATCCGGCCAGCGAACCGCGCGCCTCTCGGCCCGTCGCGTTCGCGGTCGGGTTTCCGCCCGGACCCTGTCGAAAGCCGCGTAACCCCCGTAGCGCATCGTCCTGGATATCGGGGCCAGGACGATGCGCCAAGTCTTTGAGTTTGATTTATCTTTTTCCCGGAACCCGGAAGCCGTCGTTCGGGATTGCCGCGCTCGGATGAGCTGCGCGAACGCGGCCCCCGCGATGTCCCGGGGACGGGCCGGTCTCGATAGCCGCACTCCCCAGGCGCGGGCGGGCCAAGGTCGGATCGAACCCCGCCGCCCTCTGTTGCTCCGGCGCCGTCACTTCAGGCGCGCGGCGGCCCAGGCGATGTGGTCGGCCATGAAGGTCGAGATGAAGAAGTAGGAGTGGTCGTAGCCCTCGCGCATGTTGAGGGTCAGCGCGATGCCGGCCTTCGTGCAGGCCTCCTCCAGCAGCCAGGGACGCAGGCCGTCCTGAAGGAAGCTGTCGGCGGTGCCCTGATCGACCAGGAATTCGGGGAAGCGCTTGCCGTCCTCGATCAGCGCGGTGGCGTCGTGGGCGCGCCAGGCGGCGGGGTCGGATCCGAGATACTTCTCGAAGGCGGGCTTCGACCAGCCGGCCGTCGAGGGCTGGGCGATCGGCGCGAAGGCGGAGCAGGACTTGAAGCGCTCCGGGTAGGTCAGCGCGATGGTGAGCGCCCCGTGGCCGCCCATGGAATGGCCGAAGATGCCCTGGCGGGTCATGTCGGCGGGGAATTCCTGCGCGATGAGCGCCGGCAGCTCCTCCGTGATGTAGCTCCACATCCGGTAATTCTTGTCATAGGGCGCCTGGGTGGCGTCCAGATAGAAACCGGCGCCGGAGCCGAACTGCCAGTTGCCGTCCTCGTCGGGGATGCCGGGGCCGCGCGGGCTGGTATCGGGGGCCACGATGATCACGCCGTGCGCGGCGGCGGCCGCGCGATACTCGCCCTTGTCCATGACGTTGGCGTGCGTGCAGGTCAGCCCGGACAGGTACCACAGCACCGGGACCGGGCCGTTCTCGGCCTGGGGCGGCACGAACACCGCGAAGGTCATCGGGCATCCCGTGGTCTGCGCGTCGTGCTTGTAGACGCCCTGCGTGCCGCCATGGGCGCGGGCCTTCGAGATGGTTTCCATCGGCTGTGATCTCCTGCGAGGGGGCTGAGACGATCGTCTTCGGGACTGCGCGGCGCTCCGCCCCGGTGCGGCTACGGGCTACACAGGTTTGGGGCCGGGATATGCTCGCCCCGGCGGCCCGGAAGGCGCGGGTCCCCTCTCCCGTTCGGGAGAGGGACAGGGTGAGGGATGCGACCTCTCCGGAAAGATCGGGTCCCTCACCCCAACGCTCTCCCGAACGGGAGAGGGGGCTCGTTCCGCTCTGTCTTCGGCGTCGCGCCCCAAAACCTATGTAGACCGTAGCCGGTGCGGGGGGAGTTTGAGGCGGAGGCGGTCGCCTGCCCCTCCCCGCACGGGGAAGGGGTGTCGATGGTCAGTAGACGACGACGGAGCGGATCGACTTGCCCTCGTGCATGAGGTCGAAGCCGTGATTGATGTCCTCCAGCGGCATGGTGTGGGTGATCAGATCGTCGATGTTGATCTTGCCCTCCATGTACCAGTCGACGATCTTCGGCACGTCGGTGCGGCCGCGGGCGCCGCCGAAGGCCGAACCCTTCCAGACGCGGCCGGTGACGAGCTGGAACGGACGGGTGGAGATTTCCTTGCCGGCCTCGGCCACGCCGATGACGATCGACTCGCCCCAGCCGCGATGGCAGCACTCGAGGGCCTGGCGCATCACGTGGACGTTGCCGGTGCAGTCGAACGAGAAGTCGGCGCCGCCGCCGGTGAGATCGAGGATCGCCGAGACGACGTGATCGTTGCCGACTTCCTTCGGGTTGATGAAGTGGGTCATGCCGAACTTGCGGGCCATCTCCTGCTTGTCCGGGTTGATGTCGACGCCGATGATCTTGTCGGCCCCCACCATCCGGGCGGCCTGGAGCACGTTGAGGCCGATGCCGCCGAGACCGAACACCACCACATTGGCGCCGGGCCAGACCTTCGCCGTGTAGATCACCGCGCCGACGCCCGTGGTGACGCCGCAGCCGATGTAGCAGATCTTGTCGAAGGGGGCGTCTTCGCGGATCTTGGCCAGCGCAATTGCCGGCAGGACCGTGAAGTTCGAGAAGGTCGAGCAGCCCATGTAGTGGAAGACAGTGTTCGACCCACTCGGGCTGCCGCCGGTGGAGACGCAGGAGAAGCGGCTGGTGCCGTCCGGCATCACGCCCTGGCCCTGGGTCGCCCGGATCGCGGTGCACAGGTTGGTGCGCTGCGACAGGCAGGACTTACAGTTGCGGCATTCCGGCGTGTAGAGCGGGATCACGTGGTCGCCGGGCTTCAGCGTGGTGACGCCGGCGCCGACCTCGCGGACGATGCCCGCGCCCTCATGGCCGAGGATCGCCGGGAACTTGCCCTCGGAATCCAGGCCCGAGAGGGTGTAGGCGTCGGTGTGGCAGATGCCGGTGGCCATCAACTCGACGAGAACCTCGCCGGCCTTGGGCCCCTCGATGTCGATGGTCTCGATCGTGAGAGGCTTCTTGGCCTCCCACGCGACCGCGGCGCGCGTCTTCATCACCTGTTCCTATTGTCTGAACGATCACGGACGGCGTCGAACGGCCGACTCTTCGGCGCGCCTCGCTCAAGGGCTACGCACCGAACGGTCCGAAAATCTGCCGCGTGTGTGATGCTTCTGGCGCCGGGATGCAACGTCTGCGTCCGGGTTTCGGGCAGGCCCGGACTTTTCGCTTCCGAGGACCGGCCGCCAGTACTGCCTTGAGCCGCGTATGTGCCGGCGGCCGGCCCGGATCGAACGGGCTGTCTGCCGGCAGGTCGACCCGCTCGGCTTCGCCGGGGCGACCGGGGAGCGCCGATTCGGGATCGACGCGCCCGTCCAGGAAAGGCGCATCACGCCGCCAATCCCATGCGCGCGAGCCGGTCTCGCCGCGCAGGGAGTGGATCGGCGTCCAACGCCCCGTGTCAGTGTCGTCCGATGTCTCAACGACGGCACGGCATCCGTGACGCTTTGCGTCATCATGATTGCAAACTATCGATCAGGACGAAATCGGTTGGCATGCATGCGGCACGCACATGCCGGACGGGCTTGGCAAATGCCGGCTGCACGGCCTAATTGATAGAACACTATCTATTAGGCTGGCGCGGTCTCCGACGGTTCGGTGCCCGAATCCGCAAGAGGTCACAGCCCGTGTCCGAACCATTCGACCGTCAGCGCCAGACCTACACCCACACCCTGCTGTTGGCCGGGCGCCAGTGGCGGCGGGCGGCCAATGCCGTCGCCGAGGCGCACGGCCTCTCGGACGCGACCGCGCTGCCCCTGATCCTGATCGATCGCCTCGACGGGCATCCCCGCCAGAACGCGCTGGCCGAGGCCGTGGGCATCGAGGGGCCCTCTCTGGTGCGGCTCCTCGACCAGCTCGGCGCGGCTGGCCTGATCGTGCGCACGGAGGATCCCACGGACCGCCGCGCGAAGGTTCTCAGCCTCACGCCGGCCGGAAAGACGGTGGTCGCCCGGATGGAGGCCGAGCTCACCAGGCTGCGGGACGTGGTGTTCGCCGACGTCGACAGCGCCGATATCGAGGCCAGCCTGCGGGTGTTCCGGGCGATCCAGCGCTACAGCCGGGACGTGCCGGTGGGCGCGACCGCCGAGGAGGCCGCGGAATGAGGCTCCCCGGTTGGTCGGACTGGGCCTTCGCGATCAAGACCTGCGCGGCGGCGATACTGGCCCTGTACCTCGCGATGTGGATCGACCTGCCACGGCCGTACTGGGCCCTGGGCACGGTCTACATCACCAGCCAGGTCCTGGCCGGCGCGACACGCTCGAAGGCGCTCTACCGGGTGCTCGGCACCGTGCTGGGCGCGGCGGTGACCGTGATCCTGGTCCCGAACCTCGCGAACGCGCCGGAGCTGCTGACGCTCGCCATCGCGTTCTGGGTCGCCCTCTGCCTGTACGTCTCCCTGCTCGACCGGACCCCGAGCAGCTATCTGATGATGCTCGGCGGCTACACCGCCGCGCTGATCGGTTTCCCCGCCGTGGGCGAGCCCGGGGCGATGTTCGATACGGCGGTCGCCCGCGCCGAGGAAATCCTGCTGGGCATCCTGTGCGCCAGCCTCGTCTCCACCCTCGTCCTGCCCCGGTCCGTCGCTCCCCTGATCGCGGGGCGGCTCGACCTCTGGCTGCACGACGCGCGGGGCTGGGTCGCCGACGTGCTCGGCCGGACCGGCTCGGGCCGCGACACGCAGGCCCGACGTCTCAGGCTCGCTTCCGACGCCCTGGCGTTCGATGCCCTGGCGACGCCGCTGCGCTACGACATGACCGGCGGCGAGCGCTCGGCCGCCGCCATGGCGACCCTGCGCCAGCACATGCTGATGGTCCTGCCGATCGTCTCGGCCGTCGCGGACCGCATCGCGGCGCTCGACCGGGCCGGAGCGCTGACCGCGCGCGTCCGCGGCGTTCTCGACGACATGGCCGCCTGGATCGCGTCCGGGACGACGGATCCGGACGCCGCGGCGCGGATGCGCGCGGCCGTGGACGGCGTCGATCCGCGGCTGGGTCAGGGCTCGAACTGGTCCGACGTGGTCCTCGCAAGCCTCGTCGCGCGCCTGCGCGACGTCATCGACCTGCGCCAGGATGCGCGGCTGCTGCAGTGGCACGTCGTCGACGGTACCCCCGTCACCGCGGATCTCGCCTTCCCGTACACGGCCAAGGCCCGTTCGATCCGGCATCGCGATCACGGCATGGCGGTGCTGTCGGCGATCGGGGTGTTCCTCACCGTCCTGCTCGCCTGTGCGATCTGGATCGCGACCGGCTGGCCGGACGGGTCCGGCGCGCCGATGATGGCGGCCGTCGCCTGCTGCTTCTTCGCCACCCAGGACGACCCGGCCCCGTCCATCGTCGGCTTCGCCAACTCGGCCATCGTCGGCAGTGCCTGGGCCGGCCTCTACCTGTTCGCCGTGCTTCCGCGGGCGACCAGCTTCGAGATGCTGGCACTGGCCCTGGCGCCGGGCCTGATCCTCTGCGGCCTCTTCATGACCCAGCCGCGGACGGCGCCGATGGCGCTGGGCGCCGCCGTCAACGGCTCGGCCATGATCGCGCTCCAGGGCAGCTACACCGGCGACTTCGCGTCCTTCGCCAATGCCTCGGTCGCCGTGATCACCGGGATGTGGATCGCGGCGGTGGTGACCCGGCTGGTCCGGTCGGTCGGGGCCGATTGGACGGCGCGACGCCTGCGGTTCGTGAACCGCCGGAGCCTGGCGGACGCCGCCGAGCGCCGCGGCGCCGAGAACGGCCTCGAACTCGCGGCGATCATGCTCGATCGGATCGGCCTGATCGCGCCGCGGCTCGCCGCACTCCCGCCCGAAGATGCCGAATGGACCGCCGACCTCGTCGCGGAGGTCCGGGTCGGGATCAACGTCGTCGAGTTGCGCCGGGACCGCCGCCGGCTTTCGCGGGAGGCGCGGTCCGGCGTCGAGCGCCTCCTGGTTGCGCTGGCGGCGTATTTTCGCACGCGCGCATCGCAGCCGCCCGCCGCGCTCCTGGACACGATCGATGCCGCGATGGACGCCACCGCGACGCAGCTGCGGCAGGCCGCCCACCGGGCGGCGCTGCTCGCTCTGGTGGGGATCCGCCGGGGCCTGTTTCCCGACGCTTCGCCCTGGCGGCCGAGGCTGTCGATCATCACGCAACCGGGGCTCGCGGCATGACCGGTGAACTCGATCTCTACGGGGTCTTCGTCCCGTGCCTCGCGGCCTGGATGCTGCTCGCCTTCCTGATCAGCCTGGTGGTGCGCGCCATCCTGGACAGGACCGGGTTCTACCGCCTGGTCTGGCACCGCCCGCTGTTCGATCTCGCCCTCTACGTCGTGCTGCTCGGGTGCGTCGTCTCGGTGGCGCTGCCGCTGATGTCATGACCGCCCGCCTCCCGCCCCCCTGCCTCACTCCGCTCCTGTCCCCGACCGTTCGGCTTTCCCCATGACCCGGCTGCTCGCCCTCTCGCTCCGCCTGATCGTCACCCTCGCCATGGTGGCGGTCGCGATCGTCGTCGGGCTCGCCCTGTGGGACTACTACATGGAGGCCCCTTGGACCCGCGACGGGCGCGTGCGCGCCGACGTGGTGGCGGTGGCACCCGACGTCTCGGGCCTGGTCACCGAGGTCCTGGTCGAGGACAACCAGATGGTGACGCGCGGCGACGTGCTGTTCCGGATCGACCCCGAGCGCTTCACCCTGGCCCTGCGCCAGGCCGAGGCCATGGTCGAGGGCAAGAAGGCCAGCGCCGAGCAGGCCGCCGCCGATTACATCCGCTATACGAAGCTCAGCGACGCCGCCGTCTCGCAGCAGAAGGTCGAGCTCGCCCGGGCGACGGACCTGTCGGCGAAGGCCGCCTACGACCAGGCCGTGGCCGACCGGGACGTGGCCAGGCTCAACCTCGACCGCTCCGCGGTGAAGGCCTCGGTCAACGGCCGTATCACCAACATGGAGCTGCGTCCGGGCCACTACGTCAACACCGGCCAGGGCGTGATGGCGCTGGTCGACAGCGACACGCTCCGGGTCGAGGGCTATTTCGAGGAGACCAAGCTGCCGCGCATCCACGTCGGCGACCGGGCCAGCATCCACCTGATGGGCGATGACGGGGTCCTCACCGGCCGGGTCGAGAGCTTCGCGGGCGGCATCGAGGATCGGGAGCGCACCGCCGGCGCGAACCTCCTCGCCAACGTCAACCCGACTTTCGCCTGGGTGCGGCTGGCCCAGCGCATCCCGGTGCGGATCAAGCTCGACGGCATGCCCGACCAGGCCCGGCTGGTCTCCGGTCGCACCGCGACGGTCTCGGTCACCGCGGACGGTCAGGCTCCGCGGGTCGATGTCCTGGGCGTCTGGCACAAGGTCCTGGTCGTCGCCGACCGCACGCTGAAATGACGCCCGCCCATAAGGTGTGCGCTAAGCGGGCGCGCCGTCGCGCCGAACGGGCAGGCTCGGTCCGGGCCGCCCCGTCGAGCCGCGGCAATAGTCATACAAGCTTCATCGCCGCGCCGTAACCGACGCTGCCCTCAGCGGCGACGGAGGAGCAGATGGCGGGTTCCTCGATCACGCGCCGACAGGCGCTCGCGGCAGGCGTCGCTGCCCCGTTCGTCATCCGGCACGCCGCCCTCGCCCAGGTCGACCCGAGACCGTCGATCACGGTGGCCGTGCAGAAGGTGTCCAACACCAACGCGCTGGACGTGCTGCGCGAGCAGTCCAATGTCGGCGAGCGCGTCTTCTCGTCCCTCTGGGAAGGCCTGATCGGGCGCAACGGGCGCGGCCAGCTCGCGGCCGTGCCCGCCCTCGCCACCGGCTGGCGGCGGATCGATGATCGCGTCGTCGAACTCACGCTGCGGCGGGGCGTCAGGTTCCACAACGGCGACGCGATGACGGCGGAGGACGTCGCCTTCTCGTTCGGCCGGGAACGGATGTTCGGCGACACCCAGCCGAGCACGGGCAAGACCATCGCGGCCGATTTCTCGATCGGCGGCGGCCGGGGTTCGAAGGAGCTGCCCCTCGAAGTGCCGGCGGTGGCCCGGCGCAACTGGCCGGCCCTGCTCGGCGTCGAGATCGTCGACAGGGACACCGTCCGCTTCGTGAACGGCGCGCCGGACGTGACGCTGGAAGGCCGCATCTCGCGCTACGGCAGCGAGATCATGAACCGGCGTGCCTTCGAGGAGGCGAGAACCTATGCCGACTGGGCGGCCAAGCCCGTCACCACGGGGCCGTATCGCGTCGCCGCGTACGATCCCGACGTCTCGCTGCTGCTGGAGGCGCATGACGCCTACTGGGGCGGGCGCCCGCCGCTGAAAGCGATCCGCTTCGTCGAGGTGCCCGAGACCGCCGCGCGCGTCGCGGGCCTGCTCTCCGGCGAGTACCAGCTCGCCTGCGATATCCCGCCGGACCAGATCGCGCAGATCGAGACGAACCCGGCCTTCGAGGTCCAGGGCGGCCCGATCCCGAATCATCGGCTGACGGTGTTCGACCGGAACCACGCCCAACTCGCCGACCCGCGGGTCCGCCGCGCGATGACGCATGCGATCGATCGGCAGGCGATCGTCGACTCGCTCTGGGCCGGCCGCACCGTCGTCCCGAAGGGCCTGCAATGGCCCTTCTACGCCGACATGTTCATCGAGGACTGGTCGGTCCCGGCCTACGATCCCGGCCTGGCGCGGGATCTCGTCAGGCAGGCGGGCTACAGGGGCGATCCGATCCCCTATCGGCTTCTCAACAACTACTACACCAACCAGGTTCAGACCGCACAGGTGCTGGTCGAGATGTGGCGGGAGGCTGGGCTCAACGTCGAGATCCAGGTGAAGGAGAACTGGCAGCAGGTCTTCGAGCACACGCCGTCGCGTGCCGTGCGGGACTGGTCCAACTCCGCCCTGTTCAGCGATCCGGTCTCCTCGCTCGTGAACCAGCACGGCCCCAACGGCCAGCAACAGCAGGTCGGCGAGTGGACCCAGCCGGAATTCAACGCGCTGTCGGTCGAGCTCGAGACGTCGATGGACCGCGCCCGCCGCAAGCAGATCTTTCGCCGGTTGCTCGAGATCGCGGAGCGTGAGGACCCGGCCTACACCGTGCTCCACCAGACCGCGACCTTCACGGCCAAGCCCAGGGCGCTCGCCTGGAAGGCCTCGCCCGCTTTCGCGATGGATTTCCGCGCCGAGAACTGGGGCGGGCGCAGCTGAGGCCGGCGCGCCGGAGCCCCCCCGGCGCGACGCCTCTCACAGCCGCCGGGCGCCGTGATGAGGGCTGACACGCTCGTGACGACAGGACGACCGACCATGGCTCGCACGATCACCCGCTGTGGCAACGTCCGAACCGTGGCCAAGACCTGGAAGAACGACGCGTTCAGCGCGCTCTGCCCCGTGCCGCAGCGTTCGCGCGATCCGCGGAAGCGCGGGCGAATCGCCCGGCCGATGCTGGCGATCGACGCCGTGATCGACCGGCCGGGCACGGTCCTGCACGGCCGCACAATGGTTTTCGGCACGGCCAAGGACGTTCCGTGGCGGCCCTATCCGGTCGACGGCATGGGTTTCCGCGCCGGCAACAGGGTCTAGGCGCGATGGCTGCTCCGCAATCCGACGACCTGATCACGATCCGCGGCCTGACCGTCAGCTTCGACGGAACCCGCGCGCTCCACGGCATCGACCTGAGCGTCGCGCGGGGCGAGGCTCTCGGCCTCGTCGGCGAATCCGGCTGCGGCAAGTCGGTCACGTGGCTGGCCGCCCTCGGCCTGCTCCCCGGGCGGGCGAAGGTCGGTGGCAGCGTCCGGCTCGCGGGACAGGAGCTCGTCGGCGCGCCGCCGGCGATCCTGGACCGGGTGCGGGGCGGACGCATCGCCATGATCTTCCAGGATCCGGCGAGCGCGCTCAATCCGGTCCTCCGGCTGGGCCGGCAGGTCGGCGAGGCGCTGGCGCTGCATCGCGGCCTGTCCGGGGCGGCGATCCGGGCCGAGGCGAAGCGCCTGTTCGATCTGGTGGGCATCCCCGATGCGGCCCGGCGCCTCGATGCCTTCCCGCACGAGCTCTCCGGCGGCCAGAACCAGCGCGTGATGATCGCGATGGCGCTCGCCGGCAATCCCGACCTGCTCGTCGCCGACGAGCCCACCACCGCGCTGGACGCCACCATCCAGGCCCAGATCCTCGACCTGCTCGCCCGCATCCGGCGGGAGACCGGCATGGCGCTGGTGCTGATCAGCCACGACCTCGGGGTGATCGCCCAGACCTGCGAGCGAGTCTGCGTGATGTATGCCGGGCGCATCATCGAGACCGCGCCGGCCGACCTCCTGTTCGCGCAGCCGCTCCATCCCTACGCGCAGGGGCTCGTGGCGGCGCTGCCGCCCCTCGACGGCGCCCGGCGTCGTCTGTCCCCGATCGAAGGCACCGTCCCCGATCCCCGGGCCATGCCGCCGGGCTGCGCTTTCGCGCCGCGCTGCCCCGGCGCCGTCGCGGCCTGCGACCGGGCGGTGCCCCTCCT
>Ga0255028_100133_pt1 | contig 19019 bp, 16 predicted proteins | sample DRGLUT_MetaT_FD_178168 | JGI IMG/M metagenome (GOLD analysis project Ga0255028, IMG submission 178168) | Metatranscriptome of freshwater microbial communities from Pennsylvania, United States - DR:GLUT (Metagenome Metatranscriptome) | ecosystem: Environmental > Aquatic > Freshwater > Creek...
CTGCATCTGCTCGACCGACGCGATCTACGCGGAGCGCGCCGTCGCGACCGCGGAGGCGCTGACGCGGGCCGGTGCCGGAACGGTGTACCTCGCCGGCAAGCCCGCCGACCTCAGCGAGCCGCTGAAACAGGCGGGTGTGCAGGCCTTCCTGCATGCCGGCTGCGACCTCCTCGCCCTGCTCGATGCGGCGCTGCGCACAGCGATGCGCGCGCCGGCCGAGCAGCCGGCGACCTGACCCGTCACCGGATCTCGTGATCTTTCCCCGGACCGAAGTCGCATGACGCGCCTGATCGCCGCCGCCCTGATCGTCGCCTGCGCGCTTCCCGCCACGGCCGCACCGCACAGGGCGCCGATCCCGAACCGGTTCGACGGCACGTGGAGCGTCGAGATCATCACCGAGGCGGGCACGTGCGACAGGGCCTACCGCTACCCAGTCCGGATCGAGGACGGCCGGGCTCGCTTCATCGGCGCAGCCTTCACGGTTCAGGGGAGAGTCGCCGGAAACGGCGCCGTCCGGGGCTCGATCTCGAACGGGATGGCCACGGCCGTTGTCAGCGGACGCCTCGGCGCGAACGGGTTCGGCGCCGGGAGCTGGGTCGCCTCCGGATCCCTCGCATGCCGGGGACGCTGGAACGCCGAACGCCGAGGCTGAGCCTCGGTCGGAAGCCGTCGCAAAACGGTCTGGATCTTGCCCGGAATCGGGCACGCCGACTGACGGATCAGCCCCGTTCCCGACGCAATCATGAGGGAATGCTGAACGTGGTTCGGACACCCGACGAGGCCGCCCGCATGAAGTCTTCGATCCTCGCCACTCTCACCGTCCTCGCTCTCGTCTCGACGGCGCAGGCGCGCCCGCACCGGCAGCCCGCGGCCCCGGCAGTGAACGCGGCCGAGGCCGAGAAGGTGCTGGCGCCGCTGCGGCAGGCCGCCACCGAGTGCTTCGCCGATACGGTGCTGTCGAACCCGAAGGCGACCGCCGAGGCACGGGCGGGCCGCTGGTACGAGGCCGTCGGCATCACCGGCTTCCTCTGCCGCCCGGAAGTCGCCGCGATGATCAAGGCGCATGATCGGCTCTACGGTGCCAAGACCGGGGAGCGGTACTTCAAGGGTGCCTACGCCACGCATCTCGATCAGCAACTCGCCGAGCGGCTTCAGCCGATGCTGGCCCACAAGGCCGTCGCCAGTGCCGAGCCCCCCGCCGAGAAGGCGACCGCCGAAGACGCCGCAGCCGGCAACTGACGCGGAAGCGGCATCGTCGGGTCCCGTCTTCACCAACGATGAGGCGGCCATGGCTTACGAGCTTCATTATTGGCCGATGATCCAGGGCCGCGGCGAGTTCGTCCGCCTCTCCCTGGAAGACGCCGGGGCCGATTACGTTGACGTCGCCCGGCAGGACGACGAGGCCGGCGGCATCGAGCCGATGCAGGGCCGCCTCTCCGATCCGGAGAACCCCCGCCCGCCATTCGCACCGCCGTTCCTGCGCGACGGGGACGTGTTCGTCGCTCAGACGTCCGCGATCCTGCTCTATCTCGGTCCGCGTCTCGGCCTCGTCGGCGCATCGGAGCGCGACCGCATCTGGACGCACCAGCTTCAGCTCACCATCGCGGACGCCGTAGACGAGGCGCACGACTCCCACCATCCGGTCGGTGTCGGCCTGTATTATGCCGAGCAGAAGCCCGAAGCCCTGCGCCGGGCCAAGGGCTTCCGCGAAGAGCGCATCCCGAAATTCCTCCGCTACTTCGAGCGCGTGCTGACGGCCAATGGCGGCCGGCTGGTCGGCTCCGATCTGTCCTACGCGGATCTGTCGCTGTTCCAGCTTGTCGAGGGATTGCGCTACGCCTTCCCGAAAGCGGCGGGCGCGGCCTTGCGCGACACACCTCGGGTCGTGCGCCTCCACGACGCCGTGGCGCAGCGACCGCGGATCGCGGCCTATCTGGCGAGCGAGAGGCGGATCCCGTTCAGCGAGGACGGTGTCTTCCGCCATTATCCCGAACTGGACGCCTGACAGGGCGGCGCCCTCACCGGGGCGGATGGGCGACGAGGATGCCGGCGAGCGTCAGCGCCACGATCCCCAGCGTCAGCGACAGAAGACGCCAGAACAGCAGCGGATCCCGCTCCAGCAACGATGTCCGCCTCCCGTCCGCGAAGGCCGGGTTGGGATACCGGAGATCCTGGATGAACTCCGAGAGGGCCTGATAGCGCCGGACCGGATTCGGATGAACCGCCTTCCGCAGAGCGCCATCGACCCAGACCGGCAGCAGCGGGCGCGTCGCCAAGGCTGAGACGTAGCGCAGCCGGCGCTGCGCCGCCGGCGTACGTGCGCGCGGCACCGCATCGCCGTAGGGAAGCCGGCCGGTAAGCATCTGGTAGGCCATGACCCCAACCGCGAACACGTCGGAGCCGGCCGTCGACGGCACGCCCAGGAAGCATTCCGGCGCCGTGTACTGCACCGTGCCGAGGATCTCGGCCGGGTCGATCCGCGGATCGCCCTCGACGACGCCGGCAACCTTCGTAGCACCGAAGTCGATGACCTGAACGGTCCCCGATGCGTCGATCAGGACGTTGTCGGGCCGCAGGTCCTGATGGACCATCTCCCGCCGGTGGAACGCCTGGACCCCCTTCGCGAGCTGCTCGATGAGGCCCCGGACGGCCTCGAGCTCGGGCACGGCGTGATCGCGCATCCACTGCGTCAGGGTCTGACCCTCGACGTAGCGCATCACCGTGTAGAGGTGACTGCGGCGCCGGTTCTGCGGATGGGCCTGGAGGACATGCGGATTGTCGATCCGGCGGGCGATCCACTCCTCCATGACGAACCGTTTGCGCTGAGCGGGATCGTCGCGCAGGTCCAGCGACAGGACCTTCAAGGCGACGTGCGCCCCGGTCTCCAGATCCGCCGCGAGGTAGACGCGGCTCCGAGGACCGGAATGGAGCGTGCGCAGGAGGCGGTAACCATCGAACTCGGAAGGCGGGTCGAGCAGGGGGGCGGGATCGAGTCCCTGAACATCCTCGAGCAGATCGACGGCTTCACCCGCCGGCACCGAGTCGACCCGAACGATCTGGATCGTCAGGTTGTCCGTACTGCCGGCAGAGAGAGCCGCCTCAACGATGGCTTGGGCGGCGACATCGAGGTTCTCCGAAGACGTGATCGCCGAGACCATATCGCGCGGCGTGACATGCTCGTGGACGCCGTCCGTGGTGAGCACGAAAGTGTCGCCCGCGTCGATGCTGAGCGTATGGTAATCGATCTCGACCCGGCCGTTCACGCCCAGAGCGCGACCGAGATAGGATTCCGCCGCGGAGACGATGACGCGGTGGTCCTCGGTGAGCTGCTCGAGGGATCGTCCCGCCACACGCCAGATCCGGGCGTCGCCGGCGTGGAAGAGATGCGCGGTGCGCGACTTCAGGATCAGGACATCGAAGGTCGTGACGTAGCCGCGGTCGGCATCGTTCGGATCCAGGCCGCGCCGGGTCTGGGCGTGGAGCCAGGAGTTCGCGGCCGCGATCACCTTCTGGGCGGAATTCTTCACCGACCACGTGTCAGGGGTGGCGTAGTAGTCGCTGAGGAAGCTCTTGATTGCGGTCTCGCTCGCCGCAGCCCCCGCCGCGCTGCTGCTGATCCCGTCGGCAAGCGCCACGGCGATGCCTTTCAGGCCGAGCGCCGGTTGCTGCGGCACGAGGGCGCCGTGAAAATCCTGGTTGGCGTCCTTGCGGCCGGCCGTGCTGTGCTGCCCGATCGAGACGGTCAGATCCGAACCCGGATTGCTGATGGCCGCACTCAAGCCGCGACCGCCGTGCCGTCGCCGCGACCGCGATACGAGAGGGCTTCCGCCAGATGCAGCCGGCGGACCTGCGTCTCGCCGTCGAGATCGGCGAGCGTCCGGGCGAGACGGAGGGTGCGGTGGAAGCCACGGGCGGAGAGCCGCATGCTCTCGGCCGCCTGCCGGATCAGCGCCGTCCCGTCGGCATCGGGGCTGGCGACCTGCTCGATCAGGTTCGCCGGGCAGGTGGCGTTGGTGGTGGCGGACGACAGGCCCCGGCCGGCATAGCGGGCGCTCTGAAGGGCGCGAGCCGCAGCGACCCGGGCGGCGGCCTCGGCCGAACCTTCCGCGGGCGGCGGGAGGATCAAGTCGGCTGCCGTCACCGCCGGGACCTCGATGCGCAGGTCGATCCGGTCGAGCAGCGGGCCCGAGATCCGCGCCTGATACTGCGCCATGCAGCGGTCATTCGGGCCTCGCCGGCAGGCGTAGCCCGGCTCCAGACCCTGGCCGCAGCGGCACGGGTTCATCGCGGCCACGAGCTGGAACCGGGCCGGATAGGTGACCCGGTGATTGGCGCGGGCGATCATCACCTCGCCGGTCTCCATGGGCTGACGCAGACTGTCGAGGACCTGCGGGGCGAATTCGGGAAGCTCGTCCAGGAAGAGCACGCCGCCATGGGCCAGGGAGACCTCGCCCGGGCGCGCGCCGAGGCCGCCGCCGACCAGCGCGGCCATCGAGGCGGAATGGTGCGGCTGGCGGAACGGGCGACGGTTCGAGAGCGCGCCGTCCTTCAGTTCGCCCGCGACCGACTGGACCATGGAGATGTCGAGCAGCTCGCGGGGGCCGAGGGGCGGCAGGATCGAGGGCAGCCGGGCGGCGAGCATCGACTTACCCGAGCCGGGCGGTCCGTTCATCAGCAGATTGTGCCCGCCCGCGGCGGCGACTTCGAGGGCGCGCTTGGCCCCCTCCTGACCCTTGATGTCGATCAGGTCCGGCAAGGGTCCCGCCAGACCGGCCATTGCGGGCTCCGGGCGCGCCATGACCTGGCTGCCCTTGAAGTGGTTGGCGAGCTGGATCAACGATCGGGGGGCGAGCACGTCGAGGTCGCCGCCGGCCCAGGCCACCTCCGGTCCGGTCGATGCCGGGCAGATCAGTCCGAGGCCGCGCGCGCCCGCCGCGATGGCGGCCGGCAGCACGCCGTTGACCGCGGTGATGCTGCCGTCGAGCGCGAGCTCGCCCAGGACGCAGTAGCCGGAGAGGGCATCCGCCGGGATCGCGCCGATGGCCGCCATGACGCCCAGCGCGATCGGCAGGTCGTAATGTGAGCCTTCCTTGGGCAGATCCGCAGGGGCGAGATTGACGGTTATGCGCTTGGCCGGAAGCGCCAGCCCCGAAGCGATCAAGGCACCGCGCACCCGCTCGCGGGATTCGGCCACCGCCTTGTCGGGCAGGCCTACCACCGTGAACACCACCGAGCCCGGGATGATCTGGACCTGCACGTCGACCGCCCGCGCCTCGATACCCTCGAAGGCGACGGTGGCGACGCGCATGACCATAGGTGAAGAATCCTCGACGCCTCAGGCTCGGGCGCTCCAGATCTGCGGGAGAATTGTAGGGGACTCAAGAGGATCCGCGGCGCGCGGGAACCCCTCTGCTGCATTCCTGTTCACAGCCGACAACTCGTGATGGATTGGAGACCGCCTTGCGCCTCGCCACGCCACTTCTCGCGCTGACTTTCGCTATCGGCCTCGCGACCGCTGCCGAAGCCGACCAGAAGCTTCCACCCGACCAGCAGGCCAAGGTGGAAGCGATGCTCAAGCAGGAAGGATTCACCAAGTGGGACGAGATCGAGCTCGACGATGGCATGATCGAGGTCGATGACGCGATCGATGCCAGCGGCAAGAAGTTTGACCTGAAGCTCGACCCGAAGACCTTGGCCATCGTGAAGCGCAAGGCCGAGTAGGCGCCACCGAGCGGCAGCGCTTGCGTTCAGGCCGAGGCCCGGCCATATAGCCGGCGGGGGGTTGGCGAGGGACGTTTCACTCGCCAACCGGGTCAGGTCCGGAAGGAAGCAGCCCTAACGAGACCGAGCGGGTCTTCGTCCAGCCTCCCACCTCATTCCCTGCGCGCGGCAGCTTGATTCTGACACGGCATGGACGCTTCGACCGGCACGCCTGACGACGAGCCGGGCCTGCCCGGATTTGCAGCGCCCCCCGCCGCGGTGACGCCCTACCGGGTGCTCGCGCGAAAATACCGCCCCACGAATTTCGGCGACCTGATCGGCCAGGATGCGATGGTGCGGACCCTGGCCAACGGGTTCGCGGCCAACCGCATCCCCCAGGCTTGGATGCTCACCGGTGTGCGCGGCGTCGGCAAGACCACCACAGCCCGCATCCTCGCCCGCGGCCTCAACTACGCCCGGGCCGGCATTCCCGATACCGGGCCGACCGTGTCGATGCCGGAACTCGGCGTCCACTGCGCGGCGATCATGGAATCGCGGCACATGGACGTGCTGGAGATGGATGCCGCCTCGCATACCGGCATCGACGACGTCCGGGCGATCATCGACGGCATCTGCTATGGACCGGTCTCGGCGCGCTACAAGGTCTACATCGTCGACGAGGTCCACATGCTGTCTGAGAAGGCGTTCAACGCCTTCCTGAAGACGCTCGAGGAACCGCCCCCGCACGCCAAGTTCGTCTTCGCCACCACTGAGATCCGCAAGGTCCCGGTGACGATCCTGTCGCGCTGCCAGCGGTTCGATCTCCGCCGGGTCGAGGCCCCGACGCTGCACGCCCATCTCGCCAAGGTCTGCGCGGCCGAACGCGTCGAGGCCGAGGACGAAGCGCTGGGCGCAATCGTGCGCGCTGCGGAAGGCTCGGTGCGCGATGCCCTCTCGCTGCTCGATCAGGCGATCGCCCACGGCGCCGGGACCGTCACCGCGCAAAGCGTGCGCGACATGCTCGGATTGGCCGATCGCGCCCGCATCCTCGACCTGTTCGAGGCGGTGATGCGCGGATCCGTGCCGGCGGCCTTTGCGGAATTGCGGGCGCAGTACGATTCCGGCGCGGACCCGTCGGTGGTGCTCTCGGATCTCGCGGCCTTCACGCATCTCGTGACCCGTCTGAAGGTGGTGCCGGAAACCGCGTCGGATCCGACGCTGAGCGAGACGGAACGCGTTCGCGGCGCTGAGTTCGCCGAGAAGCTCTCGGTCCGCGCGCTGTCGCGGGCGTGGCAGATCCTGCTGAAGGCGATCCCCGAGGTCCAGGCTGCGCCCCGGCCGCTTGCGGCGGCCGAGATGGCGATCGTGCGCCTCGCCTACGCGGCCGACCTGCCCACGCCGGATGAGGCTCTGCGCCAGCTGAAGTCCGAGGCGGCCGCCGCGCTCCAGGACGATCCGCCCGCGCCGTCGGTGCGCCCGCCTCTCCCACCGATCCCTGATCTGCGGGGCGGCGGCTCTGCGGCTCTCGCGGCGTCACCTCGAACGGACATGGCACAGCCGAATCCCTCGGTCATGCCGACGGCGATGGCGGCCCCGGCTCCGCGGCCGGCACCAGCGGCGCCGCCGACGCCGCGGCTCGGCCGATTCGAGGATCTGATCGCTCTGGCGGATGCCAACCGGGACATCCTGCTCCGCACGGCGCTGGAGCGGGACATCCATCTTGTGCGGTTCGAGGAGGGCCGCATCGAATTCCGGCTCGCGTCCGGCGGGCGTCCAAGCCTTGCCACCGACCTCGCAGCGGCCATCGAGCGCTGGACCGGACGGCGCTGGGTCGTTGCCCTCTCGAAGGAAGAAGGCGCGCTGACGCGCGATGCCGCGGCCAGGGCGGCGACCGAAACCCGCCTGGAGAACGCCGCTGCCGACCCGTTCGTGCGCGAAGTGTTGACGCGTTTCCCCGGCGCGGAAATCGTTGACGTGCGTGAGACGGCGCCGGAGGCGTTGCCTATCGGCGAGGCGGAGATCCTGGGCGAAGGCGAGGCAGCGCGGGTTGACGAGGCCGCGGACGACGACTTCTAGGGACAGCGGCCACGCGGCAACGTAGCGAAGCGGCGACCCAGTCCCCAGATCAGATCACGACGAGCGAATGGAAGGCAGCCGCATGCGCGACCTTATGGGCATCATGAAGCAGGCCCAGGCCATGCAGGAAAAGATGGCCAACCTGCAAACCGAGATGGACGACATCGAGGTGACCGGCGCCTCGGGCGGCGGCTCAGTCCGGGTTACGATGACGGCCAAGGGTCAGATGAAGGGCGTCAGCATCGACCCATCCCTGATGGTGGCGGATGAGCGCGAGATCCTCGAGGACCTGATCGTGGCCGCCTGCAATGATGCCCGCGGCAAGGCCGAGGCGACCATGCAGGAGCGCATGGCCGAACTGACCAAGGGCCTGCCGCTACCGCCGGGCATGAAGCTGCCGTTCTAGGGATTGCTGAGGCAGCCTGGCTTCCGCACTGCCGGGCGGTCATCGACGCGTTCCGTCATCTCGGGGCCGTGCAGCGGGGCCCGGGATCCAGACCCGCCGACCTGTTAAACACTTGCACCATCTGTGGGTCTGGATTCCGGGCTCGCCTACTGCGCCCCGGAATGACGGGCTGTCCGGCCCCTTCTCGATCGATGCCACGCGAACCCGTCGAACACGATCGCTCGGATCAGGCGATTACGGGCGGCCTAGACGGCCGCCCGATCTTGTATTCAGGCGGCGATCGCCTGTGCGCTCGGTCCGGCGGCGCGCACGTCGGCGTCGACATGAGCCTCGAACCGCTTGAAGTTGTCGTCGAACATCTTCACCAGCCGCGCCGCCGTCTCCACGAAGGCACCCTTGTTGGCCCAGGTCTTCACTGGGGTCAGAATGTGCGGCTCGACGCCCGGCACCGAGACCGGCACCGCGAAGCCGAAATACGGGTCGCGGCGGAACTCGGCCTGAGCCAGCGAGCCGTCGAGCGCCGCGCCGAGCAGGCGCCGGGTCACGCGGATCGGCATGCGACGGCCGGTGCCGACGCCACCGCCGGTCCAGCCGGTATTGACCAGCCAGCAATCGACGCTGTGCTTGGCGATGAGGTCGCGCAGCAGGTTGCCGTAGGTGCTCGGGTGCCGCGGCATGAACGGCGCGCCGAAGCAGGTCGAGAAGGTCGCCTCCGGCCCGGTCAGGCCGCGCTCGGTGCCGGCCACCTTGGCGGTGTAGCCCGAGAGGAAGTGGTACATCGCCTCGGCGCCGGTGAGCTTGGCGATCGGCGGCATCACCCCGAAGGCGTCGCAGGTCAGCATCACGATGTTCTTCGGATGGCCGGCCCGGCCGGTGGCGCTGGCATTGGCGATGAAGTCCAACGGGTAAGCGCAGCGGGTGTTCTCGGTGAGTGCGGAATCGTCGAAATCCGGAGCGCGGGTGATGGGGTCGATCACCACGTTCTCCATCACCGTGCCGAAGCGCTCGGTGGTGGCATAGATCTCCGGCTCGGCGTTGCGCGACAGCCGGATGGTCTTGGCGTAGCAGCCGCCCTCGAAGTTGAAGATGCCCGCATTCGACCAGCCGTGCTCGTCATCGCCCAGAAGCTGGCGGGACGAGTCGTTCGACAGCGTCGTCTTGCCGGTGCCCGACAGGCCGAAGAAGATCGCCGAGCCGCCCTCGGCATCGAGCGCCGCATTGGCCGAGCAGTGCATCGGCATCACGCCCTGACCCGGCAGGATGTAGTTCAGGTAGGTGAAGACCGACTTCTTCATCTCGCCCGCGTAGGCCGAGCCGCCGATCAGCACGAGCTTCTTCGAGAAATCGATGGCGATGACGGTCTTCGAGCGGCAGCCGTGCCGGGCGGGATCCGCCTGGAAGCTCGGCAGGTCGATGATCGTCATGTCCGGCACATAGGACGCGATCTCCGAGCGGTCCGGCCGGATCAGCAGGTTGCGGATGAACAGCGAGTGCCACGCGAACTCGGTGAAGACCCGCGCCTTGACCCGATAGGCCGGATCGGCACCGCCGTAGAGGTCCTGGGCGAACAGCTCCTTGCCTTCGGCGTGCTTCAGGAAGTCCTGCCGCAGGGTCTCGAACTGCTCCGGCGTGATCGCGCCGTTGTTGTCCCACCACACCTCGCTCTCGGTGGTGGCGTCGCGGACTACGAACTTGTCCTTGGGCGAGCGGCCGGTATGACTGCCGGTGGTGGCAACAAGCGCGCCGCCGCGGGCGAGCTGCGCCTCCCTGCGGGACAGCGCCTCCTCGTAGAGGCGCGGAGCCTCGAAATTCCAGTGGACGGCCTTGAGGTTGCGGAAGCCGGACGCCTCAGCACCATGGGCCGCGTTGTGATCACCGATGTTGGTCAAGAGCGTATCTCCCGGGCCCCTGTTCGACCGTCGACGCGACTGAGCCGGACGGCACCGCCGTCCGAACCTGACCGGGAGACGTCCGCGCGGTCGTACAGGTCCGCCGCGCGCAGGATCTCCGTTTCCCGGCCGCCTGCCGTCCCTGCAACGAGTAGGCGGCGAAGCTTCGCTGTCATTATGGGCTCCATCAGAGGCCCGCAATGTGGACAAACAGGTTAGACCACAGTCGTGGACTCAGGAACCCAAGTCTGTAAGCCGTTTCATGCGTCGTGCAGCAGATCGGCACAGGCGCAGCGGCGCTGGAATACCCATATACCACTCCTGCGTGCTCGCACCCTTGCGCGCGGCCAGGGTGCGTCTATGCCCGTCCGAATCCTCAGCCCTTCCTCGCCCAAGAGGCACGATGCCCCAAGCCGTCGCCGGCCCCGAGATTGAGCGCCTGATCCAGCTTCTCGCCCGCATGCCGGGCCTCGGACCCCGCTCGGCGCGGCGGGCCGCTCTCCAGCTCATCAAGAAGCGCGACACGCTGCTCGGGCCCCTCGCCGACGCCATGCGGGTGGCGGCCGACCGCATCATCGTGTGCACGAGCTGCGGGAACGTCGACACCTCGGACCCGTGCACGATCTGCCGCGACGCGGAGCGGGACCCGACGACGCTCGTGGTGGTCGAGGACGTGTCCGACCTGTGGGCCCTTGAGCGCTCCGGGGCCGTGAAGGCGCGCTATCACGTGCTCGGCGGCGTCCTGTCGGCGCTCGACGGCGTGCGGCCGGAGCATCTGAACCTCGCGAGCCTCGTGGAGCGCGTGGCCCGGCCAGAGGTGACGGAGGTGATCCTGGCGCTGAACGCCACCGTCGACGGCCAGACCACCGCCCATTACGTCACCGAGTCGATCCGGCATTGCGGCGCGAAGGTCACGCGGCTCGCCCACGGCGTGCCGGTCGGCGGCGAGCTGGACTATCTCGACGAGGGCACCCTGTCGGCGGCGATCCGCAGCCGGACGGCGTTCTGACGGTCTGCGACGGGCGGCGAACCGGTATTTGACCGGTCCACGGCCGCACCCTATTCGACGCTGAGCCCGGACCCGTCCTGGCGCCTTCCCTGCCGGTTTCCGCCATGACCATCCGTCCGCTCGTCATCCTCCCCGATTCCGTCCTGCGCCAGAATTCCGAACCGGTCGGTCAAATCACCGCCGAGATCCGCACCCTCGTCGCCGACATGTTCGACACGATGTACGACGCCCCCGGCGTCGGGCTCGCGGCAATCCAGATCGGCGTGGCGAAGCGCGTCGTCACGATCGACACGTCGAAGGAGGAAGGCGTCCGCGACGCGCGGGTGTTCATCAACCCCGAAATCGTCTGGTCCTCGGAAGAGAAGCGGGTCTACGACGAGGGCTGCCTGTCGATCCCCGACTATTACGCCGAGGTCGAGCGGCCGGACCGGGTGCGCGTGAAGTTCCGCGACGTCGATGGCACGGAGCAGGAGATCGAGGCCGACGGTCTGCTCTCGACCTGCATCCAGCACGAGATTGACCACCTCAACGGCGTGCTGTTCATCGACCACCTGTCGAAGCTGAAGCGCGACCGGGTGATCAAGAAGTTCGCCAAGGCGGCCAAGCGCGACGCGGCCTGACCCGGCCATGCGCGTCGTCTTCATGGGCACACCGGACTTCGCGGTGCCGACACTCGCCCGGCTCGCTCAGGACGGGCACGACATCGTCGCGGTCTATACACGCGCACCCGCGAAGGCCGGCCGCGGCATGAGCCTTCGCCCTTCGCCGGTTCATGCGCTCGCCGACACGCTCAACGTGCCGGTTCTGACGCCCGCGACGCTGCGCACGCCCGAAGCCGCCGAGACCTTCGCGGTGCACCGGGCCGACGTCGCCGTCGTCGTGGCCTACGGGATGCTCCTGCCGCAGGCGATTCTCGACGCGCCGAAGCACGGCTGCCTCAACCTGCACGGCTCATTGCTGCCGCGCTGGCGCGGCGCGGCGCCGATCCAGCGCGCCGTCATGGCCGGCGATGCCGCGAGCGGCGTCGGGGTGATGCGGATGGAGGCGGGCCTCGATACCGGCCCCGTGGCCCTGGAGGCCCGACTCCCGATCGCCCCGGGCATGACGGCGGGCGCGCTGCATGACGCCCTGATGCCCCTCGGCGCCGACCTTATGGCGCAAGCGCTCGCCCGGCTCGACGCGGGCACGCTGACCTTCACGCCACAAGCGGAAGACGGCGTCGTCTACGCCCACAAGATCACCAACGACGAGGCGCGGATCGACTGGTCCCGGCCGGCGGCTGAGGTCGCCAACCGGATCAACGGGCTGTCGCCGTTTCCCGGCGCCTTCTTCGAAGTGGATCTTGGCAAAGGGCCCGAGCGCGTGAAGGTGCTGCGCGCCGCTCCCGCCGACGGCGATGGCGCACCGGGTACGCTGCGCGATTCCGAGGGAACGGTTGCGTGCGGCGAAGGCGCCGTGCGACTCATGGAGCTGCGCCGCGCCGGGAAGGGCGTCCGTGCGAGTGGCGCCGAGTTCGTGCGCGGCGCCCGCCTGACGCCCGGCGCCCGCCTCGGCTGATGCCCCGCTACAAGCTCGTCATCGAGTACGACGGCGGCCCGTTCTGCGGCTGGCAGCGGCAGGTCGAAGATCCGACGGTCCAGGGCGCGATCGAGGCGGCCGTCACGCGCTTCTCCGGCGAGGAAGTCCGGCTCACCTGCGCCGGCCGGACCGATGCCGGCGTGCACGCGATCCATCAGGTCGCCCATCTCGACCTCGCCAAGGACTGGCGAACCGACACGGTGCGAGATGCCTTGAACGCCCATCTGCGGCCGCAGCCGGTGGCGATCCTGTCCGCCGAGATCGTGCCGGAGAGCTTCGACGCCCGCCACTCGGCGATCCGCCGGCACTACCGCTACCGCATCCTCAACCGGCGCAGCCCGGCGGCGCTGACTCGGGACCATGTCTGGCACGTGCCGTGGCCGCTCGACGTGGATCGCATGCACGACGCCGCCCAACGCCTCGTCGGCCACCACGACTTCTCGGCTTTCCGCGCCGCCGAATGCCAAGCCAAAAGCCCGATGCGTACGCTGGAGCAGCTCGACGTCACCGGCGTGCCGATGGCACTCCACGACGAGATCGTGGTGGCGACCGCGGCGCGCTCGTTCCTGCACCATCAGGTGCGGGCGATGGTCGGCACGCTGATGCTCGCGGGTTGCGGCCGCCTCTCGGCGGACGACGTCGCCGCGATCCTGGCCTCGGGTGATAAGCGCCGCTGCGGGCCGCTGGCCCCGGCCGCGGGCCTGACGTTCGTGGGCGTCGACTACGATCCGGGGAAGTAGGCCTCGAGTACCCGCTCGTAGATCGCCGTCAGCCGCTCCAGATCGGCGACCGCCACGCACTCGTCGACCTGATGCATGGTCTCGCCGACGAGGCCGAACTCGATCACCGGGCAGGCATCCTTGATGAAGCGCGCGTCCGACGTGCCCCCCGTGGTCGAGAGCGTCGGCGTCAGGCCGGTCTCGGCCCGGATCGCCTCGGAGACGAGCGTCACGAAGCCGTCCGGCCGCGTCAGGAAAGCTGGCGCGTTCGATGGCTGAAGGTCGAGGTTGAAGCGCACCGCGTTCCCGGCCGCGTGCTCCAGCCGCCGACGGATCTCGGCGCCCAGGCTCTCGGCCGTCCAGTCGTCGTTGAAGCGCACGTTGAAGGTCGCCCGTGCGGTCGCCGGGATCACGTTGGTGGCCGCGTTGCCGACGTCGATGGTGGTGAATTCGAGATTCGAGGCGTCAAAATGTGCGGTCCCGGTATCGAGCGGCGCGGCGACCAGCGCCGAGGCGAGGCGCAGCAGACCCGGAATCGGGTTCTCGGCCTTGTGCGGATAGGCGACATGGCCCTGGCGACCGAGCACGGTGAGCTTGCCGGTGAGCGAGCCGCGCCGCCCGATCTTGATCATCTCGCCGAGCCGCCCCGGGTTGGTCGGCTCTCCGAGGACACAATGATCGAATCGCCCGCCCCGCGTTCGCGCCCAGTCCAGCAGCTTCACGGTCCCGTTGACCGCGGGCCCTTCCTCGTCGCCGGTAATCAGGAATGCGAGGGAGCCGCCGAAAGCAGGGCCGCGCCGTTCCAGGAAGGCAAGCGTGGCCGCCAGCATGCAGGCGATGCCGCCCTTCATGTCGGCGGCCCCCCGGCCGTACAGCATCCCGTCGGCGACCGCGCCCGCAAAGGGGTCGTGGCGCCACGCACCCTCACCCTCCGGCACGACGTCGGTATGGCCGGCGAAGACGAGGCACGGCTCTTCTTGTCCGATGCGTGCGTAGAGATTCGGCGTGTCGGGATAGCCAGGCTCCGAGAAGACCGGCCGCTCGACGGCGAAGCCGGCAGGCCGGAGCGCGTCGGCGATCACGTCGAGGGCGCCACGATCCTCCGGTGTCACCGATGGGCAGCGGATCAGGGCCTGCGCGAGGCGCAGGGCCGCGTCGGGCGCGTGATGATCAGCCGGCATGAACCCGTCCCCGGCGGCGTGACATGCCGCGCGGCCCGCTTACCCCGAAGCGGGCCGCCCCGGAACTCCCGTGTGCCCGGCCCTACTTGGTCACCACCACCTGCGCGTCGCCGTGGCGACGCTGTACCGAGACGGTGACATCGTCGTCGTAGCGCTGGAAGCGGAGATCCAGGCGCGAACCGCCGAGCTTGACGTTGTAGAGCGTCACACCGTCGAGGAAGGCCGGGAGAATCGGGTTCTTGAGCCGAACGCGGTTGCGCTCGTGGTCGAGTTCGAGGCCGAGACACGCGGCCAGGAACGCGAACGGCGCCGCCGCCGCCCAGGCCTGCGGGCTGCAGGCCACCGGATACGAGACCGGCCCGCGCTGCTTGCGGCGCATGAAACCGCAGAACAGCTCCGGCAGGCGCTTCTGGTCCTGGTAGAGCGAGGTATCGAACATCCCCTGGAAGATGCGCGCGGCCTCGTGCTTGCGGTCGTAGCGCGCCAGACCCATCGCGATCAGCGCGTTGTCGTGCGGCCAGATCGAGCCGTTGTGGTAGGACATCGGATTGTAGCGCGCCTCGCCCTTGGCGATCGTGCGCACGCCCCAGCCGTTGAAGCCGTCCTTGCACAGCAGCGTATCGGCGACGCGGGCCGCCCGCTCCGGCTTGGCGATTCCGGTGAACAGGGCGTGGCCGGCATTGGACGAGCGCACCGCGCATTGCGTCTTCGCGCCGTCCAGCGCCAGGGCGTAGGTGCCGATTTCCTCGTTCCAGAACGCCGCGTCGAACTTCTCGCGGAGGGAAGCGGCTTCCTGCGTCAGGCGCTCGGCCATCGGGTCGTGACCCAGCTGAGCCGCGAGCTTCGCCATGCCGTTCTTCGCCGCGTAGACGTAGCCCTGCACCTCACACAGGGCGATCGGGCCCTTCGCGAGCTGACCGTCGGTGTGGAAGATCGAATCGTGGCTGTCCTTCCAGCCCTGATTTTCCAGGCCCTTGTCGGTGTCGCGGGCGTACTCGACGAATCCGTCGCCGTCCCGGTCGCCGTAGCGGTCCATCCATTCCAGCGCGAGTTCTAGCGCCGGCCAGATCGCCCGGACGGTCTCGAGGTCGCCTGTGACCGCGTAGTACTCCCAGGCCAGCATCACGAAGAGCGGCGTGCCGTCGATGGTGCCGTAATAGTGCCGGAACGGCACCTCGCCGAGCATCGCCATCTCGCCGCGCCGGGTCTCGTGGAGGACCTTGCCGGGCTGGGCATCGGCCGCCGGATCGACCGCCTTGGCCTGGGTCGAGGCAAGGTAGCGTAGCACGCCCCTGGCGAATTTCGGGTCGATCCAGAGCGCCATCATCGCCGTGATGATTCCATCACGCCCGAACACAGTGGAGTACCAGGGGATGCCGGCAAACGGGTAGATGCCCTCCGGAGTGCGGGTCGCCAGCATGTAGAGGTCGGCCGTGGCCCGGCACAGGCCCTCGTTGAACTGATCGTTCGACGAGATGATCGTGGTGATCCCCGCCGTCAGCGTGCGGAGATCGCGCCGCGAGTCGCGGTAGGCACGGGCGAAGATCGTGCCCTCGCCGAGTTCCTTGAGTTCGCGCCGGGCACCGCCGGCATTGGCCGCGAGCGTCAGCTTGGCGGCCGCATCCTCGCCGACCATCGAGTCGGCCGGCGGCTTGGTGAAGGCCCGGTGCGCCTCGAAGGTCACGCGGATGAACAGGGAGGTCCGCCCCTCCGGCGGCAGCGACACGTCGAAGACGACGCGGCCCGGCTCGATCAGGTCGGGCTTCGGGCCGAAATGCAGCGCCGTGGTCCGCACGATCTCATCTAGGCCGACGTAGCGGAACTGCACCTCGCGGTCGCTCGCCACCAGGACGCCGCGCTTGCCGCGCGCCTGACGGTCAGTCCCGCGGACCTCGAACAGGTCGCGGAAATCCGCGTCGAAGGTCACGGCGATGCGTAGGCGGCGGTGCTTCGAATCGTAGGAGCGTAGGCCGATCCGGTCGTAGCAGGCGCCGCGGAACAGGAATTTGGTGCGCTCGATCGCGATCGTCTCACGGGGGATCGAGGTCTCGTCGTGGGCGTCGGTGCGGATGTCGGGCGTCGTCATGTCGACGCTGAGCGCGCCGTTATCGTCCTGCATTACCGAGGAGAGCATCAGCGGGCGCTGACCCTCCACCATGACCTCCAGGCGCGACAGGTAGCGCGTATCCTGGAAATAGAGCCCCTCGGGGCCGGGCTGAACGCCGATATCGCCGTAGGAATCGAGGACGCCGAACGCCTCGCCGAATTTCAGCGAGCGCAGGGGCCGCTCCACGAGGGAGGTCTGCGCCTCGATGTGATAGGTCGGCAGGACATCGTCCGCGTCCTGGAATCCGTGCGCCACGCTTCCGGAACTCGCCGCGGTCCGGGCCTTCGCGTCGTGGGCCGCTGCCGTGTTGTCCGCCGCCATGCAGGGCATCTCCGGGTACAAGTGAGAGGTGCGAATCGAGAGGGCTGCCGCATCTCTTCGATGCAGCAGCCCTTGTTCACTCTACGGATGAGTCGCCTTTAAGACGCTAGGCCGGTCCGAACCCGCTTCGCAAGCCCGATGCCGGGGTTCAGGCCGGCATGGCGGCGACCGGGATCGCCGGGCGCGCCGAGCCGTTCACCTCACCGTATTGCGGCTTGAAGCCGGACTTCGGCAGCTTGATCACATCGGCGCCACGGGCGAGCAGATCCTCGTAGGCGGCGACGTACTTCCTGACCATGCACTCGGCGGTGAAAGCGCTCTCGAAGTGGCGGCGGACGCCGGCGCGGCTCATAGTCTTGACCTTGGCGACCGCGGCCACGGCATCGTCCATGGTCTCGCAGAGAACGCCGCCGACGCCATCCTTGATTACCTCCGGAACCGAGCCGTTCCGGAACGCGATCACCGGCGTGCCGGCCGACATCGCCTCGATCATCACGAGGCCGAAGGGCTCCGGCCAATCGATCGGGAAGGCAAGCGCCAGGGCGTTTCCGAGGAAGTCCTTCTTCTGCTCCTCGTTGATCTCGCCGATATACTCGATCAGCGGGTGATGGATCATTGGCTCGATGACCTCGTCCCAGTAATCCTGGTCGGCCTTGTCGACCTTGGCGGCGATCTTCAGGGGCGTGCCGGAACGGATCGCCATCTCAATCGCGCGGTCGGGGCGCTTCTCGGGCGAGATCCGGCCGAGGAAGGCCAGGTAGCCGCCCTTCGCGTCCGGGTAGTACGGGCAATTCTCGGCCGGCAGGCCGTGATGGATCGTCGCAAGCCAGTTCGAGGTCGGCGGCATCGGCAGGCGCTGATTGTCGGAGATCGAGACCAGCGGCATGCCCGTGAAGGTGCGGTAGACCGGCATAAAGTCCGGCACGTCGAGGCGGCCGTGCATCGTGGTGATGCACTTGTGGTTCAGATCCTCGAACATCGGATACTGAAGCAGGTCGATATGGAAGTGCAGGATGTCGAACTCGTGCGCGCGGCGGTGCACCTGATGCAGCATTGCCAGGTGGCTGGCGGTGTGATCCCGGTAGCCGAGCAGGCGCAGGCCCTCGGGCGTGCACGCCGCGAGCTTGGCAGTCGTCTCCGAGTCACCGCTCGCGAACAGCGTGACTTCGTGGCCCTGGCGGACCAGCTCCTCTGTAATCCAGCTGACGACGCGCTCGGTGCCGCCGTAGAACTTCGGAGGGACGGCCTCCGACAACGGAGCGATCTGGGCAATGCGCACGAAGTGTCTCCTGGTTGGCCGAATTTGACGGGGAGTCTAACTCTGCCGGCCTGAGCGGGACATGAATGAAACGGACGGCCAAGGTTATGGTTCCTGGCGCCCGGGGCTGTCGCGCCTTCTTTTGTGCAGCGCGCCATCTGTCCCCGAATTCCTCCGACTCAGCCGGGGCAAAAGGGTGCGGATTGTTCCCCGGGTGTGCAGTCCGACACGGCGTGCACCACCCGGCCGGCAGTCGATCTGTAAACGCGTTGCACCGGATCGACTCGGAGGGACGAACACGTCATTCCGGGACGGCGCAGGCGAGCCCGGAATTCAGAACCGCAGCGGGCGGCCAGCACGGCTTCGGCGGCGGTTCTCGATTCCGGGCTCGCCTGGGGCGCCCCGGACTGACGGCGCGAGCGCTCACTTCCCGACGGATGCACGGCGCACGACCAGCCGTTGCCGCCGCGTCAGCTTTCTGTCATAAGCCGCCCCGCGTCGAACCGCCCGGCCGATAGGGCTGCCGTGGCGGCTCGTGCTGCTCCACCAGAAGCATCAGCGCGCGAACCTCATCCGACCCTTGCGGGGCGGTCCGAGATCCTTTCGCGCAACGGAGAGCCAAATGCCCAAGTTGAAGACGAAATCGGGCGCGAAGAAGCGCTTCAAGATCACCGGCACCGGCAAGGTGATGTACGCCCAGGCCGGCAAGCGCCACGGGATGATCAAGCGGACGACCAAGCAGATCCGCAACCTGCGCGGCACCACGACCCTGTTC
>Ga0255028_100134_pt1 | contig 18885 bp, 22 predicted proteins | sample DRGLUT_MetaT_FD_178168 | JGI IMG/M metagenome (GOLD analysis project Ga0255028, IMG submission 178168) | Metatranscriptome of freshwater microbial communities from Pennsylvania, United States - DR:GLUT (Metagenome Metatranscriptome) | ecosystem: Environmental > Aquatic > Freshwater > Creek...
GAACATCCGGCAGGCCAGCCAGCAGACGGCGGCCGGCACGCGGCAGGTCGAGACCGCCTCGGCCAACCTCACGGAGCTGGCCCAGGCGCTCATGGCCCTCGCCGAACGCTACCGGCACTGAGGGCAGCAGCGTCTTGGCCCAGGACATCCGCCAGCTCCTGCTTGCCGCCTTCGACGTCGAGCATCGCGAGCACGTCACGGCCATCCGCGGAGCGCTCGGCAGCGCCACGCCGGATTGGAACGACGTGTTCCGCCGCGCCCACAGCCTGAAGGGGGCGTCCCGGGCGGTTGATCTGCCCGCCGTCGAGGCGGTCGCTCACCGGCTCGAGACTCTATTCGAGGGCGTGCGGACCGGCGCGACGGCCCTGGACCGGGAGGCGGCCAACGCCGTCCACCTCGCCCTCGACCGCATCGAGGCCTACGTCGCCGGGCTCAAGGACGGGGCCGGCCCAGAGATGCCGTCGGACGCCCTCACGGCTCTCGGCCGGGTTCTCGGTCTGCCCGGCGCGGCGCGGGAGAGCGCCGCGGCCGAGCCGTCCAGACCGGCCGCCGATGCGCCGGCCGCCGCGCCGGTTGCAGCCACTGCGAGCGCGCCGGTTCCCCAGAAGGCGGCAGCCGAGCCGGCCGATCCCGGAACGGCCTTCCTGCGCGTTCCGGGCGAGGCCGTGGACGCGATGGCTCGCGCGAGCCACGACCTCACGAGCACGCTGGCGGCCCGCGCCCCCGCTGCCGAAAGCCTCGCCCGTCTCGCCCGCCAGGCCCGCGATCTCCGCGCCGGCGCGGAGGCGCTCGCCGCTGAGTCGGCCACGGAGCAGCCGGGATTGCGCGCCTTCGCGGCCGAAATCGGCTCCTTCGCCCGGGAGGCCGCGGAGTTGTCCCGACGCCAAGCGGCCGCCACCAGTGCGATCGAGGCTGCCGTGTCCCGCGTCCGCGCCGCGGCCGAACGCCTGGCCCTGGTGCCGGCCGAGACGGTCCTGGCGCCGCTCGCCCGCTCGATCCGCGAGACCGCCCGGGAGCAGGGACGCGAGGTGGATCTCGACCTGCGTGGCCTCGATCTACCGGTGGATCGTGGCACGCTGCAGGTGCTGAAGGACGCGTTGCTGCACGCCCTGCGCAACGCCCTGAGCCATGGCTGGGAGACGCCGGAGGCCCGCCGCGCCGCCGGCAAACCCGAGGCGCTGGGCCTGGGACTCGATCTCGCCGTGCGCGGCTCGCGCCTCCAGGTCACGGTGTTCGATGACGGGCCCGGGCCCAACCTCGCTCGGATCGAGGCCGTGGCGCGGGAGCGCGGGCTCCTGGCTCCGGAGAATGCCGTCGGTCCGGAGACCTTGCTACGCCTCGTATTCGAACCCGGGTTCTCGACGGCGGACGCCGTCGACACCCTGTCCGGGCGCGGATACGGCCTGTCGGTGGCGGCGGACGCGGCGCGCCAGCTCTCCGGCAGCGTGCGTCTCGAGCCGCGCGAGCCGGCCGGCACCGCCCTGGTCTTCAGCCTGCCGCTGTCGGCGGCCCGGCGCAGCCTGCTCCTGGTCGAGGCGGCCGGGCGCACCTACGCGCTGCCGGGCGGCGCCGTGGAACGCCTGCTGCGCCTGCGACGCGCGGATCTGCCGGTCGCGATGGGCCGTACGATGCTGCGGCTCGGCGAGGGCAAGACCGCGACGAGCCACCCGGTCATCGGACTGGCCGAGATCCTCGGCCTGCCTTCGGATCCGGCCGATCCCGAGATGCTCACGGCCGCGGTGCTGCGAGCCGGGGGCATCCGCATGGCGCTGGCCGTCGACCGCCTGAACGACGTGCGCCCCCTCCTAGTCCTGCCGGCCCCCGATTTCGGAGCCGATCCGGAGCTCATCGCGGGTACCGCGGTGCTGCCCGGGGACGTCCCGGTGCTGGTCCTCGACCCGGACGGTCTCGCGGCGCGCGCGGCTGTCGCACCTTCGGCCGGAACGATGGGGCAGGCTCCACGTTCGACGACTCACGCACCGCCGCGCGCATCTGCTCGCGCGACGATCCTGGTCGTCGACGATTCGATCACCACCCGGACCTTGGAGAAGGGAATCTTGGAAGCCGCCGGCTACCGCGTGGTCGTCTGCGTCGACGGGCAGGACGCCCTCGACCGGCTGCGCGCCGAGATCGAGCCCGTTGACCTCGTCCTCGCAGACGTGGAGATGCCCCGCCTCGACGGGTTCGGCCTGATCCAGGCGCTGCGGGCCGACCCCAGATTCGCCCGGCTCCCGGCCATCCTGATGACGTCCCGCGGCGATGCCGCCGACGTGGCCCGGGGTCTCGACCTCGGGGCGGATGCGTACCTGACCAAGCAGAAGTTCGATCAGCGCCAGCTGCTCGCGACGATCGGACAGCTCCTATGACGCCGGTTCGCGTGATGCTCGTGGAGGATAGCCTCGTGGTGCGCGAGCTGCTGCGCCACATCGTCTCCCGTGATCCCCGTCTCGAGATCGTGGCCGCCGTCGCGTCCGGCGAGGAAGCGCTGGACAAGCTCCGGACCGTACGGCCGGACGTGATCTCGATGGATATCCGCCTCCCGGGGATCGACGGGCTGGAGACGACACGCCGGATCATGGCCGAGCAGCCGACCCCGATCGTGGTGGTGGCGGATTCCGTCGAGGACTCGTCCCTGAGGATCTCCATGAACGCGCTGCGGGCCGGTGCCCTGTCCGTGGTGGAGAAGCCCGTTGCGACGACCCATGCCGGCTACGAGGCGGTGGCGGGCGAGATCTGCACGCAGCTGCGGATCATGGCCCAGGTCCCGGTGATCCGCCGCCGCCCGATCGGCACCGAGTGGGCCGGCCGCACTGCGTCCGTCGCGCACGCGACCCCGGTCGAGCTACCCGGGCAGGCGCCGAGCCTCCTGGGGATCGGGGCCTCCACGGGTGGTCCACCGGCCCTGGCCCGGGTGATCGGCGCGTTGCCCAAGGACTTTCCCCTGCCGGTCCTGGTCGTCCAGCACATGGGCCCGGCCTTCATGGACGGGTTCGCTAGCTGGCTCGACAGCGTCGTGACGCTGCCGGTCGGCTTGGCCCGGGACGGCGAGCGGGCCGAGCCCGGCCGAGTCTACGTGGCGCCCGGGGATCGGCACCTGGAGATCGGATCGGGACGGGTCCTCCGGGTGATCGACGCTGCGCCGGTCTCAGGCCAGCGGCCGGCCGCCACCGTCCTGTTCCGCTCCATGGCCCGGCAGGCTGGAGCGGCCGGGATCGGCGTGCTTTTGACCGGCATGGGCGAGGATGGAGCCGCGGGTCTCGCCGACATGCACCGGGCCGGCGCGCAGACCGTCGCGGAGCACGAGAGCACCGCGGTCGTCTACGGTATGCCGGCGGCCGCTGTACGCCTCGGCGCGGCCCGGTCTGTCCTTCCGCTGGACCGGATCGCCGACCACGTCCTGCGCCTCGTGGAGCCGGGGGCGCGTCCGTGACGGCGACCGAGGCCGGCGCTCCCGAGGGGCCCGCCCGGATCCTGCTGGTCGAGGATTCGGAGACGCAGGCGCTTGAGCTGCGCCTCCTGCTCGAGGCGCACGGTTTTGCCGTGGAGCGCTGTCCCTCCGCCGAGACAGCCCTCGATCACCTCAACCGCAGCCAGCCCGATCTCGTCGTGGCGGATTACCACCTGCCGGGCATGAACGGCGACGAGCTGATCCGGCAGATGCGCCTGTCGCTGCGCACCCGGGCCCTGCCGGTCCTGATGCTGACCGGCGGCAGCGGCGGCGAGCGTCGGGGGCTGGAGAGCGGCGCCGACGCCTACCTGCCGAAATCCGCCGACCGCGACCTGATGATCCTGCGCATCCGTGCCCTGATGCGCGAGCGCCGCTCGGCAAGCGATGGCGAAGGGCCGGGCGCGGCCGCCTTCCGCCGCGGGCGTGTCCTGGTGATCGACGGTAGCGCCACCTACCGGACCTTCCTGTCGGGCCTGCTCGGCCAGGATGGGCATCACGTCGCCACGGCCGACGGGTCGGAGGCGGCCCTGGCCGCCCTGGACGTGGCCGACGGGAGTGACGCTTTCGACTGCGTGACGGTCGACCTTCTCGGCCACGCCTATGACGGGCTCGCCCTGTGCCTTGCGATCAGCCAGCGCCGCGCGGGGCAGGCGGCGGGCGCCGGTTTCCACCTCGTGGCGATCGCCGGGAGCGATCCGGCCAAGGATTTCCTTGTTCAGGCCTACGCAGCGGGGGCCGATGACGTCGTCTCGAAGACCGATGCCGAGGTCCTTGCACTCCGGGTTCGCGGATTCGTACGCCGCCGGCTCCTGGAAGAGGACGATCGGCGCATCGCCGGCCAGTTCGGCGAGCGGGAGCGCGCCGTGGAGCGGGCCCGCGCCGAGGCCGACGCGGCCGAGGCTCGGGCGCGGCTCGCCGATGCCCTGGAGCAGGCGAATCGCGACCTTGCCGACGCCAATCGCCAGCTGACCGATGCGCAGTCCAAGCTCGTCCAGGCCGCCAAAATGGCCTCGCTGGGCGAGCTGGTCGCCGGCATCGCCCACGAGATCAACAATCCCCTCGCCTTCATCCTGGCCCATCAGGGCACAGTGGAGCGCCTGCTCGGTGAGCTGCCGGACGCGTCGCCGGACGCGGCCGCCCGGGCCATCGACAAGGCCCGGCAGCGGGTCGGCTCGATGCGGTTGGGGCTGACCCGCATCCAGGAGCTTGTTCTGAACCTGCGGAAGTTCTCGCGCCTCGACGAGGGTGAGCGCGCCCTCGTCAACGTGCCGGAGGCGATCGAAACCGTGCTGGCCCTGATCCAGCACAAGCTCGGCGACCGGATTCTCGTCGAGCGCACCTTCGCGGGCAGGCCCGAGATCCACTGCACCCCGGCGCTGCTCAATCAGGTGGTGATGAATATCCTGGGCAACGCCGCCGACGCGATGCCGGAAGGCGGCATGATCCGCATCACCACCGAATCGGCCCCGGATGTCGACGAGATCCGCATCAGCGATACTGGTCCAGGCATACCGGAAACGTTGCGCGAGAAGATCTTTGAGCCCTTCTTCACGACGAAGCCGGTGGGATCAGGCACGGGACTTGGTCTTGCGATTGCCTACAGCGTCGTTCAGGCGCATAGCGGCTCACTCACCGTGGAGACGGCGCCGGGTGGGGGAGCCTGCTTCGTGATAGGGATCCCGCGGCAGGCGGCCAGTCATGAGTGACAGTACGGCAGGTGTAGGGACGATCCTGGCCGTCGATGACGAGCCGGACATCCTGATCGCCCTGGAGGACCTGTTCGAGGATTCCTACCGGGTGCTGACGACCTCGCGCCCTGCCGAGGCGCTGGAGATCCTGCGCGCAGAGCCCGACATCGCCGTGGTGGTGTCCGACCAGCGCATGCCGGGCCTGACCGGCGATACGTTGCTCGCCGAAGCGCGCACCTTCCACGATGCGCAGGCGATCCTGCTCACCGGCTACGCCGACATCACTGCGGTGATTGCCGCCCTCAATCGCGGCGGCATCGTCGGATACGTGACGAAACCTTGGGATGCGGGCCTGCTGCGCTCTACGGTCCGCCAGGCCTTCGAGCGGCACCAACTCGGTCGGGACCTCGCCACCGAGCGGGCGCTGCTCCGGGGTCTGCTCGACCACGCTCAGGATGCGATCAGCTTCAAGGACGCGGACGGCCGGTTCGTGCGGCTGAACGCCCGCAAGGCAGCCCTCCTCCATCACGATATCGCCGCCTGCCTGGGACGGCGCGAGGGCGAGCTTCTCGGCGCGCAGGCCGGCCCGGTGACGGCGGCGGACGAGGCCGCGATCCGCTCCGGCGCGGTGGCCGAGAGCCTGATCAGCGACGGCCCGACGGGCGCCGCACAGTGGAGCCATGTGACACGGGTGCCGATCCGCGACGCGAGCGGCGTGATCAGCCATCTCGCGATGATCGAGCGCGACGTGACCGAGCAGCGGAGTCTGGAGGCGCGCCTGCGCCAGTCCGACAAGATGCAGGCCCTCGGGACGCTGGCGGGCGGCATCGCGCACGACTTCAACAATCTGCTGACCGCGATCCTCGGAAGCCTGGAACTCGCCGGTCCGAAGATTGCCGACCAGCCGCGGGTCCAGCGCCTCATCGAGAACGCCCGCGGGGCAGCGGAGCGCGGCGCGTCCCTGACGAAGCGCCTCCTCAGCTTCAGCCGCGCGCACGACCTGCAGGCCCGGGCCGTGGATGTGAACGGCCTGATCACCGGCATGAGCGACCTCTTCGGCCGCAGCCTCGGCGGCCTCGTCACCGTACGGACCGATCTGGAGGAGGGCCTCCTGGCGGTTCAGGTGGATCCGGATCAGCTCGAACTCGCCGTGCTCAACCTCTGCATCAACGCCCGGGACGCGATGCCGGACGGAGGCACCATCACGGTGGCGACGCGGCGCCTCAGCATCAGCGGCGATCCCGAGATCGGCGACGGCAGCTATCTCGGCATCAGTGTCACCGACGAGGGCACCGGCATCCCGGAAGACATCCTGCGCCGGGTCTGCGAACCGTTCTTCACGACCAAGGCCGTGGGCCAGGGAACCGGGCTTGGACTGGCCATGGTCTTCGGGCTCGCGCAGCAATCGAAAGGCCGGCTCGTGATCGACAGCGAGGTCGGCAAGGGGACGCGCGTCGAGCTGGCCTTGCCCTTCGCCGATCAGGCGCCCGAGCAGGCTGCCGAGGAGGCCGGCTCAGCCCCGGTCGCCGGGCGCCGGGCCCGCATCCTCATCGTCGACGACGATCCGCAGGTGCGGCACGTGACGGCCTCGTTCCTGACCGGTTTCGGGCACAGCACCACCGAGGCGGCCGACGGCGAGGCCGCGCTCAAGAGCCTCCGGCACGACCGCTTCGACATGGTCGTGGCCGATCTGGCGATGCCCGGCATGAGCGGGATCGAGCTGGCTGCCGAGATCCGCGCCAGGCTGCCGGGCCTTCCCGTCCTGATCCTGACCGGTCACGCCGAAGCCATGCAGATCCCCGAGGACCTGCCGGTTCTCTCCAAGCCGTTCCGCTCGGCCGATCTGGCCGCCCGGGTGGCGACGTTGCTCGACGGCGCGGCCGGGAATGCTGGCTGACCGGGCCGCGGGAACCGACCGGTTGCCGGCTCATTGACCCTGCGTGGGGCTTGCGGGCCCCGGGTTACGATGAGGAGGTGGACCATGAGCAATCACGGCATCTTCCCACGCCGCAGGCGTGACAACGACCCGGATCAGGACGGTCCACCGGACGACTTCCAGCAGGGATAGGGGTTTTCGGAGCGCGGCGCGGTCGAGTTCCCGGCCCGTCCGATATACGGGCCGCCAGGGCGAGCTCCCGCGACCATCCGAGACGTGGACCCTGCTTCAGACCCGTCGGCGCGAGCCGGCGGGTTTTCTGTGATCTGCGCAGCGTGATGGCGAGCGCAGTGACGCGACCCAGCGATCCGCAAGGCCGGTCGGCGGGGTGGCCAAAATGCGAGAAGCCGCCCCGGAGGATCCGAGACGGCTTCTGCGAGGTCAGGTCTATCGAAACGCCTGAAGGATCAGGCGGCCTCGGCGACTTGGCTCGGACCGGAATCCTTGCCCCGGGCCTCGACGTCGCGATCGACGAATTCGATCACGGCGAGCGGGGCGTTGTCGCCCTGACGGAAGCCGGCCTTCATGATGCGGCAGTAACCGCCCGGGCGGCCCTTGTAGCGCGGGCCGAGCACCGTGAAGAGCTTCTTGACCATGTCGGCGTCGCGCAGCTGCGCCATCGCCAGACGGCGGGTGTGGACGCTGTCGATCCGGCCGAGCGTGATCAGCTTCTCGACGACCGGACGCAGATCCTTGGCCTTCGGCAGGGTGGTGACGATCTGCTCGTGCTTGAGCAGCGCGGCAGACATGTTGGCGAACATCGCCTTGCGGTGCTCGGCAGTGCGGTTGAAACGACGACCGCGATAACCGTGACGCATGGTGCTGGCTTCCTTCTGGTCTCGGCCGCCGTGCCACGGTACGGCCGGGCGCCCCATAAGCGGGGCTGTTTGTCCGCTTGACCCCGCGGCGGGAACTCGAACCCGGATCCTTTGTCCCGAGATGACCGCGACGCGGACCTCGAAGGAGGGATCCAGAAGACGCTGCGCCGCTTGGAAGCCTCCTTCGAGGCCTCCGCTGCGCTCCGGCACCTCAGGATGAGGGCGGAGCGCGGAAGAGCGGCCTAGTAGTGCTCCTCGAAGCGCTTGGCGAGGTCCTCGATGTTCTCCGGCGGCCAGCCGGGGATGTCCATGCCGAGGTGCAGGCCCATGCCGGCCAGCACTTCCTTGATCTCGTTGAGCGACTTGCGGCCGAAGTTCGGGGTCCGCAACATCTCGCCTTCGGACTTCTGGATCAGGTCGCCGATGTAGACGATGTTGTCGTTCTTCAGGCAGTTCGCCGAGCGGACCGACAGCTCCAGCTCGTCGACCTTCTTGAGCAGCGCCGGGTTGAAGGGCAGCTGCGGCGCGAGCGGCGCGGCCTCTTCCTTGCGCGGATCCTCGAAGTTCACGAAGACCTGCAGCTGGTCCTGGATGATGCGGGCCGCGTAAGCGAGCGCATCCTCCGGCGAGACCGCGCCGTTGGTCTCAACCGTCATGGTCAGCTTGTCCTTGTCGAGATCCTGGCCCTCGCGGGTCGTCTCGACGCGGTAGCTGACCTTGGTCACCGGCGAGAACAGCGAGTCGACCGGAATCAGGCCGATCGGGGCGTCCTCGGGGCGGTTCCGCTCGGCCGGCACGTAGCCCTTGCCGGTCGCGACCGTGAACTCCATGCGGATCTCGGCGCCGTCATCGAGCGTGCAGATCACGAGGTCGGGGTTCAGGATCTGGATGTCGCCGACCGTGCCGATGTCACCGGCGGTGACAAGGCCCGGGCCGGTCTTGCGCAGCGTCATGCGCTTGGGCGCATCCGTCTGCGAGCGGATCGCGATGGTCTTGATGTTGAGGACGATGTCGGTGACGTCCTCGCGCACGCCCGGGATCGACGAGAACTCGTGCAGCACGCCGTCGATCTGAACCGAGGTCACGGCCGCGCCCTGGAGCGACGACAGGAGCACCCGGCGCAGCGCGTTGCCCAGCGTCGTGCCGAAGCCGCGCTCGAGCGGCTCGGCGACGACCGTGGCGACCCGCTTGGGGTCGTCGCCGGTCGTGACCTGCAGCTTGTTCGGCTTGATCAGTTCCTGCCAATTCTTCTGAATGACCACGATCCTACCTCTCGTCCTTGCTCGGGATCCGCGACGACCGTCCCCGCGCTTCGGCCGCCCGGCGCCGCCCCCTGGCGCCCCGAACGGTCCCTGAATGTCTGTCCGCCGTTACTCGCCGCCGACCCACAGGGCCGGGACGAAGCTGTAGCCAGCCCCATCCCGGTCCACGTAGCCCAGCGCCGGGAATTCGAGATGGCCGCCGGCGATGAGCGTCCGCTCGCGAGCCCCCTCGTCCAGGATCCGCTTGCGCGTCTCCCGCGCTTGGTCGCCGTCGACATCGAAGCCGACGCCGGCCTCCGGGTTCTTGAACTGGATCGCCGGCAGGTGCACCACGTCGGTCCACATCAGCAGCGACTGTCCACCGGAGACGATGCGAAAACCGCAATGGCCCGGCGTGTGGCCGGGCAGAGGAACCGCCGTGATCCCCGGAAGAACCGCGCCGCCCCGGTGCTCGCGCACCTTGCCGGCGTAGGGCGCGAGCGCCTTGCGGGCGCCCTCGAAGTAGGGTTTCGCGGCCTCCGGCGCCTTGGCGAGCGCCGCGTCCGGAAGCCAGTGCGCCGCCTCGTCGGCATGCAGCACGATTTCGGCGTTCGGGTAGCGGGCCGCGCCGTCCTTCACCAGGCCGCCGACATGGTCGGGGTGCAGGTGGCTGACGAGCACCGTGCCGATCTCCTCCGGCTCGACGCCGGTGAGCGCGAGCGCTTGGCCCATTCGGCCGAGGGTCGGGGCGGGCGCAAGGTCGCCGTAGCCCGTGTCGATCAGGGTCGGCTTGCGGTCGGGACCCGTGATCAGGAAGGCGTTCAGCGTGATCTTGGGCTGCTCGGTGCGGAAGCCCGCCAGCTGAAGCCGCCCGGCCTCCTCCTTCGAGATTCCCGTGACGAGATCGAGGCTGGCCTGAAACCAGCCGTCGTTGAGCGCGGTGACCGTCAGGTCGCCGAGGTTCCAACGCAGCACGCCCGGAAGCGGCTTCGATCCCGTCATGAGCTTCTCCGTCACGAGGCTTCGATCAGACGCGGCGGCGCTTGCGCGGCCGGCAGCCGTTGTGCGGGATCGACGTCACGTCGCGGATCGAGGTCACCGTGAAGCCGGCGGCCTGAAGGGCGCGGAGCGCCGACTCACGGCCCGAACCCGGACCCGACACCTCGACCTCGAGGGTACGCATGCCGTGCTCGGACGCCTTGCGGGCGGCATCTTCGGCGGCGACCTGAGCGGCGTAAGGGGTCGACTTGCGCGAGCCCTTGAAGCCCATCGCGCCGGCGGACGACCACGAGATCGTGTTGCCCTGCGCGTCCGTGATGGTGATCATCGTGTTGTTGAACGAGGCATTCACGTGGGCGACGCCCGACACGATGTTCTTGCGTTCGCGGCGGCGGACGCGTTGCGGTTCCTTGGCCATCTGTTCTCACTCTTCCTTCAAGCGCGCCCGTAATGCCAGGCGCTCGGGATTCTTTTGGGACTTGGCCGGATCACCCGTGCAGGGCGGCCGACCCGGCACCGGACCCGATGCGGGACATCCGGCGCCGGGGGAAGGAGGCGGTGCGAAGCACGGCCTCCCAATCCCGGAAAATTACTTCTTCTTGCCGGCGATCGGCTTCGCCTTGCCCTTGCGGGTCCGGGCGTTGGTGTGGGTGCGCTGGCCACGGACCGGCAGCTGCTTGCGGTGACGCAGGCCGCGATAGGCGCCGAGATCCATCAGACGCTTGATGTTCATCGAGACTTCGCGGCGCAGGTCGCCCTCGACGATGTAGTCGCGGTCGATCGTCTCGCGGATCGAGAGAACCTCGGCGTCGGTCAGCTGGTTGACCCGGCGCTCGGCGGGGATGTTCACCTTCTGGGTGATCTCCTCGGCCTTCTTGGCGCCGATGCCGTGAATGTACTGAAGCGCGATGACGACGCGCTTATTGGTCGGGATGTTGACGCCTGCGATACGAGCCACGAACACTCTCCATGTAAGGCCCGGGGACCGGGCTGGTGTCGCGCGCGTCCGGTGGAGGCCGGCCCCTGCGCACGTGAAACGACAACGCGGCCCGCGGGCGACCCCGGACAGGGTACCTCGGACCATCGTTCGGTTGGACGAAGGAGGGCCTGCTAGCGCGCGGACGAGCCGATGTCAACGCGGTATGACCGGTTCGACGTAGCTCCCTGCGTCGCGCCCCGGGCCGGGATGCACGGGATCGAGGAGTCTGGATGTCCCTATTGACCAGCGACGGTGCGACCCTGCGGGCTTTCGCCGATGCCGTCCTGCGCGAAGCCGCAGAGACCCTGGACGAGGTCGTGCCCGTGACGCTGGCCGTGATCGGCGGCGTGCTCGCCGAAGCGGAGCCCGGATCCGTCGCGATTCAGGACGCGGATCGCGGTCCGGTCCTGCTCTGGGCTACGCTGGCAGGCCGGCGGATGGTGTTCCGCTACAATGTCATGACCGCCATGATCGAGCTGCGCGAGGGTACCGCCGAAGGCTATCCGCTCCGCCTGTTCGGCCACCGGTCCCTGGCGATGGATATCGCCAACTTCTTCGGCACCCTGCGCCGCGAGGGACGAGTCTGATCCGGGCCGTTCAGCGGAAGCCCTGGTTCCGGAACCGGCAGTAGCTGCCCAAATCCTGGTAGCCGCCCGGGCAGCGGCGGACACAGGCTCCGGCAGCGAACTTGAGGGGCGGTCGGCAGGCGTGACGGAACCGCTTCTGCCCGTACACGAAGGACTGGGCTGGGCTCTGAGCGGCGGCCGGCAGAGCCGGCAGCGCCACCGCGAGGCTGAGGACAACCGTCGTGACGACGAAGCGCAGGGTCATGGTCTTTCCGATCCGATCGGTGCTGCGCCACTCAACCAGTCAAGCCGGCAAGCGGTTCAGACTGAGCGAGCCAATCGCCGTCAGACGCGATCACCCTGACGGCGCCTCCTGCGCGGGGAGGAGCGCTTTGCCTCCCGGTTCAGCCTTGCGTCCCCATCCGGCCCACGGCGGACCGGCACCTCAAAAGGTGTTCAGGACGCCACACGCTCCTCGTGCGGCTCAAGCACGGCCATCAAGTTGGCCGTGACCTCGTCGATCGGCTGCATGCCGTCGACGGTCTCCAGCATGCCCTTCTGGGCATAATAGGCCGACAGCGGCGCGGTCTGGGCGCGATAGGCTTCCAGACGCTGCTTGAACACCTCGGGGGTGTCATCCTTCCGCACGGCCTGACCGCGCGCCAGGGTCTCTGCCGCACGCCTCTCGATCCGGCCAACGAGGGCGTTCTCGTCCACCTTGAGCTCGATGACCGTAGAGAGGCTCAAGCCCTTGCCGGCGAGCATCTCGGCCAACGCCTCGGCCTGAGCGACGGTGCGCGGGAAGCCGTCGAGGATGAAACCGCGGCGGGCATCGGATTCCTCGATCCGGTCGGCCACGATGCCGACCACGATCCGGTCCGATACGAGGCCACCCGATTCCATCACGGCCTTGGCCTCAAGGCCGACCGGCGTGCCGGCCGCCACCGCCGCGCGGAGCATGTCGCCCGTCGAGAGCTGCGGGATGCCGAAGCGCTGCACGATCCGCTCGGATTGCGTCCCCTTCCCCGCACCGGGCGGCCCGAGCAGAATGATACGCATGGCGTTGTCCTCGTTCGGCCCGGTCTCTTCGGGCTCAAGCCGCGGTGGCGAAGCCTCCCTGGCATCGCCGGATTTCAGGATTTCTAGCGTGTCCCGAGCGCTGAAACACTCGGACCTTTGGGCCAGAGACGGGAGGATGCTTGGCTTCGTCCCGCCTCTGTACCAGCCTCAGCGCCGACGTTGCGTGGTCGACGCGCCACGCAGCTTGGCCTTCTTCACGAGACCCTCGTACTGGTGGGCCATCAGGTGCCCGTGGATCTGCGCGACCGTATCCATCGTGACCGAGACCACGATCAGCAGCGACGTGCCGCCGAAGCCCAGGCTCGCGGCCGCGTAGGACGAGAGGATCTCCGGGCACAGGCACACGAGCGTCAGGTACAGCGCGCCGATCACCGTGATGCGGGTCAGCACCTTGTCGATGAAGGCCGCGGTGCGCTCGCCCGGCCGGATGCCCGGGATGAAGCCGCCATGCTTCTTCAGGTTGTCGGCCGTCTCCTGCGGGTTGAAGACCACCGCGGTGTAGAAGAACGTGAAGAAGATGATCAGCGCCGCGTAGAGCACCATGAACAGCGGCGTGCCGTGGCCGAGATAGGCCGTGACCGTGCCGAGCCAGCCGGTCGCGCCGCCATTCGCGGAGAAGCTCGCGGCCGTGGCCGGCAGGAGCAGCAGCGAGGAGGCGAAGATCGGCGGGATCACGCCGGACGTGTTGAGCTTGAGCGGCAGGAACGAAGTCTGGCCCTCGTACATCCGGTTGCCGACCTGACGCTTCGGGTAGTTGATCAGGAGCCGGCGCTGGGCCCGCTCCATGAACACGATGAAGTAGACCAGCGCTACCGCGGCGACGCCGACGCCCAGGATGATCGCCGGCGACAGCGCGCCGGTCCGGCCGAGCTCGAGCGCACCCGCGATCGCCACCGGCAGGTGGGCGACGATGCCGGCGAAGATGATCAGCGACGAGCCGTTGCCGATGCCCCGCGACGTGATCTGCTCACCGAGCCACATCAGGAACAGGGTGCCGCCGGTCAGCGTGATCACCGTCGAGGCTAGGAAGAACGGGCCTGGATCGATGGCGGCCGAGGAGCTCTGGAGGCCGATGGCGATACCCCAGGATTGCACCAGCGCCAGCACGACCGTCAGGTAGCGGGTGTACTGGTTGATCACCTTGCGACCGGACTCGCCCTCCTTCTTCAGCGCCTCGAGGCTCGGGATCACCGAGGTCAGGAGCTGCACGATGATCGAGGCCGAGATGTACGGCATGATGTTCAGGGCGAAGATCGCCATGCGCTCGACGGCGCCGCCCGAGAACATATTGAACAGGCCGAGCACGCCGCCCGCCTGCTGCTGGAAGTTCCGGGCGAACTGCTCCGGATCGATGCCGGGAATCGGGATGTAGGTGCCCAGCCGGAACACCACGAGGGCGCCGAGCGTGAACCAGATTCGCTTTTTCAGCTCATCGGCCTTGGCGATCGCGCCGAAGTTGAGGTTGGCGGCAAGCTGCTCGGCGGCTGAGGCCATAAGCGTCGCGTCCTGGACATGTCGCCGGGCGAAGGGTGCCCGGATGAAACGAAAAACGGCGGCCCGCGTGGTCGCAGGGCCGCCGCTCGAAGGATCGGCTTAAAGGGTGCGCGGAGCCCGTGCAACGGGGTCCGGGGTCGCTCCCGTCAGGCCGTGGCCGCCTCGCCGCCGCCGCGGGTGGAGGCACCCTGGGCGTAGACGACGCTGACCGAGCCGCCGGCCTTCTCGACCGCCTCGACGGCGGACTTGGAGGCGCGGGTGACCTCGAAGCTGAGCTTCGCGGTCAGCTCGCCGACGCCGAGCAGCTTCACGCCGTCGCGGGAACGGGCGATGATGCCGGCGGCGACCAGGCTCTCCACCGTGACGGTGGCGGCCTTGTCGAGCTTGCCCGCATCGACGGCCTCCTGGATCCGGCCGAGATTCACCTCGTTCAGGTCCTGGGCGTACAGGTTGTTGAAGCCGCGCTTCGGCAGGCGCCGATGCAGCGGCATCTGACCGCCTTCGAAGCCCTTGATGGATACGCCGGTCCGGGCCTTCTGACCCTTCACGCCGCGGCCGGCGGTCTTGCCCTTGCCGGAGCCGATGCCCCGGCCCACACGCATCCGATTCTTGGTTGCGCCGGGATTGTCGCTGATCTCGTTGAGCTTCATCGGAACCTCCTCACGCCACGTCGCCGTGGACGCGCACGAGGTGCGCAACCTTGCGGATCATGCCGCGCACGGAGGGGGTATCCTCCAGCTCGGACACGCGGTGGAGCTTGTTGAGCTTCAGGCCGATCAGCGTCTGGCGCTGGCTGGCCTCGCGGCGGATCGGCGAGCCGATCTGTTCGATACGGACGGTCTTCTGTGCCATCGGACCCTCCCTTACGCGACCGCGGCTTCGGACTGGTCGGCCGGATCGGCATCGCGGCGACGCGACTGGAGCGTCGACACCTTGATGCCGCGGCGGGCCGCCACGGAGCGTGGGCTGTCCTCGTTCTTGAGCGCCTCGAAGGTGGCGCGCACGAGGTTGTAGGGGTTCGAGGACCCCAGCGACTTGGCGACGACGTCCTGCATGCCGAGCGTCTCGAACACGGCGCGCATCGGGCCGCCGGCGATGATGCCGGTGCCCTGCGGGGCGGCGCGGAGGATCACCTTGCCGGCGCCGTGGCGGCCGTTGACGTCGTGGTGCAGGGTCCGGCCCTCGCGAAGCGAGACGCGGATCAGTCCGCGCTTGGCGGCCTCGGTCGCCTTGCGGATGGCCTCGGGCACCTCACGGGCCTTGCCGTGGCCGAAGCCGACGCGGCCCTTCTGGTCGCCGACGACGACGAGGGCCGCGAAGCCGAAGCGACGGCCACCCTTCACCACCTTGGCGACACGGTTGATGTGGACGAGCTTGTCCACGAACTCGCTGTCGCGCTCCTCGCGATCATCGCGGCGGCCGCGGCCCCCGCCTTCACGTTCACGTGCCATGTTTCTACCTGTTCATCTCACTGGCGCAGGCGGCGGGCCTGCTCGCTCGATTTCGTCTGCGGAAAGCGGCGCACCGCTCTCCTCCGCCGTTTCAGTCGTCATCCCGGGTCCGCGCAGCCGAGCCCGGGATCCAGAGCCGTTGGCGGTGCAGATCCTGCCGCGCCGAGGGTCTGGTTTCCGGACTCGCCTCCGGAGCTCCGGAACGACGGGGGTTCGGTGGAACCCGATCAGAACTCCAGGCCACCCTCGCGGGCGGCCTCGGCCACGGCAGCGACGCGGCCGTGATAGATGTAGCCGGAGCGGTCGAAGATCACCTTCGTGACGCCCGCGGCCTTGGCGCGCTCGGCGACGAGCTTGCCCACCGCCTTGGCGGCGGCGACGTCGGCGCCGGTCTTGAGTTCGCCCTTGAGCGCCTTGTCGATCGACGAGGCCGAGGCCAGCGTCTTGCCGGCGACGTCGTCAATGACCTGCACGTAGATCTGCTTCGACGAGCGGAACACCGAGAGCCGCGGACGACCATTGGCGGCCGCCCGCAGGGCGCGGCGGACGCGCGCCTTGCGGCGATCGAGGGCTTCGAGCTTGCGAGACATGATGCCCTCCTTACTTCTTCTTGCCTTCCTTGCGGAAGATGAACTCGCCCGCATACCTCACGCCCTTGCCCTTGTAGGGCTCGGGTCCGCGGTAATCGCGGATCTCGGCGGCGACCTGACCGACCTGCTGGCGGTTGATCCCGGAGATCGTGATCTCGGTGGGCTTCGGGGTTGCGATCGTGATCCCGGCCGGGATCGCGTACTCGATGTCGTGGCTGTAGCCGAGCGACAGCTTGAGGGCCTTGCCGGCCATCGCAGCGCGGTAACCGACGCCGGTGATCTCGAGCTTCTTCTCGAAGCCCTTCGACACGCCTTCGACGATGTTGGCGATCTGCGCCCGTGACGTGCCCCACAGGGAGCGCGCCGGCTTGGACTGGTTGACCGGCTCGACCGCGATCGCGCCGTCCTTCATCGCCACGTTGACGAGCGAGGGAACCACGAAGGACAGCTCGCCCTTCGAACCCTTCATCTTCACCGTCTGACCGGTGACCGTGGCGGTAACGCCAGCCGGCACGGGGACCGGCTTCTTGCCTACGCGAGACATGGGAAAACCTCCTTATGCCCCGATCAGAACACGGTGCAGAGCACTTCACCGCCGACGTTGCGCTCGCGCGCCTCGTGGTCGGCCATGACGCCCTGCGGGGTGGAGACGATGGTGACGCCGAGGCCGTCGGCCACGTGCGGCAACTCGCCGACCGACGAGTAGACCCGGCGGCCCGGCTTCGAGACGCGCTTGATCTCTCGGATCACGGGGCGCCCGTCGTAGTACTTGAGCTCGATGGCGAACTCGGTGCGACCGTTGCCGAGGTCGGTCGCCGCGTAGTCGCGGATGTAGCCCTCGGACTTCAGCACGTCGAGGACGCTGGCGCGCAGTCGCGAGCCGGGCGTCTGGACGACGTTGCGACGGCGCAGCTGGCCGTTGCGGATGCGGGTGAGCATGTCGCCCACGGGATCGTTGACCATGGGGACCTCCTTACCAGCTCGACTTGACCAGGCCGGGGATCAGGCCCCGGTTGCCAAGCTCGCGCAGCGCCACGCGCGAGATTCCCATCTTGCGATAGAAGGCGCGCGGACGGCCGGTCATGCCGCAGCGATTGCGGATGCGGGTGGCCGACGAGTTGCGCGGCAGTTCCGCGAGCTTGAGGCGCGCCTCGAAGCGCTCCTCCATCTCGAGGCCATCGTTGTTGGCGATCTCGAGGAGCGCCTTCCGCTTGGCCGCGAAGCGCTTCACCAGCGCCTTGCGGGCCTCATTCTTCTCGACTGAGCTTTTCTTCGACATAAGGTCTATCTCCGGTGTCCGCGTCTGAAGCCCGAGGGCTTCACTGCCGGAACGGGAACTGGAAGGCGGCGAGCAGGGCCTTGGCCTCGGCATCGGTCTTCGCGGTGGTCGCCACGACGATGTCCATGCCCCAGGTCTGTTCGGCCTTGTCGTAGGAGATCTCCGGGAACACGAGGTGCTCCTTGAGACCCAGCGCGTAGTTGCCGCGGCCGTCGAACGAGCGCGGGTTCAGGCCGCGGAAGTCGCGCACGCGCGGCAACGCGATGGTGATCAGCCGGTCCATGAACTCGTACATGCGCTGCTTGCGCAGGGTCACCTTGCAGCCGATCGGCATGCCCTCGCGGACCTTGAAGGTCGCGATGGCCTTGCGGGCCTTGGTGATGACCGGCTTCTGGCCGGCGATCAGGGCGAGGTCGCCCGCCGCCACTGAGGCCTTCTTGGAGTCCGCGGTGGACTCGCCGACGCCCATGTTGATCACGATCTTGGTGATCTGGGGCACTTCCATCGGGTTCTTGTAGCCGAACTCCTCGATGAGCTTCTGGCGCACCACTTCCTCGTAGTGCTTGCGCAGGCGCGGGGAGTAGGCGTTCTTGTCGGCCTCAGCCATCGATCTGATCCCCCGTGGTCTTGGCGAACCGGACCTTGCGCCCGTCTTCGAGGATGCGGAAACCCACGCGGGTCGGCTTGCCGTTGGCGTCGGCGACCGCGATGTTCGAGAGCTGGATGGCGGCCTCCTTGGAGATGATGCCGCCTTCCTGGTTCTGGGTCTGCTTCTGGTGCTTCTTGACCAGGTTGATGCCGCGCACGAAGGCCCGGCCTTCCTTCGGCAGAACCTGGATGACCTCGCCCGACCGGCCCGAGTCGCGGCCGGTGAGCACGACGACCTTGTCGCCCTTCTTGATCTTGGCAGCCATCACAGCACCTCCGGAGCCAGGGAGATGATCTTCATGTGGTTGCGGGCGCGCAGCTCGCGCGGCACCGGTCCGAAGATGCGGGTGCCGATCGGCTCCTTCTGATTGTTGATCAGAACGGCCGCGTTCTTGTCGAAGCGGATGACCGAACCGTCGGCGCGCTTCACGTCCTTGGCGGTGCGGACGACGACCGCCTTCATGACGTCGCCCTTCTTGACGCGACCGCGCGGGATCGCCTCCTTGACGGAGACGACGATCACGTCGCCCACGCCGGCATACTTGCGCTTCGACCCGCCGAGAACCTTGATGCACATCACACGGCGTGCACCCGAGTTGTCGGCGACGTCCAGATTCGTCTGCATCTGGATCACGTGCGTGACTCCTTGTTTCAGGCGGGTTTCCGCA
>Ga0255028_100135_pt1 | contig 18720 bp, 20 predicted proteins | sample DRGLUT_MetaT_FD_178168 | JGI IMG/M metagenome (GOLD analysis project Ga0255028, IMG submission 178168) | Metatranscriptome of freshwater microbial communities from Pennsylvania, United States - DR:GLUT (Metagenome Metatranscriptome) | ecosystem: Environmental > Aquatic > Freshwater > Creek...
GCATCCGACTTTAACGAACTTCGACCCTGCGATGGGTTGGACCGTCCATCCGGAGACGGCGGGTCATCCTAGGTCCGCTTATGAACGTCTTGCGACTGAAAGCAGCCAAGCTGCTTCCCACCCTCATTAGACGTTCCCTGACAACGGCGCCCTCATCCTAAACGGGTCGTGGGCGGACGACGCGACGGGGTCCGCCACGATGCGTTGCAGCCCGAGAACGGACGGACGGAGGTCCTCCCAGGTCGAGCAGAAGCGTCTCATCTCGAGGTTCAGCGTGACCATCGCCATTGGCGGTACTGCCGCACGCTCGCTGCTGGGACGGGCGCTGACCGTCGGTCAAGAGCGGACGGCCCATCGCGATGCCCGGCTGCGGGCTGGGTCAACGTCCAGTCGAGCCACCTGCTCCGGCTCCCTAAAGGACCGGGGTGAAGACAAGCTCGCACGCTTCGTCAAGGACCTGCGAAGGGCGGCGTCCCATCCTTGAGTCAGCCGTGGTCGCAGAACCGGGGCGTCCGATCCGTAGGCCGCCCTCACGCCGCGCGGTGATCCGCGTACCACTCGCAATTTCCGGCCAGGGGGCATGCATCGCATTTCGGAACGCGGGCGACGCATACCTTCATGCCATGCTGGATCAGCCACTCGTGGGCATGCCGCTTGAAACGCGGCGGGGTCCTGGCGTTGATGACGTCCGCCGCTGCCTGGGCCGAGGACGTGCTCACGACGCCCAGGCGATTGAGGACGCGCAGCACATGCGTATCGACGGCGATGCTGTCCTCCGAGAAGACGAAGTTCATCATGATGTCGGTGACCTTGCGACCGACGCCGGGCAGCTCCATCAATGCCTCGCGCGTCCGCGGGATCTCCCCGCCATGCCGGTCTAGGATCATGCGCGACATCGCCTTCAGGAGCTTGGTCTTCCTGTTGTAGTGGGCGACCGGCTTGATGATGCGACGCAACTCCTCGTCGTCCAGCGCGGCGAGCCCCTCGAACGTCGAGACCCTTTCGTAGAGCGGCACCGCGGCGTTCACGACGCGCTTGGTGATGGTCATCGTTGACAGGCAGACCGACACCAGGCTCCTGAACGGCGTCGACGACAGACCGTTCGTCATCCACGGATCGTCGGTCTCCTCGAACGTCGAATAGGTGCGGCCAAGGATACCGTAGATCGTCGCGAGTTCGCCGGCGGAGCTCCGCGCGCCCTCCGCGCCGGCCGCTCCCTGCCGCCCTCCGGCGCCGGTCTTCCGGTAGCTTCCGGTCCGCGACCGTTCCTGCGTCGTCGGCATGATCCCTCCTCTCAGTCACCCGATCCCCGCATGGGGACCGGGCACACGTGGTTCGCTCGTGGGTCAGGCCGCCTTGCCATCATCCCGGGCCGCGGCGGCGACGACATTCCCGGCGACCTCGCCCAGGCGCTTCTCGATGTCCTGCCACTCCCTGGCCATCGCCTGCCATTGCTCGCCCTGGCCTTCCAGGCCGAGCGCACTGCAGGTCGGCATCTGAGAGGCGAAGGCGTTGGAGAAGTATTGGACGCCGGTCGCGCTGCCGGAGACCACGCCCAGGTCGATCATGCTCCTGTCGCCGGCCTTCAGCATCTCGTCGGTACCCTTGCCGATCCCTTCCATGACCCGGTCCTTAAACCCGTTCGGTCGCACGTCGAGCTCGTCCATGAAGCCGACGATCCGCTCCTGGTGCCTAGCGGCGGTCGACTGGTAGTCGGACACGATCTGCTTGAGATCGGCGTCGCGAGCCCTGCCGGCCAACATTCCGGCGCTCTCGGCACCCTGCTCGCAGGCCGAGCGCAGGGCATGGAGGCCGGTGACGTAGTAGGTCTTGAGATCGGTTAGGGACATCGGTCGCTCGCAATCGTGTCGGTGGAAACGGACATAAACGGACGATTTCGTCCATTGCATGGGGCAATGTGCTTGCCCGCCGGATGTTCCGGAGCGGCGAGCCTTATCGGGTGGGAAGGAGGCCCTTGGCCCGCAGCAGCAGGACGGCGTCCGCGACGTCGACCGGGCAGCGCTCGCGCAGCGTCCCGACGTCGCCGCCGAACGCGGCCTGGAACGCGATGGGCTGCAGCGCGACCTCGACGAAGCGGACCGCAGCGGCCTCACTGTCGTCGGATGCGAGGCCGGGCTCGCGGTCGAGTACGGCACGGACGGATTTGACCGCGCCCTCGAAGCTCACGCGATAGGCCATGCGGGCGAGATCGGGCAGCGTCGCCGCCTCGGCCGCGGTGATGCGCATCAGCGCGACGCAGCGCGGAACGAGCATGCTCTCGGCCAGGGCGACGCCGACTCCGAGAAGACGGTCCGCCACTTCGCCATGCTCGGGCAAGGCCGCCATCTCCGCGAACATCGTCAGGATGGAATGATGGACCACGGCGCCGAACAGCGCCTCCTTGTCGGGGTGCCGGCCGTAGAGCGAGGACTTACCGACCTGGGCCCGGGCGGCGACCTGATCGAGCGTGGTGCGACCGAAACCCTGTTCGAGGAACAGGGCCGTGGCCGCCTCCAGCACGCGCTCCTCGGCCTGACCGGCCTCGTGGATCGGCGGGCGCCCCCGCCGCGACTGAGTCGGGGCCGGATCCTTCAGCGGTTGCGTGCGGGAGCGAGCGGGTGCCATCAGGTCTCCGGATAGTCCGTGTAACCCTCGGCGCCTAGCGTGTAGTAGGTCTTCGGATTGCCCGGATCGGGCGTCCTGCCCTCGTGCAGGACCTTTGGAAGGTTCGGGTTCGAGATGAACAGGCGCCCGAAGGAGACGGCGTCGGCCTCGCCCTCGGATACGACCCTTTCCGCCCGCTCCCCGTCGAAGTCGCTGTTCATGACGAAGGTGCCTCCGAAGGCGCTCCGCATCGACGGATGGACCTGGTCGGTGTCGGACGACAGCATGAACCTGCCCTCGGGCGCCTCTCGCACTTCGAGGTAGGCGACGCCGATCTCGCCCAGGCGTCGGGCGGCGGCGGAGAACAGGGGTACGGGGTCCGTGTCGTTGACGCCCAGGATCTCGCCGTTGGGCGACAGGCGCACCCCCACCTGCTCGGCACCGACGGCGTTCACGACGGCTTCCGTGACCTCCGACAGGAAGCGGATGCGGTTCTCGACGCTACCGCCATATTGGTCCTTGCGGAAGTTGGAGTAGTTCCGCAGGAACTGGTCGATCAGGTAGCCGTTCGCGGCATGAATCTGGACGCCGTCGAAGCCGACCTCCATGCCGTTGCGCGCCGCCCGGGCGTACTGTCCCACGATGCCGGCGATCTCGTCGGTCCCGAGCGCGCGCGCCGTCTCGTACTCCTCGTTGCCGTGGTAGGTGTGGCCATGTCCCGGGGCGGTGGTCGCGGACGCCGACACCGGCTGGGCGCCGCCCATGAACGAGGAATGGACGACGCGGCCCATGTGCCAGAGCTGGAGGACGATCTTGCCGCCCGCCTCGTGGACGGCGCTCGTCACCTTCCGCCAGCCATCCATCTGCTCCTCGTTCCAGATGCCCGGTGCGTAGGGCACGCCCAGGCCCTGCTGGCAGATGCCGGTCGCCTCGGAGAAGATGACGCCGGCGTGCGCGCGCTGGCGATAATGCTCCACCATGAGGTCGGTCGGGATGTGGGTGTGCGTGCCGCGCCCCCGGGTCAGGGGTGCCATGAACACGCGGTTCCGACAGGCGATGCTGCCGAGTCGGATAGGGTCGTAAAGGGTAGGCATGGTTCCAAAATCCGTCTGGCCGCACAATATGGACGATATCGTCCATTGTGATGTCAAACGGGAAGCGGGTCGAGTTGTTCCGATCAGGTCACGCGCCGGCCCTGACATTTCTCGGAGCGGGCCCTGGATGGCGTGTAGCTGTCATGCCGTCTCCTCATCGGATCTCCACGACGACCTTGCCCTTGGACCTTCCGGCCTCAAGCTCGGTCAGGGCGGCGTCCGATGACGCGAACGGGACCACCCGGTCCAGGACCGAGCGGATGGTCCCCGCCTCGACCAGCGCAGCGACTTCCGCCAACTGCGTCCCGTTCGCCCGCATGAACAGGAACGCGTAATCGATGCCACGCGCCTTGGCCTTGCGACGGATGCCGAGGCTGAGCAGCCGCATGACCAGCGCGAGGAAAGCGTTCAGGCCCTGTGCCTTGGCGAAGGCCGGGTCCGGCGGGCCGGAGATCGAGATCAGCCTTCCGCCTGGCCTGAGGACGTCCAACGACTTCCGGAGTGTGTCCCCGTCGAGGCTGTTCAGGACGACGTCGTAGCCCGACAGCACCTTCTCGAAGTCCTGGCGCCTGTAGTCGACGACGATATCCGCCCCGAGGCTCCTGACGAGGTCGGCGTTCCCGGCGCTCGCGGTGGTCGCGACCGTGGCACCGAGATGCTTGGCGAGTTGGATGGCGAACGTGCCGACGCCGCCGGAGCCGGCATGGATCAGCACCTTGTCGCCCTTCCTGACCTTGGCCACCTCGACCAGGGCCTGCCATGCCGTCAGGCCGACCAGCGGGATCGAGGCCGCCTCGGCCATCGAGATATTCCTTGGCTTGAGCGCGAGGTCGGCCTCGTCGACTGCGATGCGCTCGGCCAGCGTACCGATGCGACCGTCGCGCGGCCGGGAGTAGACCTCGTCGCCGACCTTGAAGCGGCCGACGCCCGACCCGATCCCGATCACGGTCCCGGCGAGGTCATGACCCAGGACGAAGGGCGGCTTGTACGGCAGGAGGAGCTTGAACTCGCCGTTGCGGATCTTGGCGTCGAGGACGTTGAGCCCCGCCGCCGCGATCTCGACCAGGACGTCGCCGTGGCCCAGCGCGGGCTCCGGCATCTCACCCAGGCGGAGCAGCTGCTTCTTCTTGTACCGGTCGAGGATGAACGCCTTCACGGGCCTGCGGTCTCCGAATTTTTTAGGAGCTGTATGATTCAGGAGGCCGAGGCGTAGCGCGGAGCGGCGTGTACCTGGGCGAAGCCCGGGATCATCGCCTGCCGCGCGGTCTGGAAGGCGTCCCATTGCCCGGCGTCGTGGAGCGGCGGGATCGTCACGGGCTCGCGGCGGTCGAAACCGGCCAGGGCGGCATCGACGAGCTCGCCGACCTCCATCATCGGTGGCAGCGAGGCGGCATCCACGCCAGAACGACTCCAGATCTCCGTGTCGGTGGCCGCCGGCAGCACGGCCTGGACGTAGACGTCCTTGCCCGCCAACTCCTGGCTGAGGCCCTGCGACAGGAACAGGACGAAGGCCTTGGTCGCGCCGTAGACCGACATGGAGAACTCGGGGGCCAAGCCGACCACCGATCCGATGTTGACGATGGCGCCTTCGCCGGCCTTCGCGAAACGAGGGGCGACGGCGCTGGCGAGGCGCATCACCGCCGTGGTGTTCAAAGCCACGAGCCGTTCAATGTCGTCCGTCGCCTGATCGACGAAGGCGCCGCCGACGTTCGCCCCGGCGTTGTTGACGAGGATGCCGATGCGGTCGTCCTCGCGAAGGCGCGCCTCGACCGTCCCGAGTTGGTCCCGTTCCGTGAGGTCCGCCTGCAGGACGTCGACGGCGATGCCAGTTTCCCGACGCAGGCGTTCGGCAAGGGTCTCCAGCCGGGCCTTGTCGCGGGCGACCAGCACGAGGTCGTGCCCGCGCTTAGCGAAGCGGTCGGCATAGGTCGCGCCGATCCCGGTCGAGGCGCCGGTGACGAGGACGGTGGGTTTGGTCGACATGGCGCTCACGCTCCGATGGTGCGTCATCATTCATGATCGCTATCATGATTGAAACTTAATATGATCGCGGTCATATAAGTGTCAACGGCATCGAAGGAGAAAAATTGGAATGCGCGTCACCCAGGATCAGATGCGGGAGAACCGCCGCCGCATCCTGTCCGAGGCCAGCCGCCTGTTTCGGGAGAAGGGCTTCGAGGCGGTCGGGGTCGCGGAGGTGATGAAGGCCGCGGGGCTCACACACGGCGGCTTCTACGGCCACTTCTCCTCGAAGGAGGACCTGATGGCCCATGCCATCACCCACGCCACGACCGAGACGTCGGGCCGGGGCGGCGACCTGGGCGAGTTCCTCGCGCGGTATCTCTCGCCTGCCCACCGGGACGGCGCCGCGGACGGATGCCCCATGGCAGCGCTGGCCGCAGATATCCGTCACCGGCCACCGCCGGCGCGGTCGGCCATGACGGTGGGCATCAGGACCCAGATCGACCGCTTGGCCGAGGCCCTCCCCGACGGCGTCGGCGCGGATCGGCGTCGCGAGGCCGTCGGGACCTATGCGGCCATGATCGGCGCCCTGATCCTGGCCCGTGCCGCGGACGATCCGGCGCTATCGGACGAGATCCTCCGGGAAACCCGGGCTTGGCTGGCCGACGAGGACGGCGGGGCAGGCGCCCGAACCGACGCAACCCGCAGGTCGTGAGGTCCCTGCGGCTGGGCGAGCTCGGATGCCTGTTCAGGTCCGTCCGGCGATGGCCGTGTTGATGAACTCCAGGAAGGGGCGTGCCGCCTTCAACGCGTCGAGGACGATGTCGAGACCCCCATCGCCCTCAAGGTCCTTGTCCGCGATCCGGTGGTGCAGGCCGAACCCCTTCATCCGGAGGTAATCGGCGGCCGGGTGGTCAGGGTCGTACCCACGTGGCGCGCGCTTCAGGGTGGACGGGCTCTCGACGCCTTGCGGGAAGACCCGCCTGACCTCCTTACCCTCCACGATGTCCCGCCAAGCCTCGAACCGGGAGACGAACCGGTCCCGTATCCGCCCCAGCGGCTCGGGCTGGGTCAAGAAGTAGCTGGCCCCGGCGTAGCAGTTGCCGGGTTCGACGTGCAGGAAGAAGCCCGCCGTCCCCTGCCGGTCGCCCGTGGGATTCAACATCAGGAAGAAGTCGGTCTTGAAGGGCGGCTTGCCCCTGGAGAAGCGCGGGTCGCGGCGGATGCGCGTCAGGCACTTGCCCAGGTCCGGGTTGGCCTCGGCGACCCGGGGGTCGTAGCGGTCCGCGTGATCGCGCAGGGTGCCCACGGCGGCGAGCAGGTCGGCATGGGCGGCCTCGTAGGCGTCCCGGTGCTTGTCGAACCACTCCTTTGTGTTGTTCCGGTCGAGCTTTTTCAGGAAGCCGAGGGTCTCGGGGGCGAGCATGACGGGTCGGGTCTCCGGCCTAGAAGGATCTCGGCGACCTCGGGCACGTCCCGGGTCGCGCGCTCGCGCAGCCCGGCGAGGTCCGCACCGGAGAAGGCGTGCATGTACAGCGGGTGGAGCGCCATCTCGACGAAGCGCGCCGCCATGGGGGTGGCCTCCGCCACCGCCGCGTCGGAGCCGTCCCTCGTCAGGCATTCGGCGATGCAGCGGACGCAGCCGCCGAAACCGATCCGGAATCCCTCGCGACCGAGTTCGGGAAAGGCCTTCGCCTCGGCGAGCGTGAGACGCATCAGGGCGATGCTTTCCTCGGCCAGCGTCAGGTCGGCGAGCGCGATGCCGACCTGGACGAGGCGCTCCTTCACGGTCCCGCTGGTCGGGACGATGGCCATCCGGGCCTGCAACTCGTCGACGTAGCGCAGCACCACCGCCGAGAAGAGCGCCTCCTTGGTCGGGAAGCGCCCGTACAGGGTCGTCTTGCCCGCGTGCGCGGCCTCGGCGACCTGATCGAGCGTTGTCCGCCCGAACCCCTGCTCCAGGAACAGGGACGAGGCGGCCGCGATGATGCGCGCCTCGACCTGTCCGGCCTGGTCGGCGCGGGGGCGTCCACGCCGGGGGCGATCCGACGGCGGCTTGGAAGGGGAACGCTTGCTGGCCTGATCCAAGACGGGAACCGATTTCTGTGGGGAACGCATGCATCGAAGGTGGTGCCTTCGAACGGTCGAGCCAAGTCGTTCCAGGGTGCCGTCCACTCATCTTGGTGAGCGGCGACCGACCTGCGCGAGGGGGCGGAGCGCCGGTCGGTCGCCGTCATCACGAGGCTTGCGGCCCCGTGATCCCTGACGCCGTCCGGCTAGGCGGCGAGCTTGCCGACCGCGGCCTCCTCGGCCTTGGCGTAGCGCTCGTCGAGCGCCTTGCTCTCCTGGCTGAGCCCCAAGAACGCCTCGGCCTGCTTCGGCAGGTCCAGCGCCTTTGCGTAGATGGCATGGTTCGCGAACGCGACGACGACGTAGGTCAGGCCGGCCCGGGCACCGAAGCTGATGGCGACGTCGCGGGAATCGTCGTCCGTCGATGCCTTCACGGACATCTCGGTCCCCTCGGCGATGCCGGCCTGGATGCGGTCCTTGAAGTCGTTCGGCTGGGTGTCGAGCTCCTTGAGGAAGTCGATCATCGCCTGATGCTGGCGACCGCTCAGCGCGGCTCCCTCGCCGGCAAGCTTCTTGAGCTCGGGGTTCGTGAACTGCCCCTCGGCCTGCGAGGCGGCTTCCTTGCCCTGCTCGGAGGCCGAGCGGTAGGCCTGCAGGCCGGCTATGTACCAAGTCTTGATCGTGTCGCGGGACATTCGGATTGCCTGTCTGTTCGGGGGCTGTCGACCGTTACGCCTACGGGCCGGTCGGGGGCTGGGACGATGCCGTCAAAATAATAGGACGACATCGTACTATTATGAGAAGTCGCGGTTCGGCCCATGGTTCCTGGGCGGTTCCGGATTTTCCGTGCGGTTGGCCGGCCCGTCAGCCGGCGATGGCGTCGTTGAGGTAGCCCACCAGGGGCTGTGCCGCCTCGAAGGTCCCGACGACCACGTCCAGGGCGTCGTCGTCCTGAAGCTGCCTGTTCGTCAGCTTCCGGTTGGCGCAGAACCCCTTCATGCGCAGGTACTCGATGGCCGGGTGGTCAGGGTCGTAACCCTGGGGGGCACGCTTGAGTTCGCCTGGGCTCGTCAGGCCGTCGGGGAACATCGCCTTCATCTCGCGGGACTCGACGACGCCGGTCCACTTCGGCACCGAGGCGGCGATCCGCTTGCGGATGTTGTCAAGCGCCTTCGGCTCGGTCGTGAAGATGCCGCCGCCCGCGTAGCAGCCGCCCGGCTCGACGTGCAGGTAGTAGGACGCCGACCCCTGGTAGTCGCCGACGCTGTTGAGCATCACGAACAGGTTGGTCTTGTACGGCGGCTTTCCCTTGGCGAAGCGCATGTCCCGATTGATGCGCGTGACGCACCTCGTCGGCTCGGCGTTGGCCTTCGCGACCTTGGGGTCGAAGCGGGAGGCCGCGCCGATCAGGCGCCCCGCCACGTCGGCGAGGTTGGCCTTGGCCCGCTCGTAGTCGTCCCGGTGGTCCTCGAACCACTCCTTGTCGTTGTGGGCCGCGATGCCCTTCAGGAAATCAAAGGTGTGTTTCTCGATCATGGCGCGATGCTCCTCGACCCACAAATAGGACGAGATCGTACGATTATCGAGGGGTGGGCGCGAGGTCGCCGTCGATATTCCTCTTGGGGTCGCAAACGCTGGGTTCCACGAACCCGCAGCCGCCTGACGGGTCGAGGCTCGTCGAGCGTGGCAAGCGCCATCTGTCGTTGTCCACAGGTTGTCCCCCAAGTGCGTCGTCGCAAGCGTGACCGCTTGTGCGGAACCCACCCGATGTGTTCTTCTTTTGTTCCGAAGGATAAACGGAGCGCGGGCATGCAGGTCTACGACGTCGGCATCGGCTTACCCATGCCGGTCCCCATCCTCGGCACGCCGGTGCGCGCCGGCTTCCCGAGCCCCGCCGACGACTTCGTCGAGGAGGAGATTGACCTGCAGCGGCTGCTGATCGTCAATCGCCCGGCGACCTTCCTGGTTCGGGTGGCCGGCGACAGCATGATCCTGGCACGCCTGTTCGACGGAGACCTCGCCGTCGTCGACCGCTCCCTGACCCCGCGCAACGGCGACATCGTCGTGGTCGACATCGACGGCGAGCGCTCGTTCAAGGTCTGGAAGCGGCAAGGACCCAAGGTCACCCTCCACTTCGCCAACCCCCGCTTCCCGGAGTATCGGCTGGCCCCTGACGCACTCGTCGAGGTCTGGGGCGTCGTCTCCGGTTCCGTATGCGCTCGGCGCCGCTGCGAATGACCCGGGCCTACGCCCTCTCCGACGGCAATTCCTTCTACTGCTCCTGCGAACGCGTCTTCGACGCGCGGCTGGCCCGGCTCCCGGTGATCGTGCTGTCGAACAACGACGGCTTCTGTAATCGGGCCTCTGCCGTCAAGGGGTGCCGTGCTGCCGCGCCTGCCGAAGGTCCGCACAGGGTGGGGAGCGGACCCCGACCCTTCGATCAGATGCGGACATTCCGCTCTAATTTATCATATGTCATCGTATGTAAATTGAATTTTAAAATTAGAAATTGCCGCCGTCGATAATATAAACTTCGCCAAAATGCGGATGCTGAGCAATACCCTGAAAGTCACCGCCAGGACAGCAGACCCGCATATAATCTATTGCCGTCAAAACGACATCGCCCCCTACTGCCATAGCACCGTGCACTTCGGCGAGGGGAATGAAATTATTCGTTTTCCCAGCCCTGATTTCAGCCCTCATCGATCTCCAGGCAAATTGATCGGATGGATCGCGAAACACATAAGCTCTCGGCGCTTTGAATTGCTCGCCTGGCTTTATATCCTTTCTACAGCCTCCAAGGTTGGCAAAACCACATCCCTCTCCTTTGGACCACTCCTTCGAAATTGCAGGATAGACGCATTGAATAGTAATTATCAACAATACAATACCTTTCCTGATTGACGCCAAGAGCATAATTGATATTCCGAGAGGCGTAGTCTTATATTGTTTAGGCATTTCATTTCCGGACGTTCGATCATTAGGTCCCTACCTTACCAGATCACTCAAAAGCGGACTATCCGAGGGTCTGCAAAGGGTCGAAAGTTCGCATCCCCCGATCGCGCTGGGCGCGCGCTCGGCGGTCATGTTATCGCACACGTCGATCTCGCCACCCACGGGGCTCTTGGCTTCTGTCCGTGGTCGGCACGCGGGCCGCCACATGATCGCGTTCCGATGAGAGGCGAGCCTATATGCGACAGCGGACTTGGCCAGGGGCCAGCACACCCGTCATTCCGGCTTCACCTCCCGCCCGTCCCCGTGAGGACGACCCTTCGAGGCCAGGCGCGCCCGGCCCCGATCTCTATGAACCGTAAGATGCCTAAGCGGTGGCGGTGGTCGGAGCCTCAACCGCGCTGAAGCGGAACGTAGTGCCGTCCACCCACATCCGGTGCATCACCACCGCCATCTTGCGGGCCAGCGCCACCGTCGCGCGCTTGTTGCCCTGGCGCTGTGCCACCTTCGTCGCCCACGCCTTCAGCCCGGACCACTTCTTGACCCGGTGCAGCATGACGTGTGCCGCCTCGAACAGCGCGGCGCGCGCCTCGGTGTCTCCCGTCTTGGTGATCCTCCCGTTCCGGTCGATCTCGCCGGACTGATGCTTGCGCGGCACCAATCCGAGGATTGCTCCCACCGAGCGTGATTTGGCGAACCGGACCGGGTCCTCAATGGCCGCGATGAAGGTTAGGCCTACCACCGCGCCGACGCCCGGCACCGTCATCAGCCTCCGGCAGACGGCGTGCTCGCGGGCGATCTCCAGCACCATGCGGTTGAGCCGGTCAAGCGAGAGCAGCATCGCCGCGTGCGCCTGCAACAACACGTCGAGGATGGCGGCGACACGTGGCAAGTCGGCCGTTAGCTCACGCACCCGCTCCGAGAAGGTCCGGCGCTTGGCCGTACCGAGCTTGATCCCGAACAGACAGAGCGAGCCGCGGATCTGGTTCTCGACGTCGCCGATCTTCAGCACCAGCGTCTTGCGGCTGGTCAGCAACGTACGCAGCTCCATCGTCCGGCGCGCCTTCACATGGACCTGCCGGAACCAGCCGGTGCGCAGCATCTGGGCAAGCCCGCGCGCATCGTTGCGGTCGGTCTTGTGGGTCATCGCGACCATCGCGGCGCGGGCGTGCCGCGCGTCCATGCAGACGACGTTTGGCACACCAAGTTCGGTCATCTCCTCGCAGAGCCAACCTGCCAGCGCTCCGGTCTCTAGGCCGACGCGTGCCAGCGGCAGGCCGAGGGCGCCGAGCCATGCCGCCAGAGCTTCTGGTTCGCTTGCGACCTTGGCCTCGCGGATGATCTTACCCTCCTCATCGACGACGCACGCCGACGTCTCCGCCAAAGAGACATCCAGACCGGCGTAGTAGCGCATGACCCTGCTCCCGGATGATCGGCCGCGGGCGTCACGCCGGCAGACCGGATTGAACTACCGAGCAACTTGCCACGATCCGCAACGCGGGGAAGTCTGGCGAAGGCCCGATTACCCGATCTGCGCCATCGCCCGCACCAACGAGGCCAAGGCGCTCGGCATCCGGATGGGCGAGCCCTGGTTCAAGATCCGGGACATGTGCCGGAGCCAGGGCGTGCGGGTCTACTCCTCGAACTACGCCCTCTACGGGGACATGTCCGCCCGCGTGAATGCCGTCTACCGGGGCTTCTCACCCCGCATCGAGGTCTACTCCATCGACGAGAGCTTCCTCGACATTTCGGACGTGCGGGAGTCGGATCGCGAAAACCTCGCCCGTGACATGCGGGCGACCGTGCGGGCGTGGACGGGCATTCCGACCTGCGTCGGGATCGGCCCCACCAAGACGCTTGCCAAGCTCGCCAACCATGTCGCCAAGAAGAACCCGGAGCTCGGCGGCGTCTGCGACCTGACCGACCCCGAGCAGTACGACCACTGGATCATTCGGGTGCCGGTGGGCGACATCTGGGGCGTGGGTCCGGCCAACACCCGGCGCCTGGAGGCGCTCGGATGCGACAGCGCCGCGGACGTTCGCGATCTCGACACCCGCGTCGCCCGCAAGGCCATGACCGTGGTCGGCGAGCGGCTGGTGCGGGAGCTCCGGGGCGAGGCGTGCCTCGACCTTGAGACGCTGCCCGCGACCCGCAAGGGCTGCGCGGTCACCCGCAGCTTCTCGAACCGCGTCGAGGATCTCGCCACCATGGAGGAGGCGGTCGCCGCACACGCCGCCAGGCTCGGGGAGAAGCTCCGGGGGGAGCGGCTCGGGACCGACCACGTCACGGTCTTCTTCCACACGTCTGAGCACGACCGCGACCGGCCGCAGCGTTCGGTCTCGACGGTGGTGACGCTGCCCGAGGCGTCGAACGATACCCGGGTGCTGGTGAAGGCATGCCTGCACGGCGTCCGCAGGACCTGGAGGGACGGCTTCCGCCATTCCAAGGCCGGTGTCGTCACCACCGACCTCGTGCCCCTGGCGGCCTCGCAGCGGGCCTTGCCGGGGCTGGGGCAGATCGACCGCGAGCAGGGCGCGGCGCTGATGGCGGCGCTCGATGCCTGCAATCGGCGGTTCGGGCGCGGGGCGGTCGTTCCGGGTGCTGCCGGCTTCGCCCCGAGGCGGGATTGGTCGACCAAGTTCGAGATGCGTTCGCCACGCTACACGACCCGGGTCGACGAGGTGCCGGTCGTGGCGGCGGCGTGACGAACAGGCACAAGGTGCAAGCCCGCCCCGAAAGGTACCAGGTCGGCGAGGTCCGCCCTGAGCCGGTCCGCCATCCGGTCGCCGTAGGCATCGTCTTCCACGAGGGGCGATGCCTCGTCACCGAACAGGTGTCGGAGCAACCTGTCCGCCTTGCTCGCTTCGCGGCGGTTCGTTCCCCCGTAATGAACGGCCCCTGCGAGCGCCCCTCGAAGGATCGGGTCCCAACGATCAAGGCCGACCTGGGTCGAGAGCAACCGCATGGTCTCTGACAGGCCGGAGTTATCGCCGTCGACCAACGCGTCGAGGAAGTTCATTCCGATGCGTTCACCCGCGATGGCTTCGGTCGACATGTCCGCCTCCGGCGTTCGCATGGAAATAACATGGTCCCCGCGGAGGCTTAAGTCCAACCCGTATGGGCCTTTGGGTGAACCGCGAATCCGACGGGGGCCATCGATCCACTGCGAACGGGAGACTTCGGGCGAGATCCGTGCATCGAAAGCCAAGGCCGCATGGCCATGCGGGAACGGCTGGCGTCGAGGCTATCGCCGGGAAGGTGTCCGGGCTCGAACCGGCAGCGCTTCGCTCCTGACACGTTCGTTGCCTCCCTCGTTACCGGCCGGGCGGCCTGAATCGGTCCGCAGCCCTCAGAGCAGGCTCATGGCGAGCCTGTGTATCAGGTCGTCCAGCCACGCCTTCTGATGGTTGCCCCTCAAGGGGAGGACCGGACGGTGCCCGATGTCCGCAAGGAGCCCTCCAAGGCTCACGAGGTGGTCACGCTTCCGCCGGTCGTATCCGAACTTCATGCTCGCCGTGTCCGGGCCGCAGACGAGCCAGTCGTCCGTTCGCGTCAGGGCGTGGGCCCACATCGACATCTCGCCGGCGTCGAGGAACGATCCGCCTGGGGAAAGCTGAAGCCTCATGATCGCGACGGCATCGTCGACGTGGTGCTCTGCAAGCGATGCGACCAGCACGGCGTAGTCGATGGCCTGCTCGGGATCTCGCCTCTGGTGGCCGGTCTGGGTCTCGCGGATGCACTCGTCGACCATGACGAGGCGGTAGCGGGACGCGAGCGCATCCCAGGCGCAGACGCGATGCGCCTCGATGGTCGAGTTCGCGTCCATGATGACGACCCCGCGGTGCACCGGCACGGGGACCTCACATGTCGAAAGGGCGTGGGATGCCGTGGTCGTCGAAGAGCTTCCCGAGCTCGTCGATGCTCACCGCAAGCAGCTTGGCCACCCGTCGGACAGAGACCTGTCCCTTCTCGATGCCTGCCCCCATCACCGTCATGAACCGGCGGCCGAAGAGCGGCGGCACCTCGGCGTCCTGCCCGTTGGGCGAGCCGTTGTTCCAAAGCAGCCTGTCATCCAAGGTGCGGGCGGTATCCACATCCATCAGCCCGAGGCTCACCAAACGCCACTTCAGGGCCACGGAGGTCACGCCGAGCGCGGTCGCGGTCCGGTTCAGCCATCCATAGTCGACCGATGCCTCGTGATGTCGGGAGAGCACCTCCCGAGGCATCAGCAAGGCGGAGGCGAACTTCTCCGCCATCGTCTCGATCCGCTTCTGGATCTTGCCGGAACCGACGCCGTCGTCGATCCGCTCGGGGGGCATCGCGTCCCAGGTAAGGACGTGGAAAAGTTCGTGCGCGAGGTCGAAGTTGCGCCGCCCTATGGATTCGTTCCGATTCACGAGGACGGCGCCCAGGTCGCGCACCAGGCAGGCCGCCCCGGAGATGCCGGATTGCGCGTCGACCATCAGGACGAGCGTGGATAGCTTCTCCTGCATCGCCTCGGCCAAGCCGCGGGACGGCACCGATCCGAGCTCCAGGAATGCCGCTACGCCTTCGCCCGCCGCCTCGGCCGCCTCGTAACTGTCGAATCGGGTCAGGTTCAGCCGGTGCACGACGGGCGAGAGGCCGCGTCCGGTCGTGACGCACAGTTCTCGATACGCGCCGATCCACTCGCCGGCCTTGCTCTCGAACGCGTCGAGATCCGTCGCTTCGAGCTCGGCGCGTCGCCGCCACGAGAAGCGCGCCTCCCCGACGATCAGGAACGGGTTGGTGAAATAGTCCAGATCGACGCCGAACGCCTGCACCGCGGTCACGAGTTCCTCGGCGGAAAGCTTGCGCTGCCCGCCCTCGATCTGGGCGACGGTCTGATGGTTCTTGAACCCGAACGTCTGGGCAAGCTGCTCCTGGGACATGCCGCGGCGCTCACGCAACGCCTTCAGTCGGGTGCCGGTCGATGCTGGTGTCATGGTGTGCCCCATTCGCTCGGCCTATCTTGCAACAAGGCAGTTTGCAAGATAATAACGAAACCCACGAGGTTTCATCGGCGTTGAGTACCTATGCCGCTTCCTTTCCTCGGACCGGGGGTTCCGCGTCAGGACCCCCCGGCCGCCCCGGTGCCAGCGGCCCCGGATCGCGGATGCATCCTGACGTATCCCAGGACCGGTGGCGACGCCCCGGTGCATTCGACGGAGAAGACGATGGCCACCAACCCCCCATCCGGAGACGGACACCGCAACGGGGCGGTCCGCGACCGCTCCCAGGTCCACAACCCCCGGACGGACACCTGGACCAAGCGGGACACCGACACCGGCCGGTTCATGGACGGCAAGAAGGACGGCACCCCGTTCAAGGGCGTCCGCAAGGAGCGCTGAGACATCGCGGCGGACCCGGCCATCGGCCAGGCCCGCCGCCCGAGCGGCCCCGACAGGCGAGTTGCGTAATGCCCAAGAACATCGTCGTCTTCTCGGACGGCACCGGCCAGGAAGGCGGCCTGCGGGAGGAGCAGCGCCTCAGCAACGTGTACAAGCTCTACCGCGTCTGCCGGGTCGGGCCCGACAGCGGGATCGACCCGCGCGAGCAGGTCGCGTTCTACGATGCCGGGCTCGGGACCGACGCGGGTGCGCGGGGCTTCACCGGGGCGTATCGCCGGCTTCAGAAGCTCCTGTCCTCGGTGACGGGCCTCGGCATCACCAAGAATATCGCCGATTGCTACGAGTTCATCCTCAACCACTACGAGCCGGGCGACCGCATCTTCCTCGTGGGCTTCAGCCGGGGCGCCTACACGGCCCGCTGCGTCGCCAACGTGCTGTTCCTGTGCGGCGTGCCCACCACGGCGCCCGGCGGCTACCTTCCGCGCTTCAGCAAGGCGACCCGTGACATCGCCGACGAGGCGGTGATGAAGGTCTACGAGTACGGGGCCGGCTCTCCCCGGGGCGGCGACCTGGAGAAGGATCGATTCGAGCTCGCGCGGCGGTTCCGGCGCACCTACGGGTCCGGCGACGACCTGGCGTCGAACGTGGCTCCCCACTTTGTCGGCGTGTTCGATACCGTGGCCTCGCTCGGGGCAACGGGCCCCAAGTGGTGGGGTATGGCCGTCGGCCTGACGATGCTGGCGGCGCTGGTGGCCGCGGTTCCCGCCGTCCTGGCCGACCTGGCGTTCGGCACCGGCTACTGGTGGCCGTTCCTGGCAACCCTCGCGGTGATCGGGATTTTCGTGGTCTCGCGGTGGCTGCCGACTGCGGTCAAGACCATCGCGAACTCCCCGGTGAACGGGAAGACGCGCCGGCACATCGCCCAGTGGCGCTCCGGGAATTACGATCAGCTTCTCAGCGGCCACGTCGGCTTCGCCAGGCACGCCCTGTCCATCGACGAGACCCGAGCCGACTTCCCGCGGGTGAAATGGGGTAGTCGTGACGGCGTCCGCCAGAAGGTCGTGGGCGAGCCCGATCCGCTCATCCAGATGTGGTTCGCGGGCAACCACTCCGACGTAGGCGGCAGCTATCCCGAGGCCGAGAGCAGGTTGTCCGACATCGCCTTGGGATGGATGGTCGGCGAAGCCATCCGCATTCCCCACCCGCTGATCGTCGACGGTATGGAGCCCGGCAAGGCCGGGACGGGACGCCTCCAATTGCATCCGGCGTCGGACGGCATGCAGCACTGCGAGGTCGCGGGCATGCACGATACCATCGCCGGCATCCTGCCGGGCTGGCTGGCCCGTCGCATGGGGTGGCTCGGCTGGCCCGTGAAGGTCCGCGAGATCGCCGAGGACGCGTTGGTCCACCCAAGCGTCCGGGAACGGTTCGCGCTGCCCGAGGTGACCCAGTGCGACGGCAAGGGACCCTACAGGCCGATGGCCCTCGCCGGGCACGACGACTTCAAAACCGCCTATTCGGATGCGGCCACGTCGCCGCCCGCTCCGACCAAGCCCTGACACCCCCCTAAACTGGCCTACAGCAAGGCCGGACGACGAGGTCTCGGATGAAGCTCGACAGTTTCAAGGTTACGAACTTCCGCAGCGTGGAGGATTCCGGCGACGTCACGCTGGGGGACATCGTCTGCCTCGTCGGCAAGAACGAGGCCGGCAAGACGGCTCTGCTCCATGCGCTCGCCGGTCTGAACCCGCATCCCTCCACGCCCATCTCCTACGACAAGGAGCGCGATTACCCGAGGCGATACCTGAACGACTACCGCGGCCGGCACCCGAAGGAGGACGGCGAGGCCGTGGTCGTCACGACGAGGTGGACCTTGACGTCCGCGGAGATGACGGCGTTGGCCACCACGCTGGGGCCGGATTGCCTGAGCTCGGATAAGGTCGTCCTGACGCGCCGCTACGAGGACGCCACGTTCGCCATCTGGGCACCCCTGAACTACCCGGCCATCATCGAGCACCTGATCTCCAGCCATGGGCTCGACGACGAGGAACGGGCGCCCCTTGCCGACGCCGAGATCACCGATGCCCTACGTAAGGCCCTGGATGCGTTGCCCGAGCCGACGAGCGCACAGTCTTCCTTGTTGGACACGATCAAGGACTTTCCCGGCAAGAACGCGTCCGGCTTCGTGAACGCATTCATCCGGTCGGCTACGCCCCAGTTCATGTATTTCTCGCACTACGACCGGATGGCCGGCCAGATGAGGGTCGACGACATCATCCGCAGCGACGGCGAGCCATACCATAGCCCCGTCCACCCGCACGGACAGAAGAAGCTCGGCGTCAGCGAAAGGGTCTTCCTCGACTTCCTGGAATTCGCGGGCACGTCCGTGGAGGAGATCAAGGACTCGAAGACCTACGAGTCCCTGAATGCGAAATGTGAATCCGCCTCGAACGCCATCACCGACCAGTTGCGCGAGTATTGGACCCAGAACGCCTTCCTGGAAATCGAGGTGCGGGTCACCAAGGCCGAGCCGAACGATCCGGCCCCGTACGATGCGGGGGTGATCGCGCGGGCGCGCGTCAAGAACACCTTGCACCGTGTGACGGTGCCTTTCTCCGAGCGGAGCGCCGGGTTCATCTGGTTCTTCTCGTTCCTGGTGAAGTTCGCCC